>Ga0315339_1000067_pt1 | contig 182511 bp, 170 predicted proteins | sample ASW17metaG_FD_204514 | JGI IMG/M metagenome (GOLD analysis project Ga0315339, IMG submission 204514) | Ammonia-oxidizing marine archaeal communities from Pacific Ocean, United States - ASW #17 | ecosystem: Environmental > Aquatic > Marine > Oceanic | place: USA: California | collected 2016-12-05
GCTGCAGCAACAGGTGCGGTAAGGATCGGTGCCACCATTTGCGGCGCGGCGGATTGCGGTGCGTAACGACTAATCCGGACAGATTCCTCACCTTCGGTGATTTCTATTTCTGCGATGCCGGATTCGTCCAGCAACTCGATTAATTTTTTTACCTTCCTGATATCCATTATTGTATTTCCTTGGACAAAAGCTTGGACGCAGCTTGTAGTGCAATTTCGTAGCCAAAGGCACCAAGGCCAAAAATGCACCCTGCCGCGATATCACTGAAATAACTTGAATGACGAAAATCCTCCCGCGCAAATACATTGCTCAGGTGAATTTCAATAAAGGGAATGCTGACTGCAAGCAATGCATCGCGCATCGCGATGCTGGTGTGTGTGAATGCGCCCGGGTTTAAAATGATGAAATCCACGCTATCTGTCGCTGCTTGCTGTATCTGATCGACGATTTCATGTTCGGCGTTGCTTTGAAAGCTGGCCAATTGGTGGCCATCTGCATTGGCCAATTCAGCCATACTATCCTCGACAGCCTGCAAATTCGTATCGCCATAGACGCCTGGCTCGCGGGTGCCGAGTAGATTTAAATTAGGGCCATTGATGAGTAAGAGTCTTGCCATTATCCGCGTTTTGAATCTAATTTGCCGAAGATGGCGACAATATTACATCTTTTCGGCGCAGATAGCGCAACTTTGATTTTTGTACGTTCTAGGGTGCTGTGATGCGCGTTGTGACGGGGAACTAGGGCGCGCGGTCAGTCTAGAGGTCGTTCAGGGCAAGACGGGCGCCTGCAATGTCCAGATCGCCTTTTTGCAGATTTCCGAACACCTCGAGAATCAGATCAATGTGCGTTGCATGGATCTCACCGACATGGGCTTTTAGCAATTCGCCCGTTGGTGCGACGATCATTGTGAATGGCAGGCCAATAAAAGGGACTCCGGAGTCTTCCGCCGCCGCCATTGCATCTTCCTGACCGATGAGAATTGGATAATTGAACTGAGTTTCTTCCGCATACGCTGCAACGTCTTCCTGGAAATCGACCGCTATGCCGATGATTTGCAGGTTGTTGGCGCGCTGCTCATCTTGCGTGCTTTTTAAGAGGGGTATTTCCCGTCGACACGGTGCGCACCAGGTTGCCCAAAAATTGACTAACCGTGCTTTGCCGTGCCAATCGGATAGCTTGCGCTGATTCCCGTCGATGTCGTTGAGTGTAAAATCAATCGGTCCTGTGGGACTTGCCTGCGTGGGTTTTTCAATTGGCGTGGGAATAGCCTCGCTAATTTCGCTTTCAACTGCAGCTTCTTTGTCATTTTGGCCGAGCAAAAATGCGCTGACAGCGCCAGCACACATAATTACGACGGCCAGAATGATCACAATGTTCTTATTCATTATTTATCCACTTAATTTCTAGCGCTTAAGTTCTGATTATTTCCCGTTGCCTTCCTGACGTGAATCTCGAATTCCTTTGCCTTCATATACCCGACTACTTCGTAGCCGTTTCGTTGCATGCCATCGCCGCCGAAGAAGATTATTGTTGGCGGCCCGAACACACCGAACCGTTCTAGTAGTGCTTGATCTTCGTCGTCGTTCGCGGTCACGTCGGCTTGTAGGAGAACGGTATTTGAAAGTGCATTTTGAACGCCGCCGTCCGTGAACGTGTATTTCTCCATCTCAATACAGGACACACACCAGTCTGCATAGAAATCGAGCATTGCAGATTGTCCGTTCGCAGCCGCACTTGCAAGGGCCGCGTCCAAATCAGCAGTGGTTTTAATTCGTTGAAAATCGAGTCCACGATGTTCTTCGACGTAAGCGACGCCACCACCCGAGTTGAGAGATGCTAGTGGTCGCAGCATTGAGTCACCGCCCGCTAACGAACCAACCAATAGAACTGCGCCATAAATTACCGCGAGAAGACCCACGCCCTTACCTAACTTCTGCACGCCCAGTGACTCAGGGGTTAACTGTGTGAGTCCGCCGAGGAATACGCCCGCCATAAATATGAGTACGCCGTAAGCGGCCAACGTCACTTCGCCGGGCAAAATTCGCGCCATCATCCAGATGCCCATGCCCAGCATCATAAAACCAAATGCGCTCTTAACTGCGACCATCCAGGCGCCCGCTTTGGGTAATAACTTACCTTGAGCCGCGCCGACTAACAGCAGTGGTGCACCCATGCCCAGGCTCATCGCAAACAATGCAGTGCCACCGCGCAACATGTCACCCGTTTGGGCCATGACCGTTAACGTGGCGATAAGTGCGGGCGCTACACAGGCCGTCACCACTAATGCCGACAAGCCTCCCATTACAAAGGCGCCAATAGCAGTGCCGCTCTTTTGATTACCGCTAATCCCTGCCAGACGAGTTTGAATCGCAGAAGGCATTTGTAGTTCGAACATGCCGAACATGCCAAGCGCGAGAACAACGAATAAACTGGAAAACAGAATCAGCACCCAGGGTTGATTAAACATGGCCTGCAATTGCAAACCCGCTGCAGCCGCGCCAACACCTGCGGCGGTATAAATCAGTGCCATGCCCATGACGTAGCTCAAAGCGAGAGAGAAGCCACGAGCTGGGCTTATATTGTCGCCTTCCCCTGCAATGATGCCAGAAAGGATCGGTATCATCGGTAGCACGCAAGGCGTAAAAGCCAACAGCAAACCGAGGCCAAAAAATATTGCGATGACTGACCCGATGTGCGCGGTCGTAATGACTTGTGCCAGCCGACCTTGCTCTGAAATCATCGGCGCGCCACTGTCTGTTGACGCGGCGACCGCGGCCAGTGCACCTACGGCGGTGGCTTCTGGCAATGAAACAGACAGAACTCGAGTCGCCGGGGGATAACAAATACCGCCGTCTGCGCAACCCTGATACTTAAGTTCAATCTCGACATCCATCGCCGCCGGCGTCGCTCTGGCAACCGATAGCTTGCCGAAGACGTCGCCGTGGTAGACCTCCATTTCACCGAAATATTGGTCGTTCTTGATTTCACCCGCGGGTAATTCCAGGCGTCCTGCTTGTGCGACATCGGACAGGATGGTGGCAGAAAATTTGTCTTTATATAGGTAGTAACCGTCAGTGACGCGAATGGCGACTTCGACATTGTTGCCGTCGATCGCCGTCAGAATAGGTTCAAATGCTTCATCGATGGGAAGGAAGTCACTGTTGGCGCCGCCAAATGAACCAAACGATTCGCCTAGTGTTAGTTTTTCACTGCTATCGTTTCTTGCGGCGAGCTGGATCGTTTCGGTCCAGGTTTGCGGTGGATAGCAAATCCCGATGTCTGCGCAGCCTTGCGATTTGATGACAAGATCGAGTGTTTCGGAAGAAGCGCTCAGTTCGGTGTACGGGATGCTGACAAAGAAGCGATCACGGTAGATCTGCTGGACGCCAAAAAACTCATCCTCGTGATGTTCGCCCTGCGGCAAATCGAATGCTTTAAGCGCGATTGTTTCAGTGCCGCTCGCATACGACATTTTGTTGCGATACAGATAGTAGCCGTCCTCGACGAGCCAATCGATTTCGATGGCATCACCGGTATCGAAAACGGCATAGCGGTACGCCTCTTGTGGGCGAAGAATTTCATTGTCCTGCGCAAATGCCGTGTATGCCAGAAGCGTGGAACTAACAATGAGGGTATGGATGAGGAGTTTTTTTAGCATTATCTGATCGCTGCCATTGAACTGCTAAGTTGACCAAGTCTGACCACAATTTGTTACCGATTATATGAACAAATTAGGTCGATCGGACCGAAAGCATACCGCTGTGGCTCATCGAAGTCATTGATCCAATCCCCAATTTAACGCGGAAAGGCTTGAAATTTGGCGCGCGGCCCTTATCATTAGCACTCCCGACGGCTGAGTGCTAATAAGCCGCGACAACATACCGGTAAAAACGGTTAACAATCAACAATTTATAGGAGATGTAAGCGATGAATATTCGTCCGCTTCATGATCGAGTTATCGTCCGACGCATGGAAGAGGAGCGCACTTCCCCAGGTGGAATCGTGATCCCTGATGCTGCGGCAGAAAAGCCGATTAAGGGTGAAGTCGTCGCCGTAGGCAACGGCAAAGTACTGGAAAATGGCGACATCCGTGCGCTGGACCTCAGTGCAGGTGACAAGGTGTTGTTCGGCAAGTACTCAGGTACTGAAGTCAAAGTCGACGGCGAAGAGCTTTTAGTGATGAAAGAAGACGACATTATGGCTGTGATTGAAGGTTAATCACGTCGACGTCGATTTCTCACGCTCACACTGAATATTAGATAAAAGGAAAGAATCATAATGGCTGCTAAAGAAGTTCGTTTCAGCGATGACGCGCGCCAAAAGATGTTTGCCGGTGTAAACATCCTGGCTAACGCGGTGAAGGTGACCCTAGGTCCCAAAGGTCGTAACGTAGTGCTCGATAAGAGTTTTGGCGCACCCACAGTCACTAAAGACGGTGTCTCGGTTGCCAAAGAAATCGAGTTGGAAGACAAATTCGAAAACATGGGTGCACAGATGGTGAAGGAAGTTGCTTCCCAAACCTCAGATATTGCCGGCGACGGTACGACAACAGCGACTGTTCTCGCGCAAGCGGTTCTTCGCGAGGGTTTGAAGTCTGTTGCTGCTGGCATGAATCCAATGGATCTCAAGCGCGGTATCGACAAGGCAACCGTTGCGATCATTAGCGAATTGAAGAAACTGTCAACGCCTTGCGAAGATGACACCGCAATTTCTCAGGTTGGCAGCATTTCTGCTAACTCTGATGTAGAAGTTGGTCAGATCATTTCTGAATCAATGCAAAAGGTTGGCAAAGAGGGTGTCATCACCGTTGAAGAAGGGTCAGGCCTTGAAAATGAATTGGATGTTGTTGAAGGCATGCAATTCGATCGCGGTTACCTGTCTCCTTACTTCATCAACGATGCGGCAAGCCAAAGCGTTGAACTCGAAAATCCAATGATCCTGTTGTACGACAAGAAAATATCGAACATCCGTGACCTCCTTCCGGTACTTGAAGGCGTTGCGAAGTCCGGTCGTCCGCTTCTGATTATTTCCGAAGATGTTGAAGGCGAAGCTCTGGCTACGCTGGTCGTTAACAACATTCGCGGCATTGTGAAAGTTGCAGCAGTTAAAGCACCTGGTTTCGGCGATCGTCGTAAAGCAATGTTGCAAGACATCGCGATCTTAACTGGCGGTCAGGTTGTATCAGAGGAAGTTGGTTTGTCGCTAGAGAAAACCAGTCTGGAAGATCTGGGTGAAGCTAAGAAAGTTCAAATCACCAAAGAAAACACGACCATTATCGATGGTGCTGGCCAAGCTAAGGACATCAAAGGTCGCGTTGACCAAATCAGTGCTGAAATAGCTGATTCAAGCTCTGACTACGACAAAGAAAAACTGCAGGAACGAGTTGCAAAACTCTCCGGCGGTGTTGCCGTAATCAAAGTGGGTGCTGCAACCGAAATCGAGATGAAAGAGAAGAAAGCTCGCGTCGAAGATGCGTTGCACGCAACCCGCGCTGCAGTCGAAGAGGGTGTTGTTGCCGGTGGTGGCGTAGCACTGATTCGAGCGGTTAAAGCGATCGGCATGCTCAAAGGTGACAACGACGACCAGACTGTAGGAATCGGAATCCTGCGTCGGGCCTGTGAAGAGCCGTTGCGTCAAATCGTCAGAAATGCCGGTGGCGATGCAAGTGTCGTGCTCAATGCTGTTGCTGAGGGTGAAGGTAGCTACGGCTATAATGCCGCAACCGGTGAGTATGGCGACATGTTGGCGCAAGGCATTCTTGATCCAACTAAAGTTACGCGCTTTGCGTTGCAGAACGCTGCATCGGTTTCAGGACTCTTGTTGACGACTGAAGCGATGATCGCTGATGCACCTGCAGACGATGCTGGCGGCATGCCTGGCGGCATGCCTGGCGGCGGAATGCCGGACATGGGCGGAATGGGCGGAATGGGCGGCATGATGTAAATCATCTGCTTAAGCAGAAAAAGAGAAGGGCGCACGAGAGTGCGCCCTTTTTTGTGGTGCGATTTATGATCGCTGCGGGCCTCTTTGTAATTAATTTCCCGGCTGGCAAGAGCAAATTCGTGGGTCGCGACGACCCGAGCTTCCTATTCGCGATACGGTCCCACCTCGACAAACAATTAATTCATACGGCGGACAGCTGAGAATGTCTTCACTCCGGTTTGTCGTCCGCTCGCTGGCGCATCCGGACAGCATAATCAGTGTCGCGCAAGCGAGTGCGTTCTGAATCTCCATCTTGCTACCTCCGCAAAAATGAAATCTCTCGACCAATCTCTGAGATCGCGAATATCTTATATCCCGCCGATCGAAGTTGATCAACAATGTCATACGTTCTCTGCAGGCCGTTTTCTACAAAGCGATGGTGAAACTCAACCAGTAATTGTTCTGGCAATACGGGGCAATCTAACAAGCCTTCAAGAACCTTGTACTCCGCGCCCTCTATGTCCATTTTTAGTAGATCGATTCGATCATGGCCGAGTTTTTCGGTGATCGAAGATAGGGAGTAAGCGGGTACTTCGATCACGTCATCTTTCGTTTCTTCCTCCGGAATCATTGTGAACATTACATCTGACTTTGAACCATCTTTTTTGAGTCGAGGGTAAAACTTCAAAGTGCCGTTAGTCGCCATTACGGCCCACGGAAAAAAATGAAATCGATCGGGAAGCTTGCTGCTGTCGAGCAATTCGATCGAATTGGGTGTTGGGTCGAAGCCAAATACTTCGACGCCGAATTGCTCGATAATCGCCAGATCGAAATTGATCTCGTCGCCCACGCCGAGCGAATAGACAATACTGTCGTTGTTCAGCTTTTCGGTGCTGAACCACCAACCGCCATCTTTAACAGTCGGAACGTCAATCTCAACGTGCAGACGGAGTTCCTTGCCCGTCAAACGTTTCAGGAAGCGCTTCTTGCGCTGCCATCCGGGTGTTTTTTCGAATCGTTTCCAGGCAGCAATTGCCACGTCGCTTCCTACTATTGACAGTTTTGGGAGGTGTATCTGCAACGTTAGCAGATAGGTCCGAGTGGCGTAACGCTAGGCGCTTGCTGTTTGTGTCCGCTGCCGTGCTCGCTTTCTTCGTTGCCAAAAGCGATAGCCCAACAGGAGCGCCAGGATGGCGGCGTAGATTGCCGGGTCACTGGCATCGAGTTTAACTTGCCACCAGTAATGCCAGACGCCGAGGATGGCAGCGGCATAAACCCAGTTGTGCAATTTCTGCCAGGTTTTCCCCAGTCTCCGGCGAACGCCGGCGGTTGATGTAGCTGTCAGCACTAAAAGAATCAACGTTGCGGCGAATCCAATCGTGATGAACGGTCGCTTGAATATATCCTCGCCAATTGCGGAAAAGAGTAGCCCTTGATCGAGGATCAACCAAGTCAAGAAGTGCATCAGCACGTAGAAAAATGCAAACAGACCTAGCATGCGGCGAAAACGCGTCAACCACTGCTTGCCAGTGATGGTGCGCGCCGGCGTAACGGCGAGCGCAATCAAAATAAAGCGCAGTCCCCAATAGCCGAAACGGTCTTGGATTTCTTCAACGGGATTCGGTCCCAAGCTACCGGTCACTTGAAATAAGTCACCGACAACCAGTGCGAACGGCACCAGGCTGGCCATAAAAATCAGCGGCTTCCAGATGAAGCGAATTTGTTGAACCGTGTCCATCTTAGGTCTAGAAGTTCTTTTTAAGGTCTAGTCCGTCATACAGATGTGCGACGTGTTCGCCGTAACCGTTGAACATGACTGTGTCTTGTTTAGACGCTGAGAATAGACTTTGAAAACCGCCGCCTTGATTTGCCCCGATGCGTCGCTCTCGTGCCTGACTCCAACGCGGATGGTCGACATTCGGATTGACGTTCGCATAGAAACCATATTCATGCGATGCAGCGAGATCCCAGCTGGTACGCGGTTGCTTGTCCGTAAAGTGCATGCGAACAATGCCCTTGATGCTTTTGAAGCCGTATTTCCACGGCACAATTAAACGCAGAGGCGCGCCATTCTGATTCGGTAGAACCTCACCAAAAACGCCGACCGCAAGAATAGGTAATGGATTGGTTGCTTCAGCAATGGTCAAGCCTTCGACATAAGGCCAGCGCAATGAGCGTGATCTCTGACCTGGCATTTGATCACGATCCAATAGTGTTTCGAACACCACGTACTTGGCTTTCGATAGCGGCTTGAATCTTTTCACCACATCAGCCAATGATATTCCGACCCACGGGATAACCATCGACCATGCCTCGACACAGCGCAGTCGGTAGATTCTCTCTTCCAAGGTCTGCGAATTGACGAAATCCTCGAGGGCGAATGATCCGGTTACCCCAGCATCGCCAGTGACTTCAATCGACCAGGGTCGCGGTTTGAATTCTTGAGAATTGCGAAACGGATCATCTTTGCGCAGACCGAATTCGTAATAATTATTGTACGTCGTTACATCGTCATAGCTGTTGGGTGTTTCGTCCGTCGAAAATTCGCTCGGTACGACGCCTTCCAATTTCGCGCGCTTTTCATTGGGGATAATCGCCGGCAACGCATCGCCGGCCACGATTGAACCGCCGGCGAGTGCGGCAGCCTGCATGAATTTGCGGCGATTAAAATAGGACTCTTTGCTGGTAATTTCTGAGGGGCGAATATCCACAGGTTTCTTGATCAGCACGCTTCTCTCCGACAGTTTAGACTCAGTCTATCAGACCGGGTGTGGTCACCAAATATTGCGCCCCTAAGGATAAATTCATGAACGCTCAGGCAGTCACGATCTCCGGGGTCTTTCTGCGACTGTATTACATGGCAACGGCTGTGTTCCTGATGCTCGACTATAGTCTCTGAATCAATGTCCGTCTCGCTTCACTGGAGGCATTCCCCGTTTGGCGTGCGATTTATTATATCTTCTGTTTCGCTTGCTTAAGCCTTATCTGGTGGCGACCGTCGCTCAGTCGCTGGGTTGGAACAATTGAATCTTTATTTACGTTGGTGCTTTTGATCGTGACCATGGGTGTCAGGGTAATGACCTATTCGGATACCATCCTCCAGACGGGCGAGGGCTTCATTCGCAGCGAGGAAATGATTAATTTCATTTTGACCGGTGGGGTTGTCTGGATCGCGTATATACGGGGTAGCTTGGCTATCCAGAATGAGCTACGTGGCAAGAATTGACGTTAAATTATCGCGATTGGTCGCTAAAATTTATAAAAATTTTCAAAAATGACAATAAATTAATAAAACTATTCTCTCGCTTAGGTCTCTAAGTTAGTAAGCCCTCGTTCAGCATTGTCCCCATACACTTGAAGCTAGGGCTAACTGATCCCATATAGAGGTGACTATGATTGGACCCGAATTAACTAAGCTTTCGATGACGGGATTGCCGCGCGCAACGGCGATGCTGCAAGTAGATGTGATTGCAGATTTAGTGTGTCCGTGGATTTATCTGGGTAAGAAGCGGTTGGACGATGCGCTGTCAGCGGTGCACGGTCCGAGCATGGCTACCTGGTACCCCCATCAGCTAAACCCCAACATGCCGCTATCAGGTCAGCCGTTTGGGGAGTATGTCCAATCTAAATTTGGTGATCTAAAAGCGTTGCAACCGGCAATGGATCAGTTGGTAATGTCCGGTAAAGCGGAAGGTATCGATTTTCGATTAGACCGAATTACGAATGTTCCCAACACCCTGAATGCGCATCGACTGATGAATCTAGCTGAGTCCCAAAGTGCAGATACATCTCGTTTGGCGGAGAGTATTCTGCAAGGGTTTTTTTCCGCTGGTCTTGATATTTTGAACCCCGACGTTTTGGCTGAATTGGGAATTAAGGTTGGTCTGGCCTGAACGAAATCTTATCGACCCTGGAGGACGATCGCTCCAGGAAAATCGTTCTTTCCCAAGAGGGGCAGGTTCGGCAGAGTGGCATTACTAGTATTCCGGATTTTTTGATCAATAAGAGGCTGTTGGTCATCGGCGCGCAGCAAACGGAAAACCTTGTGAACGTATTTGACCGGGTGATGTTTGGTGCGGAGAGTGATCTTCCGACGTCCGAAATAATTCACTAGATAAGAGCATCCGGGTCAGAGTAGTTCTCTGACCCCATTCTATTTGGCGGGATAACGCCTTGCTAGCCAGTCCAGCATGACTTCATTCAATTCCTGCGGCTTCTCCTGCTGCGTCCAATGCCCACAATCTTCAATGATTGCCACTTCTAGATCGGGAATATATTTGTCCATTGCGGCAACTTGCTTGGGAGAGGCGAAAATCTCTTCGGTTGCGCCAACGAAAAGCGATGGCAGTCGCACCGTCTGATCGACGCCACGGGTAGATTTCCAATTGTGTTTGAAATTGCGGTACCAATTGATGGGTCCCGTGAACCCACCTGCTGAGAAGGCGCGCGCAAATACGTCGAGTTCATCCGCATTGAGGATGGGGCTGCCGGCTGCCTCGTTGGTATCCAGCATCTCAAGAAGACTTAGCGGTTTGCGTTTTGTACTACGGCCCATCGAGTCTTGTCGTCGTGGCCGTTTGCGCCGACGCATAATTAAGTCGATAAAACGTGCTGGGTCTTCGGCGAAACGTCTGTCGGCCTCATCCGAGTCCTGAAAATTAACGATGTAGAAATTCTTTCCAAGTTTCCATCGCATAAACGTAATCGGATTGATGGGCGGGCGGGCCATGAACGGAATGTTCAGATTGATGAGCCCGGCCATGCGGTCGGGCGCGAGCAGTGCCATCTGCCAAACCGCCAGCGCACCCCAGTCATGCCCAACCATCAAGGCGTGCTCGATGGATAGGGTATCCATGAGCCCGGTGAGATCACCAATAAGTTTTTGTACCGTGTATGCGGGCACGCCGTCCGGTTTGTCGGTGCCTCCATAGCCGCGCATATCAGGCGCAATGACACGGTAACCGGCCGCGGCCAATGCAGGGATCTGGTGACGCCACGAATAAGCCAGCTCCGGAAAGCCATGTACCAGAATCAACGGTGGGCCGTCACCCATCTGGTGTACGGCCATATTGATTTCGCCGTTATGAATAATTTCTGGTGTTGGAAATTTCACGGTCAATGCCTGCTTGTCCCAGTCTGAAACTTATTGCGTAGCGTTCTGGCTCGTAGAATACAACGTATCTGGAGCGATTCGATGCTAGCGGCTTTCTCGATTTCGACTAGCGGCCTGCGCAGAACTCAATCACACGGGCTAATTCGAGCTATTTTCCAAGTTTTGCTTGAGTTTTCCGCGTCTGGCGGCTAGTTTGCGCAGCAGGACGTAGATGGGGCCCAGTAAGCGGGTAGCATTGATTAAGAGTGACCGGGAGATAGTGAGAGCCCCGGATCGAGAACCGCTGAATATCACCCCGGAGTTGCCGCTCGAAAAGCAAACGCTGAGTAGGTCCGGCCGATTGGCCCACGAGACGGGCACATTGAGGCAGCGAATCTTTTTTCGTTGTGAACCGGGTGGTACCGCGACTGAATTTGATCGCCCCGGACGCTTAACGGCGTCCGGGGCTTTTTTGTGTACGGACGAATTTATGCCGCATGGGCAGAATGCTTGGCGGTAGTGATTTGCGGGAATGAAATATGAGTTTTAAAGAAATATCAGGTCGTTACGACGGACCAGCGCTCGAAACGGAAGTGCTCAATTTTTGGCGTGAGCACGACGTTTTCGAAGTGACACTGAAAATGTCGGAAGGCAGACCGTTATTCACGTTTAACGAAGGGCCGCCGACGGCGAACGGCAAACCCGGCATTCATCATGTTCTTGCGCGCAGCTTCAAAGACGTTTATCCGCGTTATAAAACGATGCGTGGCTATCACGTACCCCGTAAGGCAGGTTGGGATACTCACGGATTACCTGTTGAGCACGAAGTCGAAAAACAGCTAAAGCGCGACAACAAAATTGATAGTTACGACAAGCAAGAGATTGAAGATAAAGTTGGCATCGCCGAATTCACTCGCCTCTGTCGCGAATCTGTCATGCGCTACATTGGCGACTGGGAGAAGATGACTGAGCGCATGGGGTTTTGGGTCAATCTCGACGAGGCCTATTACACTTTGCACAACAGTTTTATTGAAAGCGAATGGCATCTTCTAAAAACGATCTGGGATAAGGGACTCATTTACCAGGGCTATAAGGTTGTGCCATATGATCCTCGGATTGGCGCAACTTTGTCATCGCATGAGCTGGCGCAAGGGTACAAGGATGTCGATGACCCATCGGTATTTGTGCGTTTCAATGTTGATGGAAAAGAAAATACGTCTTTTCTCGTGTGGACGACGACTCCCTGGACGCTTCCCGCGAACATGCTGCTCGCTGTTCATGACGACATAGACTACGTATATGTAGAGGCGGATGGCGAGACGCTGATTATTGCCGAGGCATTGCGCGAGTCCGTCATGCGTGACGTTCCGCATTCAGTTACAAAAACGGTGAAGGGAAGAGAACTGGTCGGATTGCGGTACCACCGCTTGTTCGATTATATGGACGTAGAAGGCGACGCATTTCGAGTTGTCTCGGCCGAATTCGTCAGCACCGAATCGGGAACCGGAATTGTGCATACAGCGCCTGCCTATGGTGTTGATGATCTCGCATTAGGGCAAGCGCACGGTTTGTCTGTGGTGCATGCCGTCGGCGAAGATGGCAATTTTCTACCGGAAATTGAACCGGTAGCCGGAATGTTCTTTAAGGATGCCGACAAAACACTTATCCGCATATTGAAAGAACGCGGCTTGATGTTTATTTCGGAAAAATATCGGCATAGCTATCCATTCGGTTGGCGCACTGGCGATCCGATTATCTATTATGCAAAAAACGCTTGGTACATTCGTACGTCGGATTATCGAGATCGTATGGTTGAACTCAACCAATCCATTAAGTGGGTGCCGGAAAACATTCGTGATGGTCGCTTCGGAAAATGGTTGGAGAACAACGTCGACTGGGCACTTTCGCGCGAGCGATTCTGGGGTACGCCGTTGCCGGTTTGGACTGACGGAGAGGGTGACAGTGTTTGCATCGGTTCTATTGCTGAGCTTGAAGAATTAACGGGTCGGTCGCTGACCGAGCTAGACCTCCATCGTCCGGCCGTCGACGACGTGACATTTGAAAAAGACGGGCGGACCTATAGGCGGGTGCCAGAAGTCATCGATTGTTGGTTTGACTCCGGCGCAATGTCCTACGCCCAATGGCACTACCCATTCGAGAACAAAGAGCTTTTTGAAAAGCATTTCCCTGCGGACTACATTTGCGAGGCGATCGATCAAACGCGTGGGTGGTTTTACACTCTGCACGCGATTTCGACGCTTGTGTCAGATAGCGTCGCCTATCGAAACTGTATCTGCCTGAATCTGATTGTGGATCAGGATGGCAAAAAAATGTCGAAGTCCGTCGGCAATATCGTCGATCCATACGACGTGTTCGATACGGTCGGCGCCGATGCGCTGCGTTGGTATTTCCTTGCACGCTTAAGTCCCGAAGTCTTGAAGCGAATTTCCGTTGGCATCGTTCAGGATGTCGCGAGTTCGTTTATCAATACTTATTGGAATACCTATGGTTTCTTTGTGCTCTACGCTCGAATCGATGAATTTGATCCTAGCGATCGGGTGCCACTGAATGAGCGACCTGAGATTGATCGGTGGGCGATAGCATTGCTTAATCAAACCGTTCGTCAATGTACGGAAGCATTGGATAACTTCGATGCCAAAAGTGCTGGCGAAGCGATTGAATCATTCGTTGATCAGTTGAGTAACTGGTATGTACGTCGCAATAGGCGCCGGTTTTGGAAATCGGTGGATGCGGCCGACAAAAAATCCGCCTATGCGACTCTCTATGAGTGTTTGGAAATGATCAATCGGCTCCTTGCACCGTTCGTGCCATTCATGGCCGAAGACATTTACCAAAATTTAGTGAAAAGTCTTGAGAGAGATGCTCCGCTTAGCGTGCACATGTGTGCGTGGCCGGAAATTAATGAGGACCGCGATGACGCTGATCTTTTGTACGAGATAGACGTTGTGCAAAAGGTAGTTGGGCTGGCGAGAGCGGCTCGGAGTCAATCTGGCGTGCGAACTCGGCAACCCTTGTCACGCCTTTTAGTTCGTACGCCCGATGACAAAGCTGCGAAAGCGCTAGATGGGCATCGTGATCAGGTTTTGGAAGAACTCAATGTTAAAACGATAGAGTTCATCGCGCGTGACGCGGGTTTGGTGTCTTATCGTATTAAGCCGAACCTGCCGCAGATCGGTAAGCAATACGGCAAACTCATTCCACACATTCGTAAAGCGCTAGACGAAGCGGACGGCGCAGTGATCGCGACCGCAGTTGCAAGCAATGAAGAATTTTCGGTTGACGTTCAGGGCGAATCAATCTCGTTTGGTCCAGAAGATGTCTTGATAGAAACGAGTTCCGCGGAAGGATTTGCATGCGGTGAAGACGGTGGATACTTAACAGCGCTCGATACCAGTTTGAATCCTGAACTCATTCAAGAGGGTGTTGCCAGAGAATTGATTCGAACGGTGCAAGAGGCCCGAAAACAGGCAGGTCTCGAGGTGTCCGATCGAATTGTTCTCGGTGTTTCCGGTTCCAGTGCCGTCGAGGCTGCCCTCGAAAAATACCGCGATTACCTCATGGCAGAGACTCTGGCGACCGATTGGCAGGTCGGTCAGGACTCGCCACTTTATGTTGAAACGCGGGACCTTGAGGGTGAATCGTGGACGATCGAGATTCGTCAAGAATGATTGGGAGTTGCAGTTACTTCCGATTATCTGCTATAAAAAAAGCGACGCAGGTATTTGATACTATAGGAGTAGCCAAGGATTTGAGCGGTTTCCAGCCGCTTGCTGCAGGAGGCAGCGTTACTCTGAACCGTAAGAAGCCGCTCTGAAAGTAGAAAAGCGGCATAATAATTAAAACGATATAATAAGAAATCTGGAGTGGAAATGTCCAACCACCTCAATCGGTTCTACGGAGCAGTGTCGGCACTTGCCGGTCACGGCAATATAAAACAACGACTTATGGTTGCATTTGAAGATCATCTTGCTTTGATTGAAGCGGATGAGGTGCCCATTGCCGTGAAACAATCCTTTGCCGGTCTTCGTCAAATGATGAGTGGCGTCGACCCGCTAAACGGGGAAGGACGCATTCGAGCCACGGTGCGCAAAATGTCAGTCTTTGAGGCCGACGAATGTGCGCAAAAGATGGTCGACTTGTATACGGAGATCATACGGTTCGAAGATCAGACGCAGGAATCGCTTCCGCTGCGTTTGGGTGATCAGCCGCTATTGCCGTCGTTTCTGGTTAAGTCTGGTTAGTCCGAAAGCGGTGAGTAAACTTCAGTAACGAGTTCGGCCTCGCTGGTCGTGAGCGATTGCTGACAGGCGACTCCCGCGTCGCACCATTCCTGACAATTCCCATTGCCAGTCTCCCAATGAATTTCATTGGTCACTCGTGGCATGACCTCAATTGAGGCCAAATTAGTTGGCCAGGTCGGCTTTGGCGAGTCTGCCAACGTAGTGACCAAATAGGCTCGACACCCATAGTCCTTCAGGAGACTCGTAGACGCCTGTGAGCGCCGGAAGTTCTGCGGTGCTGTCCTGCAAACTCATCAAAACCTCGCCATCGCCTGTAATGGCAATGACATGTGATGATGCTTCTGCCGAAGGCCGAATGGCTGCAGGCAAACGTTGTACGACCTTTCTCAGCCAGGGCTTACTGGACAGCTTATCGAGCAAATCATTGCGCGGTGCGACTAAACCAATCCAGAACTTACCGCTGCGTCCAGTGTTGATGTTGTCTGGAAACCCCGGCAGATTATCGAGAACGACTTCATTTTGGCCCTTGCGTGGTCCCTGCAGCCAATAACGTAATACGCGGTAACTGCCGGTTTCATTGATCAGCAAATATTGCTGATCCTCGCTGACGGCGATGCCATTTGCGAAATTCAGCCCCGCCAGAACAAGGGTTATCTCATTCTTCGCGGGATCGAATCGAAACACTCTGCCATGCCCACCGTGCTCTAAGATGTCGACGAGACTCGATTCGTAGCTCCCGCCGGTTTCTTTTGCGCCGTGTTTCGAGCTTGCATCAGAGAAGTAGATCATGCCGTCGTCGGCGACCGCGACATCATCCGCATACTGTATTTTCTCGCCCTCAAATTCGTCGACGAGCATTTCCACACTGCCATCTTGTCTTACAATCTGTAGACCGACATACGCATTCGCGATGATTAGTTCGCCAGCGGCATTAAATTCCAACCCTAAAGGCCGACCGCCGACATGGGCGAATACCTTAATGTCGCCCCCACTGGGGTTCAGTTGAATAACGTTACCATCGCTCGTTGCAGTGTAAATTTGTCCGTTGGGTCCAGCGACGATGTCTTCGGGTCCGTTATGGTTTCGCAGGTCGAACAAACGCATGCGGCGCAAACGATCGTTTGGCGTATAGGGATCAACCAGGCCCAAATTTTGTGGCGCGTCCCAGGCCACCGGCGCTATCGGGACTGGCCAGAATAGAAGATAAAGGAGCAGGCTGGCGAGTAATGCCGATATCAATCGCAACTTAGATCCTGCGACAAACACAAATGATTCCGGATTAGTCTTTCTTGATCATGCGCAAAAACTCATCACGAGTGCGAGCGTCCTTTCTGAACGCTCCCAGCATCTGGCTGGTCACCATAGATACGCCAGATTTGTGAATACCGCGAGTTGTCATGCACTGGTGAACAGCCTCAATAACGACGCCAACCCCTCTTGGCTTCAGTACATCTATTATGCAGTGGGCGATCTGCGCGGTCATTTTTTCCTGCACCTGGAAACGTCGCGCAAAAGTTTCTACGACGCGCGCAAGTTTGCTAATGCCGACAACCTTGTTGCTGGGTAGGTAGCCTACGTGTGCCACGCCGATGATCGGTGCCATGTGGTGCTCGCAATGGGACTCAAACGAGATATCTCGAAGCACAATCATCTCGTCATATCCATCGACTTCTTCAAATGTTCTCTGCAGCGCGGACACAGGGTCGTCACCATAGCCGCTGAACCAATCTTCATAGGCTGTTGCGACGCGCTTCGGAGTATCGATTAGTCCTTCTCGACGCGGATCTTCGCCTGCCCACAGGAGTAACGTTTCGACTGCTTCTTCAGCTTTCTTACGGCTGGGCCTTCTCGGTTTTGGCCCTTTTTTTCTGATCGCCAATGCTTTGTCTCGATAGGTGTTGGGGGAGCAGAATACTACAAGGTACCTTTCCAGTCGTCTTTTAACAGTCGAGACAAGGAGCGATCAGACAGGATGCGGCGCTTGGTCTGGCAGCCGGGACAATAGTTTGTTTCATTGCTTTTGTAGCGAATGCGCGCGACAGGCGCGGCGTATTCAGGGCATGGTCTGCCGTACTTAACGTGTACGGCCATCTGTGGCCGAAACGCAGTAACTTTCTCTAGAAAATCAGCCCCAGATTCCTGCCCTAACAGGTCGCGCCATCGGGTCAGAGTCTTTTGCACGGCGACATGCAAACGTCCTCGTGAATCAATGTCGAGGCGCTTCGTCAGTTGAACGGGTGACAATTACGATGCGTTTGCCGATTCGTCTAAGGACCACGACTTTTCGATCGTTGGCGGCGCTGATCGGCGGGTCGAAACTGCGCAACAAAAAGGGTTTTCTGACGCGAGTGTTGGTGAGGGTCTGACCTGCGGTGCGCTGCTCGAGATAGAGTTCAATATCGGGTAGCTCAGGTACCGTGAATTAGATAATTATCAAACTATCTGCAATCGTGAATTCCTAGGCAAACGCTATGCCAACGGGACAGGTCACGCCCGTTCCACTAAGTCCGCAATAGCCGTTCGGGTTTTTTGCTAAATATTGCTGATGATCATCTTCTGCGTATAGAAAGCGATCGAGTGCGGTGATTTCGGTTGTTATTGCGCCGTGCTCGGCTTCAGTCAGCTCAATCTGGTACGTCAGTTTTGATTCGTCGGCGGCCATATTTTGCGTCTCGGACGTCGTGTAAATTGTCGACCGGTATTGAGTTCCTTTGTCGTTACCCTGGCGATCGCCCTGCGTGGGATTGTGGCTTTCCCAGAAAATCTGCAGCAGTTCGCTATAACTTACTTGGTCCGGATCGAAAACGACTAGAACAACTTCCGCATGCCCGGTGCCGCCGCTACACACGTCTTTGTAAGTGGTTTCGGCTGTGTGCCCGCCGGCGTAGCCGACGGCGGTGCTGTAGACGCCGGGCGTCTCCCAGAAGCGCCTCTCGACACCCCAGAAACAACCCATACCGAAAATCGCCTGTTCAAGTCCATCCGGAAACGGCGGTTTGATCGTATGATTGTTGACGAAATGAATATCGTTGCTGTCCGTCATCTTAGTCTCCTGCTCCTGCCGATTGATGTTCAACGGCCAAATATCGATGACCGCGACGCGGTTCGTAGACTACTCCATCTCCGCTAAGAAAACTTATCGGCACAGATTGCGAGCGCGCTCTATTGGTCGCCATATAGACGGCGAAATGCAGATGCGGCATCGTTGTATGGCCAGTGTTACCCGATAGGCCAATTTTCTGTCCCGCGACAATCCTATCGCCTGCAGCAACCAATGCGCCGTTTTGTTGTAGATGATAATACTCGCCGGTTGTACCGTCGTCGTGTAGTACGACGATGAAATTGGCGAATGCGCCGCAACCGTCCTCCCAACAACCTTTATCGTTGGACTCCTCGATTCTGGCTACCACACCGCTGCGAGCGGCGTGTACGGGAGTGCCACTGGACATATTGAAGTCGACTGCATATTGCTCGCCGCCGCGGTGGCTCAGCCGCGATCCGAAACCCTGCAGGACCCGGAAACTCGAACCTCCCACATATGGCAGCAGATAAACGTGATCGTCGTCGTGCGTTGCATCGTTGCGACCGACCGTCCATCGGCAAGATGTCAACAACTCATCTGCATGCTCAATCGTGCTTGGTAAGCCCGTGAGTCGCTCGGATGATTTTCCCGGCAGCGAACCCGTAAATGTCTGCGGTCGTTGTTCGCGCCCATGGTTTGTGCGAACTCGAATTGAGTAGGTGATGGGATAGTCATTCGTGTTTCGAGCGTGCAATTCACGGACGTCGCCGTCACGCGTGATGTCCAGGAATAGCCAGTCTTCATCACAAGCAGCTTCTGCAATGCTTTGAAAAACGAGCAGGCACGCAATCGTTTTGAGGGTTTGCCCAATCGGTTTTGTAATTCTTATCCGTTGTTTACTCATTATATTCCGTTGTGAGATTCAGAATTGACGGTTGCTATAAATTAATCCAAATCGCAGTTGGAGCGGATCGTTATGTGACCTCTTCGTTTGCTGATTCCGGTTGTTCCGTAGTTAATCCCTCTATCGATTCATTCAGCATCGGAGTGCTAGTTTCATCGCCTTTTTCATCGTCTTCGTTAGCGGCAGGTTCGAGGGCTTCCACTTTCTCTTTGATATCAGGTGGGCGGTAGAAAAACTCGTGAGTGTAAACAAACTCATGGGTTGAGACGGGCCTGCCGTCTTCCAAGCGAGGGCGGTAGATCAGACGTCTCAGACTGCGCGCGACCGGCTGCGCGAAATCCTCAATCTCGGCTGGTTGTGTTTCCAGGTGTATCAAATTATTGATGCGACCGTTCGCGCCCACCGAATAGCCAAATACAATAGAGCCAGTCTCGAAGTTGCCAGGCGGTTGATTGCCGTCGTCTTCTCGTAAACTGTTGTAATAGCGTGCTGGATAGACCCTTTGCAGAATGTGAGGCTCTTCTAGATGATCTTTGCGAATAACCAGTCGATCTTCCTCTTCACCATCCGACAAAACGGCCCAGGCTTCGAGGTAAACTCTCGCTGCCCGGTTCGGACGACCCGACAAAATGTAGTAGTCGCCAAGTGACAGCAATGTGTCTTCGACGATTTCCCAATTCGAGTCTGGATTTTCGTCGGCGATTCTGTTCGCGCGCCTTAAGTAAGTTTCTCCGGAGGCCGTTGAGACGTCAGTTTGAAAGTCGTACTCGGCTAGGCTGACAAATAGGTACGAACGACCAAGCTTCTTTAGTGGCTCAACTAATTCCAGGCTCTTTTTTCCATGGTGTTTTTCGAGAATCTGGATGAGTCGTCGCCAGGTTGCGCGCTCATTATCGTAGAACTGCAAGCGATGCTGCCATTCCGCTCTCTTTTCCATCGCGGGAATTATGTCGAGGCTGGTGGGATCAATGTTGCGTGACTGAATTGAGAATATATTCTGCTGAATGCTCGATGCGTCTTTAATCTCGCCCATCGAAATATAGAGCTCGGCCATCGATTCCAACGAATCGACTTGGGCGGCGTTATGCGGGCCGTCATTGACATGGGTTACATGTATGGCCCGTTGGTACGATCGAGTGGCCAGATCGGGTCTGCCCGTTGCGGCTTGTGTTGCGGCAAGACCTTGCAATGGATTTACCAAAGCGATACTGAGGCGATCGTCGATACGTTCAATAATGTTTATCGAGGCCGTAAAGTTCAGCTGCGCTGCTTCATAGTCTTTGTTGTTGTGTTGCGCGATTCCAAGATTGGTTATTGCTTTAGCCGAGTCGTGGCTGTCCAGTCCGTTGAGCTGGATGGATAATTCAACTACACGTTTTGCCAACGTATCGGCTTCTACATAGTTCTTGTTGGCCAGCGCATCGCGATAGAGTTCGAAGAGGCGTTTGAGTTCTGCACTATCTTGTTCGCTTTGCGGCGGCGGCTCCATCCAGTCGTCACCGGAGTCGTCTTCTACTAGTCGGTAGCTTACCGTATCTGCATCGAATATCAGGTCCTCAAACTCGTCTTCCGGGGCGACGCCATCGTCCTCTGGAAGGCGGTTATCGAGTTCGATAGGCGCAACGAGGGCTTCATCATCCTCAGCTGACTGCGCATAGGCCTGGCCGGACAGCAGTTGAGCGATTGCCGCTACCACCGCCAGTGAGATTCTTGAGGATCCGAGGATTTTCAACTTCGTCATGGTTGTCACTTTTTGCCTGAACCTCTCGTTAGGACTGCCGCACGATCTAATAGTTCTTGTTCTAAATGATCTTGGCGTAGGCCGCAAATCAATGCTGGCAATTATACAGGATCAGTCGAACCCGAGAGTCATTTGCTGCTGCCCGGGAGGCCGAAATCGGCTGCAGTCGAGCGTTTCTTTCCGGCGACCCGACCTTATGCCAAGCTTTTTGCAGGCCGTCGTGAAGCGTCTACCAATCATATCGGCATACGGACCACTGCCGCGCTGCCGTTTACCGAAGCGCGGATCGTAGTCTCGGCCGCCGCCGGCCTGCCGTAACAGGCTCATCACGTGTGTGGCCCGGTCGGGCATGTGAGTGGCAAGCCAGTCAGCGAAAATCTGTTTGAGCTCGTGCGGTAGGCGCAGCAATATCCAGCTCGCATTTTGGATTCCACCGGCTGTTGCTCGACCCAATATAGTCTCAATTTCGGCATCATTAATGGCCGGAATCACGGGTGCCAGCAGCAGGCTTACCGGCACGTCAATCGCGGCCAGCTTCTCAATCAATTTAAACCTGACGTTTGCCGCCGGTACTCTCGGCTCAAGTATTCGCTTGAGGTCCGCATTCATGGTTGGAATGCTCACCGCAACCGATACCAGGCGTTTATCAGCCAATTTCGCCAAAATGTCGAGGTCCCGAGCCATTAATCCGCCCTTGGTAATAAGGCTGACCGGATGCTCGTGGCGCAGAAACAATCTCAGCAAATTTCGTGTGATTTCGAGTTTTTTCTCGGCAGGCTGATAAGGATCCGTATTGGCGCCGATGGTAATCGGTTGGCATTGATAACTGGGTTTTTGCCATTCGGCGACGAGCCTTGAGGTGGCATTCGGCTTATAGAATATCTGGGTTTCGAAATCGAGGCCCGGCGACAGATCCAGGTAGCTGTGACTCGGGCGCGCATAACAATAAACGCAGCCATGTTCGCACCCGAGGTAGGGGTTTATTGAGCGGTCAAACGGAATGTCGGGCGAGCTATTGTGGCTGACGATGGTTTTCGCCTGCATAGGCCGAAGGACCGTCTGAGGTGCGATCTCAGTGGCAAACTCGTCTTCATTGAGCTCGACTTGCCGCCGCTCAAATCGGCCCGTCAGGCGCGATACCGAGCCGCGTCCTTTATGTGCCGTAATGTCGGTTCTTGTCGCCACTCGAATACCATTACTGTGTTTATATACAGTATTCCAGTGCTCGCCGGTGGTCAAGCTTATTGCGTTGTTCGAACTTCGATCAGTTCAATACGATCAATTCAACACGCGATAACCGCGTCCGCGCATGCAACGTTTGAAAACGTTTTGTTTTTCTCGATCACCCTCTAAGGTTGATCGTGCTGCGCCCCAAATCGCGCCATAGCCGGCACCCTGCTCAGCGTTGCCACCGATCGCACCGGTCGCAGCACCCGTGACGGCACCGCCTGCAGCGCCTTTCGCAGCGCCTTTTCCGATGATGACCTGATCCGAATACGATTCGCATTCGTTCCAGTCTTGTTCCATCGCCAAGGGATTGACACCCTTCATGTCGATGATTGGATCCGGATAGGACGCGCAACCGGCTGCCCATGCACTGATGATTAGCAGGATGAAGCTTCTAAGTGTGATTTTCATGGACGCTCCGTGATTGCTATGCTCTTGGTCTTACCGAATCAGCCCGGGTAAGCTCGGCACCATATATATCAACGCAATAACCATTCATTGGTTGACGTAAGAAAAAACGAGTCACTATGTCAAATTCCAAACACGGCGGAACCGCGCGCGCAATCCTATACGCCTTCATCGCAAACGGTGGTATCGCGGTGGCGAAAACCTGGGCGGCCTGGGTTACTGGGTCTGGCAGCATGCTCGCCGAAGCGATTCACTCGTATGCCGATACTGGAAATCAGGTACTTCTGTATTTGGGCTTGCGCCAGTCCCAAAAGGCACCCGACCCCGAACATCCTTTGGGCTACGGTAAATCCAGTTATTTTTGGAGTTTTATTGTTGCGCTGATGTTGTTCAGCTTAGGCGGCCTATTTTCGATCTATGAGGGCGTACATAAGTTTAATCATCCAGAACCCTTATCTAACGTTTGGATAGCGATTGGTGTCCTATCGGTTGCCGTTGTGCTCGAAGGATTTTCGCTCCTTGGCTGCTTGCGAGAAATATCACTAATTCGGGGCGAGCGACCCTTTCGTGAGTGGCTTAAACATACGCGCAGTTCGGAGTTAGTCGTTGTGCTCGGTGAGGATGTGGCCGCGCTATTGGGATTGGCATTGGCGTTGTTTTTTATCTCGCTTGCGTCGATCACCGGAAACACGGTATTCGATGCAATCGGTTCAATGTGCATTGGCGTTATCTTGATCGTCATTTCAGTGTTCCTGACGATTCGCGTTCGTTCATTGCTGGTTGGACGATCAGCAGATCCGATTATTCAAAAGGCTATCGATGACATCATTCGGGACGATGAGGACATCGTTGAAGTATTCAACGCAATAACACTGCAATTTGGTCCGGATACTTTATTGGCAGCTAAAATTAGGTTGAAATCGGGTATCGATATTGATCAGGCGGTCGAGGACATTAATGAGTTCGAACGACGACTGAAAGAAGAAATCCCCGATTTGAAGTGGTGTTTTATCGAACCGGATGTGACTGACTAGTCGACAAAAAAAGCCGCGCAATGCGCAGCTTTTTAAAAATAACGTAGTCGTCATTGCCGACCCAACGAAGTAATCTATTCTTGTTTGTATAGATGTACATCCCGTTGCGGAAACGGGAACGAAATTCCGTCCTGATCAAAGCGCTTCTTAATTGACTCTGTTAAATCGAACTTAACGGCCCAATAGTCCGACGACGCGACCCACGGTCGAACGAAAAAGTTTACGCTGGAGTCCGCCAATTCAGCAACGGCAATCAAACATTCAGGGTCTTGCATGATCCGACTGTCTGCATTGACCAGTTCGCGCAAAGTGTCACGAACCTTGTCTAAGTTATCGTCATAGCTGACGCCAATTATCATATCGACGCGACGCGTATTGTTGGCCGAATAATTGGTGATGATGCTATTCATGATTTGCGCGTTGGGAACGACAATCTGTTTGTTATCCCCCGTCTTCAATATGGTCGACAGGATTTGCACTTGCACCACAGAACCAGAAATTCCAGCTACTTCGACGAAATCTCCCATGCGGTATGGGCGGAAAACTACGATCAGAACGCCGGCAGCAAAATTGGACAGGGAACCCTGCAGCGCGAGGCCGATAGCAAGACCAGCGGCGCCCATCACAGCGATGAGCGATGTCGTTTGTACTCCAATTTGACTAATGGCGGCGATGATGACGAAAACCATCACCATCCAGTAGGCCAGGTTGCAGACAAACGTCTCGAGAATTTGATCGACTTCTTGTGCCCGCATGACTTTGTGAATGCCTTTAACCAGCATTTTCGCGACAATGCGCCCGACATAGAAAATGATCAGTGCGACAAGAAGTTTGCCGCCAAAACTAATGGCGACTGTTTTGGTCGATGTGAGCATGCTGTTCCAGTCGATCTGATCCAGCGCTGTCATAGTCGAATCATTCATGTATCAATTCCTCTTAGTTTGGGATAATGCGAGCCAGTTGCCGGCGACGATAAACAGGATGCCGATAAATGCTAGGACCGACCATTGATAGTTCTCGGCGACGGTAGAAATCAATAAGGCAACAATTGGGAAAAGGACTGAAGAATAAGCGGCCCGCGCGGACCCGATCATGCGCAGTAAGGCGAGATAGCAGCCAAACGCGACGGCCGAACCAAAAATCGCGAGGTATGCCAACGACAGCACATAGCCGGTTTCAAATGAAAAGCTGAACTCACGACCCATCGCAATCGCGACCAAGGCTGAAACGAGCGCACCCCAGGCCATGCCGTGCGCATTCACCGCAACGACCGGCAGCTGCCGTCGATTGTTGCGAATTGCGCCCATATTGCTGAGCGAAGCGAATAGCACGGCGATAAGGGCAAGGACAACGCCCATAACCGATCGGTCCTGAAGGCTCAACGAGGCTATCTCGGGCCAGAATATGCAGGAGATACCAACGACTCCCAAAGTTGAGGCAACCAAGAGGCGTCGTTCCAGCGGTGTCTTAAAGAACAACCGTTCGAAAAGCGCATTGCCGACAACGAGCAAACTAAAAGAAACCGCAACCAGGCCCGATGTTACGTAGTTGATTGCGTAATAGGTGAATAGATAATTGGCGGAAAACATCAAGGCGCCAGTGATAATGACATTGCCATACTGATGTCGCGGAATTTTGATTTGGCGTCCGGTTAGCCACGCGTAAATGAAAAGAGCAATCGAGCCCAAAAGAAAGCGATAGGCAACGGATACTTCTTCGGCAACAACGCCCAATTGGAAAGTAATCGCGATCCAGGTGGAGCCCCAAATAAGGACAATGAGTACGTACAGGATTGCTACCTGCATCGGCGGTTTCCAGGTTGTTTGAGAATGGGAGGTCTGGTCCGGAGTGTTCATAAAAACTTTGGGCTAGTGTCCGGGCGTGCCAACGTGGCCCGGCTGAAATCGATAAATGTAGTGCGGGCCGCGGGAGTGTATATGTTCCCTAGACTTAAGCACGAGTTCGGGGATTGCACTGTAGGCCAAATATAGCCATCCGTTCGGTCCAAACGAGAGCCCGTCGGCCCAGCGAATTTTCGCTGAACGAATCAGTGTTTTCAGCTTGCGATCCTGGCCAACTACAAATACCGATCCATGTTCGACGTCCGTTACATAAACATTGCCATCAATATCAGCGCTCAATCCGTCGCTAAGTGGTTTGCGGCTAAACCGTTCGACTTCACTTTGTAACTGTCGGTCGGGCAGGGCGGCATCGACGAGATTGGCTACACTTACTCTGAAAAGATCGCTGTGGCTGACGGCGCCGAAATACAACCAGTCGTTCTTGTGATCGATCGCGATTCCATCGACACCCGTTTTGAGATTGACGATACCGCCAGCAAATGTCATATCGCGAATCGGATTTCGAATCAGGTAATTCTGCGCCGACACGGATTCATGCGAGTCTAAGACACGACGGGCCGACCGTGAGGCGACGTCATAAACAATGATTGCAGGTTTCTTTCGCCAGACACTCACATCCGCGATGAAAACAGTTTGACCATCTGCAGTTACCTGCAAGTCCTGTAAAAAAGACCCTGATGGCGCGATCTCCGCGCTGAATTCGTGGTCGTGCACGATGCTTCCGTCGTCGAGGTCCAAAGCGATAAGGCGCACGCTGCCAAATCCATGATTACCATTGTCAATTGACCACAATCTGTTTTGTCGGTCGATGACAATACCCAGAACGATGTCAAAGAGTTGCGGTTGGACCGATCCGTTGGGAAAAGGCACTGCTGCGCCTGCAACCCATTCGAGAAGTTTGTTGCCTTGCGGCCGAGACTCAGGATGAACCGTAAAAAACACACGGTCGTCTGCACTGACGGTAACGTTGCCAATGGGTTCGGGATAACTCAGAACTTCTTCAAGCGCAGACGCTTCTAACAACGGTGGAGTGGAAAGATCCGGATACGGCTCGCCGCCATAGCGAACGCGCAGGATCACGGCTGCTACAAGCGCAATGCCTAGTAGAAATAGCAAGAAGTGTCTCACCGCATTTGGGTCCTAGCAGATCGATCTGTCGAGTCCCGGAGTCTACATGCGATAGGGTGATCAGGCCCAGTCTCTAAAGAGCCAGCATCCAGGCGCCACTGATAAGCCCGATAGCCAACAATGCGCAGGTTTGTTGTACTTTCTTTGCGGGAATATATCGGTACAGCGACGTAAGGACGAGTCCACCTGCAAATCCACAGGCAAAACCCGTTACGTGCGCGCCAACGTCAGTGTTTGCATCGCCCGTGCCAGTATAGGCGAGCAGCGCAAGCCCACCGACAATCGGACCGATGCGATAGGCCCAGCGATCCTGTTTCATGAGCTGGCTGCGCCACACAAACCCGGCCAGTATTCCCAATACAGCAAACACAGCAGTAGATGCGCCGATTGAGCGATGCGAAGAATCCAGCAGCAAGGTATTCAATAAATTGGCGCTAAAGGCTGTAATGATGACTGCAAACCAGGTGACACCTGAACCCAGTACCCGACCCGCCATGTAGCCAAAAAAAGCGCCAAACACCGCATTGCCGGCGTAATGTTTGATACCCGAATGTAGCGTAAGTGCGGTGATTGCGCGCCACCATTCCCCGTCACGAATCAGGACGCCATCGACGCGGCCGGCAGTAAACCAGTTGCGGTCGAAAATTGCCTCACCCGCCAAAACCGCGACGAGGGTGATAACAATAAGATAAGCGATGACCCCAGGAATTGCGTTTTGCACAACTGGCGTCAATCGGGGAGGCGGTGCTTTTACCTGGCGATTCTCTTGTTCGTATTGCCACAATTCGAATTTGGCTTTCTCAGTCAATTCGGCTGGAACCAGCAAATGCACAGAATCTTCGGTGGCGAATATTTGGTACGGGATGCCTATTGATTGCAGGACGAGGCTGCGATCAGAGCAGTCTGGCTTCGATGTGCTCTCGAAAACGCTCACCCATTGGTTTTCAGAATCCTGATTGATAAAAATAATCCTTTAAAAACAAAAATTATACAGTTTCAGTACCCATTCAGGCGATGGCGTCAATAATGGATGCCACACTCGCAAAGAGACCGGAATACACTGTGAAAGCCGCTAGGAGATGTTATGTCAGTACCGCCGTTATCGGTGTGCTCTTTCTGATGGAAACTTTTCTTCCAATTCAGTTATTCTGACATACCGTTCTAGCGAGCCTCCTAAGCAATTGGGGGCGAATTTGAATTTCTACAGTCTGTATTTTTCTTGAGGAACTCTGATGCGGCAGGCGAAAGCCATTCTTCGTAGCTCAATCCTGATAGCCATTTTTACCTATAGCTCTGTGTTCGCGGAGGTATTAGATTCGGCTTCAAACGGATTCACAGTGAAAAATACTGTACTGATTGAGGCCGACCGAGGTGTTGTTTACCATGCCGCGATGGCACGGGTAGGCAGCTGGTGGAGCAGTGATCACACGGTCTCCGGAGACGCGGCAAATCTGTATATGGATGCACGTGTTTTAGGTTGTTTTTGTGAACGCTTGGGCGAGGGCGCTGGCTTAGTCCACCTTTCGATCAGTTTCATAAATCCTGGCGTATTAGTTCGCTTTAACGGCGGCCTTGGTCCACTCGGGTTGATGGGGGTGGCGGGCAATATGACGTGGGAATTTGAAACTGCGGATAAAGGAACGCTGGTCACAATCGAATACGCCATCGGCGGCTACATGCCAGGTGGGCTTGATTCAATCGCCGCACCGGTTGATGGCGTGCTGCTTGATGCTCTGGACCTATTAGCCGCTTACGTCCACGACGCCGAACCAGGCTAATTACCTTAAATATCTAACGCGGGGTTGAACTGGCAGGGGAGTTCGCATAGCGTTACGTTCCGCGTACCCGTGCCAGCAACTTTGAGCCGGTATTCGATCGATCCCAAGGACAACCAACATGACATTCGTAGTAACCGAGAGCTGCATCAAGTGCAAATTGACTGATTGCGTTGAGGTGTGCCCGGTGGATTGTTTTCATGAGGGGCCAAATATGCTCGTCATAGATCCGGATGAATGCATTGACTGCACTTTGTGTGAGCCCGAGTGCCCGGTTGAGGCAATTTTTTCAGAAGATGAGTTGCCGGAAGGTCAGGAGAAATTTATCGAGCTCAATGCTGAACTGTCGCAGGACTGGCCCGTCATCACTGAGATGAAAGATGCGCCTGCTGATGCTGACGACTGGCGCGAAGTGAAAGACAAACTACAACTCCTCGAGCGCTAGTATTCTCCAGAATTCGTTTAGCAATTCAGTTAGGCAATGGTACGTTCGACGAACCAAAAAACGCCAATTGCACACAATCCCGCTGCTGCATATTGCGGCAGCAATCGATGCATATGACGACGCAGAAGATTAGCGCCAAGTAATGTCAAAGCAACGATAACTAATTGGCCTACCTCCACACCTAGATTGAAACCCAGTAACGGTACAAAGAGGGACGCGCCTAATAGGCCGGTTTCCATAAGAAACCCTGCGAATCCGAAGCCATGAATAAGGCCGAAGCATACCGTGGTTGTAACCAATAGAAACGTCGCGCCGCGTTGATCGTTGGCACGGCTTATGGCCGTAGATAGCAACAAATAGCATGCGGCAAAGATGCCAATTCCCGTGTAGGCGACACTCGATATCAGGCTTATCGAGCTTACCGAGAACGCGATCGCGCCTATCACCCAGGTAAAAAATAAGGTGGCAAATGCGACGCTCTTGCTGATGCGTTCTCCCCGTACAAAAAATTCGATTGCGACTAGTGCGACGGTCAACCCGATAAATGCCTCAACAAGCTGGCCATCTGCGCGTACGTAGCCAAGAACGGCCGCAGCAAGACTGATGGAATGTCCAATCGTAAAGCCGGTTACTGCGACGATACTCCGCCCGACTGATCCGGCAATCAGCAATAAGCCTAGGAGAAACGCGATGTGATCAATGCCGCCGGCAATATGCGCCAGACCGATCTTAAAAAAGGCTGCGAACGACCATGATTGATCTGAATTGAAATCGCTGACCTGCAACGTGTCGGCAGAGTCTGTAATCAAAGCTTCATTCAACAACAGACCGTCACGATGTAGCTTTGCGTAGTGCACATGTGCGGGTGCAATCGCAAATAGCGCTCGATAATGAAGCCTGTCAGGCGCTTCGATTTGGCAATCATATTGTAATTCAATCGAGACAAAGCCACTGGCGGCCTGCAGACTGGTACTGGACGTTCGCGTGCACGCCTGGCTCAACGAAAAGACCTGTGTTGATTCTTCGAGATGTGTTTTGAAAAGTATTTGCGGCGAGATTGATGCATTACCACCGTCGTACAGAGCCATGACCTCTCTTACAGGGATGGTTACGGTGCCGGCGATGCCCGTTTCTGACAGGTGCCAGTGGGAGAAGCTTTCGCTACGAGTGTGCGCCAGTGCTGCAGATGCGATGGTGATCATAACGGCTACAAATAGGCCGAATGACAGAAACCTCTTCAAGGCGTCGACACCGTGACATCTGCCCTTTGACGCAATTGATTTACATATTGGGTTAGCGATGCTTGGGCGAGATTGCGGCGATAAGAAATGAGCACGCGATTGCGAATCAAACTGAGATCAGTCACGGCCGACAATTCCTTGCTGCGGAGCCGCACCACCAGCCACCGGCCCCGTCGGGCAAAAACGGCACTGCTTCCTGTTGGCATATTCGCAGTCGCAGCGACGATGCTGGGTCCAACGTAGTCCGCCGCCATTTCGGTAGGAATCAGTCCGGCGGGAAAATCTGCCATTGATTGAATGTCGCCGTCGGCAACGACGTCTTCATCATTCCGCAGGCGTTGAATAAAATCTTGCGCGATAGATTCACTGTCGGTTTGCCAGACATCCAGCCAAATTCTGGCCGTATAGCTGAATCGATCAGCATTTTGATGCAGGTACTCAGTCAGATCTTCGTCACTGGGACTTGCGGCGTCGGCCTCGGCCGTAATCGATGCGATCAACGAATCGATCACCGCCTGTCGTACAACCAGGTCTGACTGAGCCATCCCGAGTGTGATTCCTCTTTGAACGAGTAATTCGTCGTCAATCAGCCGGTCAAGCAAATCCATGTCAAGATCAATTGCGTCACGATCACTCACGGTTTTTGCTCGAGCGAGCGTTCGTAAGTAACTATCGCGACTGATGATTACATCATTTACACGCGCGAGCGCACCATCGGGCAGAGTGAGTGTCGATGGCGGTCGATTGAGCAAGCCAACACCGGCCGCCACTAAGCCAAGCAACGCGCCGAGACCCAGCAGGCGAAGGTCTGGTTTTGATTTTGAATCTGACAATTTGATCTCGCTTTTAGAATGACCCTGCTATGCTACCGCGAAGTTTCAAGGAGTACAGCGTGACCGATGTGCAAAACAAGCTGGTCCTGGTGACCGGGGCGTGCGGTGGTTTCGGTGAGCACATGGTGAAACAGTTTCTCGATAGAAATTGCAGGCTAATTGTTACGGACATTGATGAGCTGCAGATTGCTCATCTCAAAGAGGCGAATGGCAGTCGAGACGGTGAAATAACGACGTCAATCGCTGCCGACTTATCGGCTTCGTCGGGATGCACCGATCTGTTTAAGCATTGCGAGGCGAGGGAACTGGTTCCTGATGTTCTGATCAACAATGCCGGGATCGCGGTTGCTGGACGCCATGATCGCGTCCCCCAGAATCGTTGGGAAACACTTCTAAATTTGAATTTGTTTGCTCCGATGCGCCTCACAAGTCTGTTTTTGCCTAAGATGTTAGAACGAGAGAGCGGCCACATCGTCAATATTTCGTCGCTGGCCGGTTGGATTGGTGCGCCGAACTTGTCGGCTTATGTGGCCTCAAAGTTTGGACTACGCGGTTTCGGAGAGTCTTTGGCGGCGGAGACAGCCAAGAGGAATGTGCAGGTATCCAATGTATATCCGTCGTTCAGCAGAACACCCATACTCGATTCGGAGCAATTTGGAATGGGCGAGCGAAAGCTCGTGCCCGATAACATGATTTCAGATCCGGCAGACGTCGTCGCGAACATCATCAAGGGTATGGAGCGCGATCGTTTGCATATTTTCCCGGACAGGATCGCATTACAGGGTCACTATCTTAAGCGCTTCGCACCCTGGGCTATCCCATTTTTCTCGCGCCATATTCCGACGGACGGATAATTTTGATAAGCATCAGATCTCATGTCATTCGTTATTTTTCCGCGCGCTATATGAAACGGGTGACGCCGGAGCGGGATGTGCACGAGTTGCGCAAAGGGCTTGAGTCACGGACGAGCATTTTGCCGCCGGCACGTCGGGTCAGTATACGTGCAACCGTTATCGACGATATTGGCTGTGAATGGCACATACCAGAAGGATGTGAAGACGCACCGATTATTTTGTATTTGCATGGCGGCGCATTCGTCATGGGGAGTCCGGCTACACATCGACGCCTCGTTAGTCATATTGCTCGCGCAGCAGGAATGCGAGCACTAGTGCCGGATTATCGACTCGCACCAGAGCACCGGTTCCCGGCAGCACTCGAAGACTCGCTTAAAATGTATCGACACCTCCGTAGTCGTCAGGACGATGCAAAACTAATTATCGGCGGCGATTCAGCCGGAGGAAATTTGTCTGCTGCAACATTGCTGGCTCTGCGTGACGCAGGGGAGGAGTTGCCAATAGCTTGTTTTCTAATGTCACCTTGGCTCGATATGACCGCAGCAGGTGAATCTTTGCAAACTCGCGCGACCTCAGATCCGTGGTTCAGGCCGGAGCATGTTGCACCCACTGCTGCAAAAGTTTTTTCGGAGTTCGAGAGAAGGAATCCGTTGGTTTCGCCGATCTTTGCCGACGCCTCGAATTTGCCGCCCATACTTATTCATGTCGGTGACCATGAAATTTTGTTGAGCGATTCCACACGCTTGGCGGACAACATTCGTCAAGCAGGTGGTGATGTTGAACTGCGAGTTTGGGATGGTATGTGGCACGTCTTTCAATTCTTTGTTGGACAAATGCCGGAGAGCGATCGATCGATTAAAGAAATTGGTCAGTTTTTGCGGTCAAAAGTCGGCGACCTTACAGCACAAGAGCGGGCTGCGTGATTTATCGAGTGAGCATAAGATTATGAAAATTAAGGAGTTTTTGTTGATAATTTTGGCGTTAAGTTGGACGTCATTAGTTTCAGCACAAGGATCGACTGCGCGCGGGCTTTTTCAGGCAGACGTTGGCCCGGCCATCGATCAAGAGATTGTGGTGCTTGAGGTCGAGTATCCCGCGGGCGTGGCGTCTGCGAGTCACCGTCACAATGCACATACCGTTGTTTATGTGTTGGAAGGTTCTGTCACAATGCAGGTCGAAGGTGGAGAAAAACAAACGCTGACGGTCGGTGAGGTGTTCTACGAAACACCCGATGATATTCACTCGGTATCGATGAATGCGAGTGATACAGAGCCTGCGAAGATTCTTGTTTTCTTTCTGAAGACAAAAGGCGCTGCTGCTTCGGAACCAGCGCCCTAGCCCAGACTAGAGGTTTTTGCCTTTTTGCGCGTCATCGTACATTCGTGTCATGAAATTTCGGATGGCGGGTATTGCCTCGTCTGTTGTCATCAGTTTCTGTTGTTCCAGAATTTTCGCCATGTCCGCGATCGTACGTTTGCCGTCGATCAGCGACATGATGAACGCGTAAACCTGGGTTGAAACAGCCTGAGTTCGAAATGCTTGTAATGCCGGGACAGGGTCTTTTCCCGTGACGATCCAATCGGGTAGTGCTTTATGCCGAGGCGGTGCCTTGACGTCGCTTTGTTTTGTAGCAGAAAAACTAAAGACGGTTTCCTGCCTGCCGTGATGACTAGCGGGCGAGCACATGTAAGGTATGGTGACTTCGTTAACCGTCGCCAGAGCGAATCCGGCTTTCTCAACATGGACTAGTGTTTCTTCTGCACTATAGCAACGGGCTTTATCGGCGTGATTGAACGCCAGTGAGCCGAAATTTAACCAACTGTGTACGCGTATGGATGAGCAGGTTCCTGGCCTTACAAATGCGCTACAGCCGAATCGGCGTGGTGGAGTCGCCTGTGAAGTCATTACGGGCGGTAGCGTCAAAGTCGGGGACACGGTGAGGATTCAGGAATGATGGCGGTTATCCTGACATTAGTCGGGTTGGTTACCTTCATCGCCATCTTGTATAACAAATTGGTCCGCGATCGAAATCGCGTAGATTCGGCGTGGAGCGATATCAATGTCTAATTGCAGCGACGCCACGATCTGATTCCGCGTCTGGTCACAGCGGTCGACCAATACGCTGGGTACGAGCGATCTACACTAGAGGCCGTGACCACGCTCCGCGCCGAAGCCGTTGACTTGCATTCAAAAGGGCAACTGAATCAACTTGGGCAAAAAGAGGAAGAACTGAGTGCCGGCGTTCTCCGCCTGATCGCGGTCGCGGAAGACTATCCAGACCTAAAGGCAAGCGAGAACTTTCTCCAATTGCAAAACGATCTTGTAGAAACTGAAAATTACCTGCAGTTTGCGCGACGCTTTTACAATGGATCGGTACGCCAACTAAATACTCGCGTTGAAACGGCGCTGAGTAACTTTGTTGCTAATTGGTTTTCGTTCGAAACTCGAGAGTTCTTCCAGAAAACGTCCGACGATGCAGCGCACGTGCTGTTGGTCGATTTAGGAAGCGTTGAATGAAGCGACTTCTACTTTTCGCGTGTCTGGTTTTTATTGGAACTGCGTCGGCGGACGAGCGCATCCTAAGCTATCACAGCGATATTCTTGTACGCGCTGATGGTTGGATTGAGGTAGCTGAAACTATCCGCGTTCGTGCCGAAGGAAATCAAATCCGGCGGGGTATTTATCGTGACTATCCCATTCGTTACGAAGACAAATTTGGTAATAAGGTCAAAGTTCAGTATGAACCAAGATCGGTATTACGAAACAGTCAACGCGAAGACTTTCACAATGAATCCAACGGCTACGACGTGCGGACCTACTTCGGTAGCGCGGACCGAACGCTAAGTGACGGCAAGCATACGTATGTCTATCGATACGACGCTGGCAAGATGCTTGGGTATTTTGACGAGGCAGATGAACTTTACTGGAACGTGACCGGACATGAGTGGGAATTCCCTATCGATACTGCGTTGGTTAGCTTGACGTTCGAATTTAGTCCGCCAATTCGCGAAATATCACGAGATGCCTATGTTGGATCTTTTGGCGACACTGGTGACCAAGGTTCAGTGTCGTCGATCACTGAATCTGGCGGCGTCGAATTTAGAACCGCTCGAGCGCTGTCACGCAACGAAGGCTTAACAATTGTTTTGAGCTGGCCCAAGGGCCTCGTTGTGGAGCCGTCCGATAGACAAAGATTAATTTGGTTGCTATCGGACAATCTGAATTTACTCGTCATCATTGCAGGTCTAATCCGATGCTTAGTTATTACATTCCGGTTTGGCGAAACTATGGCAAGGACCCAGACCCAGGCGTGATACCTACATTGTATGAGCCACCGGAAGGCTTTTCTCCAGCATCGCTACGTTACATAGAAAAAATGGGCTACGACAACGCAACGATGACGGCTGCGGTTGTGAATCTGGCAGTTAAGGGGTTACCTGGAAATTAAGGTCTCCGGGGATAAGCATACATTGCACAAAACAGACATCGAGGGAAGTCCGCCAGCGCTTGCAACTGGCGAGACCGAACTATATGAGGCATTGTTTCACGGAGGGCGCCATCTCACTTTGACCGATGACAACTACGAGCGTATTGGCTCAGCAAAAAGCGCGCACCAGAAATCGCTCAAGAGTGACTATTATAAAAGGTATTTTAGAACCAATGGATTGCTGAATTTGCCGGCTGTTATAGTCGTCATAATTTCTGGTGTTGTCGCCCTCGTTATTGGGCCAAGTTTCGGCATAATAGCCACTATCGTGTTGATGATTGTGACGATTGTTACCTTCGCCATTATTATGAAACGACCAACCGAACTGGGTCGTCAGATTCTAGATCAGCTAGAGGGGTTTCGAGAGTTTCTGGAAATCGCGGAAAAAGACGAAATGAATCTACGCAATCCGCCGGACAAGACGCCGGCATTGTTTGAGGCGTACTTGCCATTCGCGCTTGCACTCGGTGTTGAGCAACAATGGTCCGAGCGCTTCACGCGAATTTTTGCCGCACTTAAGGGTCCAAACAATACAGACTGGAGTCCGGTCTGGTACAACGGGTCCTGGAATAATCTTGATCTAAGATCCAATGCTTCTGGGCTTTCCAGCGGTCTTAGCAGCGCTATCGGCTCATCGGTCACTCCCCCCGGGTCTTCATCCGGTAGCGGGGGCGGTGGTGGTGGTTGGTAATCTGACAAAAGGACAACAATAGTTTTGAATCAACACGTTTATCAACGCCGCCCGGTCGGCGACAGCGCGATACCGACTATTATTTTCGCGCTAATCATTATCAATGGCTTGCTATTCGCTCTGCAGCAGTCGCCGGACTTTTTCCAATTTCTGTTTCGGAACTTCGCGCTGTGGCCACTTGCAGCGACGTTTCCAAATCCCGAATTCGGCATGTGGCAGGTCATGACCTACGGATTCTTGCATGGCGATGTCATGCACATTGCGTTCAATATGTTCATGCTCTGGATGTTCGGTCGAGAGATTGAATTGATGCTTGGGCCGCAACGGTTTTTTATCTACTACATGACCTGCGTCATTGGCGCCGCAGCAATTCAATTGGTGGTCGCGCAGATTCAGGGCGGTATCTATCCAACAGTTGGTGCATCAGGCGGCGTTTATGGATTGTTGCTCGCGTATGGCATGGCATTTCCCAACCGCATGATCATGCTCATGTTTCCGCCGATTCCAATGAAGGCGAAATACATGGTAATCATGTTTGGCGCTATGGAACTCTATCTCGGATTGAGTGGGCGTGCTCCTGGCGTCGCAAATTTTGCGCATCTCGGCGGCATGTTGTTTGGCTATTTGTTGATTCAGCATTGGCGCGCTAACCCGCGCGACAGGCGTTGACTATTTGAGTACGCAGCGCGTGGCCAATAGACGAAAGTTTCTGGGTCAAATGGCCGCGAGTTCTGTGGTGGTGACGATGCCGGCATTTCTCGCTGGTTGTGGCCTGGCGCCGGCTATCCAAACTGCGGAACCGATTCCGGTCAATTATTTCATGCAGAAGCAGTTCGCTAACTAGTTCCTGTCCAGAATAGGTCTATTCTGGACAGGAACTAACTGATTGAATCCAAGATCGCGTTTAGGGTCGCACTCGGACGCATGGCCGCTGCCGCCAATTCAATATCTGGATGGAAGTAACCTCCGATATCGACGGCATCTCCTTGCGCTGCTAGTAACTCAGCGTTAATGGCATCTTCCTGGTTCTTAAGTGCGCTGGCGACTGGCGTAAATTTAGTGCGAAGTTCATCGTCATCAGCTTGTGCGGCCAACGCTTCTGCCCAATACAGTGCAAGATAATAGTGGCTACCTCGGTTGTCGCGCTCGTTAACCTTTCGGGATGGCGATTTGTTTGTTTCCAGGAACTTCGCATTGGCCTGATCGAGTGCTTTCGCTAGAACGATCGCCTGCGCATTGTCAGTTTTCTCGGCAAAATCCTCTATCGAAACAGCAAGCGCTAAAAATTCACCCAGCGAATCCCACCGCAGGTGGCCCTCACTCACGAATTGTTGCACGTGTTTTGGTGCTGAGCCGCCTGCACCGGTTTCGTACAAGCCACCACCGGCCAGCAAGGGCACAATTGAAAGCATTTTCGCACTCGTACCAAGTTCCAAAATGGGGAACAGGTCAGTTAGATAGTCGCGCAATACGTTGCCAGTAACCGATATCGTATCATCACCGGCTTTAACGCGATCCAGAGTCGCGCGCATCGCGTCGACCGGCGCCATGATTCGAATATCGAGACCGTCAGTATCGTGATCCTTAAGATATTCGTTCGCTTTTAAGATGAGATTTGCATCGTGGGCGCGATTGGAATCGAGCCAAAAAATCGCGGTAGATCCCGTTGCTCTAGCGCGTGTTATCGCTAGTCGCACCCAGTCTCGAATGGGTAGATCTTTTGTCTGACACATGCGCCATATGTCGCCTTCGCTAACGTCGTGTTCAAGCAAAGTGGCACCCGACGAAGCGACAACTCGAACGCTGCCAGCCGCGGCCATTTCGAAGGTCTTGTCATGCGACCCGTACTCTTCGGCTTTCTGCGCCATCAACCCAACGTTGCAAACATTGCCCATAGTAGTGACGTCAAAAGTACCATGTTCTCGACAAAAGTCGAATACGGCTTGGTAAATGCCGGCATAGCATCGATCTGGAATCATGGCATGGGTATCGGCCAAATCTCCATCCGGTCCCCACATCTGTCCCGACGTGCGAATTGCCGCAGGCATCGAGGCATCGATAATGACATCGCTAGGGACGTGCAGGTTGGTGACGCCTTTGTCCGAATTGACCATTGCCAATGCAGGTCTAGCTGCATAGACGGCTTGCAGGTCTGCCTCTATTTCGGCGCGCTTGTCGTCCGGCAGTTCGCTCAGGCGGGCGTACACGTCGCCGATACCGTTATTTGGGTCAACACCAATTTCGTCGAACACATCGGCGTGTTTCTCAAACACACCTTGGTAGTAGACCGTGACCGCGTGTCCAAACATGATGGGATCGGACACTTTCATCATAGTGGCTTTAAGGTGCAGAGAGAGCAGCACATTGTTGGAAGCCGCCTCATTCATGGCGTCGGCAATGAATTCCCGCAATGCATCTCGATTCATGACTGCTGCGTCGATTACTTCGCTATCCAATAGTGGCGTTGATTCTTTTAGTACAGTGATGTCACCGTCGTCTGCTTCGAATTCAATTCGGACGTCGCCGGCCGCTGCGGTGACCGTGGATTGTTCACTCGAATAAAAATCTCCGTCTTCCATGTGCGTGATACGTGATTTGGAATCAGCGCTCCATGCTCCCATCGAGTGCGGGTGGTTCTTGGCGTATTGCTTCACCGGACCCGCGACGCGACGATCCGAATTACCTTCACGTAAAACAGGGTTAACAGCACTACCGAGGACCTTAGCGTAGCGACTGCGAACGGCGATTTCGGCATCGTTTTCAGGCTCGTCCGGAAAGTCAGGAATGTCATAGCCCTGCAGCTGCAGTTCCTTAATCGCCGCAATCAGCTGTGGTATCGATGCGCTGATATTGGGAAGTTTGATGATGTTCGCTTCTGACATTTTTGCGAGATCCCCAAGCTCGGCCAAAGCATCACTTTGTCGTTGTTTTTCACGCAGCCGTTCTGGAAAAGTTGCAATGATTCGTGCGGCCAACGAGATGTCACGGGTTTCTACCGCAACACCGGCTGCGGCCGTAAATGCCTTGACGATCGGTAGGAATGAGTGGGTTGCCAATGCTGGCGCTTCATCGGTAATCGTGTAGATAATTTTTGCGGTCATTTGTTTGAGTTATTTCCGTCAAGATTAAATGAATGGTGGCCCCGAAATGGGGCCACCAGTTGGCAATTATTACATGCTGATGCCGGACCAGCCTACCGGGCGACCAGAGCCGTTAAGCTTAATTCGCAGGCTTGCCTTTTGCGATGTTGGTCGCCAAAGCGATCATCGAGCCTAGGTCACTCAGATTTGCCGGGATGACCAGTGTATTGCCCTCTTTTGCTAGATGACCAAATTCGCTCACGTATTGCTCGGCGATCCGAAGTTGCATCGCTTCGGCACCACCTTCGGTAGTCACCGCAATGGCGATTTTCTTCATGCCGTCCGCTGTCGCACTCGCCACCGCCAAGATTGCTGCAGCTTCACCTTGTGCCTCGTTGATCTGTTGCTGCTGTTTAGCTTCGGATTCTTTGATCACGCGTTGCTTTTCGCCTTCGGCCTGGTTGATCTTGGCGTCGCGTTCGCCTTCAGAGGTAAGGATGACAGCGCGTTTTTCGCGCTCTGCGCGCATCTGTTTTTCCATTGCACTAAGAACATCGCGTGGCGGATTAATATTTTTAATTTCGTAGCGCAGTACTTTTACGCCCCAGGGGTCTGATGCCTTGTCCAATTCCGAGACAACATTTGCATTGATCGCGCCGCGCTCTTCAAAGGTTCGGTCAAGGTCTATCTTGCCGATTTCAGATCGCAATGTTGTTTGTGCCAATTGTGAAATGGCGAACATGTAGTTGCCAATGCCGTAAGACGCGCGTTCTGGGTCGAGTACTTGCATATACAAGACACCGTCGACGCCGACTTGAACATTGTCATTGGTAATACAAATCTGCTCGGCGATATCGACCGCTTGTTCTTTCATCGTATGTTTGTATGCGATTTTATCGATGAACGGTAGCAAGATGTGAAATCCTGCGCGGAGTACGCGACTGAACCTTCCGAACCGTTGTACGACGTAGCCATTTTGTTGAGGAACAACAACGGCGGTTTTTGTGATGATAATAATTGCCACAAATGCGATTGCGACTGCTACATAGAATGAATTCATAGTTTCTTCCAATGATTTGATGAGTTGAGAAGCGCCATGCGCTGCTTAGTCTGCGCTAATACGTAGCACCGTGCCTTCAATATCAACGACGCGCGCTTTCGAGCCACTCTCAATTGTATTCTCGCCCACGTTTCGAATTGACCATTCCGTTCCGCGGTGAATGGTGCGCCCATCATTGCCCGGTTCTAGACTATTGGTGACCGTGACGCTTTCGCCTTCCAATGGATCTCTGAACCCAGGTGCATTACTGCGGATCTTTTCGTATAGCGTCTTTCTGAAAGTAAACATTGAGATGAGCGCGAAAGCAGCAAAGGCGATCCATTGCACCCATTCCGGCATGACGATGCCGACGAGGTTGAGCGCACCTACGAGAAGCGCTGAAAACCCCAAGAAAATTAGATAGAACTGAGCATCGACCGCGAATAGCTCAGCGCCCATAAAAATAGCGCCGAGAATCATCCATCCCCACCATGTCATGGCATTTCTCCCTATTGAATTCGCAGAGTGTCGGCGGGTCCGCCAGGATCGATCCCGATCCGCCCGCGGTTTCGTTCTAACCTCACATCAAGATTGCGAGTTGACCTTTAGTCATATGGGCGAAACTCGATAATTCAATGGCGAGTTTCACGTTCAAAATGGTGGACCCGGTAGGACTCGAACCCAATTCACCCGCGACTTTTGTCAAATCAGACATGTGTCAAATCAGACATGCACATCGCGGATTGAGCAAAACTGTCCATGGTGTTGCCCGCCGATTATCGGCGGCAAGTCCAAATTCGTTCCTGACGCATTTGTGATCTTTAGTAATTTAGTCGGAGTATGGCAAGTAATGCTCCGTCTACACTCCAAATTTGGTGGGCCCGGTAGGACTCGAACCTACGACCAAGGGATTATGAGTCCCCTGCTCTAACCAGCTGAGCTACAGGCCCAATATATATTTCTCAAAGATCTTCGTTAATACTTAATTGGCTATCCATCGAATACGATCAATCTTCCAATAAGAAACTCCGCAACTGATCAGAGCGCGTTGGATGACGCAATTTACGTAGCGCCTTGGCTTCGATCTGTCGAATACGCTCACGTGTGACGTCGAATTGTTTGCCGACCTCTTCGAGCGTGTGGTCCGTGTTCATGTCGATGCCGAACCGCATTCTCAGGACTTTCGCTTCGCGCGGTGTTAGACCTGCTAACACAGAGCCAGTCGTTTCTTTCAGTCCTTCAGATGTCGCCGATTCAATAGGTGAGTGAACCGTTATATCCTCGATGAAATCTCCCAGGTGTGAGTCTTCATCGTCGCCGATCGGTGTTTCCATCGAAATCGGCTCCTTCGCAATTTTCAGCACCTTACGAACTTTGTCTTCAGGCATTTCCATGCGTTCAGCCAATTCATCTGGCAGTGGTTCTCGACCCATTTCCTGCAGCATCTGCCGTGAAATTCGATTGAGCTTATTGATCGTTTCGATCATGTGTACTGGAATTCGAATAGTGCGCGCCTGATCAGCAATTGACCGTGTAATCGCCTGACGAATCCACCACGTCGCGTACGTTGAGAATTTGTACCCACGTCTGTATTCGAACTTATCGACCGCTTTCATTAAGCCAATGTTGCCTTCCTGAATAAGATCCAGGAACTGCAGGCCGCGGTTGGTGTATTTCTTCGCGATCGAGATCACCAGACGCAGGTTGGCTTCAACCATTTCTTTCTTAGCTCGGCGTGCTTTTGCCTCGCCAATCGACATTTGCCGATTGATCTCTTTTATTTCAGAAATTTTCAAATTGGTCAACGTTTCTATCGCCAGCAATTTGCGCTGTGCTCGTAGAATATCGTCACGTAGTTTGCCGAGAATCGAGGAATGCTTGCGCTTTGCCCTAATGTGCTTCTCGATCCACGACAGATCGGTTTCGCTCTTAGGAAAACTCGCCAAAAAGTCTTTTCTGGGCATTCTGGCATCACGCACACAGATCTGCATGACCTGGCGTTCCTGAGTTCGAATAACAGAAACGGACGCGCGCAAATTTCGCACTAATACGTCGGTCAACTTCGGTGCTAGTTTCAGTTCCATCAGTTGATCGGCGAGCTCGGCCTGAACCTTGATGGTCTTTTTGTCTTTCACACCGTATTTATCGATGGCGGTAATCGACCGTTTAAAGATGCGCTTGATCGTTTTGGTGCGTGCTTTGACCTCTTCAGGATCGGGACCGGTGTCGATAACTTCTTCTTCGTCGTCATCATCATCCGTTTTCTGGACGGGCTTTTTGATTTCATCAGGTGCGTTGGGATCAATAAAGCCGACCACGAAATCCTGCATGCGCGTATCGCCTGCGTTTACCGCATCCGCAACTTCGATGAGTTTTTCCAACGTTGGTGGAAAATGCGCCATGTGATATTTGACTTGATTAAGGCCGTCTTCGATGCGCTTAGCGATTTCGATCTCGCCTTGCCGTGTCAGAAGCTCGACCGTCCCCATCTCGCGCATATACATGCGCACCGGGTCGGTCGTTCGCCCAAATTCGGCGTCTACGCTCGCGAGAGCGGCTTCGGCTTCGACCGCAGCGTCTTCGTCATCGTTGGACACGGCTGTTTCTGACAGCGTAATTGAATCGACATCGGGGGCCTTTTCGTGAACGGCGATTCCCATGTCATTAATCATGTTGACGATTTCCTCGATCTGTTCCGGATCGACTATTCCACTGGGCAGATGGTCGTTGACCTCTGCATACGTCAGGTAGCCTTGCTCCTTGCCTCGGGCAATCAAATCTTTCAATTGTTTGGCTTGTTTGTTGCTACTGGTGGCTGTGTCTTTCTGTGTCAAGACGAAATTTCCTCTGCCGAAAAAATGCAAACGAGTGATTATACTGATTTGACCGTATTTGATCTATATTTATCCGCTAAACGTGGACCCCTGACTCAATGCTCTCAGTTCATCTTTTTCGAGATCACTCAGAGTTCCAAGTCTTTGTTTTTCAATGATAAAATCTAACCGTTCCTTTCGAGCCACCAATACTAGTTGCGCTAAGCAATCTGCCAGCTCCGCCCCGGCATCGAAGTCTTCAGACCCTGGCAGCTCAATGGTCACCAGTTTGGCCAAGTGCCGACCCTCTTCGTGGCTTCGAAAACGTTCTAGTAAACCCGCGGTGGTCATATTGGGTTCCGACTGAACAGTTTCAATGAGGTCGCGTAATAAATCGCTACCAGGCTTGCTTACGTCGGAAAGCTTCTCGATGTTCAAGCTCACTATGGTCTTGGGATGGTGCAATACCAAGGTGATCGCGCGCCGCACAATCGACGGATTGCCGGTGCCTTGACTGCTTTGTTTTAATCGAGACCTGGGACGAGGCGCAAACTGTGCATCCTTCGACACATCACGTTTGACGATATTTTCCAGTTTTTCTGTCGAAATGCCCACGGTGTTTGCTAGCCTTTCCGTCAGTAGTTCTTTGTAGACGCCAGCGGGAATTTTCGACAGCAATGGGCGCGCCAATTCGGCCATTCGTGCGCGTCCGTCAACAGAATTCATGTCTACTTGTCCGGCCAACTCCTCGAGCAGAAAATCTGATAGCGGAGTTGCCTTATCCATTGCCGCTTCAAATGCGGCCGCGCCGTTTTCCTGCACATACGAATCTGGATCCTGACCATCGGGGAGGAAAACGAACTTTATTTGGCGTCCTTCTTTGATTTGCGGCAATGCGTTTTCGAGCGCCTTCCAGGCGGCATCGCGACCAGCGCGGTCGCCGTCAAAACAAAACAGCACTTCCTCGCAAACTCGAAACAGTCGATTAAGATGATCAAGGGTAGTCGCCGTGCCGAGCGTTGCGGTAGCGAAATCGATGCCATGTCGAGCGAGCCCGACGACATCCATATAGCCCTCTACAACCACTAGTCGCTCAATATTTCGTAGTGCCTGACGGGCCTCATACAGTCCATACAATTCCCGACCTTTATGAAACAGGACTGTTTCCGGAGAGTTCATGTACTTGGCTTGATCATTCTTCACCATGACCCGCCCACCGAAACCAATCACCCGGCCGCGAGAATCGCGAATCGGAAAAATAATTCGTTCGCGAAATCGATCGTAGTGCTGCCCGTTGTCCTTGCGGATAATGAGCCCGACTGCCAGCAGTCGATCGATGGCTTCCTTTGACGTGCCAAACTTGTCGAGGACGTTGCTCCAGCCGTCGGGTGCGTAACCGACACTGAATCGTTTCGCCGTAGCGCCGTCGATGCCACGATTCTTCACATACTCGATTGCGACAGGATGATTCTTGAGTTGCCCTTCGAAATAACGTGCGACCCGGGAAATGAGCTCAAACAATGCATCATAGCTGCGGGCCGGTCGCTGACCTTCCTCCCGCGGCACTTCGATGCCCATGGTATTCGCAAGACTCTCAACGGCATCCACGAAATCCATGTGATCGTGTTCCATCAGGAAGCTGATGGCCGTCCCATGCGCGCCGCAGCCGAAGCAGTGATAGAAGCCCTTGTCAGGTACGACTGAAAATGACGGTGTTTTTTCGTCGTGAAAAGGGCAGCAGCCTTTGAACTCTTTGCCCGCCTTCTTTAGCTGAACTCGACGCCCAACCACTTCCGCAACATCGGCCCTCGAGATAAGGTCATCAATAAAGTGTTGTGGGATTAGTCCGCTCATTTACTTACTAACGGGCAATTTGCATGCCCAGGGTTAGCCCCGCTTATTATTATTTTTCGGTCAGGCTAGCAGAAAGAAATTCTCTCAAATACCTCGATGAGAGCCAATTCTGAAATTACAGCGCGCTCCGTACTGGGTCCGTCGGACCGTCAGTTTAGACGTGCTTTTACCTTGGCGCCGACGGCACCCATGTTGGCGCGACCCGCAGCTTTAGCTTTAACGATGCCCATCACCTTACCCATGTCGCGAATCGACTCCGCACCACTGTTTGCGATTGCGTCATCGACTATCGCGTCGAGCGCCTCATCTGACAATTGTTCAGGTAGGTAATCCGCGAGAATTTCGATTTCGGCACGCTCGATGTCGGCGAGATCTATTCGCTGGCCTTGTTCAAATTGCGTTATTGAATCTCGGCGCTGCTTGACCATCTTGTTCAAAATGCCAAGGATCGCGACGTCATCGTCGAGTTCTATGCGCTCATCAACTTCAACCTGTTTGATCGCGGCAGTAATCAGCCGCAGCGCTTTAAGCCGGTCTTTCTCACCGGCCTTCATGGCTGTTTTAACGTCGTCTAGGATTTTGCCCTTAAGAGACATGGCGGGCCACAGATTTCGAGATCAATACAAGCGTGTACGTCGAGCTGAATCGCGGGAAATACGCTTCAAATGGCGTTTTACGGCAGCAGCTTTCTTACGCTTTCTTTCCTGAGTTGGCTTCTCGTAAAATTCACGACGGCGCAGTTCTGTCAGGATTCCGGCCTTTTCACAGGCACGTTTGAATCGACGCAACGCAGCGTCGAAATATTCATTTTCTTTTAGGCGAACACTCGGCATACAAATTCTGTCTACTTCAAATACAAAGAAACCCGGCACATGGCCGGGACTGAACACCGCATGATATCCACCGGGTAGCCAATTTGCAAAGCAATGTTCCATCATTCTCACCAGCAATGATGAAGTGCTGAGGTATGATGCGCCGCTTATGCTGATATTGGGACTGGAAACGAGTTGTGACGAGACGGGCGTCGCGCTCTACGACACCGAGCGTGGGCTCCTCGCTGAGGTCTTGCACAGCCAGGTTGACCTGCACGCTGTATATGGAGGCGTAGTGCCGGAAATTGCTTCTCGCGACCATTTACGACGCCTTCTGCCGCTGATTCAGCAGGTACTTGATGACGCCGGAGTGGTTCGACCGGACGCAATTGCGTATACCGCGGGTCCGGGTCTGGTCGGTGCGTTGATGGTTGGGGCCGGCATGGCTAACGGGCTTGGGTTGTCTTGGGGCTGTCCCGTTATTCCGGTTCACCACATGGAGGGACATCTTCTGGCTCCGATGCTCGAGGATGACCCACCGAGCTATCCATTTCTTGCTTTGTTGGTATCCGGTGGCCATACGTTGTTGGTTTGGGTTCCAACGCTTGGGGTATACGAAATTTTGGGGACTACCCTAGACGATGCGGTTGGAGAGGCATTCGATAAGACGGCGAAGTTGCTCGGCCTCGGGTATCCAGGCGGGCCAGCGCTAGCAGCGTTGGCAGAAAATGGCGATTCTGCAGCCTGGCCCTTGCCGCGACCGATGATCCATCGCGATGGTTTTGATTTCAGCTTCAGCGGACTCAAAACCGCAGTCATGCTGAAAGTCCGCGAAGCGGAAGAGAGGGGCATTCTGGAGGAATCCCGCGCGGATCTTGCGGCTTCATTCCAAAAGGCGGTCGTCGACACATTGGTCAAACGCACGCTGAAGGCCGCGAGGCATAAGGACGCCGCCCGATTGGTGGTTGCCGGTGGTGTCGGCGCTAATCGAATGCTGCGCGACGAACTCACGCGGCAATTCTCCGGCCAAGTTTACTATCCACGATTGAGATTTTGTACCGATAATGGCGCAATGATTGCAGTTGCCGGCGCGCTGCGACTCGCAGATGGTGGAGAACCCGCTAATATTCAAGCACGGGCGAGATGGTCACTGGAATCGTTGGCCGAGCCGGCAGCCTTAAAACAGAGCGAAGAAACATGACAGACGAAACACATCCCGACACAATCTTTCTTCGTGATATGCGCGTCGAGACGGTCGTTGGAATTTGGGATTGGGAACGGAAGATCCGCCAAATCGTCAGTATCGATCTCGAATTGGGCGCCGATATTCGCCGTGCTGCGGCGAGCGACAGCATTGAGGACACGCTCAACTACAAAAGCGTCGCGAAACGAGTGCAGCAATTTGTAGGCGACTCCAGTTATCAGTTGGTTGAGACGATGGCCGAGGAGATTGCACGAACCATACTCGCGGAGTTTGAAGTTCCCTGGGTACAGGTCCGAGTGAACAAGCCCGGCGCAATTCGTGGCGCGCAAGGTGTTGGCGTGCAAATTAGACGTCATAAAGAATAGTTGGTCGAGATACGTTTGTGGCGATCGTCTATCTAGGCTTGGGCAGCAACAATGATCCGGAAGATAACTTACCGTTGGGTATGCGCGAGCTGCGGCAACGCTTCGATGTCTGGTCGGTGTCTTATGTATATCGCAATAAGGCATTAGGTTTTAGCGGAGCTGATTTTCTGAACGCCGTGGCCTGTATCGAAACGACTTGCTCGCCGTTGGAGGTCTGTCGGGTACTCGACGACATTCACGCTCTGGCGGGCCGGATACGGGGTTCGGATGCATTTGTTTCCCGAACATTGGATATCGATTTGCTGCTTTACGATGATTTGATTCGTCATGAGCCACCGGTGCGCGTGCCGAGAGACGATGTACTCGCCTATGCGTTTATGCTTGGTCCGCTGGTTGAGATAGCACCTGCCTATGTGCATCCGCAAACCGGTAAATCGCTTCAGTCGCACTGGGACGAGTTAGACAAAAGCGCCCATCCTCTCAACAGGGACGCGCTTATTTTGTAAAGTCGCTCCGATCGGGGTCTGTGCGGAAGAAAGTATTCCTGCTGCGAATGCACCGCCGTGGTGTAATTTCTCGATCTTTTTCGTGGCTAAGGCCCGCTATGCGCCTCAAAAGATCGCAAAACTGTCCGCGCGGCGGCATATTCTCGCGACGGGCATTTCTACCGCGCAGACCCCTGATTTTCTCAAAACCAGCGATCTGTCACGTGTTTTCTTTCGAGAAGCATGAATAATAGATCTTCAGCGGCCATTTTCTTGGCAAGCGAGGTCCGGTGATCAAGCACTCTCATTTAGCCGTATTCGCATTCATTGTAGTTGCCGGCTGCGGCGGTTCAGGAAGTTCAGCCCCAGCGCCCCCTGCGGTCGGGACAGATGCCTGTTCTATAGACGGACAAAAACAATACGTGTTCGATACGATGCGCGATGTGTATTTTTGGAACGATTTGCTTCCGGCTAACGTCGATATTGGCGCATACGCGACTCCCGAGGAACTCCTTGCTGACCTGATTTCTGTTCAGCCATTGGATAACTTTAGTTACATCGATTCGCTTGCTGCTGACGCGCAGTTTTTTCCGCAGGCCAATATGAGGGGTTTGGGTTTAGTACGACCTTCGCTGCGCCTGACGATTTACGTTTCGTCAGTGTCTTCGCATCCAGTCCTGCCGCAGTCGCAGGTTTCGCACGTGGCCAGCAGGTTGTCATGCTGAATGGCAGGACGATTGCAGACATTGAGGCCAACGAGGGAGTTGGTGAATTATTTGCCATGACATCTCTTGAATTCACCATTCGCCGACCAGATACGAGTGAGTTCGTCGTGACTGTCGATGCGAGTCTTGTCACGATTGACCCGCTGCCGCAATGGCGCATCATTAATTTGCCTGGCGGGACTACAGTGGGGTATCTCGAACTGGCGACCTTCATCAGCACTGCAAATGCTCCGTTCATTTCAATCTTTGCAGCATTCGCAAGTGCCGGCGTCACGGACGTGATTCTAGATTTGCGCTACAACGGGGGTGGGCTGGTCGATACGACAGAGCTGTTGGGCGATTTTCTTGGTGGTATTGCGAATGATGGCCAGATGTTTTCGCGCACACTTTTTAACGCCAACAATGTAGTCTCCAATCGAAGTTCACTTTTTCAGGCACCGACAAATTCAGTCAATCTGTCGCGTCTGATTGTTATTGCGACGGATCGAACAGCCTCTGCGAGTGAACTCATTACCAACAGCATTTTCCCGTATCTGGATGTGTCTGTTGTAGGCGGCACGACTTTTGGCAAACCAGTCGGGCAGCTCGGTCTGCAGTTTTGCGACAAAATTCTTCGCGCGACTTCATTCGAGACACGCAATGCTAACGACGAAGGTGGGTACTTTGACGGATTACCAGCCGACTGCGCAGTGCAAGACGACTTGTTGACCCCGGTTGGAGCTGAGACCGACCCGAACCTCGAAGCGGCACTTTACCTGCTTGAAAACGGTAGCTGTCCGATGGTGACGGCGACCGCCAGCGACAGTCAAAAGCCAACTACAAACGATCGAGTAGAGCGTTTCCGTCGTAGTGGCCCGAGCTGGCGAAGGCTCGCAGGCGCTTGGTAGCGTGCTGCATCATTAGCTACCAGCCGATCGAGCGGCCGCCATCAATTGGAATAATTTGACCGGTTACAAAATCGGCATCTCGAACAAGAAAGAGTACCGCGTTAGCAATGTCTGCTGGATCCCCTGTGCGATCGAGTGGAATTTGTTCGAGGATGTTTTTCTTCACAGATTCAGGCAAGCCACTTTCCGGCCAAGCAATTGCCCCTGGCGCAACTCCGTTGACACGAACCTCTGGCGCTAGGTCCTTCGCCAACGATCGAGTCAGCATCGCCAAACCTGCCTTAGCTGCGCCATACACGTGATGATTGCGTAGAGGTCGTTGCGCGTGGATATCGACAAGGTTGACGATGCTACCTCGCGTTTTTCGCAGCTGTTTAGCGGCTGCTTGGACAAGAAACAGCGGCGCTTTCAGATTGCTGCCCATCAGATCTATCCAGGATTCTTCCGTGATTTCTCCAAGGGGAGTTGGATAAAATGATGATGCATTGTTGATCAATACATCCAACCGGCCAGACCATTTTAGAACGTCGCGGATCAACATTGCGCAGTTTTCTGTTTTGATGAGATCGGCCCCAATAGTGAAGGCTGAATCCGCTCGACAGGAATTTAGACGGGCAGCAAGTTCTGTCGCTTCATCAGCCGAGCTTCGATAGTGAATTGCGACTTTTGCACCTTCCGCGTGCAACGTCTCACATATTTCGGCACCGATACGCTTCGCCGCGCCGGTAACGAGTACGACTTTTCCCTGCAGTGATTGCGCTTCCGCTGTGTGCATCTCGTTCCCTTGACAGCGCGTCGTTAAAAATATTCGCGTCGCATAGTAATTGTTCGCTAGCCAGCATACATTGTCGTCATTGTTCGAAACCGTGATACTTAATGCAACCCAAAATTTCTGCTTCGCTGAAATTGCCCAGTCCTGATAGTGACAGTGCTGCCCACAGCGCCAAGGTATTCGACTGCGTTGCAGATGCAATCGATGCTGGAGGAAGGTCTATTTCCTTTGCGGAATTTATGCATCTCGCGTTGTATGCGCCGGGGCTTGGATATTATTCAGCCGGTTCCCGAAAGTTTGGCACGGCCGGCGATTTCGTAACCGCACCTGAGATATCGCCGCTGTTTGGAAATGTGCTGGCAGGCCAGTCAGCGTATGTGTTGGACCAACTCGGCGGTGGGGATATTCTGGAGACCGGTGCTGGCACCGGGGCGTTGGCCGTTTCCATGTTGCGAAAACTTGACGAGTTGAGTTCGTTGCCCGAGAACTATTTCATTCTCGAGGTTTCACCAGATCTTGCGGAGCGACAGGCTGCACGAATAAAAGTGGATGCGCCGGAGTTTTTCGATCGGGTGAGCTGGTTAGCCGAAATCCCCAAAACATTTGCTGGCGTCGTCATTGCAAATGAAGTGATCGATGCATTCCCGGTTGAGAGGTTTCTCATTCGTGAGGGCAACGTACTACAGAGTAGAGTTACGATGGAGGGCGGCAATTTAACGTGGACTTATGCAGAAGCACCAAGCGGGCTTGCAACTGCAGTAAGAAACATTGAGTGTGAGTTAGGTTGTACGTTCCCGGACGGATACACGTCCGAAATATCATTTGCGGCTCGAAATTGGGTGTCCGAGCTTGCGGCATCAATCACTGCAGGATTTGTTTTTCTAATCGACTACGGAGTCACTCGTCGTGAGTACTATGCCGCCGAACGAAGTGACGGCTGGCTTCGCTGCCATTTTCGTCACCATGCGCATGACAACCCGCTCTTGCTACCTGGTATCCAGGATGTAACTACATGGGTCGATTTTACGAGCGTGGCTGAAGCAGCCGTTGCCGCCGATATGAGCGTGGCGGGCTACGTTACGCAGGCTAGTTTTCTGTTAAACGGCGGTTTAGAGGGTGAACTCGCCAATTTCGATTCTTTGTCAATTAGTGAACAGGTCGAATTGTCGGGACGAATTAAATTGCTTACGCTGCCAGCTGAAATGGGCGAACACTTCAAGTGCATGGGATTATCGCGCGGAGCGCTGCACGCACCATCCGGACTCACAGCATTCGACAGAACGCACTTATTGTAAGGTACCAGGGGCTCAAATTATGACGATGACGCAATTGATTGTGCTCGCAATCGTGCAGGGACTGACAGAGTTCCTACCCGTGTCGAGTTCTGGCCACCTCGTGCTGGTGCCCAGTATTTTTGGTTGGACAGATCAGGGCTTGGCCTTTGATGTTGCCGTCCATTTTGGCTCCCTAATTGCTGTTTGTATTTACTTTCGTGAAGACGTTGCCGGACTATTGCGCGGCGTTGCAGCGATTCTCACCGGTAAAATAAAGGCAAATGACGCCCACTTGGTTTGGTGTCTTGGCTTTGGCACGATTCCAGCTGCCATGGCGGGCCTAGCTTTCGCCGGTTGGATCGCCGCAAATTTACGAGATCCGATGGTTTTGGTTTATACGCTCGCCGGGTATGGCGCGCTAATGGCTGCTGCGGACCGGTTCGCACCTTCGAGAAAGAGTATCGCTGACATAGGGATTATCGATGGTGTCCTCATAGGATTCGCGCAGGCATTGGCATTGATACCTGGCACGTCCAGATCCGGTGTGACGATTACCGCAGGTCGCCTACTGGGATTCGCGCGCCAGGATGCGGCCAAGTTTTCATTCTTATTGTCAGTGCCGGTAATCCTGCTTGCATCGATTTACGAAGCAGTGATCTTGATCACAGGTGATGTCCCGGTTCCATGGGATAATCTGCTAGTGGCGGTGTTGATTACCGCTGTTGTCGCCTACATCAGCATCGAGTTCTTTATGCGTTTTGTTAGCGTAATTGGACTTTTGCCTTTCGCAATTTATAGAATATTGCTGGCTGTTTTGATCATTTATGTATTCAGTTAAACGCACAATTATTTTAGCAATTTTGGCCTGCTGTACCAATGTGCAAGCTGAGGGATATGTATTGGGGCTAGGTTCAGACGGTGATTCTGCTGATGGCCGGTCTATCTCAGCGTTCGGTGATTTCGGTATCAGAGAGAATACTTGGTTGTCCGTTACGGCTAACTCTTCACGCACCGAGGGCTTTCTGCGTAGTAACGATACGATCCTCGCGGATGTCGGAATTGATCACTGGTTTGAGCCGGTCGGTGTTCGCGTCGGCGGCTCTTATTGGGGCAATTCGGATATTTTAGATTCGAAAGATCTACGCGCATCAGTTTATGCGCGTGGCAAAGTTGGTTCGATTTCACTGGACTATCAAAAGCGGAATTTTGAATTTGATCTGCAATCGGTTTTGTTGCGTGGTCGAACGGTCGAGTTCAGCGCAGATGGTGTAGGCTTCTGGACGAGATTGACGTTAGGCGAAAAATTGAGTTTTCACTTTGGTGGAATGTCGTACGACTATTTGCGAAATCTTCGACTTCAACCGGATATCGACGTTTTGGCCTTCGTGGCGACGTCTCGATTGAGCATGGTCAATAGTCTGATCGAGAATCGAATCAACGCCGGTCTCGAATACAAATTCGGATTGCGCAGTATTGACGTCACCGCCGGCCGCTAGCAAACCGTGGTTGATGGCAGTGAGGTAGATTCCTTTAGCGTTGGTTTTTTGACGCCGGTTAGCGACCGCGTTGATATGGAATTTCGCATCTCGCTTGATGATTCATAGGCTTTTGGAAAAACAACGTCGTTTTCGTTTTACATCTATTACTTCGGTGGATCATAGTCGCTCTTGAAAGCGCTAATTGCGGCGAGTCGCCGCGCACTGATTTCCGCCCCGATCGCCGCACCAACCAAGTCACTATGCTCCAGATCATCGGTACGAATATTCCGTGCGGCCGATGCGACGCCTCGAAAATAGTCTGCCTGTGGATAGCTGCGTTGCTCCAATCCTTTGCGGCCGCGCGCATCTGCTTCGCAAACCAACAGCATCTTTTCGAAACGCTCAGGTCGGCGAAACGCATCGCCGCGTTCGCACACTCTAAGTAGTGTTGAGGATCGAAGTTCAAACGCGCGGTGGCAATGCGTGTGATATTCGGCGCTCAGCGCGGCTAGATCTCGGCAATCATTCGGTACGGCCAGGCGCTTGGACATTGACCGGACCAATTTCATGCTGCGTGCTTCGTGCCCGTGGTGACTGGGCAATTTGCTTTTCTCGCTTGTGGCCTTGCCCAGGTCGTGCGTCAGTGCGCCAAAACGAACGTCAATATCGGCGGAAAGATGAGTTGCTTGTTCCAAAGCCATTAAGGCATGTACGCCACCGTCGATTTCCGGATGCCATTTTTCCGATTGCGGGATACCGAATAGGGCGTCAATTTCTGGGAATACGACTTTGAGCGCGCCGCACTCGCGAAGAACCTCGAAAAATACCTGCGGATGTTTTTCGCCCAAAGCTTTTTCTGTTTCTTTCCAAACACGCTCTGGGACGAGTGCATCGACTTCGCCGCTCGCAGTCATTTCCCACATTAATTTTAGCGTATCGTCGGCAACGCTGAATCCAAGATGGTGAAATCGAGCCGCAAACCTTGCCGTACGCAGAATTCTGACAGGGTCCTCGGCGAATGCGCCAGACACGTGGCGCAGCTTCTTTTGCTCCAGATCCTGGCGGCCGGAGAACGGATCGATCAGCTTATTGTCCGCGTCCCGAGCGATCGCATTAATTGTGAGATCGCGCCTTTCCAGATCTTGTTCAATGCTGACGTTAATTGCCGTGTGAAAGGCAAAGCCGTGATAGCCGGCTGCCGTTTTTCGTTCAGTCCTGGCCAGCGCATATTCTTCCGCAGTTTCCGGGTGCAAGAACACCGGGAAATCTTTGCCTACCGGGCGGTAGCCTAGTTGTGTCATGTCGTCAGGCGTGGCGCCTACAACGCACCAATCCCGTTCATGCACGGGAATTCCGAGCAAGTCGTCTCGAACCGCACCGCCAACAAGGTAAACTTCCATAAGCGCGATTCTATCCTTAGCCTGAATAATTCACGAGTTATCAAGAGAAACTTGGCCGCGAAACTCGAAAAATTTCCACGAAGACACTGGCAAACGGCTGCGTGGCGATGCGTATTCTTGCTGTTAGTTCTGCAAACGGAGGGTTGCTATTACATGCAAGCTATTCGTGGTCATGCAGATCTCATGAGCCGCCGCAGACCCGTAGCGGAGGTTATCAATGATTCTGCATCGTCGCAGGAACTCCGTATGCGCCTCAAATCGGTCAACGAAGCGCGCGACTTTGCGGTGTCAGAACTGCTGCTGCCGGACAATCGTAGCTATCGATCGTACTCAGACCTGGAGCGTGATTACGTGGTCTGGAACGTCTTTGCCGCGCCGGAATTTGAGCTGGAACCGAAGATCTGGTGTTACCCCGTCGCGGGTTGCGTGGCCTATCGAGGCTATTTCAATGCTGACGCAGCCAAAAAATTTAGCGATCGATTGATTGTCGACGGTTATGACACCGTGGTCGGCGGCGTTTCAGCCTATTCAACCCTGGGCCGATTTTCAGATCCGATCTTGAACACCATGATGCGTTGGTCCGACCTGGAGCTGGTTTCTACAATGTTTCATGAACTGGCGCATCAGAAATTATATATTAAGGGTGATACCGCTTTTAACGAATCGTTCGCCACTGCCGTGGCTGAATTTGGCATGCAGCGTTGGTTGAGCCACAAAGGCGAAAGCGAACGACTGACCGCCCGGGATGATCAGTCTGCCGTGCAACAAAAAATGATGGTTTTGGTTAAGTCTGCGCGTAAGGAGCTAACGACGTTGTACGCGCAGGACACTAAAATCAAATTGAAACGAGCCCGCAAAGCTGAAATTCTAAATAGCTTGTCGAATGATGCTGCACAGTTGATTTCCGAGTCTGAGGCGACGCTGCGTAATTGGTTGGCGGCGCCACTTAATAATGCCCGCTTGGTATCGATTAATTTATACGAAGGGCGGTCGAATGCGTTTCGCGCCATCATGACAAGCTGCGATATGGATTTTGCTTGCTTTTACGCCCGAGCGAATGAAATTGCAGAGTTGCGTGATAAAGCTAGAGCCGCCGCACTTAGCGCTTTGAGCGACTAGTCACTCTGGCCGTTTCGCGCAGCGAGTTGTGCAGCACTAATTGTCTGGAGGGTTGGAGAGAGCCGTTTGATCTGACCTGTCAATCGCCAATGAAATATCGTTTCATCGAACAGGACACGTCGCACATAAGCGCGCGTTTCGTTGTAGGGGATATTTTCGATCCAGATACGTGCATCGAGACTGCCTGATGATGGCAGCCATTTTTCTATGCGAGCAGGTCCGGCGTTATAAGCAGCAGTCGCGAGTATTCGATTATTGCCAAAACGCCTGAACATCTTGCCTAAGTAATGGGTTCCGAGTTGAATATTGCTTTCCGAATTTGTTAACGTCGCAATTCCAGACCACGGCAGCTGTACTTCTTTGGCTGTTTCCTGACCGGTTGCCGGCATCAATTGCATAAGCCCAATTGCCCCGGCGCTGGAACGAATGTCGCGCATGAACAAACTCTCACTGCGAGCAACGCCGTAAGCCCAACTGCTGCTAATACCGGCAACGTTTGACTGTCCCTCGAAATCTTCCCGCCAGGGCAGGGGATAGCGCATACGCAGATCATCGTAAGCACCGGCCTTTGCGACAGTGGCGATTGCTTTGGAATGCCACCCCCAACTATCGGCGAGCAATGCCGCTTGAATTTTCTCGTCAGCACTTAGCGCGCGCATCTCGGCATCCCATTCTGAGCGCCCCTTGGCTTCGAGACCGACGTAATAGAGCTCGCGTGCGCGTATCACGCCAGGAATGTTCGTCAACTGGGTGAAGACCGAATCGTTTCGAGGAAGTGGTTCGTCAGTCAGAGCATAGGGGGCATTGAGCCGATCGGCTGCCAAAAATCCGTAGAATTCTCTCTCGGCGGCTAAACGCTCGAAAATAGTTGCGGCTTCCTCGTTGTCGTTGAGTTGTTCAAGAGCAACCGCTTCCCAATATAGCCATTCGCCTTTTTGCTTTTCATCACTTGGCAGCGCTCGAATTTCGTCGATGACGTCTGGCCAGCGCCTGTGCAGCAAATGACTTCGAATTATCCAGCGACCCGTTTCAACGTCTCGCGCTGTGTCCGGCAATTGAATGAGCAGATCGGTGGCTTCTGGCAAACGCATCCGAGCCGCCCACAATGCGATATGGCGACGATTCTTATCCGCAGCGGAATCTGAAAAGGAAAAGTGGCCTGTTAGTTTGCGCCAATGCTTGTTTGCAACCAAAGGATCGTCGTAAGCGAGTCGCTCAATTGCATACGCGAACAGCTGGTGGGTCAGGTCGGTGTCCGCGTAATCCAAGTATTCGGCAATTAGTGTTGTGGGTTTATTTTGTGCGCGTTGCCATTCTTCTGCTATTTGTACGAAGTTCAGTTCCAGGGTGCGGGCTAAGTAACGAGCAAGCGAGAACTGCTTAGCCTCAATTGCGAGGGCGAAGCGGCTTTCATAGTGGTTTAAAGTCAGCAGATTTTGGTCGCGAAGCTGGTCAAAGACGACATCGCATTCTTCGGCCTGGCTCTTGCCTACGTTCCACAAATCTATTGCTCGATTGACGACTCGTTGGATTTGATCCGCTTCGATTTCGGCTTGTAACGCGAGACAATCAAGGCTGGCGATTTCGAGTCCCTGGTAAAACTGTTGATAAATCTCGAGAAATCGGCTGAGCTGACCTTCTTTGACGAGCTGTAACGCAAGACGATAACGCAACTCACGAGCCGGTTTTAACGTGCCATATTGATCGAGAAACGAATTTACTTCGGTTCTATCCGCAGTTGCGATGTTCGCCTTTAGATACAGCGCGCGGAGATCGGGCCACAGCACATAGTCTTGTAATAGTGATTCATTCGGTAGAACGGTTTGCCAGTTGCCGCGCTCGACATCGGCGCGTACAGCGCGAAACGCGTCTCGCTTAAGTTCCAATGGGTCGTTTGAATCGGCGCCGAAGCTTAGCGACATCGTCAGGAAGCAAGCAACAGCGATGGGTAATTGAATAGCTCGGCCAGTCATCGTTCAACCATAACGGGCGTGAGCGTAGGCCGCAATAATTGACTGATCATCAGGGTAACGCCGCTCTCGGACGTCGTGTCGTTAGGTCGGGCATCATGCCCTTCGGGCCAACGCCTTTGGTGTCGCCCAAAATCGCGCCTTGGGATTTTGTCGCGGCATAAATACATCCCTGTATAAAAAAGGCTCGCTCTTACGCTCGAGCCTTTTGGTCGTGCAGTGTTGGTAGCGCTAACGAATCTGCAGCATTAATTGGCGATCACCTCGGCGCACCAACAGAAATAATATCCTGCTGCCTGTCGCGATCTGGCCCAATTGATTCAAATTCTCCACTTCCTGCCGATTTGCCTGCACGATTACGTCGCCGGCACGCAAATCTCGTTGTGCTGCGGGGCTCTCCGGCTCAACCGAGATGACTTCGACGCCGTTTTCCGTGTTGGTCGATACGCGTGGAAACAGGGCGCCTTGCAAGCGCGGGTGTATATCCTCGCCACGGATATTCTCCGCTGTTTGTTGTCCCAATTGCGCAGTAACTGTGCGTGGATGGCCGTCACGGACATATTCAATGCGGATCTCTTCTCCAGAGCCGCGCAGGCCAATAGCGTTGGCGAGCTCACGGTTGTCGTCAATACGTTTGTTGTTGACGCCAGTAATGATGTCGTCGACATGTAAGCCAGCTTGTTCCGCTGCCGAACCTGGTTCAATTCCAGTAATCAGGGCACCGCGGTCGATGTCGGTTCCGAGTGCCTCAGCGCTCTCAGCATCCATGGTTTGTATGGTGACGCCAAGCAAGCCCCGCCTGACTTCGCCGAAATCCAGGATTTGATTCATGATCGAACGGGCAATGTCCGAAGGCACTGCGAAACCGATGCCGACGTTGCCGCCTGTCCGACTGATGATGGCGGAGTTGATGCCGACAAGTTCGCCCCGCATATTGACCAGCGCCCCACCAGAGTTGCCAGGATTTATTGAGGCGTCAGTTTGGATGAAGTCTTCAAGACCGTTGCGGCTAATGCCGGTTCTACCGAGCGCGCTGACAATGCCCGATGTCACTGTGTGTCCAAGCCCGAACGGATTGCCAATGGCGATAACAAAATCGCCCACTTCTACTGCGCTCGAATCACCGATGGGCAAATCGACCAGAGATTTTGGATCGACCTTAATCAGTGCAATATCGGTCGGCGCATCGGAGCCAATAATCTCAGCATCCAGCGAATCTTCATTGAAGAGTGATACTTGAATCTTATCGGCATTTTCCACTACGTGGTGGTTGGTCAAAATATAGCCGTTTTTCGCATCAACAATGACACCGGATCCTGCACTCGCAACTTCTCGCTCGGGATTGCTGCCATCGCCTTCCGGAATGCCGAAGAAGCGTCGAAACATCTCGTCCCCGTAGGCGGAAGGTGAATCGACCGTCTGGCTGACACGAATATTGACGACGGCCGGCGCAACACGCTTAACCAGCGGTGCCAGGCTCGGCATCGGCTCTCCATCCACTGAATCGGGCAATGCTGCGTTTCCGGCTGAGCCCAGTGACAAGAAAACTGTCGCTGCAAGTAAATACGTATACAAACGCGCGAAACCGGTACCGGATGTTGTGTCGCGCTTATTACGCAATTGAAGTATGTCGTTCACGCTTTTGGTTTCCTCATTCAAAAATTTCTTTGGTGGCGATGAGTTTTCACCCTAAACAAAATAATAGCCTGTTTGCCAAAAGACCAGCGTAATCCTGTAAAAGTTCATTCTATCGTTTTGCGGCAGGCTCCCGGCATCCTTATGAAGATGCCGGAAACCAGTGAAAGGTCGCGGCAAAATTAAGCTGCTTTTACGGTGATCTTTCGAGCCTGAACTTCCGGTTGTTTAGGGATGACGATTTCCAGTATACCGTCAGCACAGGAAGCTGAGATATGGTCAGCATCGGTGGTGTCTGGTAGCGTAAATCGACGTATGAAATGACCACTGGCCCGCTCTTTGCGTTGAACGCTTTGACCCTCTTCTTGATGGTCGGTGGCACGCTTGCCGGAAATGCTCAGAACGCCTTTTTCCATGTCGATGTCAATGTCCTCGGCCTTTACGCCCGGTACATCTGCTCGCAGTAGAAAGCGGGCATCTTCTTCGACAATATCAACGTGCGGAAGCCAGTTTGTGGCCTCTTTTTCGCCATTGGTGACAGTGCTAAGGCCGTGCCGTCTAGTTGCTAGGCCACTGACGTCGTGGTACAACAAGTTGGCCAGATTCCAAGGTTCGAATTTACTTATATTCATTTCACAAACTCCTCATTTAACTTTGTTTTTTGCTAGCGCGGAATCGAATTGCACCGGCTGCTTGAAACCATTAATTGGAACGCAAGAAGCGTTTTCAAGATGTGAAAAAGGGCGAAAAACCGTGTCATGAAGGGCAACGTTAAGCGCTAGAAAGGCGTGCGGGCGTTTTACTTAATGCCACTATATGTTGTGGATAGGATATTTCACGTTAGGGTTATTTTTTTGTCTTTGAATTTAAAGGAGTTTTTCTAGAATATTTTATAACTAATTGTTTTTTCTCAATATAGGGTCATACGGAAAAAACAGAATATGTCTTGACAGTCGGGGTCAGCGAGCCTAGTCTTGTCATTTAGTAGGCACAACATCTTGTGCCTACTATAAAGAGATTTTGAAGCCAAATGGGCACTTGCCGCTCGAATTTTGGGCAACGGCAAGCGGGGTACTATTCGCTTTATGAAAAGGTCTTTTCATAAGTGTGTGGTAGAGGGATCGGAGTCTCCTCAAGGATTTTTTGGGAGTAGAGCGCCACATGAAGCCGGCAGTAAATCTTCAAGCGCAGTCTGTAGCAGAAATTACTTTTCAACCAGCATCACTGGATATATGGAGCACGAAATACCGGCTGTGTGCGAAAGACGGTAGCGTCGTCGATGAGAATATAGACGATACGTATAAACGGGTCGCACGTGCGCTCGCCGATGTAGAAGTCGAATCATTGCGTGATGAGTGTTACGAGCAGTTTCTGTGGGCCTTGCGTTCGGGTGCGATTCCGGCAGGCCGCATTATTTCCAATGCGGGAGCCCAGGAGCACAAACCAGCAACCTCTACGATCAATTGCACCGTGTCAGGCACGGTTGCGGATTCGATGGACAATATCCTTAATAAGGTGCACGAGGCCGGCCTCACATTGAAGGCGGGATGTGGTATCGGCTACGAATTTTCCACATTGCGACCAAAAGGCGCGTATGTCACTGGAGCGGGCGCCTATACGTCAGGTCCCCTGTCGTTCATGGATATCTACGACAAAATGTGTTTCACCGTGTCGTCGGCAGGCGGCAGGCGTGGCGCCCAAATGGGTACCTTTGATATCGGGCATCCGGATGTCATGGAGTTCATCAGAGCTAAGAGAGAAGACGGACGACTGCGGCAATTTAATCTTTCATTGCTAGTAACAGATGAATTTATGCAGGCAGTGAAGAGTGACACCGACTGGCAGTTGGCGTTTCCAGTAACACCGAAAGAAGTAGAGCAGGACAAGCTCAATATAGACGAGCCAGGACAGTTTGTGTGGCGAGAATGGCCAGAGCCCGATAACTACGTTCGCAATAGCGAAGGTCTCGTGTGTTGCAAGATCTACAAAACGTTGCCGGCACGGCGAGTCTGGGACGTCATTATGGCTTCGACGTACGATTTTGCTGAGCCGGGCTTTGTCCTGATCGATAAAGTTAATGAAATGAACAACAACTGGTTCGTGGAGAATATTCGCGCAACCAACCCTTGCGGAGAGCAACCGCTGCCGCCGTATGGTTCGTGTTTATTGGGATCGGTCAATCTGACCAAGTTCGTGCGGGGGCCGTTTTCGGCTGACGCGAAATTTGATTGGGATGAGTTTCGTAAGGTCGTTAAAGTCTTTACACGCATGTTGGACAACGTAGTGGAGATTAATGGTCTCCCATTGCCGCGGCAGCGAGACGAGATTCAGCGCAAGCGCCGGCATGGCATGGGCTTTCTTGGCTTGGGTTCAGCCATCACGATGCTGCGAATGAAATATGGTGAACCGGCAGCCGTTCGCTTTACGGAAGAAGTCGCTAAGCAACTGGCGCTCGCCGGTTGGGAGATGGGTTTGGAGTTGGCGCGGGAGAAAGGACCGGCGCCGATTATGAATGAGGAATTTGAGGTCACGGGCGAGATGCTTGCGAAGCGGCCCGAGATGGCGGCGGACGGCTACAAATTGGGCGACTCAATTCCTGGGCGCATTTTGCATAGTCGTTACAGTCGTTATATGCAGAGAATCGCAACCGAGGCGCCAGAACTTGTTGCTGAGATGGCGAAAGTTGGCGCTCGATTTACACATCACAGCTCTATTGCGCCGACCGGCACGATTTCGTTGTCGCTGGCCAATAATGCGAGCAATGGAATCGAGCCAAGTTTCGCGCATCATTATTTCCGCAATGTCATTCGTGAGGGCAAAAAGAGTAAAGAGAAAGTAGATGTTTTCTCTTTCGAAATGTTGGCGTATCGGGAATTGATTAATTCCAAGGCAGGTCCCGCGACAGACGAAAATTATCGACCAGAAAATTCATTACCAGATTATTTTATTACGGCCGAAGACATTACGCCGATAGCGCATGTCGATATTCAGGCTGCTGCACAAAAATGGATTGATTCGTCGATCTCGAAAACAGCCAACGTACCGACAGACTATCCCTACGAAGATTTTAAAGACATCTATCTGTATGCGTATGAACAGGGTTTGAAAGGATGTACGACATTTCGCTTCAATCCGGAGGCTTTTCAGGGCGTCTTGGTTAAGGAGCAAGACCTTAAGAAAACGGTTTATACCTTTACGCTCGATGATGGGTCGAAAGTGGATCTTAAGGGAGACGAAGAGCTTGAGTATGACGGTGAAGTACATACCGCTGCCAATCTGTTCGATGCTTTAAAAGAAGGCTATTACGGGAAATTTTGAAGGACGGAACGTGTTGGATACGAATGACGCAGGAGCCCTGACGATATGAGTCAAAGTCAGGTGTGGAAGAAGATCGGTGGACTCACCAATAAATTAACGGAGCAGCGACAAAGCTGGCTGAATCCGTCAGGCACGTCCTGAAAGGCCATGGTTGCCGCAACATCGGGGCAGCAAAAAGCCGGTCTGAAACGGCGAGATAATTGAGGTAAGAAAGTGAGTAGGTTAAAGATTGATCAGAAGATCGTTGGCTACGTTGTAAATCAACCCAACGAGAAAGAAAAAGAAACGTCGCGACCGGAGTTTCGTCGTGAGACGACAGAAGGCGGCGCGGAAGTCATTCGCATGCATGAGAAGCTTGAGCGTCCGGAGATGCTCATTGGCTCAACATATAAAGTGAAAACACCGGTTTCGGATCATGCGATGTACGTGACGATTAACGACATTATTTTGAACGAAGGTACGGAATACGAAAAACGTCGGCCGTTTGAAATTTTTGTTAATTCAAAGAATCTCGATCACTATCAGTGGATCGTGGCATTGACGCGAATTATTTCGGCTGTGTTCCGCAAGGGCGGTGACGTTACGTTCCTGGTTGACGAATTGAAGGCCGTGTTCGATCCACGCGGCGGCTATTGGCAAACGGGCGGTAAGTTTATGCCGTCAATCATTGCTGAATTGGGCTACATCGTCGAGAAGCATCTGATCTCTATTGGTCTGTTGAGCAAGCCGGAACTTGACGACGGGCAAAAAAAGATGATCGCGGAAAAGCGCGCTGATTTTGAAGAGCGCGCTAAGCAACAGGATGCATTTACGAAGAGTGATTTTCCGGAAGGCGCTCAGCTGTGTAATAAGTGCAGCACAGTGGCGTTGATCATGATGGATGGGTGTATGACTTGTCTCTCCTGCGGCGACTCCAAGTGTGGCTGACGGCTGCTAAAAATCGCTTCGAGAGGCTCACGTTGTGGGGATACGCATAAGCTGTCATTTGGACCCCATAAGCTGTCATTAGCGAGCACCATAAATTGTCATTAGAATCGGTCTAGCGTATGTCGACCAAGAGAGACCACCTACCCGAAAGGGTTCGTGGTCTTTTTTTGCTAGGTCGATTCTCTCGCGATTGGAGAGTTTGGTGATTGGCAGCGGGTATCCGTTTTAGAACGTCAATATTGGGATCAAAGGCTAATAACAGTTTAGTGCCTAGAAGCCGAGCATTGACGGACTAGGATAAACACGAAGACTTTAGTCGCCCGTCGAACTACACATACGCGCTACGGCCGTATTCTGGATCGATTCTCGCCAATTGATTCTAAGTCGCTTTGACACGGCCTCGGCCGTTAGCGGACCTTTGACAGCCCTTGTACGGTGGACACAATCAAGTTTCATTTCTAGTTTCCGGAGTGTCGCAATACCGGGCGAAGTCCAGTCAGGGGTTTGCATCCCTTTCCCAGCCTTAGATATTCAAATAGCTGACAATGCCTTTTGCTGCTTCGCGGCCTTCGAACACTGCAGTGACAACGAGATCCGAGCCGCGAACCATATCGCCTCCCGCAAAGACTTTAGAATTCGAAGTCTGGAAGCGCTCATCGTTATCAATGTAGACCAAACCATTGTCTTGGAGGTCGATGTTGAAGTCGGCAAACCAGGGCTCCGGACTTGCGTGGAATCCAAAGGCGATGACCACAGCGTCAGCTTCGAGAAGTTGCTCTGTCCCGGAAACAGTTTTTGGTCGGCGTCGGCCGTCGGGGCCGGGCAATCCGAGTCTCGTCTCGATAACTCTTACGCCTGTCGCCTGCTTGTCACCGACAATTTCCAACGGCTGTTGGTTGAACAGGAATTTGACGCCTTCCTCTTTGCTGTTTTCAAACTCACGCCGTGAACCGGGCATGTTTTCCTCGTCACGACGATAAACGCAATGGACCGAAGTTGCGCCTTGTCGAATAGCAGTGCGTACGCAGTCCATCCCTGTATCGCCGCCGCCAAGTACAATTACTCGTTTTCCGGACAGATTGATTTCAGGTTTGCGCACGTTATCCGGGCCAAGTTCCGGTTGAACGTTTGCAACCAGATAGGGAAGGGCTTTGACAACCCCTGCGAGGTTTTCGCCGGGAAATTCACCTTTGACACTCGTGTAGGTGCCCATACCGAGGAATACAGCATCATACTGATCCAGCAATTGTTGAAACGGCAGGTCTTCACCAATTCGAGTATTAAGAACAAATTTCACACCCATGCCCTCGAGAATTTCGCGGCGAGTTCTGACAACATCTTTGTCCAGCTTGAATGGCGGAATGCCAAAAGTCAGCAATCCGCCGATTTCTGAATATGCGTCGTAAATGACGGATCGAACACCGTTGCGAGCGAGGACATCAGCAGCGGCCAGGCCGGCAGGTCCGGCACCTACAATGCCAACACATTTGCCGGTGTCGACAATATGGGACATGTCCGGCCGCCAACCTTGTTTGAGCGCCTCATCCGTAATGTATTTCTCGATGCTACCAATGCTGACGGCACCGTTCGCATCGTCGAGTGTGCACGCACCTTCGCAAAGTCTGTCTTGCGGGCAGATACGACCACAGATCTCTGGCAGTGAATTAGTTTGATGCGACAGTTCTGCGGCAAGAAACAAATTTCCTTCTTCAATGAGCTTTAGCCAATTCGGAATATAGTTGTGGACCGGGCACTTCCACTCGCAATAGGGATTGCCGCAATCGAGACACCGACCGGCCTGACTGGCGGCGTCCGCTGCATCGAAAGATCCGTAAATTTCTTTGTAGTGTTCAACGCGAATCTCGACGGATTCTTTTTCCGGGTCGCGTCGCGGAACTTCGAAAAACTGTAATGGATGAGTCGACATGATTGATCAGGCAGCTTCACGAAGCGCGTCGATAAGCGAACTGAGTTCAGCAGCCTTAGGTTTGACAACCCAGAATCTTGGTAAATAAGTGCGGAACTCTTCCAGCAATTCGCTGCCCCACACACTACCCGTGTAGCGCACGTGGTCCTGGATCAGGGAGCGGAGGTGATGCTGGTAAGCTTCCATCGTTTCAGGCGTGATCCGATGGATATCGATAAGACCATGGTGATAGTGATCGACAAAATTTCGGTCCATGTCGAGAACGTAGGCGAAACCACCGGTCATGCCGGCACCGAAATTGATCCCCGTACGACCCAGAACAACGACACATCCGTCAGTCATGTATTCACAGCAATGATCGCCTGCGCCTTCAATAACTGCGTAGGCCCCAGAGTTGCGCACGGCAAATCGTTCGCCTGCCTGGCCCGCCGCAAATAATCGCCCGCCCGTTGCGCCATAGAGACAAGTGTTGCCAATAATGGCTGTGTTCGCCGCTTCGAATTTACTTAGCTCCGGAGGCTTTACGACAATGCGTCCGGCTGCCATACCTTTGCCAACGTAGTCATTGGCGTCGCCTTCAAGCGTCAGGTTCACGCCAGCAACATTCCATGCACCAAAACTTTGGCCCGCGGTTCCGCGTAGGCGAATACGCAATGGCGCCGTTACCATACCCAAGTTTCCGTAACGTCTTGCGATTTCGCCACACAGTCGTGCACCAATGGACCGATTGTTGTTTTTAATATCGAATTCAAAACTGCCGCCGAGTTTTCCCTCTATTGCTGGCAGGGTTTGTTGCAGCATGGTCTCGGCAAGGTCACCCTTATCAAATGGATCGTTTCGCATTCCATCGCAAATCTGCGCGCTCTCATCCGTCAGCCCGTTGTCGCTGACAATAGCTCGCAAATCCAGCGAGGCGTGCCGGCTCGTGCAGCCAGGTAACAGCTCCATTAAATCGACACGGCCAATGAGATCCTCAAGGCGATGCACGCCAAGTTCGGCCAGTATCTCTCTGACTTCAGTCGCAACGAAGCGGAAATAGTTCATAACCATTTCGGGTAGGCCGATAAAATATTCACTACGCAGAGCTGCGTTTTGCGTTGCTACGCCGGTAGCGCAGTTATTTAAGTGACAGATTCGTAGGTACTTGCAGCCTAGGGCGACCATTGGTCCGGTTCCAAAGCCGAAACTTTCCGCCCCGAGAATTGCGGCTTTGATTACATCCAGGCCCGTTTTCAAGCCGCCGTCTGTCTGTAATCTAACCCTGTGTCGAAGTCCGGTGGTACGCAAAACCTGGTGTGCTTCCGAAAGCCCAAGCTCCCAGGGGCTTCCCGCATATTTCACGGATGTCAGAGGACTGGCACCGGTGCCTCCGTCATAACCGGAAATTGTAATCAGGTCGGCATATGCCTTCACAACGCCTGCTGCAATTGTCCCGACACCAGGCTCGGAAACCAGTTTCACGGACACCAATGCGTCCGGATTGACCTGCTTTAAATCAAAAATAAGTTGAGCAAGATCTTCTATTGAATAGATGTCGTGGTGTGGCGGCGGAGAGATCAAACCAATGCCAGCCTTCGCGTAACGCAATTGCGCAATCATATCGTTGACTTTGTGGCTTGGTAACTGGCCGCCCTCACCGGGTTTTGCACCTTGCGCGATTTTTATTTGTATGACTTCGGCATTGACGAGGTACTCCGCAGTTACACCAAAACGTCCCGACGCCACCTGTTTTATTTTCGACGCACGTTCGCTCTTGTACCGTGACGGATCTTCACCACCTTCGCCCGAGTTTGATCGCGCGCCAAGGCGGTTCATCGCAATTGCGAGTGCCTCATGAGCTTCCGGCGACAATGCCCCAAGCGACATGCCGGCGCTATCGAAGCGCTGTAGAATCTCTGCTTCCGGCTCGACATCATCGAGTGAAATCGGTTGGCCAGCAGGTTTCGCCCGCATTAAGTCACGTAACGTCGACGGGGGCCGCTCATTGACCAGACGTGCATAGACTTGGTATTTCCCGTAATCACCTGATCGAACGGCCGCTTGCAGAGTCGCTATGACATCTGGGTTATAACAATGGTATTCGCCATCGTGAACGTAACGAAACAGTCCACCTTGGCGAACAGGTTCGCGAGGATCCCAGGCGGCCTTCGCAAGCAGCAATTGATCTTCGTGTAGATCTTCAAATGTCGCGCCCTGTATTCGACTGGCCGTGCCCACGAAACATCGATCAACAATGTCGTCGTGCAGACCGACAATTTCGAATAGCTGTGCGCCGCGGTAACTCGAAATTGAGGAAATGCCCATCTTGGAGATTATCTTGAACAAGCCCTTGCGAATTCCGCGACGATAACTCCGACCCAGTTGCAGTCCTTTCTCGATCTCGCCTTTTCGACCAAGGTCATGCAACGACTGGTAGGCGAGGTATGGATAAACCGCAGTTGCTCCGTAGCCAATTAATACGGCGAAGTGGTGCGGGTCCCGGGCGACACCGGTTTCAACGATAATGTTGACGGCGCAACGAAGCTTCTGCCTGACAAGATAATGGTGGACGGCACCAGTCGCCAATAACGCATGCACTGGAACACTGCCTACTTTCAGGTAACGGTCGCTGAGCATTAGTAGCAATTTTCCGTCATTCACTGCCTGTACCGCCTGTCCACAGATGTTGTCCAACGCATCCGACAACGACAGATCATCTCTGACGTTCAGATCAATAAATTTATGGCTATCGGCAAACATCTCTGGGCTGAGTAGCTGTCGCAGTTTTCGCTGCGACAAAACCGGAGAACTCATAATGACTTGTTTTGCATGCTCGGGGCCAAGATCAAAGAGATTGCCTTCAGGACCGATGTTGGTTTTCAAAGACATGACTACGCGCTCGCGTAGTGAATCGATCGGCGGATTGGTGACCTGAGCAAATTGTTGGCGAAAATAGTCAAACAAAGATCGAACTTTTGAGGAAAGGACAGGCATTGGTGTGTCATCGCCCATTGAACCAACCGCTTCCTGTTCGGCCTCCGCGAGGACTCGTACGACTTCATTACGTTCTTCGACGGACATGTTGAACATTTTTTGATAGGTTGCGAGTGTTTTGATATCCATCGGTGCTGCAGCGATGTGCATGTCAATAAGTTTAGAATCGAGATAGCGGAATCCTTGCTTCAGCCAATTCTTATAAGGATGGCGTGACTTCAGGGAGGCGTTGATGTCGTCATTGGTGAGCAGCCGATTGTTCTTGAGATCAACGGCCAGCATCTCGCCCGGTCCAAGCCGACCTTTAGCGACTACGCTTTCCACGGGGTAGTCGTAGACGCCAATCTCCGATGCGATCGTAATTTGCCGATCATCTGTGATGACGTAGCGTGCAGGTCGCAGTCCGTTTCGATCGAGACAACAAACTGCATAGTGGCCGTCGGTCAATACGATTCCGGCCGGTCCATCCCATGGTTCGATCTGACAATCAAAAAATTCGTAGAAAGCGCGTACATCTGGATCGAGCGTATCCATTGATTGCCACGCTGGCGGAATCAAAATGCGCATAGCCTGCAATACATCCATGCCGCCAGCCCGCAGCAGTTCGAGCATGTTGTCCAAGCTTGACGAGTCAGATCCTGACAGTGACACAATCGGATCCAGGTCGGATACATCCTGCAGTTTCGCAGAGCGAAAATTTTCGGCGCGCGCCAATGCCCAGTTGCGATTTCCCTGGATGGTATTAATTTCTCCATTGTGCGCGAGGAAACGGAACGGCTGAGCCAGACGCCATTCCGGCATGGTGTTGGTCGAAAATCGTTGATGAAAAACGCAAACAGAGGTCTCAAGTCGCGGGTCCTGCAAGTCGACAAAAAATTCGGGTAGTACATCCGGCATGACCATGCCCTTATAGCAAATCGTCGCAGCCGACAAGCTGGCGACGTAGGCTGTCGGGTCAATCGGATAAAAGCGTTTTTCGGCGTGGCGCCGGGCAAGGAATAGTTGGCGGTTAAATGCCGTGTGGCCCATGCCCGTCTGGGCATTGACAAAAACTTGCTCTATTCGCGGCATCGTCTGACGGGCCAATTCTCCACACGCATCTGGATTGACAGGAACTTCTCTCCACCCCGCAACCGTCAATCCGTTGTGCTCAATTGCAGAGTTGATTTCACGCTTGACCTTGTTCGCGACATTCGAATCCTGATTTAGGAATACGGTCCCTGCGGTAAACATCTCGGCGAGGTTATAGTTTTGTTCTGCAGCAATGTGTCGCAGAAACGACTCTGGGCTCTTGATAAGCAGACCACAGCCGTCACCAGTTTTTCCGTCAGCTGCTACGGCGCCTCTGTGCGTGAGACGGGCGAGAGCGGTGATTGCTGTTTTGATCAGTTTGTGACTTGGCGTGTCATCCAGATTGGCGATGAGACCGAAGCCACAGCTATCGTGTTCAAATCTTGAATCGACCAATCCATTTGTGAAAGTCATTGTCATACCGTCTTCAGTTCCTCGCCAACTTTGGGGAGCCCCCTAAAATTTCTTCGCCGAATGTAAGGGATTGTGCGAATGCACAACCCGAACTAATCAACGTACTACAAATACTTCAATCCTGACCAGCTGCATTGCCGATGAAACTGTCCGCAATGAAAATCTCCGTTGACAATTGAATACTGTTAAGAATTTGCGGGCTCGAAGGCCCGCACCGCCACGCACCGAACCAGGTAATGGCGATAGCGATGCTAACAGCGGATCAAAATCCGAGCCCTAATATTCGGTGAGAAAATATCCAAATCGATTTAGACACTATAGCGATGTTGTTGATTGGTTGCGAAAGCGCAATGAATCTGTCCCATTGGTACGAGTGACGCCAAACGTAATCAAAGCGTTGCAGATGATGTTGATATTTCGTGTCGGACAGTGAATTCTCCTAATAGATTGTTTTTATTGAAAAATACGATTTTGGAGTACTTGGCTTCGAACCAGGTACGCTCCTTGGCGTCAGTCGCCTTGAAAATGGAGCTGTCTAGAAACATACTCTTTACGAAAGGCGTCATCTGTAAAGAGAATCTATGCTCTGACTTTGTAGTCGGTAAGTTTCGGGTGCTCGCCCTAGCTTCATTAATCGGTGAAGTGTAAAGACTAGGGCAGTCGAGGCTCCCAACTATTCCGCAAAAGTTAACAACACACACGCCGGCATGAGCGAGCAGCCCCATCTGACGCGAAACGAGAAAGTCGCGTTTGTTGCAAATAAAATTTTTCTATAAAATACAGTAGGACAGGAGCTATCTGAAAGGCGCCCGTGTTGACATTGTGAAAATGTCAGCTAATGGGGTCGATCAATGTCATCTTATAGCGGACGTCGGTTATGTATGTCATTGAGTTGCTTTGCGAGTTGATGTCACCTTATGCGTGTCCCCACAGCTCACGTACTTTGTGTACGCTCCGCTCTCTCAGCGGTTTTCGCCTGACTTGCGGTAAAGGGGCAAAGCCTCGACTCTGACCCCGATGCGGCGTGCTTGCCATCGACGCTGGCGCTTGGTGGCTCGATTTGGAAAGAATCACCAGGTACATGGTGTAATATCTCGCCGTGAGCATTTCGATTCCAGAATTTTCTAACGCCCATGTCGTCGTCGTTGGCGATGTCATGCTAGATCGTTACCTATTCGGTGCAACTGGTCGTATCTCTCCTGAGGCGCCGGTGCCCGTCGTCCATGTCCGTCGAACCGATGATCGCCCAGGCGGTGCGGCCAACGTTGCCGTTAATCTGGCGACCTTGGGAGTTCGAACAACGCTGCTTGGAATCGTTGGTGATGACGATGAGGCAATCGCGCTAGAGTCAAAGTTGGTCGATACAGGTGTCTCCTGTCTTTTCGCTAAAATCGCCGATTGGCCGACCATTACGAAGACGCGGGTGCAAAGCCGTGGTCAGCAACTCATTCGTCTCGACCGGGAAGAACCTATTACGAGCGGTTCCGACAAACTTGTCGATACCCTGAAAGGACTACTGGCCGATGCCAATGCTGTGGTCATGTCTGACTATGGCAAGGGGAGCCTGACCGAAGTCGCTGCCATGATTGCTGAATGCCGCAAGGCCGGGGTGCCTGTTTTTGTCGATCCCAAGGGCAACGATTTCGCGAAGTATCGCGGCGCAACCTTAATAACGCCCAATCAAGGGGAGTTTGACGCGGCTGCCGGACAATCGCCGACTGACGATGAACTGCTTACGAATGGTCGTCAGCTGATGCATGATCTTGATCTTGCGGCATTGCTGGTTACCAGAAGCGAAAAAGGCATGCTTCTCCTGGAAGATAATGGCGAGCCTGAATTCTTGTCAACGCGTGCGCGCGAGGTATTCGATGTCACAGGTGCCGGAGATACGGTGATCGCTACGCTTGCAGCGGCACTTGCCAATGGCCAAACCTTAAAATCGGCGGCGCAGCTCGCCAACCTGGCTGCCGGATTGGTTGTTGGCAAGATCGGAGTAGCAGCTGTTACACCATCAGAGTTGTGCGTCGCATTACACCGTCTTGGTCAGGGTGGTCGCGGACTAGTCTCGCTGGACGAGCTGCGATCGATGGTCGAAGAAGCACGCAGACGTGGCGACAAAATAGTGATGACCAACGGTTGCTTTGATGTTCTTCACGCTGGTCACGTGGCCTTTCTCGAAGAAGCTAAAAGTCTTGGTGATCGATTGATCGTTGCGATCAACGATGACGATTCTGTGCGTCGTTTAAAGGGCGATCCACGACCGATTAACGCGCTTGCGGACCGTATGGCAGTTATATCCGGTCTAGCAGCCGTCGATTGGGTTGTGTCATTTGCTGATGACACCCCGCAGGCCGCGATTCAATCGATCTTGCCAGACGTGTTGGTCAAGGGTGGTGACTATCGACTGGACGATATCATTGGGTCAAAAGAAGTGCTGAAGAACGGCGGAGAAGTGCGCGTCCTTGCGTTTCGCGAAGGACATTCGTCCAGTCGAATTATCGAAAGATTGAAAAGTTAGAAACTCGTCAATGATGAAACGAGTTTGATATGCGCTTTGCCTATGCTGCACTGACATACCTTTTACTCCCGATATACGCTGGCTATTGGTTCCTGCGCGGCATCGGAAATCGGTCGTATTGGGACCGCCTCAGTCAGAGATTTGGTCGAAATTATCCGGAGCCGATTGGCGGTTGTATTTGGGTTCACGCAGTTTCGGTGGGTGAGGTCCAAGCATCAGTTCCTCTGGTGCGTGCACTCACAAAGCGTTTCCCAGATCGACACCTTTTGATCACGACGGTAACGCCAACAGGTGCCGCTCGCGTACGTTTGATATTTGGCGATTCCGTGCTGCATTGCTATATCCCTTTCGAGACGCCGGATGCCGTTGGTAGCTTTTTCGATTCAATAAAACCGGATATAGCGCTAATACTCGAAACGGAAATTTGGCCTAACCTTTATAATGAGTGTGGACACCGGAATATTCCACTCGTACTCGTAAGTGCTCGAATTTCGCCGAAATCGGTCAAATCCTATCGCAAGTTTTTGCCCCTGTTTCGTCAAACCTTATCGCACGGGATCGTGATTGCGGCGCAATCTGAAGCTGACGCTGAACGCTTTCGAGCGCTTGGCGCAGCGCCTGAGCGTACTTGGGTGACGGGCAACATCAAGTTTGATGTTCAGTTGCCAGAAACATTGCAATCGGACGGCGCGAAGCTACGTCGCGACAATTTCGAGGGTCGACACGTGTGGGTGGCTGCGAGTACTCATGACGGTGAAGAGAAATTAGTTCTTCACGCACACAGGATCGTTCAAAAACAGTTTCCAGAGGCAATCCTGGTGCTGATTCCACGACACCCGGAGCGGTTCCGGAATGTCGGATCAAGTTTGCATAAGGGTGGCTACAAGTTCATATCGCGAACAGACGGTCTGCCTTGCACATCAGACATTGAAATCTATCTGGTCGACACGATGGGTGAAGTCCCGCTGTTTTACGCAGCAGCAGATGTCGCTTTTGTCGGTGGAACCCTGGTTCCTGTCGGCGGACACAATCTTCTCGAACCGGCAGCGCTCGCACGTCCAATCGTAACGGGCCCACATTTGTTCAACACACAAGACATTGCGGACAAGTTCGAACGCGACGGTGCGTCGATAGTTGTTAACAACGCCGGTCAGCTGGGCGCAGCAGTTGCGGATTTATTCGGAGATGATGTGACCGCAAAAGATATCGGCGCTCGCGGGTTTGAGATCGTGGGTCAGAACCGAGGCTCGTTAAGCCGACTATTGCGCCTCATGGAACCGCTTATCGGAAACGTCAACTGACTGTCATTTCTCGTTTACCGATTTACTTTGGCGATTCCTCTTCGGCAATTACTTCTTCCGGTGGCCGCCGATCTACCAGGAACCGATCTATTTCTTCCAGGTCCTGAACCTGAAGTGTGCCGGCTGCGAGCTTGAGCGCCAAAACGTTGCCAATGTACGTGTAGCGACTGTCGTAGTAGTTGGTAATCGCGATATACAGCGATCGCTGCGAATTCAAGACATCAACGATCGTCCGGGTACCGACCTCGAAACCTGCCTGTGTGGCTTCAAGTGCCGTTCGAGTGGATGCAACCGCTTGCTGCAGCGCATTGACACGACTTATCTCCGACAAAACGCCAAGATAGGCGTCACGGGTCTGCCGTTCAGTTTCTCTTGCCACACGTTGCAGTTGTTCACGACTGGCACGATGCAGGTAAACGGCTTCGCGTACCCGAGATGACGTCGTGCCACCCTCAAACAAAGGAATGCTGAACTGGATCGAAATTGTGTCGCGGGTATTGTCAGTCGGAAAACTTGGGTTCGGGCTTAGCTGGCCAGCGAGCGTCACATTACTGATGTCGGTATCACTGGCGTCATAGTTAGCGACGAGATCTACGGTTGGATAGTGGCCGGTGCGGCGAAACGAGATCTCGTTGCGCGCAATTTCTTCGTCGAAACGACTGGATACGAGGGCTAGGTTTTGGTCCAGTGCCAAATCGATCCAGCTGCCTTCTTCGGCAGGATTAGGGGAGAGCAGCGGAAACTTCTCGTCGGGCGCGGACAGCGACGGAGTGTACTCGCCGGTGATTTCCCGCAGAAATTCTCGTGCAGTCGCCAATTCTCTTTTTGCCTGAATTTCGGATGCAACTGACTGGTCGTATGCCGCCTGCGATTCTTGGACGTCGGTGATCGCGATCAAACCAACCTCGAAGCGCTGTTTTGCCTGCTCGAGTTGTCGCGCAATTGCGTTTCGATCCGCGTGAATAGAGGTGAGCCGGTCCTCAGCACCCAATACTGCAAAATAGCGACTGACGACGCGTACGATTAAATCCTGCTGGGCCGCCTCAAAATCAATCTCCGCCTTGGCCACCCGTTTGTGGGCTTGCTTCAACGTGACGAATTGATCCCAGCGGAAAATTGTTTGGCGCAGCTCTGCATTCCAGCCAAATGAATCAAAATCTGACTCTGCCTCAACGGTCCGGAATTCGACCACGCCCGGCGAGACCTCTTGCTGGAAACTCTGTTGCCCGGTATTTGAACCGCTAGCCCACGAGCCGCCTGCGCGCAATTGCGGCAAAAGGAATCCACGGGCCTGAGGTACAGCTTCATAAGTCGCCATGCGTCGCGCTTCCGCCTCATGAATGAGTGGATCGCTTTGCACTGCTTGCTGATAGACCTCGAGCAGTGAGTCTGCCAGCGCAGACTGCGGGAGGGTTAAGCCTGTGGCAAGGAGCGTTAAGTATTTGAATTTTTTGAATATTGTCATTCGAGAAAATCCAGCTGTGTATCCTGTAAATATCTTAGGTGTTATGGTCAACTATATCTCTATATCAGTCAAGGCGATTGTGACACGATCGGCGGCAATATTTGGCAATCAATACTGCTCCAATGTGGCGTCGACTTCTTGCGACCACGCGTTGATGCCGCCGGCGATATTGATCAATCTTGCAAATCCTTGCTCCGCAAGAAATTCCGCCACATTTCGACTGCGTATACCAGAGCGGCATAAAACAGCCGTAGGGCGGGTACTGTCGAGCTCACTTATCCGTTTAGGCACATCACTCATCGGCATCAAAATGGCATAGTCGATTGACGATACTTCAAATTCCCACGGTTCACGTACGTCCAGCACTTGCCAGCGAGCGTCATCTTCACGCAGGCGTACAAATTCTGTTGGTGTTATTTCGTCAATCACGCAGATTATCCCTTTCCAGCTTGTCGACAAGCCTACCTCTATAGATGCCTCAGCGCGCCAAGTAGTTTCGTCTTAAAACAAAAAAACCTTCTCAGTCTCACTATTGACCATTTCAGGCGCGTCAGTTTCAAATAACTCGGCCATTTCGATGTTCCCGTCCTCATCCTTGCTAACCAACAGGGCTGACTTAACCGGATGATCGCCGGCAATCAAAAATAGACGCCCACCCGGTTTTAGCAGGTCGGTGTAGGCATCGTGATATTCCGGGACGGCACATGTCATCGCGATAACATCAAACATGCCGTCAGGTAGTTCGGACATGACGTCCATGCATTCCATTGAAACGTTGTCGACACCTGCATCACTGAGATTTTTTGTGGCGGTCGCGATGAAGTCGTCGTGAATATCGATGCTGGTGACGGAATGCGCAAGATTCGCGAGGCAAGCAGTGAGGTAGCCAGTGCCCGTCCCAATTTCGAGGACATCATCCGTCGCCTGCGGTGCTAGTGCTTGCAACAATCTGCCGACAATTGACGGCCGTAACATGCATTGTCCGTGCGCTAGAGGAATCTCTGTATCGGCGTAGGCGACATCTGCGCAATCTTTTGGCACAAATCGATCTCGCGGCACGGCCTTAAAGGTACTGAGAATATCCGCGTCAAACACGTCCCACGTGCGGATTTGTTGCTCCACCATCTGCTGTCTTGCTAATTCGCTACTCATCGACTAAACAACCTATAACTATTTGAAAATAAAAAAATAATGCACATGTTGCCGCGCAACCGTACGTTTTGATCGGGCGTAAATCAAAAGCGCTTCCTGAATTATGGTGAATCGCCCCAGTGTACTGCAGTTGCTGATATATCCTTAAGCGTGCACGCATCTTCGACCCATAAATACCGCCCCACTATTTAGTGTCGCTGTATCAGTGCGTGTGCATAATAATAACAAATGATCGATTCGCAATATTAATTGCGAAAACGGCCAAACAGGGACTGCGGGACTTGCACTCAATTGACAATATGATCGATATGGACGGCTGGAAAAACCGCGGCCGTGTGACGTCAGCGGTGTCCGCACTATGACCTCAACCGTCATCGTCATAATGCTGGTTATTTTGCTGCTTGCTGTGGGGCTGGCATTGATTCTGATTTGGCGTGAAAAGAATCGCATTGTTTCCCGCGTACAGCGACTTAACGATGATCTCATTGATGTGTCCGGCGACTCGTCTGTCGGTCGTCGACTGTCGGAGCAGGGATCTGGCGGTATCAGCGAAGTTGCGAAAACAATCAATCGCCTTTTCGACGCGATCGGGGAGCGTGACGAGGAAATTCATGGTCGCGATCGACTCTTTACAGATTTTGCGCAGACACTGGCTGAGATTGTTTTGGTGCATGACGAACGTATTCTCCTGGCGAACCAGAGTGCTGCCAGTCTGATTGGGCTGAATCCAGAACAGCTACAAGGTCGGGAAGTTGCGGATTTGGTGAAACCCGCCTACCGAGCGCTGTTTCGTAAGACGATGGCGAAACACCTCAGCAATGAACCGGCCCCTGAGCGACTCGAGATTCAGCTAACCAATGGTGACGACGCCGGGCTGTGGGTCGAGGCACAAAGTGCGGTGGTGGAACATCATGGTAGTAACGCTATATTGACGATTGCGCGTGATGTAAGTCATCGCAAGAATCTGGAAGTTTCCCTCAGTCGTAGCAAACGTCAGGCGCAGTACACGCTCGAATTCATTTCCGAAAGCGTGATTACAACTGACAACGAAGGCCGCATCGATTACATGAATCATGCCGCCGAAGCGATGTTAGGCGCAAACCGCGACGACGCCTCTGGTCGTAAGACGGGAGAGCTGTTTTCTCTCATTGACAAGGTGGATCGGCGCGGCTTAGGTGATCCGGTTGAGCGATGTCTGTCAATTCGACGCAGAATCAATATGGGGCGTAGAGCCTTACTTGTTAGCCGGGATGGCACGCACGAACATTCAATTGACATTACGGCATCGCCAATCAAGGGCCTGGGAAAAAGTATTTCCGGGACAGTCGTTGTTATTCACGACGTAAGTGAGATTCGCGGACTCACTCGCCAAATGAGCTACCAGGCCGCGCATGATGCACTGACCGGTTTAATTAATCGCCGCGAGTTCGAGCGTCGTCTCGACGAAGCGATGGGTTCTGCTGTTGCCGAAGAGGCAAATCATATTCTCTTCTGCATGGACCTCGATCGCTTCAAAGCGGTTAATGACAGCTGTGGCCACATGGCTGGCGATAACATGCTGCGTGAAGTCGCGACATTAATTCGCGATCAGGTGTGTGATTCAGATTTTGTTGCTCGCCTGGGTGGAGATGAGTTTGGCACCCTCTTGGTCGGTTGTCCGATTGACAAAGCGCAGCAAATTGCAGCTGACATTTGCAATGTTGTCGCAGGCTATCGATTCGTCTGGCAAGACAAGATTTTTAATATTGGAATTTCGATTGGCTTGGTCGAAATAAACAGCAGCAGCGGTTCGATGCAGGATCTGATGAGTGCCGCGGACTCCGCCTGTTATGTTGCCAAGCAGAGAGGTCGAGGTCAGGTGCATGTGTACTCGGCACGTGATCAAGCCGTTGCACGCGAGCGTGGCGACATACAATAGTTACGCTGTTTGCAGGAAGCCTTGCACGACAGTAAATTCGAGCTTGCTGTTCAACCCATCCTCGCGACCGGCAGTGCCGATGCGTCTGGTCCCTCTGTCGAGGTGTTACTTCGTTTACCAGATGAGCACGGACGCAGTCCAAACTCTGCTGATTTCCTGCGTTCGGCGGAACGTTATCAGTTGATGCCGCAGATCGATCTCTGGGTGGTCAATGCAGTTTTGGTCGCGATAAAGTCGGGTGAAATAAAGCTCGCAAGCAATCGCATTTGCGCCATTAATATATCCGAGCAGACGCTCAGCGATAAGGGTTTCTTAAGTTTCGTTGTCGAGGCAATGGATCACAGTGGTGTCTCGCCAGCGGAAGTATGTTTCGAAGTTACCGAGAGCGCGATATCGACTAACGTCCAACATGCGCAACGATTTATAGAGGTCCTACACGGCATCGGTTGCGAATTCGTTCTGGGCGACTTCGGTAGCGGCCTTGGAGCATTTTCGAGTCTAAAAAACTTGCCAATCGACTATCTAAAAATTCACGGGAGCTACACGAACAACGTCACGACTGATCAGGTCAATCAGGAAATGGTTTCGGCGATGATTAAGCTGGCACGCATGATGGATTTCAGAGTCATTGCGGAGCAGGTTGAGGAGCAAGAAGACTTCGATTGGTTGCGCTCAGTTGGTATCGATTTCGTGCAAGGCAATTTTATCGAGGCGCCCGCGATTTTGGGGACGACGACGGGTAGTTATCGAATTTTGAATTCCTAGTATCCGAGTGTCGTCTAAGCTCTGTTGCTGACTGTGCACCTGCGCAGAAACGACAGCTAGCACTCGCGCCACTCGCGTCCTTGTTCTGGTACTCATTTATAGTCTTGTCCGTCGAGAACATCAGTGAATCAGACGGGATACCGGCAATCATCGAAAACGCCGAACCCGTTTGGGGCTGGCGGTTATTCTAATGGCAGGCAGCTGCCTTCAGTACTGCCCATTTGATTCCCCTATCCGCCATTTCAGTAGCAGCGTAATTCGGATGCAATAAAAAGGCCGCCGACTTTCGTCGTGCGGCCTTTTGATTGGCTCGTGTCAATTCAGATCAAAGCTATGGCACCATCAACAGCGCTACGATGTTAATGATCTTGATCAACGGATTGATCGCCGGGCCAGCCGTATCTTTGTACGGTTCGCCAACGGTATCGCCGGTTACTGCCGCTTTGTGAGCGTCAAGGCCCTTGCCGCCGCAATTGCCGTCTTCGATGTACTTCTTGGCGTTATCCCATGCATCACCACCGGTGGTAATGGAGTTAGCGACAAACAGGCTGGATTCGATCGTGCTGAGGCGAAGGCCGCCAAGCGCCTTTGGCCCGGTTTAAAGTGATCGCTCTACTTGAGGTGGACTGCCGCGCTACAGAGCAAAAAAAGCCCGGCACATGGCCGGGCTTTTTTTGGTTCCGAAGGGCGTCGCTCCTACATGAACTTCAGCAGGATGCCGCCGTACTGTACGAAGAACGGTACGAAGACGAGCGACAGAATGGCCGACAACTTGATCAGGATATTCAGCGACGGGCCGGATGTGTCCTTCAGAGGATCGCCCACCGTATCGCCAACCACCGCCGCCTTGTGAATTTCGGTGCCCTTGCCACCGAGATTGCCAGCTTCGATGTACTTCTTCGCGTTGTCCCAGGCGCCGCCGGAGTTTGACGCCGAAATCGCGAGAACGCCGCCGGTGACCAGCGAGCCGGCCAGCAGTCCGGCCGTGGCCTGGATGCCAAACAGGAACCCGGTGGCGAGCGGTGCACCCATAATAAGGATGCCGGGCGCAACCATTTCGCGAATAGCAGCCTGTGTCGAGATCGCGACGCACCGTGCGTGGTCGGGATCGCTGGTGCCTTCCATGATGCCTGGATCCTCGCGGAACTGACGCCGCACTTCCTCGATCATCTTGAACGCGGCCGCGCCGACTGACTTCATCGTCATGGCCGAGAACAGCGCCGGCAGTACGGCACCGATGAACAGGCCGGTGAAGACCATTGGGTCGAGCAGGTTGATCGAGCCGAGAAGATCCGAGGTCGGGTCCTGTTCTTTCAGCAGCAGATCGGCGCGGGTCAGGAACGCGCCGAACAGCGCGAGCGATGTCAGAATGGCAGCGCCGATCGCGAAGCCCTTGCCGATGGCGGCTGTGGTGTTACCGGCCGAATCCAGGACGTCCGTGCGCTTTCGCACGTGTTCCGGCATGCCGGCCATCTCGGCGATTCCGCCGGCGTTGTCAGCCACTGGGCCGTAGGCGTCGATCGTCAGCGCGATGACCAGGGTGCCCAGCATACCGAGCGAGGCAATTGCTATACCGTACATGCCGGCTAGCATCCACGGAATGTAGATGGCAAGGCCGATCGCGAGATAAGGACCGACGGCGCTCTTGTAACCGAGTGCCAGTCCGAAAATGATGTTGGTCGCGGCACCGGTCTGGCAGGACTCGGCCACTTCACGAACGGGGCTGTAGGCATCTGACGTGTAGTACTCGGTGAGCAGGCCCACGACGAGGCCGGCGATTAGTCCGGTCAGGAAGCACAGGTATACGCCGAGGGAGGTATACCCGACGCCGGTGATTACGAACTCCGCCGGAATCAGCATGTCGGTCACGAAGTACATGACGACGGTCATAATTGCGCTCGATATGATCAGCATGCGTTTCAGCGCCGGGCCCACCTGGGCTTCGGTGTTGACGCGGACCATCAGCATCGTCATCAGGCTGACCGGAATGCCGATCGCCGAGATGACAATTGGATACAGCAGCGCATCGACGTTGCCGCCGAAGGCAATCGCGCTGATGACCATGGCGGCGCAGGTGCTCTCCGCACAGGAGCCGAAGAGGTCAGCGCCCATACCGGCGACGTCACCGACGTTGTCGCCAACGTTGTCAGCGATAACGGCCGGGTTACGCGGATCGTCTTCCGGAATTCCTGCCTCGACCTTGCCAACGAGGTCGGCGCCAACATCGGCTGCTTTCGTGAAGATGCCGCCGCCCACGCGCGCGAACAGCGCGATGGCGGAACCGCCAAGGCCGAAGCCGGCAATCACTTCCATCAATACGTGCGGTGGCAGATCGTCCGGCAGTACATATTTGAGGCCGAGGTAGATCAGCAGCATGCCAAGCGAGGCTAAGCTGACCAGCGCGAAGCCCATAACGGCGCCGGAGTGCAGCGCGAGATTGAACGCGCTGGAGAGCGACTGGTTGGCTGAGACCGTCGTGCGAACGTTGCCCGCGGTCGCGATCTTCATGCCAATGTAGCCGCTGGCGATCGAGATGATCGCGCCGAAAATGAACGCGACGGCCGTGTAGATGCCTTCATTGACGTTCTCGGTGTGTTGATCATCGATCAGGAGGGCGATGACGATGCCGAACAGGACCATGAAGATGGCCATGAACTTGTATTCTTCCTTGAGGAACGCCATCGCTCCATCGGCGATCGCCGAATGAATCTTGCGCAGTTTGCCGCGCGTGTCGGCGTCTTCGACACCCATATCGATCGCAACGCGGCTGACCGAGCGCGAGTAGTAAAAGGCCACAACAAGTCCGAAAAGGGACAGGACCAGGATAATTGCAACTGACATATTGATTGTTACTCCGTCATTGTAGTCCGGCGGGAGAGGACTCGGCACACATGGCTGCAAGGTGCTGCACCTTAGCTATGTAGAACGCGTTTGGGATCCTCTCACCGAATGAAATTTTTCTCTTTTTTCTTGCCGACCGCGCGGTAGTGAAGATTTTTCGTCCGCAGGCCAGTCTTTAAAGCGCGCGCATCATACCACAAATTTAGTCTTTAGCCGCCTACGAACAGGCACGCTCTTAAGTGTGACGTAGTTCGGCAAGCCGTTGATATATGGAGGATAATCCTCGCCACGAATCAAGGGTTCTAGATAACGGCGGCCAGCAGCCGTAATTGAGAAGCCATCCTTGGAGATGTAGCGGCGGGGCAACATTTTTTCCTTGTTCGCAATTCGGGCCAAAGGCGCCTTTTCGATCTTCCAGCGATAGGGCTTATCAGAAACGCGTTTGATGACAGGCATGACCGCCGTTTCGCCGGCAAGCGCCATGTGGACCGCCGCCTGCCCAACAGCATAGGCCTGTTTGACATCAGTTGCGGACGCGATGTGCCGCGCAGAACGCTGCAAATAATCGGCGACTGCATAATGAAATTTGAAGCCCAGCTTGTCGCTAACCATATTGGCGACAATCGGCGCGACGCCTCCGAGCTGTGCATGGCCGAACGCATCGACGGTGCCGGCCTCTGCTAGGAATTTTCCGTTGGCATACCGCGCACCCTCACTGACCACGATGACGCAATAGCCGTAATCTTTGACGCATGCTTTGACACGCTTCAAGAAGGCACTTTTGTTAAATGGAATTTCGGGAAACAAGATGATGTGTGGAGGTTCATGTGCCGCGCCCGAGCCTGCGAGTCCGCCTGCTGCCGCTATCCAGCCAGCGTGCCTACCCATAACTTCAAGGACGAATACCTTCGTTGAAGTTTCCGCCATTGATAAGACGTCCAATGCGGCTTCTTTTGTCGATACCGCGACATATTTGGCAACCGACCCAAAGCCAGGGCAGTTGTCGGTTATGGGCAAATCGTTGTCGACTGTTTTAGGTATTCCGAGACAGGTAACCGGGTAACCCATGCTTTTTGATATGAGGGATACCTTGTGGGCGGTATCCATTGAGTCGTTACCGCCGTTATAGAAGAAATAGGCGATGTCGTGGGCCTTAAATACCTCAATCAAACGTTCGTATTCGGCGCGATTTTCCTCGACGCCTTTGAGCTTATATCGGGCGGAGCCAAAAGCGCCGCCAGGCGTGTGTTTTAGCCCCGTGATGGTTCGCGCAGATTCGCGACTCGTATCGATCATGTTTTCGGTTAGCGCACCGATGATCCCATTTTTGCCAGCATAGACATTAGCAATACGATTCTTGTGTTTGCGAGCGGTTTCAATGACGCCGCAGGCGGAGGCGTTGATGACGGCCGTGACGCCGCCGGACTGAGCGTAAAATGCGTTCTTCTTCGACATTGGATGCGAACCTCTATCTGGCTTGAAATCGAGGGCAAGCATAGCGGAAACGGTCCGCGGGATCATCGTTCGGCGCTGCTGAGAATGACAATTGACCTCTCTGCAGTTTTCCTCTAGCTTACCGCCCGAACGGATTCCTGCATTCGCAAGTGAGTGGACAAATGCGCATTGTATTGTTGGGGGCCCCGGGCTCCGGAAAAGGCACTCAGGCCAAGATCCTGATGGCGGAGAAACATATCCCGCAAATATCGACCGGCGACATGCTGCGCGCGGCCGTAAGCGCCGGCAGCCACTTCGGCTTGCAGGCGAAATCCACAATAGATGCCGGCAATCTTGTTTCGGATGACATAATGCTTGGCGTCATCAGTGAGCGTTTAGGCCAACCTGACGCCCAAGACGGTTTTATCCTCGACGGTTTTCCACGGACAGAGCAGCAGGCCTTCGATCTTAGCGATTTGCTTGATCAGCTTGACCAGCCGCTGGATGCGGCAGTGTTGATGGACGTCGGATTCGATATTTTGACAAAACGCCTGACCGGCCGACGCACCTGCTCGCTAACCGGCAAGCTCCTGAATATTTACTATTCGTCACAGGCAGAGCTAGATGAGTGCTTAGATGCAGGCGGCGAGCTAATTCATCGCTTGGACGACAATGAAGAGGTCATTGAAAATCGCCTCGCTGTTTATCGGCGTAAGACTGAGCCATTGGTGGACTACTTTCGATCGCGGGGTAAATTGGTGACAGTTGATGCTGATGGCACCATCGATGAAGTTTATGACCGATTTAGAAAAGAGTTAGGCATGGATGTCGGTTCTGACTAGACAATGTGGCTGGCTTTATTGCTAGTCGTTTTCCAGTAGTTCCAGCAAAGCTTGGCCGACACTTTCAAGTCGCCATCCCCTGAATACGCGAGAATTTCGCACGCCAAGCATGGCCGCCGATAGCTCTTTTTTCGGTACGACAATCTCGGTCGCAATGCTTAGCGATTTTGCCTGCGCAGAAACCAGTTGTTGCATCGCTTTTAATAAAGTTTTTTGCTTTTCATTCGGTCGTGCCGGTGGCTTGTAGCTAGTCTCATCGTGTGTCGTTGCGGCGACGATACTCAACAATTGGTCACCTGCGCGCCGTACCGTGCTTTCAGGCATGCCGTCGATTCCCGCTAGTTGATCGCGATTCTCTGGTCCGGAAACGGCAATACCGATAAGTACTGCATCCCGCATGATCCACTGTCGTGGCCGATTGCTGCGAATTGCTTCGTGTTCCCGCCAGGCTGCGATCTTTACAGCGAGCGCGCGCGCGCGGCCCTGCAAATTACTCGCAGCCTTTAAGCGGCTAACGGAGCCCTCCGGATCCAGATCGTATAAATCAATGTCAAGTAGGTCGGCAGAGTCTTCGCTCGCCCAGGAAATGCGCCCCAATTCTGTAAGCCTTTCTGTTAACAGGTCGGCAGCCGGCAACAGGTATTCGACGTCCTCGGTCGCGTATTTCAAAACGGCATCCGACAGTGGTCGCTTCGACCAATCCGCGCGCGTATGCGATTTCTCCAATTCGACGCCGAATAATTCTTTGACGAGCCCCGCGTAGCCAATTTGCGGTTGATAGCCGAGTAGGGCAGCTGCGATTTGTGTGTCAAAAAGGGAACTGGGCATCCGGCCGCAACTCTGATAAACGACCTCTATGTCCTGTCTGCCGGAATGGAGAACCCAGGCAGGTCTGGTTATGGTCTGCCAAACGTCGTCGCGACGCGCATCGTCGGCAGCATCGAGAGTCAACGGGTCCGCACAAACAAAAGTCTTTCTTGCGGCAACCTGGACCAAGCACAGCTGCGAGAAAAAAGTTTTCTCACGCATGAACTCTGTATCGACACCAATCCGTTCTTCGTCTGCGAGCAGCGATTGAAGGCTTCTGTCCGTTGCCAAATCGACAAGTTCGTACTCAGACATTTTGAATTTGACTGCGGGCTTCGGTTGCGGATATTAACGTGAGATGATGTCGATTCAGCATTGCCCTATTGTGACAGAACACTGCAACATCTTCTCAGAACATTTATCGAAATAACGCTTTTGCGGCAAGGGCCGCAAGACGTCCCTTCACGATCCGTTGTCCTGGTTGTTGCGATCGGCTTGTTGTTGTTTGCCTTTCTTTCTACTGCCGTTGCGATGCCGGAAACGGTAAGCGGCAATATCGCGATTTCGTTTTTCGTTTCTGTGCTCAGCTACGTTGTGTACTGGTTGGTGCTGTTGGCGACAGGCTTTGGTCGTCGGCTAGTGCCAACGATTGCGTCAATTATGGCCTGCGGCTCCATACTGACTGTTTTGCACGTGGTTGTGTTCGTCGTAATGCGCCAATTTACGAGCGACGTCGTCACCGATACGGTGGCGTGGCTAATCTTGATCTGGGCTATACCGGTCAAAGGCAATATCATTGCTCGATCGATAGAGCAGCATTGGTTCGCTGGCATTGCCATCGCCATGACGATATTTGTGATGCAAAATATCACCTATATCATCCTCGTCAATCTGTAGGAATCTGGACCCCCAAGCAATGCACATTCATATCATCGGAATTTGCGGCACCTTCATGGGTGGAATTGCGGCATTGGCACGCGCTGCTGGCCACAAGGTCACCGGCTGCGATGCGAACGTCTATCCACCGATGAGCACACAACTTAACGACTTAGGCATCGGCATCATCGAAGGCTACGATCTGTCGCAGTTGGACGAAGTTCCCGACTACGTTGTCATCGGCAACGCCATGAGTCGTGGCAACGCCATGGTCGAAGCGGTTCTTGACCGGCGTATACCGTACTGTTCCGGCCCGCAATGGCTGTCCAAGCACGTATTGCACAAACGGCACGTTTTGGCTGTGTCCGGAACGCATGGAAAAACAACCACGGCGAGTTTGCTCGCGTGGATTTTGCAGGATGCAGGACTAGAGCCCGGATTCCTGATCGGTGGCATTCCAGTCAATTTCGATGTTTCAGCGCGATTTGGTGAATCGAAATTCTTTGTTGTTGAGGCGGACGAATACGACACTGCGTTTTTCGATAAGCGAGCCAAGTTTGTTCACTATCGACCGCAAACATTGGTGATCAATAATTTGGAATTCGATCACGCGGATATTTACACGGACCTCGATGCAATCCTGTGGCAGTTTCATCAGCTTATGCGAACGGTGCCTGGAAAAGGGAAAGTCATTATTAATGGTGACGACAAAAATGTCGCGCGCATAATCGAGCAAGGATGTTGGTCTTCAGTTGAGCGATTCAGTACTACGCAGGATGCGGAATGGTCCGCTCAATTTTCTGACAAAGGTGAGCGGCGCCTGAGTATTGCCAGGGATTCGGGGCAAACCGCCGAAACGACCTGGAAACTAGGCGGTGAACACAATTTGCAGAACGCGCTGGCGGCAGTTGCAGCTGCACAGTCAGCAGGTGTAGATTTCGCGCGCGCAGTCGATGCGTTGGCAAGATTTGAAGGCGTTAAAAGACGGATGGAGCGTACCGCTACCGTTTCGGATATTGCCATTTATGATGATTTTGCACACCATCCAACTGCTATCAAGAGCACCATCGCAGGTGTTAAGAAACGCTATCCGGGCCATCGCGTAATCGTCGCGTTGGAACCGCGCTCGAACACCATGAAGATGGGTATTCACGACGACACCTTGGCCGATTCATTGGCTGCTGCAGATTTGGTTTTGGTATATCGCCCCAGCGATTCGAATGAACAGTTCGATTCGATATTCACATCGCTGGGCAGCCGCGTGACGGTGTTCGGTGATTACGATTCACTTGTCGCCAATCTTTGCTCCACTTTGAAGGCAGGCGACCAAATGATCTTCATGAGCAACGGAGGCTTCGGCGCATCGCGACAGAAGTTGACGATGGCGTTGCAAAACAAGCGTCTCAGCTAGCGCGAAGACGCACTAGAATTGGTTATGGAAATTCCACTCTTTCCTTTGAATACGGTTCTATACCCTGACGGTCCCTTGCCGTTGCGCATTTTTGAACAGCGCTATCTGGATATGATCAGCCGTTGCATGAAGGAGGAGATTCCGTTCGGTGTAGCCCTCATAAAAGAAGGGGCGGAAGTGGGGCTGGCCAAGGTGCATGACACTGGCACGCTCGCATCAATTACCGACTGGTATCAGGGTAGCGATGGATTACTCGGCATCACCGCGATTGGGCAGCAACGCTTTAAAATTAACTCCAGCCAACGGCAGGCCGATGGTTTGATGATTGCCGATGTCAACCAATTGCCTAGTGAGCTAGAAGTACAACTGCCGGACGCTTACTCACCTTTAGCGGATATCTTAACGGGCGTACTTGACGATCTCGGTCGTTTGTACGAACAGCTGGAGAAACGCTATGCGGACGCGAGTTGGGTGAGTTTTCGATTCGCCGAAATACTGCCGATCACGCCAGAACAAAAACAATTGTTGTTGGAGTGTGATGATCCATTACAGCGGCTGGATGAAATACGTGCTGTATTAGAGTCAGTACGATCTGCGAAGTACCATTCTGTATTGGGGTCAGAGTAGTACTCTGACCCCAATCGCTACTATCGCTAGGCAAGCGTCGCCATCGTCTGTCGTGCTGCATCCAATGTCTTGGCAATTTCCTCATCACCGTGCGCGGAGGAAATAAAACCCACTTCAAATGCCGATGGCGCCAAATAAATGCCGCGCTCGAGCATGCCGTGGAAGAATTTCTTGAAACGTTCGATATCGGCGGCTGCGACTTGTTCGTAGCTTGATACAGAATCGTTTTCGCTGAACACAAAGCCAAACATTCCGCCTTGTGATTCGACTGCCAATGGGACGCCTGCGTCTACAGCAATTGATTTCAGTCCAGCGATCAACGAGCTTGTCTTATCGGATAGCGCGGAAAAAAAGTTGGGTTCCTCAATTTGTTCAAGTGTCGCGAGGCCTGCCGCCATCGCCAATGGGTTTCCGGACAATGTGCCCGCTTGATAAACCGGTCCGTCTGGCGCCAGACTTGCCATGATGTCTGCGCGACCGCCAAAGGCAGCCGCCGGAAGTCCGCCACCGACAACTTTTCCAATAGTTGTAAGGTCTGGCTTGATGTCATAGAGCGCTTGGGCACCACCCAGTGCGACTCGAAAACCTGTCATTACCTCGTCGAATATCAGCACACATCCTGCATCTGTGCAGCGCCTAGAGAGAGAGGCTAGGAAATCCTCAATTGGCATGATCATGTTCATGTTGCCGGCAATCGGTTCGACAATGACGCAGGCAATTTGCTCGCCAATGTCGTCAAACACCTTGTCGATTGCGTCGATGTCATTGTAGGGCAGCGTAATTGTGTGCTCGGCCAGTCCGGCCGGTATGCCAGGAGAACTGGGAACCCCCAGGGTCAGGGCGCCAGATCCGGCCTTGATTAACAGGGAATCTGAATGACCGTGATAGCAGCCTTCAAATTTGATGATTTTGTCTCGGCTGGTAAAACCACGTGCGAGGCGAATCGCACTCATCGTTGCCTCCGTCCCGGAGCTGACCATCCGCACGCGCTCAATCGATGGCATCAGGTCGCGAACCTTTTCCGCCAGTCGCGTTTCGATTAGGGAAGGCGCGCCAAAGCTCATGCCGTCCGCCGCCGTGCGGATTACGGCATCAAGGACGGCTGGATGCGAATGGCCGAGAATCATCGGGCCCCACGAACCTACGTAATCGATGAGTTGACGGCCATCTTCTGTTTCCAGCCATGCGCCGTTGGCACGTTTCATGAAGACAGGTTCGCCGCCGACCCCTGCGAAGGCGCGCACTGGCGAATTAACGCCGCCAGCGATGACTTGTTTTGCGTCAGTAAAGTGACTCATACCTACTCCAGTTGAGGAGGGTGAATGCTACCGCTTTTTAGTGATTAACAGCTAGGCCGAATATCGTACGAGCAACGGTGGTAGGACGCTGAAACAACGATCAATAGATTTTCTAAAGAGCGTGTATCGATGTGTGCCATGAGAGTTTTGGTCCCGGCCACTAATCAAAACTCGAGCTAGGCGCGGGTACTTTGAGATCGAATTATCGCTGTCGTTAGTTCGCAGCTTGATGCATTTGTGTCACCGTGTGCCCGCGTGCTGACAGCAAATTCGGTACACCGCCCGCCCCAATTAAATGCAAAGTGCCGACGATAATTAGATAATCATCGTCGTCATCAAGAAGCGCTTCGATCTGCTGCGCCCACGTGTTATTTCGATTGACGACAATCACTTGGTTGAGTTCCGGGTATTGCTCCATCTCGCGCAGTACGCCTTCTTCCATGAACTGAACGTCGCCAATCTTCCACGCATCAATCATGTCGTCCATCATTTCAGGTAATTCTGGGCCTTCTGCCAGTGCCTGCAGAAACATTTCTTGCTGTGCTTGTGCGGACAAGCCATCTAAAAATCCAAGTTGTTGACGCATCGTTTCGAAGCCCTCGATTTCTTTGCCGTCGCCGGTTGCGCGTTCCAGGAAATGCGACTCGACGCCAAGCGAGGGATCAAAGCCCATCCGCATCAACAACATCATTTCGACATTCATCGCAGCGAACCAAGGCTCCGCGCGATCGAGGAGATGCAACGGAATGTTGGCTAGTTCGGCAAGTGCGGTGGCTTCAGCGTAGATCTCGGGCCCCAGCAAATCGCTCAACTTGCCACCGTTCTCGATCAAGCCTAGTTCGCTCGTCATTTTTTGGGTTGCGACCGGATCGATGTCATCCATGTCGAGTTCCATGATTAATGTTTCGGCCTCGTCATAGGCAACATAAATGGCCTTGGGTAATGGGTGATCTTTTTCGCGAAGTAAGTGAATAGAGCCCAGCAGGAAGATGCGATTTCGTTCCCCCTCGATTTCCCACAATGGTAGTGCTTGTTCCGCTGCTGAAACGGTAGGTGCCGCGACAATTAACAACGTAATCAGGGCGCTTACCAACCAACCGCTCTCACTATTCATTATGTATTTTCCTTTACCCAAACCAGTTCTGTTGAGACCGTGCCATCGGCAGACAATTCAATGCGTCGGTATGCGGGCGGTTTATCGTCAAGCGCAAACTCATCGCTGCCAGGCATGAATTGCCGGCACGTCGACGGCGTCCCGATGATTTGTGTGCCCTCATACATAGCGCTAAGAGTCTGATGAACGTGACCAAACAAGGTGAGCCGGACATTTCCTGACGCCGCGATCAGATCTAAAAATTCTGCGCTATTGCGAAGCCCGATCTCATCCAGCCACTTACTCTGCATTGGCAGTGGCGGGTGATGCAGACAAACGGCGACGTGAGATGCGGATGTTTGGTGCAGAATATCGGCCAATCTCTGCATCTCGCTGTCGCGTATAAATCCTCCGGCGTCGTCGTCAATGCAGCTGTCGATGCCAATCAGCAGCCAGTCGCCTGCGTCCATAGTGTCGCAATAGGAAAATGGCGCTACACTCAGCGCACTTTCCATCATCGGTCGATCATCGTGATTGCCCGGCACGCAAACAACTGGCAACCCCAACGGACTCAATAATTCTTTGAACCGTTCGTAGGCGTCGGCAGTGTCATCCTGGACGACATCACCAGTCATCAATATCAGATCAGCTTCCCAGGCTGAATATCGATAGTGATCAAGGACAGCGGTAAGCGTCTCGTAGGTAACTGTGCCACGCAGGCTCGATTCGGCATTCGCGAAAAGATGGGGATCTGTAATGTGTAGTATTCGAACCGGGTCGGATGACAGGGTTGTCATCATCGACCCAGTCGAATCGTTTCAAGTCTCAATTGCGCCTGAGACACTATAAGTTTAGTAGCGGTAGTGGTCTGGCTTATAGGGGCCATCTTTAGAAACGCCGATATATTTGGCCTGCTCATCTGACAGCTCGGTCAAATTCGCACCGATACGACCCAAATGCAGGCGTGCCACTTTTTCGTCCAGGTGTTTCGGCAGTACATATACCTCGCGCCCGTAGTTGGCCCCATTTTTCCACAGCTCAATTTGCGCCAGCACCTGATTCGTGAACGAATTGGACATGACAAAACTTGGGTGTCCTGTCGCACAACCTAAATTAACAAGTCTGCCTTCGGCCAACAGGATAATGCGCTTGCCGTCCGGAAAAATAACGTGGTCGACCTGCGGCTTAATGTTGTCCCAATCGTATTGTTGCAGGTAGGCAACGTCGATTTCATTATCGAAGTGACCGATGTTGCACAGAATTGCCTGGTTCTTCATGCGCTCCATTTGCGGGCCGGATACGACGTGGTAGTTGCCGGTCGCGGTCACAACAATATCGGCTTGATCACATACGGCGTCGAATTCGACGATTCTATATCCTTCCATCGCTGCTTGTAGCGCGTTGATAGGGTCGATTTCTGTAATCCAGACAGTAGCGCCCAGTCCACGCAATGACTGTGCAGAGCCTTTACCGACATCTCCAAAGCCACACACGATTGCGACCTTGCCAGCGATCATGACGTCGGTGGCACGTTTGATGCCATCAACCAATGATTCGCGGCACCCGTAGAGGTTGTCGAACTTCGACTTGGTAACAGAATCGTTGACATTGAATGCCGGGCACAAAAGACTGTCGTCTTTCATCATGTCATACAGTCGTTTAACGCCGGTTGTGGTCTCTTCAGAAAGGCCTTTGACATCGTCCATTAGGTGGGTGAATTTTTCATGCATTAATTGAGTCAGGTCGCCGCCATCATCAAGAATCATGTTGGGTGTCCAGCCGCCTGGCCCAGTGATCGTTTGTTCAACACACCACCAGTACTCGTCTTCCGTTTCGCCTTTCCACGCAAATACAGGAACGCCGGACGCAGCAATTGCAGCGGCGGCATGATCTTGTGTGGAAAAAATATTACAGGATGACCAGCGAATGTCCGCACCCAATACGGCGAGCGTTTCGATGAGCACGGCCGTTTGAATGGTCATGTGCAAACAACCTACAAGACGCACGCCTGCAAGCGGTTGTTCCGCGCCATATTCTTCGCGCAATGCCATTAAACCTGGCATTTCTGTTTCGGCAATCGCGATTTCTTTGCGACCCCAGTCGGCTAACCTAATGTCGGCCACTTTGTAGTCATTGTCGTTCAGGGCAACGGCTTCGCTGCTCATGGTGTTCTCCTTAAAGCTTGAAATTTATTTTGGAACGCAAATCTGCGTTAATTAAGCTGCAACAGAATCGCGTAGTACGTCTGCTTTGTCTGTTTGTTCCCAGCTTAGTTCGATATCTTTACGTCCGAATGCGCCATAAGCGGCTGTCGGGCGATAGATAGGATTAAGTAGGTCGAGCATTTGCAGTATGCCGTATGGACGCAGATCAAAGTGCTCCCTGATCAAAATGGTCAGTTCTGCTTCGCTGACTTTGCCGGTGCCAAACGTTTGTATGCTGATGGAGGTGGGTTCTGCCACGCCAATCGCGTATGAGACTTGGATTTCGCAGCGTTCTGCGAGTCCAGCTGCGACGATATTTTTGGCCACATAGCGACAGGCATATGCAGCGGATCGATCGACTTTCGACGGATCTTTACCGGAAAACGCCCCACCGCCATGTCGTGCTGCACCGCCATAGGTGTCGACAATGATTTTTCGACCGGTCAGTCCGCAATCTCCCATCGGTCCGCCAATTTCGAATCGGCCGGTTGGATTGATATGGTATTGCGTATCTTTGGTCACCCAATCCGTCGGTAAGACGGGTTTGATGATTTCTTCCATGATGCCTTCGCGTAGATCAGACATAGAAACATCTGCATGGTGTTGAGAAGAGAGCACGACGGCGTCAATGCGCACCGGCTTTTCATTTTCATAAACAAACGTCACCTGGCTTTTGGCATCGGGTCGTAGCCACGGCAATATGCCCGCTTTGCGAACCTCGGCCTGCCGCTTAACCAGTTGATGAGAATAAGTAATTGGTGCGGGCATCAAGACATCGGTCTCGTTGGTCGCATAGCCAAACATCAAGCCCTGGTCGCCAGCGCCCTGGCTCTCTGGATCCGCGCGGTCCACGCCCTGTGCGATATCGGGCGATTGTTTGCCCAATGCATTGAGGACAGCGCAAGAGGCGCCATCGAAACCCATTGTCGAGTTGTTGTAGCCAATTTCGAGAATCGTTTGCCGCGCAAGTTCTTCGATGTCGACCCAAGCAGACGTAGTTACCTCACCGGCAACGATGACCATGCCAGTTTTGACCATCGTCTCGCAGGCAACACGTGCTTTTTTGTCTTGCGCAATGATCGCATCGAGCACCGCGTCAGAAATTTGATCAGCAATTTTATCGGGATGTCCCTCAGAAACGGATTCTGAGGTGAACAGATAGGAGTCACTCATAGATATATTCGACTTAGCAGGTTTGACGGAGCCGCGATTGTACCGTAATTCGAGCATGCGGCACCATGAGGAAATCGATCTATTCGCTATGATGAGCATCGGCTCACAGTAATGCTTGCGGCGTCCTTCTTAAACAGGGAAAATGCGCTGCTTCAAGGGTGACCTTCCGCCTCGGAAATACCCCAAATTCGCCGTATAAGCAGACCGCAAAGGTCCCCAAAATAATGTCAGCAGAAACCCGCAATGCCACCGTTGCCGGCCAGACCGGCCGTCGTCATCTCGCGAATGCCATTCGCGCGCTTAGTATGGACGCAGTGCAAGCTGCAAATTCAGGGCATCCGGGCGCGCCGATGGGCATGGCTGATATCGCCGAAGTCTTGTGGAACGATTATTTGCAACATAATCCGGCAAATCCGGCGTGGTGGAACAGAGATCGGTTCGTATTATCGAACGGACATGGTTCGATGCTGCTGTATAGCCTGCTGCATTTGACTGGCTATCCGTTGTCAATTGACGAAATTCGAAATTTTCGCCAATTCGGCTACCGGACTGCCGGTCATCCCGAGCGGGAAGCCGGGCTTTCGATTGAGACAACGACCGGACCACTCGGGCAAGGCCTTACCAATGCCGTGGGGATGGCGCTGGCAGAGAAGCATTTGGCGGCATCGTTCAATCGAGACGGTTTTGACGTCGTTGACCATCGCACCTGGGTGTTCACGGGCGACGGTTGTTTGATGGAAGGAATTTCGCACGAAGCATGTTCGTTGGCCGGCACTCTGAAATTGGGCAAGTTGATTTGTCTTTATGACGATAATGGCATTTCAATCGATGGCGAGATCGGTGGTTGGTTTACAGATGACACCGCGCAGCGATTCGAATCTTATGGCTGGCAAGTCATTGCTGATGTCGACGGTCATGACAGCGCGGCGATTGCCGCTGCGATTGAGCAAGCGACTGCTGATATAGAGCGACCATCGCTAATTTGCTGCAAGACGGTCATTGGATTTGGCTCACCAAACAAGCAAGGTACGGCAAGTACTCATGGCGCACCGTTGGGCGACGAGGAAATTGCTGCCGCAAGAGTTGAACTAGGTTGGGACCATCCTCCGTTTGAAATTCCAGACGACGTGCAGGCCGCCTGGAATGGCGTAGAACGAGGCAATCAAATAGATCAGGCGTGGCAAGAGATTTTTTCAGGTTATCAGACCGCGCACCCGGAGTTGGCAGCAGAATTAGTACGCCGCATGCAGGGCGACCTACCGGCCAATTGGAATGATCTTGCTGACAAGGCGGTTGCAGACATAGATGCCGCCGGGGCTGATATGGCCACCCGCAAAGCATCGTTAGTCGCGTTAAATGCCTTTGCGCCGGCACTGCCCGAGATGATCGGCGGATCTGCTGATCTGACCGGTTCCAACCTAACCAAACATGCCGGTTCGACGGTTATATCCGCGGATGATGCATCGGGTAACTATATTTACTTCGGCGTCCGTGAATTCGGAATGTCCGCGATGGGCAATGGCTTAGGATTGCACGGTGGCGTATTGCCCTATTCAGGCACGTTCCTGACCTTTTCTGACTATTCAAGAAACGCGCTGCGCATGGCTGCTCTAATGGAGTTGCAAAACGTGTTCGTGTTTACTCACGATTCGATTGGACTCGGCGAAGACGGTCCAACGCATCAGCCGGTAGAGCATACGGCGACCCTTCGTCTCATGCCCAACATGAGTGTTTGGCGACCCTGCGACACGGTAGAGACAGCAGTTGCCTGGCGTTTTGCATTGGAACGTCGAGATGGCCCGACAAGTCTGATTCTGACCCGACAGGGCTTGCCGCATCAGAATCGTTCGGCCACTCAAATCGCAGCGATCCGCAGCGGTGGCTACGTCCTTAAAGATTGTGACGGAACGCCTGACATCGTATTAATTGCGACGGGGTCGGAAATCGCGCTGGCGGTCGGCGCTGCGGATGAATTAATCCAAGAAGGCATAAAGGCACGAGTTGTCTCAATGCCTTGCGCGGACGCTTTCGATTCCCAAAGTGAGGCATACCGCGACTCAGTGTTACCGAAAATTGTGGTGGCGAGAGTCGCGATCGAGGCTGGCGTTACCGATGGGTGGTGGCGTTATGTTGGAACACAGGGCCGCGTTATTGGGCTGGATCGGTTTGGCGCGTCAGCGCCTGCGGATATTCTGTTCGAGCACTTTGGGTTTTCAGTTGCCAACGTATTAAAAATTGCCAGAGAAACTCTAGCGTAACGATTATATCCGGCGTACCGGACTAGAAAGCAGGAGATTGTAATGACTATCAAAGTCGGAATTAACGGTTATGGCCGCATTGGACGCAACATGTTGCGGGCACTTTATGAGAGCGGCAAACGCTCAGAAATCGAAATTGTAGCGGTTAATGATTTGGGTGACGCCAATACGAATGCGTTACTAACGCGACGCGATACTGCACATGGAAAATTTCCGGGTACCGTAGAGGTCGATGGTGATTACATGATCGTAAATGGTGATCGAATTCGGGTTCTGGCTGAACGCGATCCCGCGAAATTGCCGTGGGGCGAACTTGGCGTTGAGGTCGTTTACGAATCGACGGGATTTTTCCGTACCCGTGACACTGCTGGCAAACATATTGAAGCGGGCGCGAAGAAAGTCATCATTTCTGCGCCCGGCGGTGCCGATATTGATCGCACGATTGTTTATGGTGTCAACCACGACACGCTTAGGGCAAGCGACACGATTATTTCCAATGCGTCGTGCACAACCAACTGTCTGGCGCCTATGGTCAAACCACTAAACGATAAGATCGGTTTGGAACATGGCCTCATGACGACCATTCACGCGTATACGAACGACCAGGTTTTGACGGACGTTTTCCATACGGACTTGCGTCGTGCGCGCTCAGCAACCATGTCGCAAATTCCGACCAAGACTGGCGCTGCAGCCGCGGTTGGTCTCGTTTTGCCGGAACTCAACGGTAAGCTGGACGGCTTTTCGATGCGCGTGCCAACCATCAACGTGTCTGCCATTGACTTAAATTTTGTCGCCAGCCGTGATACCAGTGTTGAGGAAGTTAATGCGGTTATGAAAGAGGCATCTGAAGGGGCGCTTAGCGGAATTTTGGCGTACAACGAGGAGCCGCTTGTTTCAATTGACTTCAATCACGATCCCGCATCTTCTACTTTTGATGCCGGATTGACTAAAGTGATGCAGGGCAATCTGGTGAAAGTCATTGCTTGGTATGACAACGAATGGGGCTTCTCCAATCGCATGCTGGATACCACCATCGCCTTGTACAACGCGAAGTAGAATCTCTAGAACCGCTAACCTGACATGACCGTTCTCAACATGAGCGAGGTAGATCTCGCTGGTAAACGTGTATTGATCCGTGAGGATCTGAATGTGCCTATTGCCGACGGCGAAGTGAGCAGTGAAGTGCGGATTCGTGCGGCAATACCGTCGATTCGTGCGGCGGTCGAGGCAGGTGCGGCGGTCATGTTGATGTCGCACCTCGGTCGACCGACAGAAGGTCAACCGGAAGCAAAGTTTTCGCTTGCACTCGTCGCCGCGCGCTTAAGCGAACTGCTGGGTCAGTCGGTCGAACTTTGCACAGACTGGATCAACGGGGTTGAGGTCGCAACAAGTCAGGTCGTATTACTTGAGAATGTTCGATTCCTGGCTGGCGAAAAAGCCTGTGACGATGAGTTATCGAAGCGTATGGCGTCTCTCTGCGATGTTTTCGTTATGGATGCGTTCGGCACGGCACATCGCGCGCATGCGAGTACCTACGGCGTCGCAAAATATGCATCTGTCGCCTGCGCTGGTCCATTATTGTCCCGTGAACTTACCGCATTGGCAAAGGCCTTGGACAATCCTGCCCGACCGATGGTGGCGATTGTCGGTGGGTCGAAAGTATCAACAAAGTTAACGGTTCTCGGCGCGTTGGCGAATATTGTCGATCAGCTGATTGTGGGCGGTGGAATTGCGAACACATTTATTGCAGCGGCCGGCAACTCGGTGGGCAAGTCGCTTTACGAGCCGGACATGCTGGATATCGCGGTCGGTCTTTCTAATAACACTGCTGATCGAGCAGACATTCCGATGCCAACAGACGTTGTCGTTGCTAAGGAGTTTTCGGCCAGTGCGGCCGCCACCGTTCGATCGATAAGTGATGTTGCGGACGACGACTTAATACTCGATATTGGCCCCGAAACTGCAGCGAATTTTGCAACCATTTTGCAAACGGCAGGAACGATAATTTGGAATGGTCCGGTCGGCGTTTTCGAGATTGACCAATTCGGCGCGGGCACGGAGGTCATTGCACGTGCGATAGCCAACAGTGCGGCATTTTCAGTCGCAGGTGGGGGTGACACACTTGCGGCCATTGATAAGTATGGCATTGCTAATGATGTGTCCTACATTTCGACCGGTGGCGGCGCCTTCTTGGAATTCGTCGAAGGCAAGAAATTGCCCGCCGTCGAAATGCTTGAAAATCGCGCATCTCAACTCTGATAGTGACGTTTTGTAATAAACGCCAGCATCCGGCAGTTTGAAACGAGTTGGGATAGTGTGCAAATTTGGCAGGCTATCAAAGCCCGTCGACTGTAATTACGTCAATATCTCTAAGCGGACCACGGCCCGGTAATCGCCAGTGTGATGCCGTTGACCTGAATGTTCACAAACATAATGTTGCCGTCTGGAGAAAAACACGCGCCGGCGAGTTCCGATCGACTATGTGCGTTGTCAGCAATAGGATATTGGTATCCGTCCGGTCGAATTCCGACCAAACCGCAATGCTTTGCAGTATCTTCGCAAACAACAAGATCACCCCACGGACTCATGACAATATTGTCAGCATGGCGTAATACGCTGTCGGTACTTGATTGTGCCAGCAGCTTAATTTTGCCGGGTTTGCTCCGTTCATCCGAATGACCCTCAGCCGGACTTGGCTCGTAGCTGAAAACTTGCCCTAAACGTTGTGGACCGCCGATCGTTGCCGTCATTACGATTTCGCCATCTGCATAGCAAACACCTTCACCACGAGCAAACACGGCAGCGCCCATCTCAGCGCCACGCAATCGAAGATCATTGTTTGCCACGTCGGGCTCTTCAAGATCGACCCATCGTGTTTCGAACCAGGTGCCAACCGGCATGGCATTGGGATCGCTCCAGTTACGGGTATCAAACTTGTCGCGCTCCTTGATGCCGAGCGCCTGTAAACGGCCACCTTCGTGTAGTTTTCCCGGGACGTTCGGGAGATAGCGGTATAAAAGCCCGCGGTGCTGGTCTTCCGTCAAGTAGACGATGCCAGTCACTGGATCTACCGCTGCTGCCTCATGTTCGAATCGTCCCATCTGAGTCAACGGAACAGGCTCAACCGCTTCCATATCATGTGCTGAAACTTCGAAAATATAGCCGTGCTTTTTTTCCCTGTGCACGACATGCCCACGCTGAAAAGATGTACCTGGATCGATAAAGCACTCTTCGCAACTCAGCCAGCTGCCCCACGGCGTCGGTCCGCCCGCGCAATTGACTTCAGTGCCGAGCAAGCTCATATGCATGTGTGTTCGCTCACGCGAGCGCGGATCATAGTGAATCGTCGTGGTGCCACCTAATCCGGGCGTTTTTCCCGAACCATTGTCGTACAGCGGACGCTTACCGAGTTCCCCCAGTCTTTCCGCCCGTTGGCCGAATGCACCACTGGGTGATTGGTGTGCATATATTTCATGATTACAGACGAGGATGATCTGGCTGGCTTCACCCGCGAATGCCGCCATGCCATCTTGAAAGCCAGGTACGACGAGACCATCGTCCATCTCTTCACCTTTCCGGGCGACGACCGTGTACTGCCAGCCTTCCGGTAAATCAATGATGCCGTCTGGATCGGGTTTTAATGGGCTGTCATTCGATTGCGCAAGCGTGTTGATCGGAGCGGCGCTTGCGACGGCTAGCGATTGCATAAAGCGGCGACGATTGATCATTACAAATTGCTTCTCTATCTGGACGAATGCCTGAGTCCAGCATAACGGTTTTTAGGTTGAGTAGCAGTCCCTAATCGCAACAGCAGCATCAGTTTGACTGTGCAATAATCCTGTCATGGATAAAAGAACTAAAATTGTCGCAACACTTGGGCCTTCAACGGATGCGCCCGAAACACTCGGCGGAATGATCGATGCCGGAATGGACCTTGCCAGATTCAATTTCTCGCACGGAAATCAAGCTGAGCAGCAAAAGCGTTTGAATAATCTATGCGAGGTGGCCGCGGCAAAAGGTCGTTTCATTGGCGTCATCGGTGATTTGCAAGGACCCAAAATTCGTATTCGCTGCTTTGAAAATGGTAGCGTAACGCTTGCCACAGGAAGTGAGTTTTTTCTTGATTCGACACTCGCCAATCTTGCTGGCAATGAGCACGGTGTTGGCGTTGCCTACGAAGACTTATACAAAGACGTTAGTGCCGGTGACCTCTTGCTGTTGAACGACGGACAGATAACGCTGAAGGTTGACCGCACCGATGGCGCGCGGATCCATTGTATTGTCGTGTTCGGTGGCGTCCTTTCTGATCACAAAGGAATTAATCGAGAAGGCGGCGGATTGTCCGCGCCGGCGCTAACTGATAAGGATCGTGAAGATATTCAGTTTGCCGCAAAGGTCGGAATGGATTATATCGCAGTTTCGTTTGTGCGCAGCGCAGCTGATGTAATCGAAGCTCGCAGATTGCTGGAGCAGGCGGGCGGTAACGGTAAAGTCATCGCCAAGATTGAAAGAACCGAAGCAATTGACTGTATTGATTCCATCATCGACGCTTCCGACGCCATTATGGTCGCACGCGGCGATCTCGGTGTGGAAATGGGTTATGCGGAGCTGACTGGCATGCAAAAAAGCATAATCCGCCGCACGCGTCGCAAGAACAAAGTAGTCATCACGGCAACGCAAATGATGGAGTCGATGATCAACAATCCGATTCCGACTCGCGCCGAAGTTTCTGACGTTGCGAATGCTGTCATGGATGGTACGGACGCGGTAATGCTGTCGGGCGAAACAGCAGTGGGTAATTACCCGGTGGAAGTGACCATCGCGATGAGCGATGTCTGCATTGGAGCAGAGAAACATTCGCTCGCCAAGGGGCGTACTACGCATCGAATGGATGATCGATTTCAGGAAGTCGACGAAGCGATCGCAATGGCGGTTATGTACACCGCTAATCATTTGAATGTTAGAGCAATTATTGCGCTAACCGAGTCAGGTTCAACCACTTTGTGGATGTCCCGCATTCGCTCAGATATTCCGATTTATGCCTTCACGCCGCATGATACGACTGGCCGCTGCGTCACGCTTTATCGCGGTGTGTATCCCGTATCATTTCGCATCGAGCAACCCGACAAAGTTAAATTGCATCGCGATATTTTTTCAACATTGTTGTCGAATCGTCTTGTCGAAGACGGTGATCTCGTCATCTTTACCAAGGGCGATCTAAGCGGTGTTTCCGGCGGTACGAACACAATGCAGATCGTCGAGGTCAGCGCTGCCATCTGAACCTTCCGGGTAGGAAATCGTATGAAACGAGTTTTGACCAGGTTGTTGCTGGTCGTGGTGGCCGTTGTTTGCGCTGTCGCGATCGGCGCTTATTGGTTACTAAGCAGGAGTTTGCCGCAGATTGACGGCGTTGTTGTTGACAACAACATAAGTGCTGACGTAACGATTGATCGAGATCAAAGTGGCATACCAACGATTGTCGCCGAGAATAGGGCTGACCTGGCGTACGGCACCGGGTTTGTCCACGGCCAGGATCGCTTCTTTCAAATGGATTTGACGCGGCGAAATGCTGCCGGAGAGTTATCTGAAGTTGTTGGGGCGGCCGCGTTACCCATTGATCGGAGACATCGATTTCATCGCTTCCGGAGCCGGGCCGACTTGGCGTTGAGCCGCCTAAGTGTTGTAGAAAGTCAGGTATTGCAGGCTTACGTTGATGGCGTCAATGCGGGGTTGCAGTCGCTAGGCACTAAGCCATTCGAGTATTTCCTACTCGGAATTGAGCCCCAGCCGTGGCAGAAAACCGATTCACTTTTAGCCGTGTACACCATGTTTATGGAGCTTAACGATGAAACTGCGGCACGCGACATCGGTCGCGGTTTGTCGCAACGCTCACTGCCAGCGAGTGCATTCGCGTGGCTATACCCAATGGGAAGCAAATGGGACGCTCCTAATGTTGGTAACCCTGCGGCGGTCATTGCGATGCCTGATCCGTCCGAGTTTTCGCTCAACAATATTGCGATAGCTGATCTTGCCAGGTCCGCTCGGGAATGGCGGGAACCTTTGATTCCCGGCAGTAACAATTGGGCAGTGTCGGGTCGTCTGACAAAATCAGGTCGAGCGATCGTTGCTAATGATATGCACCTGGGTATTACTGTGCCCAATGTGTTTTACCGTGCGCGTATGCGAGTGAGTGGAGCGAACGAGCTCGACTTGAACGGAGTCACGTTGCCAGGCACGCCTATTGTAGTTGCCGGCAGCAACGGACATGTAGCTTGGGGCAACACCAATAGCTATGGCGACTGGACCGACGCCGTAATTGTCCGCGAAGGGAAAACCCCGGGGACCTATCGCTCACCTGAGGGTGATCAGCAGTATGCTGTTAGAACGGAAACAATTGTGGTCAAAGATGGGGAACCGGAAACCCTTGCTATTCGAGAGACTATCTGGGGCCCGGTACTCGAGGCAGACGCAGATCCCGAGCATACGATTGCCGTCAGTTGGATTGCGCATCACGTCGATGGCGTATCCCTTGGTCATCTCAATCTCGAAGAAACAAAGACCGCGAGCGCAGCCATGGAGGTTGCCAACACAATCGGTATGCCGCCACAAAATTTCGTCGTTGGAGACGCTGCGGGCAATATCGGTTGGACCATCGCGGGCAAGATTCCTCGCCGCGGTGATGGTGACTCGGAATTGCCCATGGATTGGAGCGAGTCCGGCGCCTGGGAAGGCTGGGTGGCACCAGCAGAATATCCGCGAATCTTAAATCCTGAATCCGGTCGAATTTGGACGGCTAATTCGCGCGTTGTCGATGGCGTGGCGCTCGATATGGTTGGTGACGGCGGCTACGACCTGGGCGCGCGTACGCAACAAATTCGCGACGCGTTGTTTGCAATTGACGAGTACTCGCCGGCAGACATGTTGGTCGTGCAACTCGATGATCGCGCTATTTTCATGGAACGTTGGCGCGATTTACTCATGCAGACACTTGATGCAAAGGCGCTCGATGACAATGCGCCCAGAGCGCAATATCTTGAACTGGTTGCCAACTGGGTTCCCCGAGCGTCTACAGAATCTGTTGGCTATCGTTTGGTTAGAGCCTTTCGACAGGAGGTAGCGGATCGGGTTATCAAAATGGTCATGCAGCCTGTATTACAAAAATACGGCGACGACGCACGCTTGCGTATAAGCAATCAATTCGAAGCGCCTCTTTGGACGTTGGTCAGCCAGAAACCTGAGCATCTGTTGCTAGCAGAATATGACGATTGGGATGATTTTTTATTGCAGTCTGTTGATACGAATATTGAGTTCTATGCCGAGAACTATGACGACGGGTTGGAAAACCGGACTTGGGGCGAACGAAACACTGCTGCGATTCGACATCCACTCAGTTCGGCCGTTCCGTATTTAGCGCGTTGGCTGGATATGGCGGCTGATCCGTTGGCGGGAGATTCAAAGATGCCGCGCGCGCAAGGTCCTGGTTTTGGCGCGTCTGAACGATTCGCTGTGGCACCTGGTGACGAAGAGAACGGTTATTTGCACATGCCGTCCGGTCAGAGCGGTCATCCGCTGTCAGAGTACTATGCGGCCGGCCATGAAAATTGGGTCAAAGGCCGAGCAAGCCCTTTTTTGCCGGGGCAGGCGCGTCACACGCTAACGTTGCAGGCAGGGAATTGAGCATCGATACTGCAACTGATTAATCAGAATTCTACGGACATCGAATATGACCAATAAAACGTTTACAGGCACGAGTTCATACATTGCGACCGACGACATGAAAATGGCCGTCAATGCGGCTGTAACACTCGAACGTCCAATTTTGATCAAAGGAGAGCCGGGCACCGGGAAAACTCAACTAGCGATCGAGATTGCAAGCTCTTTGGGTAGGCCGTTGTTCGAGTGGCATATCAAATCGACGACCAAAGCGCAGCAGGGCTTGTATGACTATGACGCAGTTGCGCGCCTGCGCGATTCACAGTTAGGCGACGATCGCGTGCACGATATTGCCAATTATATTATGCGTGGAAAAGTCTGGGATGCGTTTGCCGCCGACGAACAACCTGTACTGCTGATTGACGAAATAGACAAGGCGGATATCGAATTTCCCAACGATCTACTGCAAGAACTCGATCGCATGGAGTTTTTCGTGTACGAAACCAAAGAACTGGTTTCAGCGCGAAATCGACCTATTGTCATCATCACCAGTAACAACGAAAAGGAATTGCCTGACGCATTCCTGCGCCGTTGTTTTTTTCACTACATCAAGTTTCCAGATAGTGCGACGATGGAGAAAATTGTTGGCGTGCATTATCCTAATCTGAAGAAAGATCTGCTCAAAGAAGCATTGGAAGCATTCTACAAAATTCGAGACGTGCGCGGTTTGAAGAAAAAACCGTCGACTTCAGAATTACTCGACTGGATTAAGTTGTTGGTCGCAGAAGACATTCCGCCAGAAGCTTTGCGCTCCGGTGATTCCAAGAGCGCGATCCCGCCCCTTTACGGAGCATTGCTTAAGAATGAGCAAGATGTACACCTTTTTGAGCAACTTGTGTTTCTCGATCGGCGTACGAACCGACAGTAAACTTTTGGCATGCTAACTAAATTCTTTTTCATGTTAAGAGACGGCGGCATGAAGCCGTCAATCACGGAATTGTTGACCTTGCTTGAGGCCATGAAAAAGGGCGTGGCCGGTCATAGCGTAGAAGACTTCTATATTCTCTCGCGTGCATGCCTGGTCAAAGACGAATCAAAATTCGATCGCTACGACACCATATTTGCGGCTCACTTTCAGGGGTTAGAAGACGCGTTTAAAGCGCTGGTTGAAGAGTTGCCTGAAGATTGGCTGCAGAAGCAAGCCGAGCTGATGCTGACGGAAGAAGAGCGCAAACAAATTGAGGCTATAGGCGGTTTTGAGGCCCTAATGGACGCGCTCAAGCAGCGTCTCGACGAACAGGACGAACGGCACGAGGGCGGCAATAAGTGGATAGGGACGGCTGGTACGTCGCCTTTTGGCGCTTATGGATACAACCCGGAGGGTGTGCGTATTGGTCAGCAAGGTTCACGCCATCGAAATGCAACCAAGGTCTGGGATAAGCGGGAATACCGGGATCTCGATGACAGTGTCGAGCTTGGCACGCGCAACATCAAAATAGCCTTGAGGAGATTACGTAAGTTCGCGCGTGAGGGGGCCGAAGATCAGCTTGATCTCGACGATACAATCGATAAGACGGCGAGAAACGCGGGGCTCCTGGATATACGCATGGTTCCCGAGCGCCACAATGCGATAAAAGTTTTGCTTTGCCTCGATATTGGCGGCTCGATGGACAATCACGTTCGAGTTTGCGAGGAACTATTTTCAGCCAGTAGGACCGAGTTTAAACACCTCGAGTATTTTTACTTTCACAATTTTGTCTATGAGAGTTTGTGGAAAGACAATCGGCGTCGCCAGGCGGAGCGCATTCCCACATCTGAAATTACGCATAAGTACGGACCCGATTACAAGCTGGTATTCGTCGGCGATGCAACTATGAGTCCGTACGAGATTGTGTATGCAGGGGGGAGCGTTGAGCATTGGAACGAAGAGCCGGGCGCTGTATGGATTAAGCGATTGTTGACTGCTTACCCGAAAGCGATCTGGCTTAATCCGGAGCCCGAAAGTCGCTGGGGATTCACACCGTCCGTAAAACTGACACGTGAGCTGATGAACGACCGAATGTTTCCACTAACATTGAGCGGGCTTGATATCGGTATTAAATCGCTGCGCTGAACAGAATTCCTATAGAGCAACGCAATTCGAATTTGAGTCGAGCATCAATTTATTTAATTGATGCCGCCAAATTTATTCGAGCTGGAGATTACTCAGGTCGTTGAGAATTTCTGCTGAATGGGTGTCCGGATCTACATTCTCGTAGTGTTTGGCAATGTTGCCTTCTGGATCAATGAGAAAGGTTTGCCGTTTGGCAAGCGTCATACCGAAACGTTCTGATTTCACGCCGTATGCGTCCGCCGCGATGCCGCTGCTATCAGCCAGCAGCGGAAAGGGTAGGCCGTGTTTTTCCGCGAACGCTTTGTGTGATTCTTCATTGTCCAGACTGACGCCAAGGACTTCGCAGTTCGCGCTGCGAAAGGCAAATATATTGTCACAGAACTCGCATGCTTCTGTCGTACATCCGGGCGTATCATCTTTGGGATAAAAATACAGCGCCACCCATTTACCGCGATAGTCCTAGATCGAGTGCACTTGACCATCCTGATCGGCAAGCTCAAAGTCGGGCGCTGGCTGGCCAGCACGGACTGAATCGGCTGCAATGGAAAATCCGCCGAGCAACAGTAACGATAGTATCGACAAAATTGAAATAGTCTGCTTCATAATCAGGACCTCGTTGCCCCAACGTTTCGCTTGTGAATTCGGATAAGTGGGACATGGGCATGTTGCAGTTGTTCCACGGAGCCTATAATACGCCAAACTTATGAAAATTCACTCAAACAACACCCGTACGGCCCTGGTATTACCGGGTGGCGGTGCTCGTGGCGCCTTTCAGGTAGGCGTTTTGAAGGCCATCGCAGAGATGGTGCCAAGCGGCTGCGAGAACCCGTTTCCCGTGATCAGCGGTACGTCTGCGGGCGCAATAAACTCGGTGGTTCTGGCCAGTAAGGCCCGCCGCTTTCGGGTCGCGGTCGCCGAGTTGGAGCGTGTCTGGGGAAATTTTCATAGTGACCAGATTTTCCGCTCAGATAGCCTGACTATGTTAAATAGCAGCCTTCGTTGGTTCGGCGCTATTGTCACCGGTGGCACCTTGGTTGACATGCCGAAATCGTTGCTCGACAACGCGCCACTGCGCGCGCTGTTGGCGCGCAATGTCCGTTTTTCGCGCATTCAGGAATCAATAGACCGTGGTTACATTGACGCGGTCGCGGTGACTGCCGCCGGTTATCGGTCATCGAAGTCGGTCTCGTTTTTTCAGGCCGCAGACAAAAGCCGGGAATGGTCGAGAACACGCCGCACCGGAATACGGGAACCACTAAGTCTCGACCACTTGATGGCAAGTATTGCCGTGCCCATGATTTTTCGTCCGGTACTGTTGCATGGTGAGTACTTCGGCGATGGGGCGATGCGACAAGCGACGCCCTTCAGTCCCGCCATTCATTTAGGCGCGAGTCGAATTCTGGTGATCGGTGTGCGCGATGAAACGGCCGGGTCTGAACTGGATGCGTCGGAAGTACAGGACTATCCAAGTTTCGCCCATATTGCCGGCTATATGTTGGACACGCTGTTCATGGACGGCTTGTATTCGGACCTGGAACGCATGACCCGCATCAATCAACTGATCGATTCCATGGTGATCGATCAGAACACAGGCGTTTTTCCAAAAGTGCGACCCATTGATACGATGGTCGTATTACCGAGTCGCGATTTGCGCGAAATTGCCATCGACTGTCGTGACGAAATGCCGCGCCCGGTGCGCGCGCTTCTTCGCGGTGTTGCCGGACGTAATGCGAGCGAAGGACGTCTGCTAAGTTATTTGCTTTTCGAACAGGCGTATACGAAAGAATTGATCAATCTTGGCTATCAGGATGCTATGAAGATCAAAGATCAACTGCTCGACTTCGTCACTGGGGAGGATGTGCCGAGACTATTTGCACCGAGTTGGGTTAGTGAAGATTTGCGTGGACTGGAAGCCAAAAAGCCGCTGGCAAAGACGAGCGACGAGGGCAAGCGTTCGTTTTGGACGCCGCCATTTATGCGCCGCTAACTACGGCTAGGTCCGGTTAGATCTACAATAAATAGAGTGCCCCTAATCCTAAGAAGGCAAAATACCCGACAACATCTGTGATGGTCGTTAGTACGACACCGCCAGCGAGAGCAGGATCAATATTCAGGCGCTTCAGCACCAATGGTATTGAAAATCCGGCAACGGCCGCGACTGCCATGTTAATTGCCATCGCGCCGGCGATCACCAAACCGATGGCCCAATCTCCAAACCAGAAATAAGTAGCCAATGCGACAACGATTGACCAGGCTATACCGTTCAACATTCCCACCAAGAACTCCTTCCTGAGAATTCTCTTTGCATTGTTGCGGTCTACCTGACCGAGCGCCATCGCGCGAGTGATGACAACCAGAGATTGGCTCCCGGCTACGCCGCCCATGCTGGGGACGACTGGCATCAATACGGCTAACAACACGATCTTGTCCAGTGTTGTCTGAAAAAGGTCTACCACTGATGCGGCCAGAAACGCGGTCGCCAAATTTATACCAAGCCAAAGTGCTCGCCGCCGGGCGCTACGTACAACCGGTGCGAACATATCGTCTTCTTCGTCGAGGCCTGCCGCACCCATTATTGAGTGTTCCGCTTCGTCGCGAATGACGTCGACAATGTCGTCAATTGTAATTCGACCAACGAGTTGGTTTTGCTCATCCACCACTGGCGCTGAGAGTAGGTCGCGATTTTCAAATTCCCAGACAACTTCCTCTGCCGATGTTTGCGCGGGAATTGGATGCATATTGGTAGACATGATTTCGGCGACTGAGCTTGTAGGGTCGAGCGTCAAAAGACGTGATAAGAAAACCGAGCCGAAGTATTCGTTATTACGATCGACAACATAAATGCTGTCCGTACCATCTGGAATATCCGCGCGCGCACGTAAATATCGCAATACGACTTCGATCGTGACATCTGGTCTCACGGTAATGATGTCGAGATTCATCAGTCCGCCGGCGCTGTCCTCTTCATAGGAAAGAACCGTGTCCAGTCGTTCGCGATCCTGCTGGTCTAGCGAGCGCAGGACTTCCTGTGTCAACGCTTCGGGCAAATCTGCGACGAGATCGGCGAGGTCGTCCGGTTCCATACCGTCTAGCGCGACGATAACTTCTTCGGCCGGCATGCTCTGGATCAGGCCATCGCGGACCTCATCTGCAAGTTCGACCAGCACGTCACCCTCGTCATCGGGCTCGATCATTTCCCAAATGAAGGCGCGATCTGTAATGGGCAATGATTCGAGGAGGCGTGCTAATTCTGATGGATGCAGGCTGCCGACGAGCATTTTTGCCGAGCGTACGCGTCCGCTGCCAAGCCGTTCGCGCAGCAGAGAAAGATTTGCCAGAGTGTGCTTTCTCGTTTCCATGAGTTTTGCCTCCGGTCAGTCGGCGCGATCCATGACATCAAAAGCGATGTCACAGGAGTCGTCGCAGAGTGTAGCGATGTTGGCGCGGAGTGTCAGTGAGTATTTATGGAATGCACTTTAAACAAGTAATGGGATCGCGCACTGATGCTCGTGCGGATAGTTGAATTTAATGAGGAAGAATTTTTCTAATTGTTCCCTAACTCATTGTGACGAATATGAATACTGTCATGAATATCGCCTAGCGCTTGCGCCAGTTTTTCCGTCATATACACGGATCGATGTTGGCCACCGGTGCAACCGAGCGCGACCGTAAGGTAGCTGCGCTTGACCTTAATGTATTCTGGAATCCAGCTAGCTAAGAAACCAAGAATGTGCTCATACATTTTCAAGTAGGTTTCTTCTGCATCGAGAAACTCGCCGACCGCTGTATCCAGACCGGTCAGACTACGCAACTCAGGTTACCAATAGGGATTGGGTAGGCAGCGAAGATCGAAAACGAAATCAGCGTCAGTTGGTATTCCGTGCTTGAAGCCGAACGATTGCAGCAAAATAGACAAAGCGCGGGATGTGCGTCGATCGACGCGCTCACGAATCGCATCCGCCAGTTCGTACACACTCAGGCGTGTGGTATCAATGAATAAATCAGAAGCGTTAATGACCGGCCCTAACAGATCGCGTTCTCGCTTAATCGCGGTGCGGAGATCGCTGTCACCCGTAGTGAGCGGGTGTCGGCGACGAGTTTCGCCGAAGCGCTTCAGCAGAACATTGTCGCTCGCTTGCAGAAACAACAGGTCGGTCTGGATGCCGGACGCCTGCAAGCTTAGAATTTCATCTGGAAGTGTAGAGAGATTTTCTCGCGGATTGCGTGCATCGACCCCTACTGCGATCCGCGACGCAGCGTTTTCTCCTGGTCTCGTCACCTCATCAATCAATGATGCTAAAAGGGCGGCCGGTGGGTTGTCGATACAGTAGTAGCCCAGATCTTCCAGAGCATGCAGGGCCACGCTCTTTCCCGAACCGGACAGACCGCTTACGAAAATCACGCGATTCTCTGTATTCATTGCTTGCTTGCGCCTCGGCTAGCCGCGTTGCGCGATGTTGAGCTTGGCGACGGCTTCCAGTTATCCGGTTAGGAGCGCAGCGCTCAGGTCGGTACTGTTGGTAGCGGCTCTCAATCTCGCGCAAAGCGTTGGATCCCGCAGTATCTCGAGCAACGCCTTGACGTCCGCATTATCAGCATCGCTTAGGTGTTCAGGAACCATTAAACCAAAGACGAGATCGACTGATTCGCCACTGATGGAGTCGAAATCGACCGGGTCAGTCAAACGCATGAGAGCGGCGTAGCTCGACTGCAAGCCGCTGATTCTGCAGCGTGGAAACGCGATGCCTTTCTCAAGGCAGGTACAACCAAGGCGTTCGCGCTCAACGAGTTTTGCGAAAACTTCTTCGCTGGCGATGTCGGGATTGGAGCGCGTTAGCAGCTCGCTCAGTATTTCCAGACAATGCTTCTTGCTCCGTGCAGAGACATTGCACAGCACGCTATCGGGTTTGACGAGTTCCTCGAGATTCATGGCAATCTTATTATTTGACTATTTTGGCCAACGTAGTGGCGCGAAAATACTCCCCACCAGCTCGTTACGCAATCGATTCAGTCTATATTTCTCTTCAATGACTCTCTTGCGTGGTGGTCAACAAGCTTCTCTTTATGCTTACGCACACGTCGTTCGAGTTTGTCGGTCAGGCTGTCAATCGCGGCATACATGTTCTCTTCTGTCGCATCCGCATAAATTTGCGCGCCGTTGACGTTCACCGTGGCTTCCGCTTTGTGGCGTAATTTCTCGACGGTCAAAATACAATGCACATTGGTCACTCGGTCAAAATGTCGTTCTGTTTTCTGCAAGCGGGTGGCGACATATTCTCTTAATGGATCAGTTACGTCGACATGATGGCCCGTGATGTTTAATTGCATATTTTTCTCCTGTTTTTCTAGACTGACATTCCTATTTTGATTTGCGGACTGTACGCTCGCTTGATGATGAAATTCTCAACGCTTCGCGATATTTGGCGACGGTGCGTCTCGCGACCGTAATGCCCTCATCTGCCAAAAGTGCTGCAATTTTGTTATCGCTCAACGGTTTCGCGGGGTTTTCGGCACCAATCAACTTGCGAATCTTGGCGCGTACAGACGTTGATGACTGATCTTCTCCGTCAACCGTCGAAAGGTGGCTTGAAAAGAAGTATTTGAATTCGAACACACCCCGCGGCGTATGCATATATTTGCTAGTTGTTACTCGTGAGATCGTTGACTCGTGCATACCGATCGTTTCGGCTACGTCGCGTAACACAAGGGGTTTCATTGCCTCATCGCCGTGCTCGAGAAATTCCCGTTGGCGGGCAACTATGCAGGTCGCGACTTTCATTAATGTTTCATTGCGAATTTCAAGACTGCGGACAAGCCAACGCGCTTCCTGTAACTGCGTGCGAAGGACGGCGTGATCACCGCTGCCGCGCAACAATTTCGCATATTGTTGATTTACGGACAGTCGTGGAATGCCAGACGCGCTCACTTCAACCTGCCAGCGACCGTCAATCTTGCGCACGAATACGTCGGGGATGACGTACTCGGGCGCCGCTGGGCTTACCGCTAATCCGGGTTTCGGATTGCAACTCTTGACCAGGGCTAAAGCAACTTCGAAATCTTCCTCAGAGGTGCGCAATGCGCGCCGGATTTCGCCATATTCTTTGGCGGCAATCGACGGCAGGAAATCTGTTGCCATGCTGATTGCCAGCTCGACTCCAGGTGTGGCCGACTCCAATTGGCGCAATTGCAAAACGATGCATTCTGATAGAGAGCGCGCGCCAATGCCGACGGGATCAAGTCGTTGAACTTTGTTAAGCGCCTGTTCAATTTCTTTAATTGAAACGCCGGCTTCAGCTGCGATAAAGTCTGTGATGTCTTCAGGCGCGGCCGTGAGATAGCCATCATCGTTAATCGAATCGATTAATGCCTCACCAATTAACGCTTCACGCGGAGAAAAATTTTCCAGCTTAAGTTGCCACAACAAGTGTTCGCGCAGTGATTGGCCGGATTCGTCAGCGAACTCGCTGATCGGTCGGCCTTCGCCATTCCAGCCGCCATCCTGGATTCGCTCCATGGAACTTAACTGCCAACTATCTTCAGCCCGAATGGTCTCTATCTCGGCAGTCGTTTCCGCAGAAGTTTTGGGGGCATCTGGGAGGTCCTCCATTTCCAGCATGACATTTTCTTCGAGTGATTCCTGAATCTGCGCGCTGAGGTCGAGCAAGGGAAGTTGCAGCAGGCGAATGGCCTGCTGTAGCTGCGGTGTCATAGTCAGCGATTGACCGAGTTTCAGTTGCAGCGTCGGTCTTAACATCGCAGGCTCTTAATCAATGTCATCATTGCGCTTTGATAATCGCAGCGAAGCGATTTCCGCCTTTAATATTGACATGGATTCTGCGATTTTGACTCAGAGCTTGAACTCCTGTCCGAGATACACTTCTCGAACGTGCTGATTTTCCAGTATGTCATCTGGTGAGCCTGACGCAATCAGGCTGCCGTCACTTAGTATATAGGCTCTGCCACAAATTCCGAGAGTTTCTCGAACATTATGATCGGTAATGAGGACGCCAATATCACGATCAGACAGGTGTCTGATAATGCGTTGAATGTCGAGGACGGAAATCGGGTCGACACCTGCAAAGGGCTCGTCCAACAATACAAAACGTGGGTTTGCAGCAAGCGCACGCGCGATTTCAACTCGACGACGTTCGCCGCCGGATAAACTGATGCCTAAGCTTGTGCGCACATGTCCGACGTGAAGTTCTTCCAGAAGCTGATCCAATTCACGTTCACGACCGGCCCGGTCCAGTTCTTTCCGGCCTTCAAGAATGGCAAGTATGTTTTGCTCAACGGAGAGTTTGCGAAAAATCGATGCTTCCTGCGGCAAATATCCTAGGCCAAGGCCGGCGCGCTTGTGCATCGGCAACGCCGTAAGGTCTTGTCCGTCCAATAGAATCTGGCCACGGTCGGAGGCGATGAGTCCGACGATCATGTAGAACGCGGTCGTTTTCCCAGCGCCATTCGGTCCGAGCAGTCCGACAACTTCACCGCTGGTGATTTCGAGCGATATCCCTTTGACGACGTCGCGAAATTTGTAGCGTTTGGCGATATCCTGAACACTCAGAATACTCATCAGCCAGACTCTCCATCGTTCGTAGCAGGGTCTGCTCGGGAAGACTCGTTGTCAGGTTCTGGCGGGACAGCGGCATCCTCGCCGTCTTCCGCAGGCGCTGCCACGCTGGAGTCGCCGGGGGTGTACGTGATTCTCACCTTCGGTTCGCCATCGCCACCCGAGGACGCGTTAATACGCTGTTCGCGAATGTTGTAGACCAAGTAATTGCTGGCAATCTGATTGCCACCCTCAGTAATCATCGCCTGACCGGAAAACTCGATGACGCCAGCTTCAAGATCGTATTCTAATTTGTCGGCTTCAGCGTAAGTTTCGTCGTCGCTGCCCACTCTAGTGAGACGAAATGTTGCGGGTGAACCAAGCAGAGTCGCAAGGCGTAACTCATAACCAGAAAATTGCATTTCGGCTGAATCACTTTCGATATGACCGTCGTTCACATCGATGACAACGTCGCCATCAAAACGCCAGACGCTGTCTTCGAAATCCATTTTCGTTGCGCGCCCTTCATTTGCCGTGATACCTAGTGAGCCTTGTGTCAGCCGCAAGCCACGGAACATGATCATCGAACTTTTGCCGTCCAGATCGGTGAAGTCGGCATCCAGTTGCAGTGGAATTCTTAAATCGTCTTGTTGCGCAAATGACAGCATCGGCAACATAACAAACGCAGAAATGGCTGAAACTAAGTTCGATTGGTTGATCGTCCATTTTGACATGGTCGATACTAGCCCGAATTATTCATGAAATGGTCGCGCCCTTGCATGAGCATTGACTGCATACAGGATTTTCTTTCCTCGGCAATATAGTCTGTCTTCCGCTCAGTCAGAAAACCCTGTATGCAATTAATGCTCTGTCCAATCATCACGTCCATTCATAAATAGTCTGGGCTGGTACTCAGTCAACCTATGGCACAAACTTGCCGCTAACATTGGAGATCAGCTGCAGTCTGTTCTCTTGCAACAATGCTAGCATGCCGGTCGCGGTCAGGCTGCGTGATCCAATGCGGATTTGCACGCGACTGTCTGTTTCGGCCAGATACTTGCCTGGGTCGATGTTGAGGACGGGTGCCCGAATCTCGGTCACCTGCCCGGACAAACCTTCATTACTAACTGCAATTACATGACCGCTCAGTCGCAAGGTGCTTTCTGAGTCACTTATCGTCGCGGCGTCCGCGTTAATCGTCCATGGTACGTTGGCGCTTGACGAGTAATTGATGCGAACATTCTGTAATTCGATATCCTTATTTTCCTTTTGTTCTGCGTACTCCGCTTCAATTTCGTAAAGTAGCTGACCGTCAATATCAGTGCCCAAAATGCGCGCACCGCGTAAATAGAAGCCACCTGAATTGGTATCTACGCTTGTCTGCGTAATTTCGTTGGGTCGATCGTCTCGACTGAGATACCAACTGCCTATAGCCGCGAACAATAAAAACGTAATGGTAAGGATGTAACGAATGCTCATGAAGACTCAGCCTTTACGTGCGCCAAAACGTACTCACAGGCCTCTCGAACCGCGCCTGCGCCACCCGCAGCAGTGGTGACCCAATCACATTGATCTTTGATCCTGGTCGTCGCGTTGGCGACCGCGATCGAAAAGGCCGCGTGTTGCAAAAGTGGCAAATCTGGTACGTCATCGCCGACGAATGCCGTTTGGCTGGCGTCTATGCCCAGGGACGCAACGACACTCTTAAATGCTGCCACCTTATCTTTACTGCCCTGGAAAACGTGTGTAACACCAAGTTCTTCCATTCTTTTCTCGACTGCTGCGGATGATCGCCCACTGATAACAGCGACTTGGATGCCTGCATCGAGCAAACTGCGGATGCCGAAACCGTCTTGTGTGTTGAACGCTTTTGTTTCCACGCCGTCATCCGACAAGTAAAAGCGACCATCTGTAAATACGCCATCGACATCGAAACCGATGAGCTTTAGATCTGCTGGACACTGACGATCTGACATGGCTACATAACACCCGCACGAAAAAGGTCGTGAACGTTAAGAGCGCCGATCAGGAGTTTTTCCTTGTTGATGACCAGGAGTGAGGTTATTTTGTTTTCTTCCATAATGCGGACCGCTTCGGCGGCTAAGGTACCTGCCTCGATCGTTATGCAATCCGGTTGCATGACGGTACGCATAGTCGTCTTGTGAATGTTGACCTCGGCATCCAGTGTTCTGCGTAGATCGCCATCAGTGAATACTCCAAGGATGCGCTGTTCTTTATCAACGATGGCAGTCATCCCAAGACCTTTCCTCGTCATCTCTAACAGGCCTTCGCTAACGCTGACGTCCGCGCCCACAGCAGGTATTTCATCTCCGCTACGCATGACGTCCTCAACCTGCAGTAAGAGTCGCTTGCCGAGACTGCCGCTGGGGTGGGAGCGTGCGAAGTCTTCCGCGGTGAAGCCACGGCATTCCAAAAGGGCGACCGCCAAAGCGTCTCCCATGGCAAGCGTCGCCGTCGTGCTCGCGGTTGGTGCGAGGTTGAGCGGGCAGGCTTCCTCGCTGACATGGACGTTCAAATGCACGTCCGCCGCGCGAGCCAATGTCGATCCTGGTTTGCCGGTCATTGTTATGAGTTTTGCACCCATTCGCTTGATCAGCGGCAATATCGTGACAACTTCATCTGTCTCACCGGAGTAAGACACGGCGAGCAACAAATCGTGCGGTGTAATCATGCCCAGATCGCCGTGACTGGCTTCGCCAGGATGAACGAAAAATGACGGCGTACCGGTACTAGCTAAAGTTGCAGCAATTTTCCTGCCGATGTGACCCGACTTGCCCATACCGGTCACAATTACGCGACCGTCAGTTTCGAGACAAAGTCGGCAGGCGTCCGCAAAGGTATCGTCCAGCCTCGAGACGAGCTCGACAACAGCACGTGACTCGATATCGAGCACGCGCGTGGCGAGTGCCACGAGTTCTTTGCTTGATGGGACTGTCAAAACCACGGCTCCGGCTCCTTAACGTCTTGCTTGGAGATCTGCTAACAACGCTTGTAAATGCTATCTAGCCCAAAATAGGAGCCGATTCTAACGTTTTGTAGAACAACATACGTGTCATAGGCCAGAAATGTGGCAAGGAGCGCAAAGCCTTCATATCGCGTGATCATCCCACGACCATCATATTCGTAGGTCATTGCGAACAAAACGAGGGTAAAAGCGATCATGACGAATAGGTGCAAAGACAGAACCGAAGGCGGCAGGGCGGCAGGTTGAATGACGGCGGCCACGCCCACGACGGCGAGCAAATTGAATATGTTTGAGCCGACGATGTTGCCTATTGCGATGCCGTATTCGCCCTTGAATACGCTGACCAAGGAGACTGCAAGTTCGGGCAGGCTGGTTGCCAGCGCCACAAGTGTGATGCCGATAACAATGTAGGACACGCCGAGGCGGACCGCAATCGAGGTCGCGCCGCTAACCAGCAGCTGGGCACCAAAAAGTAGTGTGACGATACCGACGACTAGCCAAACGAGTGCCCAGCGGGTGCTGGTTCCGCGCGGAATCTCTGCTTCGAAGTCGGTTTGCAGAGGGTCGGTGGCCGACGACCGAATGCCCAGCCGCACGAGCCAAATGACGACGATGACCAAGCTAATCAATAAAATTACACCGTCTACACGCCCGACATATGAGTCGAGAAAAAGAGAAATCGTTAACAGAGTGACCGCGAGAAGTGCCGGCATTTCGCGTCTTAGCGTCGCAGACTTTAATTCGATAGGGCGAAATAAGGCTACAGTACCGAGGACCAAGCCAATATTGGCTATGTTGGATCCGATGGCATTACCGATGGCCAGATCCGGGTCACCGCGTCCTGCCGCGACGATGGAAACCAGGATCTCTGGAGCTGAGGTTGCGAAGGACACGATCGTCAAACCAATCATCAACGGCGCTACGCCCAGATTACGGGCAGTTGCCGCCGCACCATGAACAAAGCGGTCTGCTCCCCAGATTAGAAGAAGCAGTCCAATAATGACTTTCGTACTATCGCCAAGCATAGATTAAGCGTCGGTGTGAGTGTCGGGCCAGCGGATCGTATTTTGACTTTTGCTTTGTATGCGGAATTTCCCCCGCCAATCCGATCCGGGTCTGCATAATACACAATGGCTGGCGGTTGTGGTTTGCTACACTGCGCGCCGTTCTTGCACATATACGACACTATTCATTATGGATCCAATAGAAATCAAGACCCTTATCGAAAATGGCCTGGCCGGCGCTGAAGTCAATGTATTCAGCGAAGACAATACGCATTACTCCGCTATCATAATAAGTGATGCATTTGCGGACAAACGGCCAATTGCTCGGCATCAACTAGTCTACCAATGTCTGGGCGCATTGATGGGCAACGAAATTCACGCCATGTCTATTCGCGCTCATACCCCTGCTGAGTGGCAGGTGCTCAATGAAGGCGACACCACTTAGGCGAGGCGCCTGGATAGAGGAACGTGGATAAACTTTTAATTAAGGGCGGCACGCCGCTCAACGGCGCTATCACCATTTCCGGCGCGAAGAATGCGGCTTTGCCCATTCTGGCAGGCTCGCTACTTTCTTCTGAGCCTGTCGTCGTGCGTAACGTGCCTCAGCTCAATGACGTGGCCACTATGATCACGCTGCTACAGAGTATGGGCGTGCAAGCAACCTTTGATGATAAATTGGATGTCGAGGTCGATGCTTCCTGCGTAACTGAGCGGCGCGCATCTTATGATCTGGTCAAGACGATGCGTGCTTCGATTCTGGTGCTGGGCCCCTTGGTTGCGCGCTTTGGTGAGGCCTATGTGTCGTTGCCGGGCGGTTGCGCAATCGGCGCTCGACCGGTCAATTTGCATGTACAGGGCTTGCAGGCGATGGGCGCTGAGGTGGTGGTTGAGAACGGCTACATTCGAGCGCGCGCCGAGCGCTTGCAGGGCGCCAACATTGTGCTCGACACCGTCACTGTCACAGGTACTGAAAATCTAATGATGGCGGCAACGCTGGCGGAGGGAGGAACCGTCCTGGAAAATGCTGCACGCGAGCCTGAAGTGGTCGATGTCGCCAATTTCCTAATCAGTATGGGTGCAAAAATCGAAGGTGCTGGCACGAGCATGATTCGAATCGACGGCGTTGCGGAATTGCACGGGGCTGATCATACGGTTTTACCGGACCGGATCGAAACAGGCACTTACCTTGTTGCTGCTGCGGTCACGGGCGGCAAGGTACGATTGAATAATACCGCGCCCGACGCTCTGGACGCTGTCTTGTTGAAACTTCAGGAAGCTGGCGCGGAGATAACTTCCGGTGATAACTGCATTGACATTGACATGCACGGCAATCGGCCCAATGCAGTTGATATAAGAACGACGCCATACCCCGGATTTCCGACCGATATGCAGGCGCAATTTTGCGCCCTGAATGCGCGGGCGCAGGGCGTTGGCATGATTACAGAGACGATTTTTGAAAATAGGTTTCAGCACGTTTTGGAGCTGCAGCGGATGGGTGCGGACATTCAAATCGAAGGCAATACGGCAATCTGTCGCGGCGTTGAGAGATTGACCGCCGCGCCTGTGATGGCGACAGATTTGCGTGCGTCGGCAGGGCTGGTCCTGGCGGCGCTGGCGGCTGAAGGTGAGACCCTGGTTGATCGTATTTACCATGTCGACCGTGGTTACGAGAGAATAGAAGAAAAATTACGTCAACTCGGTGCCGAAATTCGACGCGTCCGGCGCTAAAAATTTCGGTTTAGAAGAGGATATTGCCTCGCTAACGGGATTGGGTTGGTGGTCGCTCAGCGGCGATCAGGGACACGCGAAAGCGTTGTCCGTCGCGAAATCCTTCCATTTCGACCTGATCTTCTGGGTTTAGGCGCGCAACAATGAGTAATGCTTGTTGTCTGGAACGGATCGTTTCGCCATTAATGCTCAGAATGACGTCCCCTTGACGCAGTCCTGCTGCTTCAGCCGGACTGTTCGGGACGATGGTGTTGAGCAAAATGCCGGTATTCGAATTGATTCCCAGGGCCTCTGCTTCCACGCGCGTCAATTCGTCGGGTACGATGCCAACCCAGCCGCGAATGACGCGACCATTTTTCTTTATTTCGTCAACAACGCCACGAACCAGATCGACGGGTATCGCGAAACCTATCCCTTCGGTGCTCGCGTCTTGCATTAATACGGCGGTGTTGATGCCAACCAATTGGCCGTTGGTATTGATCAACGCACCTCCGGAATTTCCCTCGTTAATTGCGGCGTCAGTTTGAATGAAGTTTTCGAAGGTCAGCATGCCCAGGACGCCGCGACCCGTCGCGCTAACAATCCCCTGGGTAACCGTTTTAGTGAGTCCATACGGGTTGCCGATTGCAAGCACGATGTCGCCGATGCGCAATTGGTCAGATCTGCCCAGCGGCATTGCTGGCAGCGGCCCCAGGTCGACCTTTAGGAGTGCCAGATCTGTTTCGGCATCCACACCGATCAATTGCGGGTTGGCGATGCGGCCATCGGCCAGCTGCAGCCGTATTTCATTGGCTAGGCGGACCACGTGAAAATTGGTGACCAAATAGCCCTCAGTGTCGATGACGACGGCGGAGCCGACGCTGGTATTGACACGAAATCGACCTGAGCCGCCCGGTCCCGTATTGGGCATAAGTCGCCGTGTATACACATTGGCAACAGCCGGTGCCGCAATGTCGACCGCATCGGCATAGCTGGCTGGCTGGCCGGTTACGATGCCAGCCCCTATATCTATCGCGGGTAACAGCTGCGAACGCACCAAAACCACCACGAATGCGGCCGCCAGGCCGACAACGACGGACTGGATCAGGAAAATCAGAACTGGTTTGAGTCGTGCCATTCCATCTTCTACGTTACGGTGGATTTGTGCCTCCAGGCAGGAGTCTTCTTATAGCCTCACGCCTAGCCAATCTTGAATGGCACTGTGTATAATGCGCGACGGGTTCCGCACCCAGTCTCGAACCCATCGTCATCCTGACGGTGAAACGGGTCTGCTGCAAATCTTTGAGATTCGGAGTTACGATCAGCCGCCCCCGAGGACTATCGATCCACGTGTGTTGTGCTAATTGATAATTGACGATCTTAGATTACTAGAGACGCGGAGAAGACGCTCGTTCGCGACCAAAAGAGTGTATAGCGATCGAGATTTGAGCAAAATTTAATCAAGCATGAGCTGTAGCAATGATGTTGACAATGATCGTATTCGAACGGCAGGTAGGAGTCTTACATGACTGATGACGTTGATCGAAACAGGCGTCATTTCCTGACTGTCGCGACCTTAGTGACTGGCGGCGCCGGCTTAGTAGCCGCAAGTATTCCATTTCTGGCCTCTCTGAAGCCCAGTGCCCGCGCGCAAGCGCTTGGCGCACCGGTAGAAGTCCCAATTGGATCGCTCGAGCCCGGCGAGATGATTCGCGTTATGTGGCGTGGCAGACTTGTCTACGTGCTGCGACGGACCGACGAAATGTTGGCGCGACTGAGCAGTGTTACGGGCTTCCTTGATGATCCAAATTCCGACAACGTCGAACAGCAGCCTGAGTTTGCGGTCAACGAGTATCGCTCATTGAAGCCCGAGTATTTGGTTGTCGAAGGGTCATGCACACATCTGGGATGCGCACCGCTAGGCGAGTTTCAAGTTGGCCCTGCAGATGACTGGCAGGGTGGTTTTTTCTGTCCTTGTCACGGATCGCGATTTGATCTTTCTGGTCGCGTTTATAAAGGTGTTCCCGCGCCGACTAATCTTCGGGTACCACCGTATCGATTCATTCGTGAAGACGTCATCATGATTGGCGCTGAATCGGGAGCAGCATAATGGCCCGCATCGAATCTGAACTAGGCACACGCACCGGCGCATTCATGAAGTGGATTGATGATCGTTTTCCATATACGGAGACGATGAAGTACCACGTCACTGAATACTACGCGTCCAAAAATTTCAATTGGTGGTACATCTTTGGTGTGCTGGCGATGGTTATGTTGGTTATTCAGCTGGTGTCAGGCATTTTTCTGACCATGAATTACAAACCCTCTGCTGAAGATGCGTTCGCGTCTGTCGAGTACATCATGCGCGATGTTGAGTGGGGTTGGTTGATTCGCTACATGCATTCAACGGGAGCGTCATTCTTTTTCATTGTTGTCTATCTGCATATGTATCGGGCCATGTTGTATGGCTCGTACAAAAAACCGCGTGAGCTCATCTGGATTATCGGCATGTTGATTTTTCTTGTGCTGTTCGCGGAGGCCTTTGCAGGCTATCTGCTTCCATGGGGACAAATGTCCTACTGGGGAGCGCAGGTTATTATTTCCTTGTTCGGCGCAATTCCGGTCGTAGGCGAAGCGTTGGTCGAAATTATTCGCGGCGATTACGCCATTTCCGACATTACGCTGAATCGATTCTTCGCGTTGCATGTGATCGTTCTGCCGCTCGCGCTCGTTGGTTTGGTATTTGTACATATCGTGGCATTGCATCACGTTGGTTCGAACAATCCAGATGGCGTTGATATCAAAGACCATAAAGATGCCGATGGTGTGCCGTTGGATGGCATCGCTTTTCATCCATATCACACCACCAAAGATCTGGTTGGCATTATTGTTTTCTTAATGATTTTTTCCGCCGTGATGTTTTTCGCGCCTGACATGGGTGGTTATTTTCTAGAACACGCGAATTTTGAGGCTGCTAACGTTATGGCAACGCCCGAACATATTGCGCCGGTGTGGTATTTCACCCCGTTCTACGCAATTCTCCGCGCGGTGCCTGACAAGTTGTGGGGCGCTGTGTTGATGGGTGCGTCCGTAATGTTGCCCATATTCCTACCGTGGCTCGATCGCGCACGAGTTAAATCGATTCGTTACCGCGGTTGGATTTACAAGACAGCGCTTGGTCTGTTTACGGTGAGTTTTTGTACATTGGGTTGGTTGGGAATGCAGCCCGCGGACGACACTTTCGTCCTGATGGCGCAATTTTTCTCTGCAATTTACTTCGCGTTTTTCTTGGCCATGCCTTACTACACGACGATTGATAAGACGAAACCCGTTCCCGACAGGGTGACGTACCATGGGTAACTCATTGAAGTGGACCGTATCTGCGCTTCCGAAGTTAACCGCTGGGCTGTGTACGCTTTTGTTGACCTGCAGCGTGTTTGCGGCCTCGACGATCGAACTCGACCCAACTGAGAACGATCCAGATAACATCAATTCGTTACAGCGGGGCGCGCGTAATTTCATGAATTACTGTTCCGGCTGCCATTCTGCGAAGTACGTGCGTTTCAACACACTTGGTAAGGGTTTGCAGTTGAGTGAAGATCAGCTTCTCGAAAATCTGATGTTCAATGCTGAGAAGACTTTTGAGACGATTCAAGCCTCCATGCCGATGGATGCCGCCGCACGTTGGTTCGGACAACCGCCGCCTGACATGTCGTTAATGGCGCGCGCACGTGGAACTGACTACGTTTTCAACTTTATGCGTGGGTTTTATTTAGATCCGGACAGTCCAACGGGCGTCGATAATCGCGTGCTCGAAGGCACCGGTATGCCGAACGTACTTTGGGAGTTGCAGGGGTATCAATCGGCAGTATTTTCAACTGACGAAAATGGTACGCAACACTTCGATAAATTCGAGCAAGTGACCGAAGGCACGATGTCTGCGGAAGAGTTTGACGAGTTTGCCCGCGACACTGCAAATTTTCTGGAGCACATAAGCGAACCAGTGCGTTCGACACGGCGGGTGCTTGGCGTCTGGGTGCTGATGTTTTTGATTGTATTCTGGGTTATCGCGTCAATGTTGAAAAAACAAGTCTGGAAAGATGTTACCTAAGAGATTCGATTGATTGATCATTCGAATCACCATAAATAGTAAGAATAACTAACTACCAACACTCCGAAGGGGACCGCACTATGGCAGTAATTGCCAATCGACGATCCGTGATGACTTTGTTTTCAAAGCCAACGTGTATCCATAGTCATCGTACGCGCCTGGTTTTGGCAGAGAAGAATATCAACATGGAAGTTGTCAGTGTTGATGGACCGGATTTGCCAGAAGATTTGATGGATTTGAACCCTTATCATACGGTTCCAACGCTCGTGGATAGAGATCTGGTGCTTTACGATTCGCGCGTGATCATTGAATACCTCGATGAGCGCTTTCCTCATCCGCCACTCATGCCGGTTGATCCAGTTACGCGAGCGCAGTTTCGACTTGCTCTATTTCGAATCGAAACGGATTGGTATCAGTTTGCCGAACAGTTCGATGCCGAAGGCGAGAGAAAATTGCCGGCGAAGTCTCGCAAAATGTTGCGCGAGAGCATATTGGCAAGCGTTGAATTATTTGAGGCGAAGCAGTATTTCCTCAGTGACGACTTTTCTCTGGTCGACTGCAGTATCGCGCCAATCTTGTGGCGGCTCCCGGTGTATGGAATCGATCTCGGTTCACAATCGGAATCAATCGAAGGGTATATGAAACGCGTATTTGAGCGACGCTCCTTTCAGGAGAGTCTGACCGAACTTGAACAAGAGATGCGTTTATAGGCGAGCGACTGACCCCGCGAGGGGTCGGCATAACACTGGATGGGTCGACGTTTGTGACGCAAGTGGCGTCCGTAGTCTCTTCAGTAGTGTTATTCTGCGTAGGCACTTTTTGTGGGTGCGCTTTGTTTGCCAGTATCGAACCGCTTACCTATTGCCAATGACAAATCTTAGTCGATCAAAACGCCCATATTTGCTGCGCGCCATGCATGAGTGGATGGGCGATAACGGCCATACGCCGCACGTTGTCATTGATGCGGCCGCTGATGGTGTCACCGTTCCGACCGAGCACGTGAAGGACGGTAAGATAATTCTCAATATCAGTCATTCTGCCGCCCATAATCTAAAGCTGACGAATTCTGGCGTTAGTTTCCGCGCACGGTTTTCCGGAGTTCCGCTTGATGTCTGGGTGCCAACGTCGTCAGTGATGGGGATTTACGCAAAGGAAACCGGACAAGGGATGATCTTTTCGCACGGCACTGAGCAACCTGAGCCACCTGATGGGTCAGAGAGTACAGAGGGCTCAAAGGGCGCGCGCGCGCACCTGACGGTCGTGAAGTGAAATCATCTGTGCAGGCGAGCCTGCACAGATGATTTCATTGCGAGGATGCGCTGCGACTAAATTTCGCCGAATAGCGATTCGTCAATTAGATCGCATAGGCAGTGAATGACCACTAAGTGAACCTCCTGAATTCTCGCTGTGCGTTCGGCGGGGACTCGGATTTCGATATCGCCGGCGATGAGAATTTCCGCCATGTCGCCGCCGTCTCTGCCGCTTAGCGCGACCACCTGCATATCTCGTTCGTGGGCTGCTTGAACCGCGCGATTGATGTTTTGCGAATTTCCGGATGTTGAAATCGCAAGTAGTACGTCACCGCTTCGCCCCAGTGCACGAATCTGTTTCGAAAAAATTTCTTCGTAGGCGTAATCGTTTGCAATTGAGGTGAGCGTCGAGGAGTCCGTTGTGAGAGCGACCGCTGGCAGGCCCGGTCTTTCTCGTTCGAAGCGATTCAACAACTCCGATGAAAAGTGCTGCGCGTCGCCCGCCGAACCGCCGTTGCCGCAGCTTAAGATCTTACCGTCGTTTTGAAGTGACTGACCCATCAACAAACCGGCGTTCGCGATGATGGCCGGAAGCGCATCAGCCGCCGCTTGTTTGGCGGCGATACTATCCGCGAAGTGTTGAGCGACTCTTGATTCGGCATTCATTGCAGTATTCCGTCATCTTTAAGGAGGTTTGGTCACGGACGAAAAGCATCCTTGATCCATTGTATCGTGCTCGAGGCACTATCGGTGCGATCAAAAGCAAGCACATCGAAGCGCACCGTATCATCTGCGTGGCGCCGATGCTGACTCAGAAACATCGCCGCTGTCTTCAATAATTTCGCTTGCTGGCGATGATCGACAGTTAGGCTCGCGCCTGCAAAACGATTGCGACTTCTAAAACGAACTTCGACGAACACTAGGCATTTCTGGTGGCGCATAACTAAGTCGATTTCGCCGAAGCGGCAACGATAATTTTGCGTTAAAAGTTGCAGTCCGTTTTGGCGTAGATATGCGAGTGCCGCGTCCTAGTAATGTGCCAAGCCGATGCCGAGGATCTTTTTTTGGTGATGCGCTGGCAAGCTTAGCGATTACGCAGCTCGTCTTGCCAGAAAATCGGCTCAGCATCGTCGCGGTCCAATTCTTGTTCTTCAAACAAGCCTTCAAATTCATCCGTGTCGGGTAGCGGCACTGCCTGGCCACGCTCGAATTGCGCCCAAGCCAGCTTGCGATGTACGCGCCCATCAATGGTCAGAAACAGGCGGCCGGTTGCGCCAGACACTTCTTCCATCCCGTACTCACGCGAATCAAATAATTCGCCTACCAAATGATATGCGTCGTAGCCCATGGCATGCAGGCGCGTTTGACGCTTCTCGGCCGGCCAAAATTCGCCATAAATATCCGGATAGTCTGCAATCCAGGCAGGTGGTGAAATGACCCACGGCGCATCAGCAAACATGATGTCGTTCAGGTCGGTGTTCGATCGACCGTCAAGTGAGTTGATGAATGATGTTGCGTACACAGGCAATTCACCCGAGTAGTGAAACTTGAGCTGAGACTTAATGAGTCGACCCGCCTTTGCGTCGGCCGCTAAAAACACGAAGTCAACATCCTGGCGCCGACGTGGGTCAAACTGCAACGGCCCACCGATATTGGCGCGTAAGCGCTGATAGCGTTGCACGCTTTGCGACAGCGCCATGATATTTTCGATCTCGAAAGCAAAGTCCTGAGCATTCGGTTCGTAACTACGATACTCAAGAAGTGTGCCGCCGAGCCCTTCGAATTCCGTTGTGAAACTCGAAATCATGCGGCGGCCCCAGTCATTCACGGGAACCAGCGCGACGCCTCGCAAGCCATTGTTTTCAATGGCGCGTTGGGCAGCCGATGCAGCCTCGTCTTCGGGTGACAGTGCAAATTGAAAAAATCCCGGTGGCGCCGATTGATTGTCACCAAGATAATTTAGGCTCAACACAGGAACGGGCAGCACGAGTTCGGAGGCAAGTTCGGCAACATGCCGTCGCAACAATGGTCCAACGACAAATTCTGCGCCGTTCAGCACTGCCTCTGAGTACGCGGATGCCACGCCGCCTTCCGCATTGACGTCGTACACACGAATATCTTGTTCGCTCTCTGTGCCACTGGTCGCAGAAAAGTACGCACCAAGGAATCCGTTTCTCACGGCATTGCCAGCTGTCGCACTGTTCCCACTCAGCGGCAACAGTAAGGCAACTTGTCGGGGGTAGTTAAGAAGGGTTTCTGGCGATACGGAAATATCGGCAAAAACGCCAATAGCAGGATGATCGATATTCTCCTCTTGCCAGCGTATCAGGCCGTTTCCCCAGCCGATTCCTTGTTGCCCGGTCGAGTTCGCGAGCGCTGCCAACGTAAGCCAGCCACGCGCCACCGGGTCAAAGGAAACACTGGCTGCATCTCGCAGGTCTTGCACGTTGGCGGTTGCGAGCCCAGACCAAAGGCGTTGCCGATTGGCGTCCACCGCACGGCGATCGTCAAGCCAGTTTTCACGCTGCATGTACAGATCAACCGCACGAAGCGGATCGTCTTTTTGAAACCAAGCATCGGCACGCAGCGCTTCGACTCGCGTTCTATAGTCGCCGGATAACGCTTGTCTACTTAAGGGTTCTAATAAGGACAATGCGTCGTCCGGCTTGCCTTCCCACAATGATAGGGCGGCAGCATCAACGCTCCACAACCATAAGAGTTCGCCGCCAGCGGGGGTCGGCACGGATCGCAGCGCATTACGGGCACGCCGGCCATCGCCCGCTAATAACCATTGCTCGATAGCGAGTAGCGTGAGTCGGTCGCGCTCGACACCGCCGACGTCGGTCGCCAGGCCAATGTACGCGCCTGCCGCGTCTTCGTGACGGCCGCTAGCGGCCATTGCGCGCGCGCGTTGCTCATTCTGGCCGTCAAATCCGCTAAAGTCTGTAGTGGCGCAAGCACTTAGCAATGATGCGAGAATAGCCAGGCTAACGATACGGCGAATGAATTTTCGAATGTCTGTCATGCAAGTGCCTGAAGATGTCGTTGTTGAGTGCAAGAATGAACTAGCGTCGAATTAGGGTTGATTCAGCGCAGATTAACCTGATTTTCGAGCCTATCCAACCAATCGCTTACCCGTTGGTCAGCGTTACATCATGAGGGCGCCAGATTGAGTACAGGTACGCTTTTTATCGTCGCGACGCCGATTGGAAATCTCGACGATATATCGCCACGTGCGCGCGCCGTGCTTACCTCTGTTGACCTAATAGCTGCAGAGGATACGCGGGTAACGGGTCGGCTGTTATCGCATTTCGGTATAAAAAGCCGACAAATTGCCTTGCATGACCACAACGAAGCGCAGCGTGCAGCGAGCCTAATCGCCGAATTGCAAAAAGGACACTCGATTGCGTTGGTCAGCGATGCCGGAACCCCTTTAATTAGTGACCCTGGTTTTCGCCTCACAAAAGCTGCGCACGATGCTGGAATTACCGTATCTCCGGTCCCCGGCGCATCTGCGGTCGTATGTGCCTTATCTGCTTCCGGATTGCCCACCGATCGTTTCGCCTATGAAGGCTTTCTACCGGCAAAACGCGTTGCACGGCAAAAGCGACTCAGCGAACTCGAAACAGAATGTCGCACGATGGTCTTTTATGAATCGGTACATAGGATTTCTGACACGGTTGTCGATGCCCGCGAAATATTGGGTGGCGACAGGCAGGCATTTATTGGGCGGGAGCTCACTAAGCTTTACGAACAATGCGTCGCCGGTGATTTGGCGTCGCTAGCCGCTATGCTGGATGACGGCAGCATCGTCAAAAAAGGTGAGTTTGTGTTGCTGATTGCTGGCAGTGAGCGCTCGAGCGACGACGGTCAGTCTGTCGCGGCGGATTTGATTCTTGCGACGCTCCTCGAAGAACTACCTGGAAAACAAGCCGCGGCGATCACGGCAAAGCTCACCGGCGAAAACAAGAATTCCGTCTATCGGCGCATGTTGGAGCTGAAATCCTAGCGGGACGTTACGCCATTTCGACCAAAGGGGTCAGAAGGTCACTTTAACTCCTGTTTATAGGGGCGAAAAAACGTATGATTCGCAGCCCGTGTAACAGCGGGATCAGAAAGTAAGAGTCGGCCAGGCAATCGCTGTATCTCATTGAGATGCAGAGGAAAGTCCGGGCTCCGTTAGGCAAGGCGCCAGGTAACTCCTGGAGGGTGCGAACCCATGGAAAGTGCCACAGAAAATATACCGCCAGCGCGCAAGCGTTGGTAAGGGTGAAATGGTGCGGTAAGAGCGCACCGCGCGGGTGGCAACACTCCGTGGCATGGCAAACCCCGCCTGGAGCAAGACCAAATAGGGGAGTAAGTGGGTTTCGGCCCACACCGGGCCTGAACGGGCTCCCGGGTAGGTTGCTTGAGGCAGTCGGTGACGGCTGTCCCAGATGAATGATTGTCCACGACAGAACCCGGCTTACGGCCGGCTCTTTCTTTCTTTTTTGAAATCAATAGGTTGCGATATAATTAACTCTGCAACGGGGATGCACTCGCGGCGCTTGCGCGAGCGGCTGCAAAAAGCCCACAAAACCTTCAGATGTCGCCGTCTGGCGACCTATTATTAATAAGTTATCGAGATTTATAGCTTAACTCGTTGATTTATAGTTCCTAAATCCTGCCACAATTCGCCCGAATTGGGCCACCGATTAGCCTCTAAGTCCCTGTACAACAACAATTAATTGGAATGGTCGGTTGACGCTGCTCAATAGCCCGAATATAGTGGCAAGGAGTGGAAAAATGTGGGAGGGAAGGGGTTAATGACGCGGGCCGAGCTCATAGAGCATAAAAAGCGCCGTCTAACACCTCTGTCAAAAAACTGTGTTTCGTGGAGCTACCAAAGTAACGCTGGACGCCAAAGGGCGTTTGGCTATTCCGACCCGATATCGGGAGCGGATTCAAGCGCGTTGCGAAGGTCAGCTGGTCACGACAGTGGACAGAGATTATTGCCTCCTCATTTATCCATTTCCCGAATGGGAAGAAATAGAGCGAAAACTGATGCGTTTGCCTACCTTAGATCAAAAGGCGCGCCGCCTGCAGCGGCTAATGGTTGGACATGCTACGGAAGTCGAGATGGATGGACATGGGCGAATTCTGCTGTCGCGGGAATTGCGCGAGTTCGCCGGTCTCGATCGACAGGCTGTTCTCATTGGGCAAGGTAATCGGTTTGAGCTTTGGGATGAAAACCGCTGGAACGAGACTCGAGACGGCTGGCTGAACGATGGAGATGATGCCGATCTATCGGCTCAACTCGAGACGCTTACGCTCTGATTCCCTTCTGACGGGATGAAAAAAGAAATAACAGGTGCCAGTCACCACGTGCCGGTTCTTCTTGATTCTGCAATTGCAGGACTGAACCTAAAACTTAACGGCTGGTACATCGACGGAACGTTTGGCCGTGGGGGTCATTCGCGCGCGATTCTTCAGAAGCTAGGTCCCGATGGTCACTTGCTGGCAATCGATCGAGATCCCGAGGCAATCGAAACTGCGTCAACCTCCCTTCTAGACGATCCGCGCTGCGAATTGTTACAGGGCGAATTTTCGGGAATCCAACGTTATGCGAGCGAAAGAAACGTACTCGGACAAGTGGCTGGCCTGCTACTCGATCTGGGGGTCTCATCACCACAGCTGGATACAGCCGCGCGTGGCTTCAGTTTTCGATCAGACGGGCCACTTGACATGCGAATGGACCCGTTGTCGGGCCAAAGCGCCGCTGACTGGATCGCAGATGTGGAAGAAAAAAAGTTGAAGCGAGTTTTGCAACAACTCGGTGAAGAACGCTTTGCAGGGCGCATCGCGCGCGCCGTCGTTGCGGTAAGGAAGCTCGCACCCATTCAGCGCACAGCACAGCTCGCTGAAATTGTTGCTGCGGTTGTCCCGACCTCACATAAGCAAAAACGCCATCCTGCAACCAAAACCTTTCAGGCCATTCGCTTGTTTGTTAATAACGAGCTTGGGGAGCTTGAACGGGTTCTTGAGGCGTCGCTGGATCTACTCATGCCTGGCGGTCGATTGTGCGTGATTAGTTTTCATTCACTTGAGGACCGGCGTGTGAAACGGTTCATGCGCGATCGTTCTCGGGAATCAGAGCCTTATCGCGGTTTGCCGGATGTTCCGGTCGAGCATCGTCCGCCATTGAAATTGGTTGGCAAGGCGGAAGCGCCAAGCGACGCAGAAGTATCCGACAACCCGCGCTCGCGTAGTGCGCGACTGCGTATTGCGGAGCGACTGTGATGCGTCTGAAGCCGTCCCGTCAACCCGTTCTCCTCACCGCAATTATTGCAGTCGTTTGTGTGGCTGCAGCAATGGCGATGATTTATACGAAACACGAATCACGAAAATTATTTGTTGAGCTGGAGCAGCTGACGACCGACCGCGACGAATTAAATATCGAGTGGGGCCAGCTGCAGATCGAACAAAGTACGTGGGCAAATCACGCGCGCATTGAACGAGTTGCTGCTGAAGAGTTGTCTTTGGCACGTCCTGCATCGACCGATATCAACATTATCGAACGTCATGTCGTTGAGCGCCCATGAGTCGCGCGAAAAAAACCCAACAACAAACTGCACGGCGATTCACTAGCAGACTGTCGCTAGTCGTGGCCTTTTTTGTGGTTGCCGCCGGCGCGCTTTGCGCGCGTGCAGTTCATTTACAGGTCTTCAATAAAGATTTTCTGAATCACCAGGCGGATGCGCGCCATCTGCGGACAGAAAAAATTTCTGCTCATCGCGGCGCAATCACAGATCGGAATGGAGAGCCGTTAGCAATTAGTACGCCAGTCGATAGCGTCTGGGCAAACCCAAAGGAACTGGCGGCGGCGGTTGATCGCGTGCCGGAACTTGCGCGTGTATTGGATCTTGACGCAGAGCTTTTGATGCGTCGTATCACGCGCAGCATGAACAAAGAGTTTATTTATCTGAAGCGTCATTTAAATCCGGAGCAGGCACGCCAGGTTCTCGCACTGAAACTGCCAGGCGTCAGTTCACAGCGCGAATATCGTCGCTACTATCCCGCTGGTGAAGTGGCCGGTCATCTGGTCGGCTTCAACAACATTGATGACGACGGTCAGGAAGGCCTCGAACTCGCGTTCAATCACTGGCTTGCCGGAGAATCGGGCGCTAAACGGGTTCTAAAAGATCGGATGGGGCGCTCAGTCGAAAACGTCGCCAGCATCAAGTCTGCACGTCACGGTAAGGATCTGCGCGCAAGCATCGATCTACGTTTGCAGTACTTAGCCTACCGAACATTGAAATCATCGATTCAGCAACACAAAGCTGAATCTGGTTCCGTCGTTGTTCTCGATGTGAAAACGGGCGAAATTCTCGCGATGGTTAATCAGCCGTCGTACAATCCAAACGATCGCTCCCAATATTCAGCGGAGCGTTATCGAAATCGTGCTATCACCGATATTTTCGAACCTGGTTCGAGCATTAAGCCACTCATCATGGCGGCGGCACTGGAAAGTGGTCGTTACCGTGCGAGCAGCATGGTCGATACGTCTCCCGGCTATGTCGTCGTCGGGCCCAAGAAAATAGAGGACACGCGAAATTTCGGTCGGGTCAGCTTAACCACAATTCTGGCGCGTTCCAGCAATGTGGGAGCAACCAAAGTTGCGTTGTCACTTGAGTCGGATCAGTTGTGGCGAACAATGACCAATTTCGGTCTCGGCGCGCTGACTTCGAGCGGCTTCCCAGGGGAATCCGCAGGCTTGTTAACGCACTACAATGATTGGCGCAAGATAAGTCAGGCAACTCTGGGTTACGGCTACGGCGTCTCTGTCACGCCACTGCAGTTGGCCCAGGCCTACGCGGCGCTCGGTGGCGATGGCAACGTACATCCAGTGTCTTTGGTGCACCTGGATCAACCGAGTTCGGTCGAGCGCGTAATCAGCGAGGATACTGCCGTTGCAGTTCGCGGCATGATGGAGCAAGTGGTCCAGCCTGGTGCGACCGGCGCCGCGGCCGGTGTTGATGGCTATCGCGTTGCGGGCAAAACGGGGACGTCTTGGAAGTTCGCGCCCGGCGGATATTCAGAGGACAAATACTTTTCAGTTTTTGCTGGCCTTGCGCCAGCGAGCGACCCTCAGTTGGCTGCTGTGGTCATCATTGACGAACCGACTGGTGATTTGTACTACGGCGGTGAAGTTGCGGCCCCGGTCTTTTCCAGCGTCATGACTGAATCGTTGCGCTTACTCGCCGTTCCACCTGATGCACTGCCGGCACTGGAAAACGGTGGTCTCGTGCAGGCAATGAGTCAATGAGCATGCCGGCAGAGCTCATGACCGAAACTATCACCCTGAAAGAACTGCTCGAAGGGATTGTTGACGCATCTGCGATACCCGTGAATGGTATCGCTGTCGATAGCAGGGTCTTGCAACGCGGCGAAGTTTTTCTCGCGTGTCAGGGCGCGTCGTCACACGGTCTGGACTATCTGCGACAGGCAGAGGCGGCCGGTGCCGTTGCAGTCGTTTGGGACCATCCGACACTGGACGAGGTCGCCGCGGAAATTCCTACCCTTCAAGTCGTAGGCCTAGCGGAACAGCTCGGAGAAATTGCTAATCGCTGGTTTGACCATCCATCGCGGGATGTAGCGGTGACGGGAGTCACCGGCACTAACGGAAAAACGACGACCGCCTTTTTAATTCAACAATGCCTGCGCCTACTGAAAAAGCCATGCGGCTATATTGGCACTCTGGGCAGTGGACTGTCAGAGATTTCAGGCGACGGTTCGATGACGACGCCGGCCTGCATCGAATTACATGCAGAGTTGGCTGCATTTCGTGACGACGGCGCACGGCATGCTGCCATGGAAGTTTCTTCGCACGCAATTGATCAAGCGCGTGTCGATGGTGTGCAGTTCGAAGCCGCCATCTTTACCAACCTTAGTCGTGACCATATCGACTATCACGGTGGTATGCGCGAATATTTTGAGACAAAAGCGCGACTGTTTCTCGACTTTGATGTTACACACCGAATCGTAAGCCTGGACACGGAATTCGGTGTCGAGCTCGCCGATCGATGTGGTTCTGACGTTGTCGCGGTGTCAATGGATATCGAGCAGGTGGCGAATGGAAAGCACTATGTTTTCGTTCGCGACGTCATTGCGAGTAATACGGGGTCGAAAGTCTCAATTACGAGTTCTTGGGGTGATGGAGAATTTGTCATTGAAATGCCCGGTGCCTTCAACGTCGCTAACGCGGTCCAAGTACTCGCGTTACTGTTATGCCAGGGCGTCTCGATCGATGCTGCCTGTCGTGTACTCGGCAAAGTAACGGCACCACCAGGCCGAATGCAACTCGTCGCATCCGCTAACGCAGGCGAACCGATTGTGTACGTGGACTATTCTCACACGCCCGCAAGTCTGGAGGCTGCACTCAATGCGCTGCGCGGACACTGTGGTGGCAAGTTGTGGTGTGTTTTCGGCTGCGGCGGCGATCGCGACAAAGGCAAACGCCCAATGATGGGCGAAGTTGCAGAACGCCTGTCTGACGTTGCCATCGTAACTAGCGATAACCCGCGTACTGAAGATCCTGACGCAATCATTTTGGACGTGTTGGCCGGCATGCAAAAGAACGCCGTTACGATTGCCGATCGGAATGCAGCAATCAAATGCGCGATCCGAGAAGCCGCCACCGGAGATACGATATTAGTAGCGGGTAAAGGCCACGAGTACTACCAGATTGTTGGCAAACAACGACTGCGCTTTTCTGACTCAGAAGTCGCGGCGGAACACCTTGCGGCTCGTGCAGCCCAAAGTGCGGACCGATCATGATGAGCGGTACCTTGTCACAGGCAGCCGAATCTATGTGCGGTGTGTTGCATGGGTCGGACCTTGCTTTTCGCGGCGTTAGCACCGACACCCGGTCGGTACAGCCAGGCGAGTTATTTATTGCCTTGCAGGGGCCGAATTTCGACGGCAACGAATTCGTTGCCCTAGCTGCGGAAAATGATGCCGCCGGTGCTGTCGTATCGCGAGAAGTGTCGGTCGATATACCGACAATAGTTGTTGATGACACCTTGGCCGCACTCGGCAAACTTGCTGCTTCCTGGCGGCAACAATTACCTGCAACGGTCGTTGGCATTACGGGTAGTAACGGCAAGACGACTTTGAAAGAGATGTTGGCCAGTTGTCTGGCGATATCCGCAGAAACTATCGCGACACACGGCAACTTAAACAACGAAATCGGATTGCCATTGATGTTGTCGCGTATTGGCGATGAGCATCGTTACGCGGTCATTGAGATGGGCGCAAATCATGCTGGTGAGATCGCTTATCTCACTTCCTTGGCGGCCCCGGAAGTTGTGGTCATTACCAACGCGGCTCCGGCTCACCTCGAGGGATTCGGATCTGTTGAAGGAGTCGCGCGCGCAAAGGGCGAGATCTTGGCTGGCGCGCGCAGGCAGGATTTCGTGATCCTCAACGCTGATGACGATTACTTTGACTATTGGGCTTCGCTATGTGAAGGGTCGGACGTGGTCAGTTTTGGTCTGACGGCGGCGGCAGATGTGTGCGCTAGTAGCATTAAGTTCACGGGCGGTGGCTCAAAATTCAAACTGCATACGCCAACAGGCCAAGTTTCGGTTTCCCTTTCGCTTCACGGTCGACACAACATACTGAATGCCTGTGCTGCCGCTGCTGTCGCGGGATCGCTTGGGATTGACTGCAAGCAAATCAAGCAAGGACTCGAGGCCGTACAGCCAGTCGGAGGTCGTTTGGCCCCAGTTAAAAGTGCTAGTGGCGCGACGCTTTTTGACGATACCTACAATGCCAATCCGGTCAGTGTCCAGGCAGCTGCCGAATTCCTAGCGGCGCAAACCGGTACAAGTTGGTTGGTTCTAGGTGATATGGCGGAGCTTGGCAGCGATGCCGAGCTACTACATGCGCACACCGGCTGGGTCGCTAGAGAGGTGGGCGTCGACAAATTGTTGGCAATTGGTCCGCTGTCGCGAAAAACGGTCGAGTCATTCGGCGCTGATGGTTATTGGTACGAATCAGTAAGCGAACTCGTGAATAGTTTGCAAGCCGCACTCGGCAACGACGATGTCGTACTCGTAAAGGGCTCGCGTTCGATGGGAATGGAACGCGTGGTAGAGCTGTTAACCGATGACTACGAACAAGTAGGGAGCGCCTGAGATGCTCTTCCATCTCACCGAATACCTCTCGGAGTTCCAATCCGGTTTCAACGTATTCAGCTATCTATCCATGCGCGCGATTTTAGGTGCGTTGACAGCCTTGATTATCTCGTTCGTCATTGGCCCGCGAATGATCTCGCGGCTAAGCCTGAATCAGGCGGCTGGTCAGCCGGTACGCACCGATGGACCGGACACTCATCTCCTGAAGGTCGGCACGCCTACCATGGGTGGTGTGATGATCCTGACGGCAATCGTCATCAGTACCTTGTTGTGGGCAGACCTCGAGAATCGCTATATCTGGGTCGTCGTTTTTGTGACCTTAGCATTCGGTGTGGTCGGCTACGTCGATGACTACAAAAAACTGATTAAGCAAGACTCTGCAGGCATGTCTGCGCGACAAAAACTTTTTTGGCAATCGCTAATCGCAATTATCGCTGCGATCGCACTCTATTCGATGGCAACGGATGAAATTAGTACGTCCTTGCTCATTCCGTATTTCAAGAATCTGTGGCTACCGTTAGGCGCCTTTCAGATTGTGTTGACTTTTCTTTTTATTGTCGGTTTTTCGAACGCCGTGAACTTGACGGACGGACTAGACGGTCTGGCCATCATGCCTACGGTGCTTGTCGGCGGGGCGCTCGGCGTCTTTGCCTACGTAACTGGCAATACAAATTTCTCTGAATACCTGGGCATTCCGTATGTTGCTGGTACTGGTGAAATCGTTGTGTTCTGCGCATCCCTTGCGGGCGCAGGTCTCGGATTTCTCTGGTTCAACACGTATCCGGCGCAGATTTTCATGGGCGATATAGGTGCACTTTCGCTTGGTGCAGCTCTGGGTGTTGTAGCGGTGGTCGTTCGACAAGAAATCGTGCTCGCAATTATGGGTGGAGTTTTCGTCGTCGAAACAATTTCAGTCATGATTCAAGTGGCATCATTTAAATTGACCGGCAAGCGCGTTTTCCGGATGGCGCCGCTACATCACCATTTTGAGCTAAAGGGCTGGGCAGAGCCGAAAGTGATTGTGCGATTTTGGATCATCACGGTAATTCTCGTGTTGATCGGTCTAGCAAGTTTGAAAATTCGATGAGTGCGGTAGCCAAGAAAAGCTCGCCGACCACCGAGTTAGATCTCGTGTACGGCTTGGGCGTAACAGGCCTTTCTGTGGCTCGTTATATGGAGCGAAACGGCATCGAAGCTCGTTACGTCGATAGTCGCGATGAGCCACCAGGCGCCAGTGAACTGTGTGAACTGATTGCGGATGCCGAAACGGTTTTCGGCAAGACCCCAAAGAAACTGTTAAAGAGAACGTCTCGAATTTTTGTGTCTCCTGGAATTGCTGATAACGATGCGTATCTTAAAGCGGCACGGAAAGCGGGCATCGAAATTCTTAGCGATATTGAATTGTTTGTGCGTGATGCGGATGCACCATTTGTTGCGATTACCGGATCGAACGGCAAGAGCACCGTTACAACGCTGCTCGCATTGATGTGTGAATCTGCTGGTGTTACGGGATATGCCGGGGCGAATTTAGGAATGCCCGCACTTGATCTGCTAACCAGGGACAAGCCGGACTTCTATCTTCTGGAGTTATCAAGCTTTCAGTTGCAGAGAACTAAAAACCTGCCGGCTAAGGTTGCTGTATTGCTCAATATCTCCGCTGATCATCTCGATTGGCATGCCAGTGTTGATGAATATCGCGACGCCAAATATCGAATTTTTGCCGAAGCGGAAACAGCGGTTATTAATCGCGACGACGATTCGATCGAGCAACAGCTACCCGAGAAAATGCCCCGCGTAAGTTTCGGCCTCGACGAACCCGAGACGGATCAATATGGACTGCGAGAAGAAGACGGCCGATTGTTTCTTGCACGCGGCGACCAGATTCTATTGGCAGTTGACGACGTTTCCATGGTCGGCGCCCATAACCTAGAAAATGCTTTGGCAGCCCTTGCAGCAGGTGAGCTCATTGGGTTGGACGTGTCATCCATGTTGCAAGTGCTAAATCAATTTCCCGGCTTGCTGCACCGTATGCAATCTGTCGCACGAGTTGATGGTGTTGACTACATCAATGATTCCAAAGCGACAAACGTTGGAGCGTCCATAGCGTCGGTTCGGTCATTGCCCGGCCCCGTCATTCTGATTGCAGGTGGACAAGGTAAGGGCGGTGACTTCAACCAATTGGCGGCGGCAACTTGCGGGCAATTGCGGGCAGCAGTGCTTATCGGCGATGATGCGCCATTGCTCGAAGCGGCGTTCGTTGATTTAACCCCGACGCATTGTGTTGCCGATATGCAGGCGGCCGTTGCGTATGCCAAAGGGATTGCGGAAGTTGGCGATACAGTTTTACTTGCACCGGCATGCGCAAGTTTCGATCAATACGAAGGTTTTGCCGCCCGCGGCGAAGACTTCTGTCGCATCGTAGAGGTGTTGTAGCGATGTCTGTCGACAGCACAACAATGCCGTTCCCAGTACAGCTGAAAAACCCGATCAGGGTTGATCCGGTGCTGCTGCTGATTGTAGCCACTCTGATATTGGGTGGGCTCGTGGTGCTCGCATCCGCGTCAATTTCCATTGGCGACAATACATCAAATGATCCATTCTTTTACGTTTCCCGCCAGGCGTTCGCAGCGATTCTTGGCTGCGTTGCCGGATTCGTTTGTTTGTTTATTCCGATTCGGTTCTGGTTTAGCACTGGGCCGTTAATGTTGTTAATCGCATTCGCATTGCTGCTGGTTGTGTTAGTGCCCGGCGTTGGACACACAGCAAACGGTTCCACGCGCTGGATTCGTTTAGGCGTTATCAATTTGCAGGCATCAGACCCGGCGCGTTTATGTTTGATGATTTATCTGGCGGGCTATCTTGTACGACAGAACAAATCTGTCCGCGAAGAATTCATCGGTTCGTTAAAACCTATTATCGTGCTGGTCTTAGCTGGCGCATTGCTGGTCGTTGAGCCAGACCTTGGCGCGGCAATCGTTTTGGTGGCGACCGCCTTCGCCATGATGTTCGTTGCCGGCGCGCGGTTTCGTGATTTCTTCGTCTTCTCAGTATTGGCGACGATTATGGCTGGACTCCTGGTGGTGACCAAAGGCTATCGGCTTGATCGACTAACCGGCTTCCTTGACCCTTGGGCGGACCCCTTCGATAAGGGATTCCAGTTAACGCAGTCGCTGATCGCGATCGGACGTGGTGAATGGTTTGGCGTTGGATTGGGTGACGGTGTGCAAAAGCTTTTCTATTTGCCAGATGCGCACACCGATTTTGTTTTTGCTGTATTTGCGGAAGAATTTGGTTTGCTTGGCACCGTATTGCTAATCTCTCTTTTCTCCGCATTGCTTTGGCGTGTTTTCAAATTAGGCATTCGTGCTGCGAATAGCGACCGTTTTTTCGAGGCGTACCTAACGATCGGAATTGGTGCGTGGCTTGGTTTGCAGGCGTTTATCAACATCGCGGTAAACATGGGGCTGCTGCCGACCAAGGGTCTGACGTTGCCACTTATTAGTTACGGCCGCTCAAGCATGATCGTCGCACTGGTCAGTATCGGCATACTGATGCGCATTCACCATGAACTACAAACTGATGATCGCCACCTAAACAGTCGAAAATCTAAATCCAGGGCGAAGCGATGAGCGACCCAACGATTATGATTCTCGCGGGCGGGACAGGTGGCCACGTCTATCCGGCATTGGCTGTCGCAACTGCACTACGCCAACAATCATGTGACATCGTATGGCTTGGCACGCACCGAGGCCTCGAAGCGCGCGTCGTACCCGCAGCAGGTATTGCGATGGAATGGATTTCGGTGAGCGGGCTGCGCGGTAAGGGATTGCCTACTAAATTGCTGGCACCTTTCAAATTGATTTACGCCCTGTCGCAATCAATTTACGCCATGTGGAAGCATCGCCCTGCGGCGGTACTTGGCATGGGCGGTTTCGTCAGCGGGCCAGGAGGTCTTGCCGCCTGGTTAACGCGTCGACCGCTTATTATTCATGAACAAAATGCCGTTTCCGGCTTTACTAACCGTCTTCTGGCGCGTTTTGCCCGGGTTGTGCTGCAGGCCTTCCCGGGCAGTTTTAATTCTCGTTTCAACGCCGAAACTGTTGGCAATCCCGTGCGTGCGGACATCGCTGCGATTGATGTACCGCAAATACGTTTTGCGAACAGGAAGGGACCCATCCGCTTACTGGTTCTAGGTGGAAGCCAGGGCGCGTTGGCGCTGAATCAAGTCGTTCCCGCCGCAATTGCCTTATTACCGGCAGAAATATGCCCAGTGGTTCGGCATCAAACAGGTCCGCGTACGCTTGATGACGCTCGTGCAGCCTATGAAACACACGGAATAGCGGCAGAACTATCAGCTTACATCGAAGACATGGCCGAAGCTTACGCATGGGCCGATATGGTCGTTTGTCGCTCAGGGGCTCTAACCGTCGCTGAAGTTTCGGCGGTAGGTTTGGCGGCGATCTTCGTGCCATTCCCTGCTGCAGTAGACGATCATCAGACGGCAAATGCTGCTCCGATGGTTGAAGCGGGCGCTGCGCTTGTTGTACAGCAAGATCAGTTGAGTGAAGAGTCGCTAGCACGTCTGCTAGAGCGCTGGTTGGTAAGCCGCGACGATTTACTGGAACGCGCCAGTAAAGCGCGCAGCCTCGCTAAGCCTGCAGCATTGCAGCGAATAACAAATTTGTGCCTTGAGAGTGCAGGGGTGCTGACATGATCAAACGCATGCGTCGCATCAATCGCGTTCATTTTGTTGGCATCGGCGGTTCAGGAATGTCGGGCATCGCGGAAGTGATGTTGAGCCTGGGCTATGAAGTGCAGGGCTCTGATCTGAAAAAGAACGCTTCAGTTTTGCGTTTAGAAAACCAGGGCGCGAAGGTATTCATCGGTCATGACAAAAATCATGTACGTGAGGCGGATGCGGTCGTGGTATCCAGTGCCGTAAATAAATCGAACCCGGAAGTTGTCGCGGCACGTGACGGCTTGTTGCCGGTTGTGCCGCGAGCCGAAATGCTGGCAGAGTTGATGCGCTTCCGTTACTCGATCGCAGTCGCAGGTACGCACGGGAAAACGACGACAACAAGTTTGGTTGCTAGTGTGTTGGCAGAAGGCGGTTTGGATCCAACTTTCGTTATTGGTGGTCGCTTAAAAAGCGCCGATACTAATGCACGTCTTGGGCAGGGTGAATACCTAGTTGCCGAGGCTGATGAAAGCGATGCCTCTTTCGTTCATCTGAAACCCATGTTGGCGATCATAACCAACATCGATGCCGATCACATGTCGACCTATGACGGTGACATGGAAAAGCTTCGTAGTAGTTTCATCGAATTTCTACACAATCTGCCTTTCTATGGTCTGGCGATCTTGTGTGCGGACGATCCTGGGATCAATGAGATTATCGGCCAAGTCGGCCGCTCGGTGGTGACCTACGGTGTCGGCAACGAAGCAGACATCAAAGCATTCAATATCCAGTTCGACGGCGAGCAAACGTCTTTCGACGTGCAACGCGTCGGACACGATGAAAGTTTGGCTATTAAGTTACGCTTGCCAGGATTACACAACGTCCAAAACGCGCTGGCGACGATTGCAGTTGCGAACGAGTTGCAAATTAGCGATGAAGCGCTCGTCGTTGCGTTGGAAAAATTTGAAGGTATTGACCGACGCTTCCAAATTCTTGGTGATGTCACTACGAAGAACGGCGAAGTCATGTTGGTCGATGATTACGGACATCATCCAACCGAAATCGCGGCAACTTTAGCTGCTGCACGTTCCAGTTGGCCGGGTAGGCGTGTTGTATTGGCTTTTCAGCCACACCGGTTTACGCGCACACGTGATCTGATAGACGATTTTGCAGCGGTGCTGAGTGATGCCGATGTTCTCCTTGTCCTCGAAGTATTCGCGGCAGGCGAAGACCCGATTGCCGGTGCGGATGGCCGAGCCATTGCACGTGCAGTGCGGACGCGTGGGGGTGTTGAGCCGGTATTCGTTGAAACGCTTGATGAGCTGGTGCCAGTCTTAGACGACGTGCTGATGGAGGGTGATCTCGTCCTGACGATGGGGGCTGGCGACATTGGCGGATTCGCAGCGGGTCTGCCAACGCGATTGTCATCGCAATCATCCAACGCCCCGCACCTGAAGGTGCAAAAATGATGGCTGCGCAGAATGTTCCGGCTGTGAACGGCGAAATTCGCGAAAACGAATTGATGAGTCGGCATACGTCATGGCGCGTCGGTGGACCGGCAGGCGTCTTTTTCAAACCAGATGGCCTGGATGACTTGTCCCAGTTCTTGCGCTCACTTGAATCTAATGTGCCGGTTTTTTGGTTCGGACTTGGCAGTAATCTTTTGGTGCGCGACGGCGGGCTGCCGGGCGTGGTTATCGCGACCGCTGGGATTTTCAACGTGCTCGAAAAATTACGCGAGCACCGCGTTCGTGTCGGCGCGAGCGTTGCTTGCACTCAGCTTGCGCGCCAATGCGTACGTTGGGACTTTGGGCCGTCGGAGTTTTTTGCGGGCATCCCGGGCTTGCTCGGTGGTGCTCTTGCGATGAATGCGGGCGCACATGGCGGCGAAACCTGGGAGAGGGTTCGCTCGGTACAAACGATTGATCGCTTTGGTGAAATTCGGCAACGCTTTCCTGACGAGTATGTCGTCGGGTATCGGAATGTTCAGGGCCCGACAGACGAATGGTTTGTTGAGGCGGAACTGGAATTCGACCCCGATGCGATTGCCAGTATGGAAACGCTGAAAGAAATGCTGGAACGACGCAAGGATACTCAGCCACTCGGCTTGCCAACTTGCGGTTCTGTTTTCAGAAATCCGCCCGGCGATCATGCTGCAAGACTGATTGATGCGTGCGGCCTGAAGTCGTGCCGAATCGGCGAGGCGGAAGTTTCCGAGAAGCACGCGAACTTCATAGTCAATCGCGGTGATGCGAGTGCCCGTGATATTGAAAATCTAATTCGACATGTACAACAAACTGTAGCGGATCAGACTGGAGTTGAGTTGATCCCTGAAGTGAAAATTGTGGGCGAGGACACGATATGACGCCGGTTCTTGCTGACACACGCGCGATGATCGTCGATGCAAATGATTTTGGGCGGGTTGCAGTGATTTATGGCGGCGATTCTGTAGAACGTGAGGTGTCACTCGATACCGGAGTAGCTGTGCTTGAAGCGCTCTTATCCCGCGGTATTGATGCCCATGGCTGGAATCCGTCTGTGCGGAGTCTCAGCGAACTGCCTACCGCTGGTTTCAACCGTGTGTGGATCGCACTGCACGGCACCGGCGGTGAAGACGGCGCACTGCAGGGTGCACTGCAATGGATGGACTTGCCCTACACCGGCAGCGGTGTGATGGCGTCAGCGCTCGCGATGGATAAAGTGCGCAGCAAACAACTATTCAGGGAGGCGGGCATTGAGACCCCGGAATACCACATCGTTTGGAACTCCAGTGACGCGAAGTTGGCCGCCGATCAACTCGGTTTTCCGCTGTTCATTAAGCCTTCCAACCAGGGATCGAGCGTTGGCTTGAGTAAAGTTTTCGAACTAAAAGAACTTGAAGAAGCGTTTGACCTCGCACTCAGCTTTGGCGGACCGGTAATAGCCGAGCGCGGTGTCGTTGGCGTTGAATCAACTGTCGCAGTTTTACAAGGGCAAGCGTTGCCCAGGATTCGCATCGAAACGCCGCGAGTATTTTATGATTATCGTGCGAAGTACGAATCTGAAAAAACACAATTTCATTGTCCGGGGACAGACAACGGAGAACTTGAATGTCGCTATCACGACATGGCGATAGCCGCATTTTCGGTTCTTGGTTGTGCCGGATGGGGTCGCGTCGACTTCATGACCGGCGATGATGGCATACCACAAGTGCTTGAAGTGAATACGGTGCCAGGCATGACCAGTCATAGTTTGGTGCCGCGCGCAGCGGAAGTTGCCGGCATCGATTTCGCCGAGCTGTGTTGGCGTGTGCTGGAAACCAGCATTTCATCGGGCGCTCAGACAGACAACGTTGGGGTGGCTGCGAATGACGCGTAAACAAGCCCAGCGACGTAAGCAAAAGACAACGCGGCAAATCAAATGGCCGAAGTTTCCTTTGAAGCGGATTTCGGTGCTTTTGTTCGCGGCGGCAGTGGTCGCATTGAGTTACCAATTTAGCGCTGAGATGCTTGATCGGCCGATCACATCGATTTCCATCGAAGGTCCGTTTCAACGCGTGAGCGCGCTGCAGATTGAAGAGGTGATTAGCGACCAACTAGAAGCTGGATTTTTCAGCGCTAACCTCAAGCTAATTCAAGATCGTGTCATTGCATTGCAGTGGATCGATCGCGCCGCCGTCGGCAGACGCTGGCCTGGAACGGTGGAAATTAGTGTGAGCGAACAAATTCCAGCTGCAATTTGGGGCGAGAGTGGATTGCTGAATATACGCGGCGATCTTTTTGTGACCGATGCGCGCCATGTTCCTGCTGAGTTACCTCGCTTAAGTGGGCCCGTAGGACAGTCCTCTGTGGTCGCGGGACGTTACTTGAATATGCGTGAACGCCTGATGCCCTCAGGGCTCGACTTGCGACAGGTACAACTGGATGCACGCGGCGCCTGGTCATTGAAATTGAGTAATGGCATAGACGTGCGGCTAGGTCGGCGCGATGTAGATTCACGCGCGCAACTATTTTTGGACGTCGCCGCGAACATTGTTTCAAGTCGCGAGGGCGAAATCGATTTTGTCGATATGCGTTATAGCAACGGATTTACGATTGGTTGGAAAAACGGTAACCGCTCCCCAGTTGCGGATCCCGATTCGGATGAAGCCGGCATGGTGGCAGTTCTGTGAACAAGAAAAGCGATAGCAACATGATTGTTGGGCTGGACATCGGCACGTCGAAGGTCGTCGCGATTGTCGGCGAGGCCAACGAGGACGGCACTATCGAAGTGATCGGTATCGGCTCACATCCTTCGCGTGGGCTAAAAAAGGGTGTGGTCGTCAACATCGAGTCAACCGTGCATTCAATTCAGCGCGCCATCGAAGAGGCAGAGCTGATGGCCGGTTGTGATATCCACTCTGTCTATGCCGGAATCGCGGGAAGTCACATCCGTAGCCTGAACTCGCATGGCATCGTTGCCATTCGCGATAAGGACGTGAGTCATGGTGATTTGGAACGTGTAATCGATGCGGCCGGCGCTGTCGCTATTCCGGCGGACCAACGAATTTTGCATATCCTGCCACAAGAATTTCTGATCGATAATCAAGAAGGTATTCGCGACCCCATCAGCATGTCGGGCGTGCGCCTGGAAGCCAAGGTACACATGGTTACGGGGGCCGTGAGCGCCGCGCAGAATATCGTCAAGTGTGTACAACGCTGCGGCCTTGAAGTCGATGACATTGTGTTGGAGCAATTGGCATCGAGTTATTCCGTGCTGACCGAAGACGAGAAGGAATTGGGCGTCTGCATTGTCGATATCGGTGGAGGAACGACGGATATCGCCGTTTTTCTCGGTGGCGCAATACAGCACACCGCGGTCATACCCATTGCTGGTGATCAGGTGACCAATGACATCGCCGTTTCAATGCGTACCCCGCTGCAATATGCAGAAGAAATCAAAATTAAGTACGCCTGCGCTTTGTCGCAGTTAGCGAATCCGGACGAAACGATTGAAGTGCCCAGCGTCGGCGAACGACCGCCACGTCGTTTAGCGAGACAGACCTTGGCGGAGATTGTGGAGCCACGCTTTGAGGAGTTGTTCGGTCTTGTACGTGATGAGTTACGACGCAGCGGCTTCGAAGAGCTTATTGCAGCCGGTGTCGTGATTACCGGCGGCAGCGCGAAGATGGAGGGTGCTGTCGAATTGGCGGAAGAAGTTTTCCACATGCCGGTTCGTTTGGGTTCGCCACAGTACGTGGAAGGAATGATGGATGTTATTCGCAATCCGATTCACGCGACGGGTCTTGGGCTTTTGTTGTATGGCTACGAAGCAATTGCTCGACGCGAACTGCGAACGCCATCGGGTGGCAGCAGCATCGGCGATATTTTTGCACGGATTAAATCCTGGTTTCAGGGGCAGTTTTAAGTGAGAGCTTCAGAGCTTTGAAGCATTTTTTTAATGAGTGAGTTTGATCTACAAAATAGTGAGCGGAGGTTTACATGTTTGAGTTAATGGATGCGCACAGCCAGAGCGCGGTCATAAAAGTAATCGGAGTTGGGGGTGGCGGCGGCAACGCAGTCGCACACATGGTTAATTCAGGAATCGAAGGTGTTGATTTCATTTGCGCTAATACCGATGCGCAGGCGCTAAATAGTGCTCGTGTTCGAACGGCGTTACAAATTGGTTGCAACATCACCAAGGGACTTGGTGCAGGTGCCGATCCAGACATTGGTCGACAGGCCGGTATGGAAGATCGTGATCGAATCCAGGAAGTGATAGAAGGCGCAGATATGCTATTCATCACGGCTGGCATGGGCGGTGGTACAGGTACAGGTGCTGCGCCCGTGGTTGCACAAGTCGCGAAAGAGCTTGGAATATTGACGGTGGCCGTCGTGACGAAGCCGTTTGAAATGGAAGGTGGTAAACGGATGATGATTGCCGATCATGGCATTAGCGAACTCGGTAAATATGTCGACTCGCTCATCACCATTCCGAATGAAAAACTGCTTACTGTCCTTGGTGGTGAGACGACGTTGTTAGATGCATTCCGGTCCACGAATCAGGTGCTGCAAGGTGCTGTGCAGGGAATTGCGGAGTTGATTACCCGACCGGGTTTGATCAACGTCGACTTTGCTGACGTGAAGACGGTCATGGCAGAAATGGGCATGGCGATGATGGGATCGGGAACTTCAACTGGTGAGGGTCGCGCGCGTGAAGCAGCAGAAGCGGCAATATCGAGCCCGCTGTTGGAAGACATCAATCTCGCGGGAGCGAACGGTATTCTAATCAACGTAACCGCCGGGATGAATTTGTCAATTGGTGAGTTCCGGGAAGTTGGTAACACAATCAAGGAATTCGCATCTGACGACGCGACGGTTGTGATCGGTACCGTTATCGACCCTGATATGGACGACAAGATCAGGGTGACCGTTGTTGCGACAGGATTGGGGCAAAATGATGCGCAATCGAGCAGCCCAATTCGAGTTGTTAAGCGGACTGTAGCGACTGGAACGGAGCCTAACTATCAGCAACTAGATAAGCCGGCGATTCAGCGTAAACGAGCTGTCGGAGATGGGTTGGAGGACGCGGGTTTGCAGGAAGAATTGCTGGATATCCCAGCGTTTCTGCGCCGCCAGGCAGACTGAGCGAGCGGCGCGCTGACCGCGTCTCACTTACTCGTCGCGGTCGGGTTAATGCGCAAAAATCTCCGCTGGGATCGGACAGGTGGCTCTGCTCCACCTGTTCGATCCGGTTTTGGGAATCGCGCATTTTGCTGTGGTCGCGATCCTTATGTTAATCTCTCGCGTCAATTCCTTCGAGTCAAGCTCCGTAACCCATTGAAGATGGTACGAGTTTTTAAAAAATGCTGAGACAACGAACACTGAAAACAGCGATTCGGGCGACCGGTGTTGGCTTACATACTGGCGACAAGGTCTACATGACATTGCGACCTGCTGCTGAGAATGCAGGCGTCACCTTTCGCCGTGTCGATCTTGATGAGCCTGTCGATATTCCAGCTGACGCCAAACTGGTTGGCGAAACGATGTTGGGTACAACGCTAATTCGAGATGGCGTGAAAGTCGCTACGGTTGAACACTTGATGTCGGCGGTGGCCGGTCTTGGAATCGACAATCTACACGTTGATCTGTCAGCACCAGAAGTGCCGATAATGGACGGGAGTGCGGGACCTTTTGTTTTCCTCCTGCAATCGGCCGGCATCGAAGAGCAGTCCGCTGCCAAAAAATTTATTCGCATCAAGAAGAAAGTGCGCGTCGAAGAAGACGACAAGTGGGCTCAGTTCACGCCGTTCAACGGATTTAAAGTCAATTTTGAAATTTCGTTCAATCATCCGGTGTTCAACAAACTGAGCCAGAAAGCATCCGTTGATTTTTCCTCGACGTCATTTCTGAAAGAAGTTAGTCGTGCACGGACGTTTTGTTTTTTGCGAGACGTCGAAGCGTTGCGAGCACAAAATCTGACGTTGGGTGGCAGCATGGACAATGCGATCGTGCTGGATGACTACCGCATCCTCAATGAAGATGGCCTGCGTTATTCTAATGAATTTGTCATTCACAAAATTCTTGATGCTATTGGTGACATCTACCTGTTGGGCCACAGTCTCATTGGCGAGTTCTCCGCACACAAGTCTGGCCACGACCTCAATAACAAATTGTTGCGAGCGTTATTGGCCGATGAATCAGCTTGGGAAGAAGTGACCTTCAGCGACCCACAGAAGGCGCCCATTTCCTATGCAGCGCCAGCCTACGCCTGATTTCAGACCCCCGCACTACAGGCATAACGCGGGCGCCTGCTAGCGACTCACTTTGACAACACAGGTCTTCGCTGCGACTCCTGCACCGGCTGCCAGCTCGAGTAAGCGGTCTGATTCGAATCGAAGTCGCGCGGCCCAGGGCGACGAGCTGCAAATAATGGCGAGTTGCCCACCATCTTGAATATTCGCGGCAATTAGATTATCTGCAAGATTCGACTCGATACCGGCGCGCAGTGCGGTGGTTAACGAGTCCATATCTTGGGCGCGCTGAATTAGGCGATCAAGATCACTGTTTTGATCGGTTTTAAGTAGATTCTCGAGTTTTTTGACTGACATAGAAGTGTGACGGAGTAGGCACTTTAAAGTGAGTACGAGTGATCGGAATCATGGTTCAGAGTCGCTGATCTTGTAATAAAAACCGGAATTTTGCATATTCACTGCCTGACAAGGGCATACCCGCTGAAAGACGGGGACGCAAAACCACCGATCTAAGGCGCCACAGGCCCTACGATAGCGGGGCTACCGAAATGATGACTGGGAGCAGACTAAGAACAATGAATCGGCGTCGACGACGGCAGCTGACCTGTTACTCAATTATATATAAATCAACATGTTATAAGTTGAACGGGGCAAACCTGGGGATTACTCGATGAATGTAGTCATATTCGGCAAGGGGTTCGGTAAACCCCTGCAGATCAACCTGTCTGGTCGTTCTGCCGCGGCATTTGCCGTCCTAATTGCTGGGTTTTTAGCTAGCGCAATGTTCGGTGCAGGCTACTGGTATTCTGCGCAAACTGGGTCAGGTTTGAGCAAATCTGAGGTTGCGACGCTATCTGGTGAGCTCGTCGTACAGAAAGATGAAATTGCCGAAACTCGGCAACAAACTGAAGACACACTGGATGCGTTGGCAATCAACATTGGTCAAATGAATGCGCGCGTTATCCAACTTAATGCGCTGGGTCGCCGCCTGACTGAAATGGCGAATTTGGAAGATGGTGAATTTGATTTTGATGCTGACCCGGCCATGGGTGGTCCGGAAGAAGCGTATGCGGCCGGGTCGACTATCGTGGTCCCCGAAGTTTTGACGGCGATGGCAGCGCTCGGTAACCAACTCGATAAGCGCGAGGCCCAACTAGGCGTTCTTGAAGGTGTGCTTTCCAATCAGAATCTATCCGCGCGCGTCTATCCGGAGGGACGGCCGGTCCAGTCGGGATGGATGTCGTCATATTTCGGTCGCCGTACAGATCCTTTCACTGGTAAACGCGCTAATCATCAGGGCGTGGATTTCGCGGGTAAGTTGGGGGCCGAAATCATCGCGGTTGCGGATGGTGTGGTTACTTGGTCGTCTGATCGATACGGCTTTGGCAACCTCGTCGAAATCAACCACGGCAATGGCTATGCCACTCGATATGCGCACAATTCGGAGAATTTGGTTGCCGTTGGCGACGAAGTTCGCAAAGGGCAAACTGTTGCTCTGATGGGTAAAACAGGCCGTGCAACCGGGCCAAACTTGCATTTTGAGGTGCTGCGTAATGGCCAGCGCGTCAATCCTGTAAGCTTTATCCGTCAGTCCGACTAAACCTTTATTCGTCTATCTCAGTTGGCAACTTGTCATTGCCGCATTCAGTCCTATATCCCCGTCCTCATTAGCTTGAAGAATTGCGCTTATGCACCGTGCAAATTCCTGATTAGTCAGTAAAATACCCGTTTTTTGAACATTGCCGCCTCATTAGTAAGGCGACTGCTCCAGGAGCCCTAAGTGGCCAACATCTTTACCCGTGTCTTAGGCAGCCGTAATCAGCGTGCGCTGCGTCAGTTTTCGCGTCAGATCAACAAAATCAATGATCTCGAATCCGAGATCAAAGCGCTGAAAGATGGCGATTTCAAGGCAAAGACAGCCGAGTTTCGCGAACAAGTTGCGGCTGGTGCCACTCTCGACGATTTATTGCCAGAAGCATTCGCCTATGCACGCGAGGCCGCTTGGCGTTCACTTGGAATGCGCCCATTTGACGAACAACTTATCGGCGGCATGGTATTGCACCAAGGCAAAATCGCGGAGATGCGGACCGGTGAAGGCAAGACCTTGGTAGCGACCCTGCCGGCCTATCTAAATGCACTGTCAGGCGACGGTGTACACATTGTCACTGTGAACGAATATCTTGCGCAGCGCGATGCAGACTGGATGCGTCCAGCTTACGAATTTTTGGGATTGACGGTTGGCGTTTCAAAATCGGGTCAGTCGCACGATGAAAAAAAGGCCGCCTATGATGCGGATGTTACCTACGCGACAAACAATGAATTAGGTTTCGATTACTTACGCGATAACCTGGCATTCTCGTTGAACGACAAGGTTCAACGTGACCTCAATTTTTCGATTGTCGATGAGGTCGACTCGATTTTGATCGACGAAGCTAGAACGCCGCTAATTATTTCTGGCCCGGTTGAAGAAAGTACGGACCTCTATCTTAAGATCAATAAATTGATTCCCAAGCTTCGCCTTCAAGAAGAGGCTGAAGGGAAAACCAACGACGACATTTTGTACAAGTCGATCAAGTTGTTGGACGAAAAGGGTAAACCCCTCAACATCACCGATGATGACGGCAATGAATCGAAAACCATGTCGGTTTACCATGCTATGGACATCGGCGAGGAGCGCACGGCAGACGTTGTTCTCACCGAGGACGAAGGCAAGATTCCTGTTTGTAAATTAGTTACTCGGGGTCATTATTCGGCAGACGAAAAATCCAAACAGGTGCATGTTACCGAGGAAGGGCATCTGCAAGTCGAAACACTGATGATTCAATCGGGTCTCTTGAGCGATGGTGAGAGTCTATACGACGCACAGAATATTAAGCTTTTGCATCATCTGAACGCTGCGCTCCGAGCGCACATAATGTTTCAAAAGGATGTCGAATACATCGTTAAGGATGGCGAAATTGTCATTGTTGATGAATTCACTGGCCGCACGATGCCGGGTCGCCGGTGGTCGGACGGACTGCATCAGGCTGTCGAAGCGAAAGAAGGTGTCGCGGTTAAGCAGGAAAATCAAACTGTCGCGTCGATCACGTTCCAGAACTTTTTTCGCCTATATAACAATCTGTCCGGCATGACCGGCACCGCCGACACAGAGGCGTTCGAGTTCTTGTCGATTTACGGGTTGGAAGTACTGGTCATTCCAACGCACAAAGATATGATTCGCAAAGATATGCCAGATCTGGTGTATCTCAATCAGGATGATAAGTTTGACGCTATTATTGAGGACGTCACCGATTGTCGTGAACGAGGTCAGCCGGCGTTGGTCGGCACGACGTCGATTGAGACGTCTGAGCTCTTGTCCAAGGCATTGAAGAAAAACGGCGTTAGTCACGAAGTTCTGAACGCGAAGCAACACGAACGAGAAGCGAATATCGTGCAACAAGCGGGTCGTTCTGGTGCAATAACCATTGCCACCAACATGGCCGGTCGTGGCACGGATATCGTGCTTGGCGGTAATTTGGAAGCTGAACTTGACGAAGCAGGTGAAGGCGCCGACGAAGCAGAAATTCGCGCTGATTGGGCAGAGCGACACAAAGCGGTTCTTGATGCGGGCGGTTTGCACATCGTTGGTACGGAGCGCCATGAATCACGTCGTATCGATAATCAACTTAGGGGTCGTTCAGGACGCCAAGGAGATCCCGGGTCGAGTCGTTTTTATCTTTCGATGGAAGACAGCCTAATGCGGATTTTCGGTGACCCGCAGCGAACCAAGAATTTGTTGTCGCGCGCCGGCATGCGTGAAGGCGAGTCAATCGAAAGCAAGCTCCTAACACGACAAATTGAAAAGGCACAGCGCAAGGTCGAATCGCACAACTTTGATATGCGTAAAAACTTGCTCGAGTACGATGATGTTGCCAACGATCAACGTAAGGTGGTCTATCACCAACGATCTGAATTGATGGCCGCTGAAGAAGTTGCAGATGCTGTTACCGCGATACGCGAGGAAGTCGTTGGGATAGTCGTTGACGAACACATTCCCCAAGGTAGCCTGGAAGAGCAATGGGATCCTGAAGGACTCGCCAACACGTTCGAATCAGAATTTGCAATTACGATGGATGTTCCATTCTGGCTGCTTGAAGATAAGCGTCTAAATGACGATCAGATTCGCACTCGCTGCATTAAGGATATGGACAAGGCATATCGCGCCAAGGAAGAATCGATCGGCGCAGATCTGATGCGTCTTGTCGAAAAGGAAATCATGCTTAAGCAACTTGATTTCCACTGGAAAGAACACCTGGGCGCTATGGATCATTTGCGCCAGAGTGTCGGTTTGCGCAGCTACGCTCAGAAAAATCCCAAACAGGAATATAAGCGCGAGGCTTTCGAGATGTTTGGCGAAATGCTCGAGCGGGTGAAGCACGACACAATTAGTATTCTGTCGCGCGTGCGGATTCAGAGTAAGCAAGACGTGCAGCGGCTTGAACAAGAGCGTCGCACGGCGCAGTCCATGGAGTTTAAGCACGCGGAGGCGCCGAGCTTAGGTCAGGCGCCACCACCAGCAGTAGCTCCTGGGGCCGCGGGCCAGGCACCACCACCAGGCGCGTCTGGTGGTGGTGCCTGGCCCGCGGCGGAGCCGTTCGTCAGAACAGGACGCAAGGTAGGACGTAATGAGGTCTGTCCGTGTGGATCGGGTAAGAAGTTCAAACAGTGTCACGGCAAGCTGAGCGGATAGACAAGACGAATCGCATCCAGGTCGTTGCTGGAATTCTCCGGAATAACCGCGGCGAATTCTTGATCAGCGATCGTCGACGGGCGCGATCAATGTGCGATTGCTGGGAATTCCCGGGCGGTAAGGTGAAAGTCGGAGAGTCCGCAGATGTCGCGCTACGCCGCGAATTACACGAAGAGCTTGGTGTAACTGCGGTGGACTATGCGTCCTTTGCGACAATCGAACACGATTATTCCGACTTATCGGTTGCGATAGAGTTCTTTGTCGTCCGAGCATGGCACGAATCACCGATGGGAAGGGAAGGCCAAGAAATTCGCTGGGTGAGCAAACTCAATCTCAGCGAAGTGACAATGCTGGCCGCCGACGCGCCGATCGTAGAGCGAGTTTTGCAGGAACTCTAGCGCAATGTCGACCGTGTTATCTAACAGATACTAATGTCGAAATCGACGTCGTGGCCAGTTTGAACGGCGCGCGAATCAATCGTCGACCATTCGAGGAATCGCACCGTAAAGCGGTGCTGACTGCTACTAATTTCAGGATAAAGCGAACTACCGGGAGGTAATGCGACGCGCAGCAATCGACAACTGGCATTTTTTTGCATGCGGTGTTGATACATGCCGTTTATCGCCGTCTTAGCGATCGGTCGGGCGCTTTCCCGTATGAGCCATAGAAGTTCTGTTACAGCGTCACAGAGTGGTCGGATGAACTTTAACCAAGTATCCATATCTTCTGTACGTCGCGCAGGAGGCTGGCGCAGCCAGTGACTATATTCGGGCAGATCAAATGCGCAAGTACCGCCGGGAATAGAACTTCTATGCTTGATTGAGCTCAAAAACTCGCAATCCTTAAGTGTCTGCATAAATTGAGTGCCGGCGGCGTCAACCTCCTCGCGACTCTTAATTAAGTTTCCAAGTAGGGCGTCCAAACGGCCAGAATCGACGCCTGGCTGACTCTGAAACTTGCTTAAGGTGTCGATCTGTAAGTCCAGCTCCTTGTGCACCTCGGCACGCACGTCTCCGCGCGTCAGGATAGCCATGATCTCCAGCAAACTTAATATGGCACCTCGGGTCGCCCAGTCGGAGTCGCCTTCGCAGTTATACAGGAGCTGCTGGTATAGAAACTCAAGCCGCATGAACGTCCGCATGCGCTCGTTCAACGGCTGTTCGTACTCCGGAATACGAGCACTTGAGGAGTCAATTGATGTGGTGTGAGCAGAGGCGACCATGTTCGTATTCTGCGCCACCGTCTCTCTTCAGGCAACCAACAAAATACGCGATTGAACTGACGCTTTGCGCCGACATGATTTTCGAGCCGGAGGACAACCTGTGCTCAAAAAAAGACTGAACAGCTACGGAGCCTTGCTTCGACACGGGTTAACGGGCAATCGCCAGCTGTAGGTAGAACTCGTGCAGTTCCTGCACCGCATGCTTGGTTGTGTTGCGGTCGCCGTCATTAGAAATGACATCATCAGCAATTGATAGGCGTTCTTCGCGGCTTGCCTGAGATGCAATTATGAGGCGCGCTTGTTCGACGCTTTCTCTGTCCCGGGCAGTCAGCCGCTCAAGCTGCGTTTCCACGCTGCAATCAACCACCAGAATTCTGTCCATCGATTCTTTCATAGGGGATTCAAACATCAAGGGCACGACGATCATTATATAGGGGCCGTCTGCCTCAGCTGCCTGGATCGAGGCGGCCTCTCTAATGCGAGGATGCAGAATGGATTCCAACTGCCGTCGTTTCTCGTCATCGGCAAAAACGATGCGACGCATTTCGCGGCGATCTAACGATCCATCTGGGGCGATAGCGCCGTCGCCAAAGACCCGCTGAATTTCATCAAGCGCAGGCGCGTCGGGCGCCACCACTTCCCGAGCAATTACGTCGGTGTCGACGATTGCAGTGCCGAGTGCTGCGAAATAGTCAGCGGCAAGAGACTTGCCGCTGGCGATGCCGCCGGTCAGGCCAACAAAGAGGCGTTTTTTATCTGCGTAGTTAATAGTGTTTCCGCTTGCCCGGACTAGGTTGGTTAGCCCATGAAATTCAGGTACCAGTTGACGATATCGGACCCCCACAGCATCGCAATCCAGCCAGCGGCCGCGAGATAGGGGCCGAACGGAATCGGCACGTTACGCTCATGTTGTTTGGTAACAATCAGCATAATGCCAATGACCGCGCCGACGATAGCGGACATCATGATGATCACGGGTAGCAGCTTCCAACCCAGAATGGCGCCTAGTGCTGCGAGCAGCTTGAAGTCGCCATAGCCCATGCCTTCCTTACCCGTAATGATGCGAAAAAGCTGGTACACGCTCCACAGGCTCAGATAGCCGGCCAGCGCGCCCGCAATCGCTGTTTGCGGCTCGATAAACAGCGCTTGGGCACCATCAAGTGGATGGAATAAACTCAGTGACAGGCCGGCCCACAGAAGCGGCAGTGACATCGAGTCCGGAATCAGTTGATGATCAATATCGATGACGCTGATGGCGACCAGCATCCAGGTCAGGCCTATCCCAGCAGCAGCTTCCCAGCCAAATCCGAAATGCCAGGCAACCACTCCAGTAAGAATCGCGGTGAGCAGTTCGACCGCGGGATAACGAGCAGATATTTTTGCGCTGCACCCCGAGCATTTTCCACTAAGCATTAAATAACTGACGATGGGAATGTTTTCGAGAGCGGTTATCTGATGGCCGCACTGGGGACATCGCGAGCGCGGCGCCATCACATCGAATCGACCCTCGGGCAATTCCTTTGCGGGTTCCGCCGCGAGCTCGGCGCACTGCATCCGCCACTCTCGCTCCATCATGAGCGGTAAGCGGTGAATGACCACGTTCAAGAAGCTGCCGACCAGTAGCGCAAGTATGAACGCTGCCGCAATAAAGGTCAGTGGTGACTCGATCAGCAGTGCCTGCATAGTTAGCGCCCGTTTCTTGCTAATTTAATCGGAGAGATGGTTTTGCCGAAATCAGAAACCGCGTCTAGTGGTTACCCCTAGACGGGCAAAAAACCCCCGATCAAAGACCGGGGTTTTCTTAATCCGTATTGAAGATTGCTTCGAAAAGCGGCATTCAAAAAATAATTACGGACGGCAAGCTGCTGGCAGCCATTTGTTCTGCAAACCAGCGCCATTGGCACAAGTCCAGCCGATGCTGCCAGTGTTGTCTATCGCGGTCATTGTCAACGTGGCGGCGGCGATGTTGGCGTTCGCGCTGTTGCCATAAGTTACGGTAACCACGGCGCCTGCAACCTGCACACCGGTTACATATTTGCCAACAATAGTTCCGGCTAACGCGAGTCCAGCGACCGTGTTGTCCGCCGGGAATGCGCCCTGGTCCTGAAAGTACTCAGTTACTGCAGCTTTAGCACCACCAGAGAGGTTCAAGCCTTCAGAAACCTGTGCACGAATCGTGTAGTCTTGATAAGCCGGAATAGCGAACACAACCAAAATGCCGATAATGGCAACTACGATCATAAGTTCGATCAATGTAAAACCTTGTTGTTTCTTCATCTCAGTTATCCCCATGAATATTGAGAGTGTTAGTCAGTCGTAAAGCTACGGCGAATTCGCCTGTACGATACATAAGGCAATTCCCATGCCAAGTTTTCTCTTGATGCCGTAGATTATTATATATTAACTGATTTATGGATTTCGCAAGGCAATTAAGCTGTTTGGGTCGGATCGAAAGTTGGCCACTTAATGTCAGTGTTTGTCCACAAGTGACAAAATTTGTCACCTCAAGCGTTGCTCGGGTGTCGTTTCCAAGGCGTCACTCGATGTCGAGTTTCTTGATTCGGTAACGCAACTGCCGAAATGTCAGGCCAAGCAAACGAGCGGCGGCCGTTTTGTTGTAGCGGGTTTGCTTTAGTGCATTGACGATCGCTTGGCGCTGCACATCGTCAATCTGACTGCCGAGATTACCGCTGGTGTTTGGTGCTGGCGCAGATTCCTCGCTAGCAGGGCGAATTGCCAGATCCCCGGCACCGATCATATTGCCAGCAGGCAAGGTAATAGCACGCTCGAGCATATTTTCCAGTTCTCGCACATTTCCGGGGAAGCGATAGTTTTTCAGCTCTTTGCGAGCGCTTTCGTCCAGAATTTGGGCTGATGATCCGAGCCGCGCCAGAATGTGATCCGCCAGTTTCAAGACATCGTCGCCGCGTTCTCGGAGCGCCGGCACGCGAAGTTCGATGACATTGATGCGGTAGTAGAGGTCTTCGCGAAATTCGCCGGACTTAACCATGCTCGCCAAGTCTTTATGGGTAGGTGACAGTATTCGAACATCTACCGACTCTTCTTTTGCAGCGCCCACGGGCCGCACGGTTTGCTCCTGAATGCGCGTAGCAACTTCACCTGCATCGCAAGCGGCAGATCACCGATCTCATCGAGAAATAAAGTGCCGGTATGGGCTGACTGTGAAAGTCCGACTTTGTCGTGAATCGCGCCCGTAAACGCGCCTTTACGATGTCCAAAAAACTCACTTTCCATGAGCTCTGCTGGGATAGCACCACAGTTGACGGGTACGAACGGGCCGTCTTTTCGTGGGCCGCTATCGTGAATAAGTCGTGTAACGAGTTCCTTGCCAGTGCCGGATTCGCCAGAAATATGTATGGGTGCCTGACTTCTAGCGACGCGATCGATCATATTACGCAATGTATGCATAGCAGGTGATTCGCCCAAGAGACGCGCTGCACTATCCGTATTTTTGTCGCCAAGCTTGAGGGCGTTTTCAATGATATTGCGAAGATTCTGCAGGTCTAACGGCTTCGAAATAAAATCGAAGGCGCCTAGTTTCAATGCCTGTACGGCGGTTTCCACATTACCGTGGGCCGTAATTACCGCAACCGGAATGCCTGCCGCGTTACGTTGCATCCAATCAACAAGCTCCAAGCTATCACCATCCGGTAGGCGCATATCGGTCAAGCACAGATCGAATTTATGCTCGCCGAGCTTCCGTCTGGCGCTTTCGACATCTTCGGCCGCGACCGCGTCGATGCCCATCCGGTCGAGCGTCAACGATAACAGTTCGCGGATGTCCGCTTCATCGTCGACTACCAGTGCAGTTGGTTTTTGCATGTTTATTGTTGCCTAGCTTTCCACGGCTTCCCAGCGATCGGGGTCCGCGAAGACGATTCTGAAGATGCTGCCGCCCGATTCTCGTGCCTGATAAACCAGCGTTGCCCAATTGAGTTCGCACAATTCTCTGGATATGTAGAGCCCAAGATCGTTACCACCACTTCGGGTGGTAAAATGGTTCGAATATCTTATCCGCGGTTGCACTGTCTACACCGTGACCTTGGTCAAGAACTTCCATATAGGGTTGTTTTGTTCGCGATGTGCGACCGGCGGTGATTTCGACACAAATTCCGCCGGTTTCACTGGCATATTTCATCGCGTTGTCACAAAGATTCCATAAAACTTGTCGTAGATGGCTAGGATCCATCCGCACTTCCAGATCCTCTACAACGTCGGCGGGGCTAAGCTCACCCTCTTGCAACTCGAGTGTGCGCGTAAACTCGGCAGCGAAGTCTTTGAGCCAGGGTGCAAGGTGAAATAGTTCCGGGCGACTCTCGTCGTGTCTCGATAGCTGCAATACGTTGTCAATAATGTGACTGACGCGTTCGGCGTGGGTGCCGATAATTTATGTCAGTCGGAGATCCTCCGCACTAAGACCGTCCGATTCCGCCAGCAGTTGACCGGCGTGACTCATCGCACCGACAGGGTTGCGGATTTCATGCGCGATACTCGCGCTCAGGCGCCCTAGTGAGGCCAATTTGGACTGTTGCACGCGTGCATTCATTAGGCTGGCATCTTCCAGGAAGACGAGAATTGGACCCTGCCGCTCTTCCCCTTTTCCCAATGGTGCGAGATGGGCTTTGATGCTTGGGCTTTCATTCTGGTTACTCATGGTCAGGTCGATATGTGAACTCGACTCGGTGTTCTGCTGCCAGCCGGCAATATAGTCAGCAAGATCCGCTGACGCATCTGAAATTTCGACGCCGTGACTGTCAATGGATGTGCCCAGGAGTCCGGCAGCGGACGCATTGATCAGGCGAATGCGATTTCCCGCATCGAGTACCACAATGCTTTCGCGCAAATGTTACACAATATATTGATTGAGCTCGGATAGATTCGCCAGGTCAATGCCACGCTGTAGCCTTGCTTCAGTGTTCATGGGCTTTGTTTTTAATGATGGTTGATCCATGGTCTCCGCGATGCTTGTCGCCGCCTACCGGTCTGCGAAGATTGTAGTCCAGACGAGTGTTTTTTGCGTCTTAAGTTGCTTTCATCCAAAATACGCCGACTTTTCCCCCGGCATAAGATAAAAGTAATAATGAACCTTCACGAATATCAGTCTAAAAAATTATTCGCCGAATACGGCATTCCGGTGCCTGAGGGAGTTCCCGCTACGACGCCCGATGAGGCCGTACAGGCGATGGATAAACTCGGCGGTGACTTATGGGTCGTAAAGGCTCAGGTTCATGCTGGTGGTCGCGGCAAGGCGGGCGGCGTAAAGCTGGCGCGCTCGGCCGAAGAGGTGCAGCAATTCGCAACCGACATGCTGGGCACGATGTTGGTGACGCACCAATCGGGTTCCGAGGGCCTGCCCGTTAACGTTGTGTATGTTGAAGCAGGCTCGGACATCGATCGTGAGCTCTACTTAAGCATGTTAGTCGATCGGGAAGTCAGCAAAGTGTCATTCATTGCTTCGGCCGCCGGTGGCGTGGATATCGAGCAGGTTGCCGCAGACACTCCCGAACAGATTTTCACAGTGGCGATTGGGTCGGATGTTGGATTACAGCCGTATCAGGCTCGTCAGCTTGCATTCGGTCTTGGTTTGGATAAATCGCAAAGCCGTCAGTTCGCAGCTCTAATTAGTAAACTCTACGATTTATTCTTGGGTTGCGACGCGAGCCTGGTTGAAATCAATCCGTTGATCGTGACCAAGGGCGGTGATGTTGTCGCGCTGGACGGCAAGATCAATATTGAAGACAACGCGCTATTTCGACAATCAAGGCTCGAAGAAATGCGCGATGCGAGTCAGGAAGACGAAAAGGAGCGCGAGGCAGCAAAGCACGATCTCAACTATGTTTCGCTGGACGGAAATATTGCTTGCATGGTGAATGGTGCAGGACTCGCGATGGCTACGATGGATCTTATCAAGCTACACGGTGGAGACCCGGCCAACTTTTTGGACGTCGGCGGCGGCGCAACGAGCGAGCGGGTTGCTGCAGCATTTAAGCTAATTCTTTCGAATGACAGCGTGACCGCAATTTTGGTGAATATATTCGGCGGGATCGTACGTTGTGATTTGATCGCTGAAGGCATCATAAGCGCAGTCAAAGAGGTGGGCGTCAGCGTTCCGGTAATTGCTCGTCTTGAAGGTACCAACGTTGACAAGGGTCGGGCACTACTTGCCGACAGTGGTCTGAACATCATTGCAGCAGAAGATTTAACTGACGCTGCACAAAAAGCCGTTGCGGCTTCGAATCGGTAACAGGAATACCCGTCTAATGAGCATATTGGTTAATAAGAACAGCAAGATCATCTGTCAGGGTATTACCGGCAATCAGGGATCATTCCATACTGAGCAGTGCATCGATTACGGCACCAATGTTGTTGCAGGCGTAACACCCGGGCGCGGCGGTGAAGAGCACCTTGGCGTGCCCGTCTACAACACCATGCGCGAGGCCGTCGACCACACTGGCGCAGACGTGAGCATGATTTATGTTCCTGCACCTTTTGCGGCGGATGCAATACTCGAAGCAGCCGACTCGGGTGTCGATTTGATCGTCTGTATTACCGAGGGCATTCCGGTTCTCGATATGGTGAAAGTTAAATCTGCCTTGCGTAGCTATAGCTGCCGCCTCATCGGGCCAAATTGCCCAGGAATTATCACACCGGAGGAGTGCAAGATTGGCATCATGCCGGGCTTTATTCATCAGAAAGGTAGAATCGGCGTTGTTTCACGTTCTGGCACTTTGACGTACGAAGCTGTCTATCAAACGACGCAAAACGGCCTGGGGCAAAGCACTTGCGTCGGTATCGGGGGTGATCCGGTGCGGGGCTTAGGTTTCATCGAATGTCTGGAGTTATTCCAGGCGGATGACGATACCGATGGTGTCGTAATGGTGGGTGAGATTGGTGGCACCGATGAGGAAGCGGCCGCCGAGTTTATTCAATCGGACGTGACCAAACCTGTTGTTGCATACATTGCGGGCGTAACTGCCCCTGCGGGTAAGCGCATGGGACATGCAGGCGCTATTATCGCGGGAGGCAAGGGCACTGCAAATGATAAATTCAAAGCTTTAGAAGCGGCGGGTGTCGCGACCGTAAGATCACCTGCTGAGCTCGGCAGCAAAATGATGGAATTTATAAACGGCTGATTGGGCCAGGTCGTTACTATTGAGTATTACGCTATAGTTCTAATAGCCAAATTGATTGGCTAAATTTTCATCTTTAGAGCAATCTTTAAGCCATGAAAGAAAAAATCTCCGTCGCACTGGCGCAAGTTGATCTTGTCGTTGGCGATGTCTCGGGCAATACGCAAAAAATAATCGAATATTCACAACGCGCGCGCAATGAAATGCGTACAGATTTGGTCGTATTTCCAGAGCTTAGCGTTAGTGGTTATCCGCCTGAAGATTTACTATTTCATTCTGGGCTGCAACGTCGAGTGGACGATGCACTGCAGACCATTCGCGACTCCATTCGCGGCATTGCGGTGTTGGTTGGTTATCCAGAGTACGACGGCGACGCGATCTACAACGCTTGCGCAGTGTTTAAGGATGGCGCCGTTCTCGCACAATATCGCAAACATTTGTTACCAAACTATAGCGTTTTCGATGAGCAACGATATTTTGTCGCCGGAAAGGAAGCATCGGTTTTTTCGCTAAATGGAATTCGCGTCGGCATCAACATCTGTGAAGACATGTGGAAGAGTGGCCCGGTGGCTGCAAGTCGTGCCGCGGGTGCCGAGGTAATCGTCGCCATCAACGGCTCGCCCTATGAACACGATTGCCAGCGCTATAGAGAAAGTGCCGTAAAAAGTAGAATCAAAGAGGTCGGTATTCCCGTTGTTTATTTGAACATGGTGGGTGGTCAAGACGAATTGGTTTTCGATGGCGGATCCTTCGCGATGGATGCCAATGGCGATCTCGCATTTCGCGCGGAACGATTCAAAGAAGGTATGTATCAGGTTGAACTGATTGCGGATGCTGCAGGCGTTGCACCGAGAGGAAGCGCAGTGGCACCTGCATTGTCGGACGTTGAAAGTCACTATCAGGCTTTGGTGTGCGGTACTCGAGACTATGTACGCAAGAACGGGTTTCCAGGCGTAATTCTAGGTTTGTCAGGCGGTATCGATTCGGCATTGGTTTTGGCAATTGCGTGCGATGCACTCGGCGCTGATCAGGTTCGCGCGGTGATGATGCCGTTTCGATACACGAGCAACATGAGTCAGGAAGATGCTGCTAAGCAGGCAGCATTGCTCGGAATACGCTACGACGTGATAACAATTGAGCCGATTTACGAAGCAACTATTGCTCAATTAGAACCGATATTTGAAGGCCGGGAAGCGGATGTAACCGAAGAAAACATTCAAGCTCGCTGCCGCGGCTTGTTATTGATGTCGATCTCCAATAAATCTGGCCGTATGTTGCTGACGACCGGCAACAAAAGCGAAATGGCGGTCGGCTATGCAACCCTTTATGGCGATATGGCGGGCGGTTTCGCACCTATTAAGGACTGCAGTAAGACGCTGGTCTATCAGTTGGCACGGTATCGCAATACGGTTAGTGAGGTTATTCCCGAACGGGTCATCACCCGGCCGCCGTCAGCGGAATTGCGACCCAATCAAAAAGATACAGATTCGCTACCGGACTACGACGTGCTCGACCCGATTTTGCAGGCGTTCATCGAGCGTGATCTTTCGGTTGCAGACATTGTTGCCGATGGCTATGACAAAGATGTTGTTGTCCGTGTGCTCGAACTGGTTAAGCGCACTGAATACAAACGCCGGCAGGCGCCACCGGGAATTCGAATTTCGAGTAGGGCATTCGGTCGGGATTGGAGATACCCGATTACGTCACGGTATACGTTTCCTGAGGAATGATCTGGCGGGGTCAGCGTGTTCAATCGCGGCAAGGTCACTCTTGGCCATCCCTGGTCTCGCGACATATAGACTCCTGTCCATCATGCCGGTCCTACAGCATTGTTAGGATTAAGGGTTTTGCGATACCGCTGATTGGTTCGCGTCGGCCGAGAAATTCTTTTCCAATACACGCCGCGTGTCGTCGGCAAGTTCTGTCATGCCGAGGCCCTCGTAGGACTCGATCATGATGCGTAGCGACTCTTCGCCACTGTCTGCGCCGTGATAGGTTTCCAGAGCCGTTTTGACTCGATTGAGCGAGGCTACGTATGCGTCTTGACTGAGATAGAAGAGTGCTACTTCGTTTTCGTATGCGGCTAGACGATTCTTGAGATAGACCATTCGTTGTTCGGCATCAGCGGCATATTCGCTGGCAGGATACCGATCAACCAAACGACTTAAAATCGAAAACGCTTGTTGTCCATCGCGCGGTGGGCGGCTATTGATGTCTTTTCTGAACAGGCGTTCCAGAAAGCCCTGGCCGCGATCGAAATACGCCAATCCTTGAATGAACAACGCGTAGTCGACGCGCGCGTGCGTTGGATTCTCGCGGAGAAAAGTTTCGCCCGCTTCAATGGCTTGTTCGGTTCGGTCGTCTTTGTAATAGGCGTATGCCAGTTCCAACTGAATTTGCGTCGAGAATTCGCTAAAAGGAAAACGCGCTTGTAAAGCTTCAAAAATGCCGATTGCCTTTCGGTAATTGCCATTACTTACAGCATCTTGGGCGTCGACATAAGCATCGCGAATGCTCGAATTGAGGTCGAATTCTTCTTCTTCGCCGGCGCAACCCGTTGCAAATACGGCAACGAGCATCAACATTGCAAGCGCCCGCAGCACGCGGCTCGTCTTCATCACCTTTTGATGGGGCTTCGATTTTTCGACAACATTTGACATATTGGTAGTTCTTCTCATATCCCGCGGGAATTTTTTCTCGTCAAAATAGCGGCCGAACTTTGCACGAAACCGGCAGAATCGGCAAGTATACCGTAAACTTAGCGCTATTCTGATTGCCATCCCAGTGGGCTTAAGTGACCGATTCTTTAGAAAAATTCGTACCGCCTGACCTTTCCGGTCTGCGTTTGGACATAGCGCTCGCCAGTATGTTTCCCGACTACAGCAGAAGTCGCCTAAAAAGCTGGGTTTTGAAGGGAAATGTCACTGTAGATGGTCGGACAATGCGGCCTCGCGACAGCGTCGCTGGCGGCGAACAGATCATCGTTCAACCGCAAGCCGAAGTCAGCGTCACCAGTCTTCCCGAGCCCTTGAATCTCGATATCGTCTTTGAAGATGAAGATCTCCTTATCGTTAACAAGCCGGCCGGATTGGTTGTCCATCCGGGTACGGGAAATACCCATGGCACCTTAATGAATGGACTTCTGCATCATGTTGCCGGCCTTGAGGCGTTGCCGCGTGCCGGCATCGTGCACCGACTAGACAAGGACACAAGTGGTCTTTTATTAGTTGGAAAGAATTTAACGTCGCACACGGCTTTAGTACGCGCATTGGCCGACCGTGACATTTCCAGACATTATCTGGCGATCTGCGTCGGAGTTCTGACCGGTGGCGGCAAGGTCGATGCGCCGATCGGGCGTAACCCTGCAGATCGGGTGAAAATGAGCGTGCAGGAACAAGGTAAGCCAGCCATCACCCATTTTCGTGTGAAAGAACGATTTCGTGCCCACACTTTCGTTGACGTCCAACTCGACACCGGTCGGACCCATCAAATAAGAGTGCATTTCGCGCATCGCCGTAATCCCTTGGTTGGCGATCAGGTGTATGGCGGCCGACTTGGGATGCCGGCAGGTGCGACCGAAGAACTGCGCGAATCATTGCGGCGCTTTAAGCGCCAGGCACTGCATGCAACCCGCTTGTCTTTCGCGCATCCAAAAAGCGGCGAGACGATCGAGCAAGTCGTAGAACCGCCGCAGGATTTTAACGATCTGTTGAACATCATGCGCACCGACGTTGTGCACGAATCTTGAACGATGCCCTCGAGTGGATAGAGGCGGACTGGCCTGCACCGTCAGGCATTTTGGCGGGATGTACCACGCGTATTGGCGGTGTCAGTCAGGATGAATTTGCAGCGCTAAATCTTGGGTTGCATGTGGGCGACGACCCCACGCACGTAGCTGATAACCGACGTCTCATGACATTGGGTTGCGGACTCGCCAATGAACCTGCTTGGCTCGATCAGGTACATGGAACGCACGTCGTTGTGGACCCGGGCCCCGTTCAAAGTCTCGAGGCTGATGCGATCGTTAGTACGAGATCTGACGCAGTCTGCGCGATCATGGTTGCGGATTGTTTACCCGTTCTATTTGTTTCGGAAAATGGCGAAGAAGTCGGCGCTGCCCACGCCGGTTGGCGTGGACTATGCAATGGCGTACTTGAAGCGACAGTTGAAGCTTTTGAGGCGTCTGCCGAGAACCTATTGGTATGGCTTGGTCCGGCAATATCTCAGGAACATTTCGAAGTGGACGATGAGGTGCGCGATGCGTTCATTGATCACGATCGGATTGCAGCGCAGTGCTTCACACAAAATCTGCAGGGCGGCTGGCAGGCCGATCTATGCAGCCTTGCAGAGCAGCGCCTCCATGGTATGGGAGTGCAACAGATATACGGCGGCAGATTGTGCACCTTTAGCGATCCGCAGCGCTTCTTTTCCTACCGCCGTAACGGGCAATGCGGGCGAATGGCAGCATTTGTTGCCCGAGCCTCGGCATAGGGCTGGAAAAATGAGGCCGAAGCCTCATATAAGAGTCCATAGAAGGTCGAGGACATCCTCGGCATAGGATCAACTGGAGGTTAAGGGCCTGGTCCCTTAATGATACACAGTCATGCGAATGGACAAACTCACCAGCAAGTTTCAAATGGCACTCGCCGAGGCGCAGTCGCTCGCTGTCGGACAGGAACATCAATTCATTGAGCCAGCCCACCTGATGGTTGCTTTACTCGACCAGCAGGGCAGTTCTGTACGCGGATTGCTGACCAGGGCCGGCGTTAACGTTAATGTGTTGCGCTCGAAACTCGGTGAGTTGTTGGACAGATTGCCAAAAGTCGAAGGCACCGGTGGTGAAATTCACATCGGCAACGATGTCAGCAAACTGTTAAACCTCACCGATAAGCTGTCGCAGGATCGAAATGACCAATTCATTTCCAGCGAACTGTTTGTCTTAGCTGCCTTGGATAAGTCCTCGCCGCTTGCGTCGGCTCTAGAGCAGGCTGGTGCAATCCGTGGTGCGATTGAACAATCCATTGATGAGATTCGTGGCGGTCAGCCGGTGGATGGTCCAAACGCGGAAGACACACGGCAAGCACTCGAGAAATATACCGTCGATCTAACGGAACTTGCGGAACAGGGGAAACTCGATCCCATTATCGGCAGAGACGACGAGATTCGTCGCACGATTCAGATCTTGCAACGGCGCACCAAAAACAATCCGGTTTTGATAGGTGAGCCCGGCGTAGGCAAGACGGCCATCATTGAAGGTCTCGCACAGCGAATCATCAATAACGAAATTCCCGAAGGTTTGCGTAACAAAAGAATCCTGTCGCTCGACATGGGCGCATTGATTGCAGGCGCAAAATTTCGCGGCGAGTTTGAGGAGCGCCTGAAGGCGGTTCTCTCTGATCTGGCGAAGCAAGAAGGACAGATCATTCTCTTTATTGATGAATTACACACGATGGTTGGCGCGGGCAAAGCCGAAGGATCGATGGATGCTGGCAACATGCTGAAGCCGGCTTTGGCGCGCGGAGAATTACATTGTGTCGGCGCGACAACGACTGACGAGTATCGAAAGTATCTGGAGAAAGACGCAGCACTTGAGCGGCGCTTCCAAAAAGTATTGGTTGTTGAACCAACCGTTGAGGATACGATCGCGATTCTTCGCGGATTGAAAGAGCGCTATGAAGTGCATCACGGTGTTGAAATATCCGATCCGGCAATCGTTGCTGCGGCGACACTTTCGCATCGCTACATTTCAGATCGACAATTGCCCGATAAGGCCATCGATTTGATCGACGAAGCCGCATCAATGATTCGTATCGAGATCGACTCTAAACCGGAGGAGATGGATAAACTCGAACGCCGCATTATCCAGCTAAAAATTGAACGCGAAGCTTTAAAGAAAGAGTCTGACGACGCGTCGCGAAAACGCCTCGAAGATATCGAAGCGCAACTAGGCACGTTCGAGCGAGAATTCGCTGATCTGGACGAAATCTGGAAATCAGAGAAAGCGGCTTTGCAAGGTACAACGCACATTAAGGAAGAGCTGGAACGGTCCCGCCTGGAATTGGAAACGGCGCATCGAGCGAACGATCTGGCCCGCATGTCGGAATTGCAATACGGGCGAATCCCGGACTTCGAAAAGCAACTTGCGAGTGCCGTGGTCGCCGAAGATAAAGAGACGACACTTTTGCGTAATAACGTGACCGACGTAGAGGTCGCCGAGATTGTGTCGAAGTGGACCGGCATACCCGTTGCAAAAATGCTCGAAGGCGAAAAAGACAAGCTGTTGCAAATGGAAACCATCGTTCAGCAGCGCGTGATAGGGCAATCCGAAGCACTTAAGGCGGTTGCGAATGCGATACGGCGGTCGAGAGCCGGACTATCTGATCCTAATCGTCCTATCGGTTCTTTCCTGTTTCTGGGTCCGACAGGTGTAGGTAAAACGGAGTTAACCAAAGCTCTGGCGCATTTCTTGTTCGATACCGACGATGCGATGGTGCGTCTCGATATGTCCGAATTTATGGAGAAGCATTCGGTTGCGCGGTTGATTGGTGCGCCGCCGGGATATGTTGGCTATGACGAGGGCGGATATCTCACCGAAGCAGTGCGTCGAAGACCCTATTCCGTCATTCTTCTAGATGAAATCGAAAAAGCACATCCGGACGTCTTCAACGTGTTGTTGCAGGTGCTCGACGACGGGCGCTTGACTGATGGCCAGGGACGCACGGTCGACTTTCGAAATACGGTCATCGTGATGACCTCGAATCTGGGCTCACAAAGAATCCAGGAGCTCGCCGGTGAACAAAACTACGATGCCATGAAGTCATCGGTAATGGAGATCGTAACGCAGCATTTTCGACCGGAATTTATTAATCGTGTGGACGATACGGTTGTATTCCATCCTCTCGGCCGTGAGCATATTCGCGCAATAGTCGATATTCAGCTTGGCTATCTGCAAGAACGCCTCGCCGGGCGAGATATGAAAATCGTATTGTTGGAGGCGGCGCGGGACAGGCTGGCGAACGCGGGTTTTGATCCGGTTTATGGCGCCAGGCCACTGAAACGTGCAATTCAACAGCAGGTAGAGAACCCGCTTGCTCAGGAAATACTGCAGGGTCGGTTTAAGCCTGGTGATGTTATCGAGGTCGGCGTAACTGACGATCAACTTGAATTTCAGAACGCTGCCTGAACGCTGCAAAAAAACATATAATCGAACCCTAAAATGGCGCCGCCGCCAATCCTCTGGCAGCGGCAACTTTTCGTGATGGAGAACAATGCGTGCCGATTTACGAGTATGCGTGCAAGAGCTGTGATCACACGCTTGATGCCCTGCAAAAAATGAGTGATGACCCGTTGGTCGATTGCCCTGAATGCGGTGAGGCGGCGCTGAAGCGTCTGATATCCGCGCCGCGTTTTCGTTTGAAAGGACAGGGCTGGTACGAAACGGATTTCAAGAAGGACAATCAACGCAATCTCGCGAAGGGTGATTCCGAGGCGGCTCCAAGCGCCAAAAGCGACGACAAGAAGGAACCGAAAACCATTAAAGAGGAATCCAAGAAGGCCGATACCAAGAAAGAGGCCACGTCTAAGAGTGATGTTTCATGAAAAACCTCCGCCGCTACATTGTCGCGGGATTGCTTGTATGGCTGCCGTTGGCAGTGACCTACAAGCTGCTCGAGTTCGTCATCGGCCAAATGGATGGCTGGTTGGATGAATTTCTAAAGTGGTTGCCGCCAAGCTATCACCCAGATGAAATGCTGGGTATTGCTTTGCCCGGCCTTGGAGTGCTGTTCACCTTTCTGCTGCTTGTCATCACTGGAATGCTTGCGGCTAACTTCGTCGGTCGGGCCTTTGTCACAGGATGGGAGTCGCTGCTCGATCGCATTCCATTCGTCCGAGCGATCTATTCTGCCGTCAAGAGTTTCGCTGAGCTGGTTTTCTCGGACCAAAGCCAGTCATTCAAAAAAGTACTACTCGTGCAATATCCGCGCAAAGGCCTATTTAGTCTTGCCTTTCAGACCTCGAGCAACCTGGGTGAGTTGCAGGGTCGCACCGGCGAAGAGTTAGTGTGTACATTCGTGCCAACGACGCCAAATCCCACCTCCGGTGTCATCATAATGGTACCTAAGCAAGACACGATCGAACTCGATATGGAGGTCGATGAAGCGCTGAAGATGGTTATTTCTCTCGGAGTCGTCGTCCCGGTCTGGAAGGATGGCCAGATTGCCGAGTTACCACTCAAACAGCCAGATGCTAGCGACGAGTCGAAAAAGCAAGACTGAAGTTGCAGCCCAACTCGGCAGGTCGTACCATGCCCCGCCTCTAAAAAGCACAGTTCTACAGACGGAATTCAAGATGCGCAGTCACTATTGCGGACATATAAATGAAGACCATATCGGCGAAGAAATCTCCGTATGCGGCTGGGTGCATCGTCGTCGAGATCATGGCGGGGTCATCTTCGTAGATTTGCGCGATCGGGAAGGGCTGCTGCAAGTCGTCTTCGATCCGGATCGCGCCGAAATCTTTGCAGAAGCCGAACGTATTCGCGGTGAATACGTGCTGGCTGTAAAAGGCATTGTTCGCGAACGTCCCGATGGGACAGTCAACGCGAACATGCCGACTGGAAAAATCGAGGTGTTAGCGTACGAACTTGTCACCTTGAACGATGCCGAGACGCCGCCCTTTCATCATGATGAGCAGGCGAACGAAGAACTGCGTTTGAAATATCGCTATCTCGACCTGCGGCGTGAGGGAATGCTTGGCAATCTTCGATTACGACACGCTGTGACTCGGGCCATGCGTAACTATCTGGATGACAATGGATTTATTGACGTCGAAACGCCGATGTTGACGCGGGCAACCCCTGAGGGTGCACGCGACTACATCGTGCCGAGCCGTACGTATCCCGGAAAATTCTTTGCGCTGCCGCAGTCGCCACAAATTTTCAAACAATTGCTCATGATGTCCGGACTCGATCGTTACTATCAGATCGTACGTTGCTTCCGTGACGAAGATCTGCGTGCCGATCGACAACCCGAATTTACGCAGCTTGATATTGAAATGAGTTTCGTTGATGAGGCGGAAGTCACCGGCGCTATGGAAGGGTTGGTCCGGACCCTGTTTAAAGAGGTCATGGATGTTGAGCTACCAGCCGAGTTTCCACGGCTGAGCTATGCGGATGCGATGCATCGATACGGGTCCGATAAACCGGATTTACGTATCGATTTAGAATTGGTCGAGGTTGCCGATTTGATGGCATCGGTCGAATTTAAGGTCTTCGCGGGTCCAGCGGCTGATCCTGACGGTCGGGTCGCGGCCCTGTGTGTTCCTGGCGGCAGCAAACTCAGCCGCAAGGATATTGACGGTTATACCGCATTCGTTGGTCGTTATGGTGCGAAAGGTCTCGCCTATATCAAAGTCAACGATGCGGGCGCAGGTCGTGAAGGCTTGCAATCGCCGATTCTGAAGTTCCTACCTGACGATGCTGTTAACGGCATCATGGAACGTACGGCGGCAAAAGACGGCGACCTGATTTTCTTTGGCGCCGATAAGGCCAGAGTTGTGAATGACGCGCTGGGTGCACTCCGTGTCAAAGTTGCTGAAGATCGTGGTTTGGTCGCCGATGAATGGCAGCCGCTGTGGGTGGTTGATTTCCCCATGTTTGAAGAAGACGCGCAATCGAAGGGCTGGACTTCACTGCACCATCCGTTTACGGCGCCATCCGTTGCTAGTCTCGACGATGTGCGCGCAGAGCCGGGAACCGTTTTATCTCGTGCGTACGACATGGTGTTGAATGGTTCAGAGATTGGCGGCGGGTCCATACGAATTCATAGCCAGGAGATGCAAGCAGCCGTATTTGAATTGCTTGGTATAAGTGATGAGGAAGCAGAAGAGAAGTTTGGCTTCCTGCTACGCGCACTGGAATACGGTTGTCCCCCACATGGCGGCATCGCTTTCGGGCTGGATCGTATGGTCATGCTGATGGCGGGTGCTGACAGTATTCGCGATGTCATTGCGTTTCCGAAAACTCAATCGGCGAGCTGTCCTCTGACGAACGCGCCCGGCGAAGTCTCAGAAGCTCAACTGAAGGAAACTGGCATTCGCGTTCGTGTCCCGCGAGCGGAATAGTTTTGAGTTTCTTACAATAAAGCCGCGACGACCTGAATCAGTTCTTGTTGTCGTTTACTCGCACGATGGCGATACTTTATTGCTAAAACGTTCTGCGCCCTTTGAATTTTGGCAGTCTGTAACGGGTTCCCTGGAAACGAACGAATCTCCAATTGAAGCTGCGCGACGCGAGCTATTCGAAGAAACGGGGCTCGGTGAACACGGTCACCTGGTTGACTCGGGTCGTAGTCGAGTCTTCGAAATTGATCTGCGCTGGCGCGATCGCTATGCCGATGGAGTTACGGAAAACACGGAATACGAGTGGCATTTCTACGCACCGAAATCGGAAGAGATACAACTCGATAGTGCTGAGCACACCGCATCGCGGTGGGTGCCACTTGGGTGCGCGGCAGATGAGGTGTGGTCTTGGACTAATAAAGAAGCTTTGAGCGCCTTATTATCGGAATTGCGTACAAATTCGCAGTCGGTATGATGCAGGACATCCGTCGTTAGTTGGCGCGACCAAACAACAGCACAAGGGATAGGAATGAATACTGAGGCAACTCAAGAAGTACGCATAACGCCGCGTTACATGCTTTTGCTGATCGTGTCGATTCCTGTTTTTGCATTGATTTACTATCTGGTCGGCACGACGTTCTTTGCATCACCATTATCGTTGCAAGAGTACGTCGTGTTTTCTACTCTTGTGGCAATTGTTGTGACTGGCTGTTACCAATTATTTTTCTGGGTTCAGCGTAATAACTTTCAATTCAAAACACGATGTTTTGTAACTTCATGGGATGCCAAGATTCCGTTTTGGCCGTCGTGGGTGTGGATTTACTCCTTTCTCTACTACATCGTAATCGGCTTTGTTGTCGCATCTATTCAATCGATGGCCGAAGGTGTTTATCTGATTTTCGGCGCCATCATGCTGCTGCTTTCGCAGGTCGCCTTCTTTTATCTCTTCCCATCGACAGTACCGTCTGAGTTTCGGCAGTATGAATCGAATACGTGGGCGACAAAATTCTTGCGCTTCGTGCAGGGTAAAGATAATGGACGAAACTGCATGCCGAGCATGCATTGTTCCGTTGCGATGTACGTTAGTTTGGTTCTTTCCCCAACAATCGGGAATTACGCCTGGACATTCGTTGGGTTGATCGCTGTCTCATGTTTGCTAGTGAAACAACATCAAATCGCGGATATTTTGCCTGGCATTGGGCTTGGTTATATTGTCTGGTATCTCGCGCCGACCATTGTGTAATATCAAGGGCCAGAGTCTGTGACTCTGACCCCAATTAGCTCAGTCTTCGCCCAGCTTCTTAAGAGAATAAAGTGCGTCCAGTGCTTGTCTTGGTGTCATTTCGTCAGGATCAATGTCGTCAAGCGCATCAGCTAAAGGGTTTGCTTCTGGAATCGGTGGTGCACTGAGCGGTAACTGCGTTTGTGGGTGTTCGTAGACCTGTTGTGCCTCGAGTGTTGTCAGATATTTTTTGGCGCGGCGAATGACAGCGGCCGGCACGCCCGCAAGAGACGCAACCTGAAGACCGTAGCTCTGATTAGCTGGGCCTGCTTTAACTGCATGTAGAAATATCAACTGACCTTTGTGTTCTGTCGCATCGAGGTGGGCGTTTTCGCAAGCCGAAACCTCATCAGCAAGTGCGGTGAGTTCGAAGTAATGCGTCGCGAACAACGTAAATGCCTGCGCTTTTTGACCCATGTGATGCGCAGCTGCCCAGGCCAGTGACAACCCATCGAAGGTGCTTGTGCCGCGCCCAATCTCATCCATCAAAACGAGACTGCATTCCGTCGCGTTGTTAAGAATAGTCGCGGTTTCTGTCATTTCGACCATGAATGTCGAACGCCCGCCGGCGATGTCATCGGAGGCGCCGATACGCGTAAAGATTCTGTCGATGGGGCCAATGCGCAGACTGTCCGCCGGGACGAAGCTGCCAATGTGAGCGAGAATCGTAATGAGCGCTGCCTGACGCATGTACGTAGATTTTCCGCCCATGTTTGGGCCGGTGATAACCAACAACTTGTGTTGATCGTTCATTATTAGATCATTTGCCACAAACGGCGTATCGATAACCTGCTCGACGACCAGGTGACGGCCGCCGCGAATCTCAATGCAGGGTTCACTGGCGAGCTCAGGTTTGATGAGATTCAGGCTTTCTGCGCGTTCGGCAAATGACACTAGAACGTCTAATTCTGCAAGACCGAAAGCGGTCAATTGCAAGTCCGACAAGTTTTCATTCAGCCTATCGATTAATGACTCATACAAATATTTCTCGCGGGATAGTGCTCGCTCGCGAGCACTTAAAACCTTGTCTTCGAACTCTTTTAATTCTGGTGTGATGAACCTTTCGGCGTTCTTCAGTGTTTGACGCCTTACGTATTCATCTGGTGCTTTTGCGGCGAGACTTTTGCTGATCTCGATGTAGTAACCATGCACACGGTTGTATCCAAGCTTTAAGGAAGACAGGCCAGTGCGTTCCTTTTCGCGAGCCTCCAGATCCAATAGATATTGATCGGCGTTGTTTGCTATCGCCCGAAGATCATCTAATTCTTCATCGAAGCCCTCGGCAATCACACCGCCATCGCGAATCAACATCGGTGGGTTGTCGATGATGGATTTTTGTAACAAGTCGCGTTGCTGACCGTGATCGCTAACTTGCTGCCGCAGCTCTGTGAGCAAAGGAGAATCTAGTTTTCGGAGTTCCGCTTTCAATTCAGGTATGCGTGTCAGCGTTATTCCCAACTGGCGCAAATCTCGTGGTCGCGCGGATCGCAATGCGATTCGGGAGAGAATGCGCTCCACGTCGCCGATGCCGTGTAGCATCGACTGAATTGATTCAATTGTTTGTGACATTAGAATCGACTCGACCGCTTGATACCGGCCGCGCAGCAATTCCGCATCGCGAATGGGTCGTTGTATCCAACGCTTGAGAAGTCGACTACCCATCGGGCTCTGGCATCGATCCATAATGCCGGCCAAGGTGAGATCCTTGTGTCCGGTCAGGCTTTCTTCAAGTTCCAGGTTACGTCGCGTCGGACCGTCCATAATGACGGCATCGCTTAAGGTCTCGACTGTGACGGAGCTTAGGTGTGGGAGAGCCGTTTTCTGTGTGTCGTTAACGTACTGCAGCAGCGCTCCTGCTGCGGCAACGCCGAGTGGTGAGTCGTCGCATCCAAAGCCTGATAAATCTTTCGTTTTGAATTGGGAGCACAGGAGTCGAGTCGCACTGTCCAACTCAAAGTACCAGGGTGGTCGTGTACTCGTACGAATGCCGTTGTTGACTATCCTTTCGGTATCTTCCTCCACAACGATAATTTCTGCAGGTTTCAGTCGTTCCAATTCGCCGCCGAGGGCATCGATACCTTCCAGCTCTGTCAGACGAAAGCGTCCACCGGCAAGGTCGAGCCAAGCGAGCCCAACTCGACTGCCGGAAAAACACACCGCTGCGACAAGATTGTCTCGTGCAGCGGAGAGCAGCGCTTCATCCGTTAGTGTGCCGGGAGTGACGACACGCATAACTTTGCGCTCGACCGGGCCTTTGCTGGTGGCCGGGTCTCCGATCTGTTCGCAAATGGCAACGGACTCGCCTTTGCGGACGAGTTTAGCCAGATATCCTTCTATGGCGTGATAGGGAACGCCGGCCATCGGGATCGCGTTGCCCCCGGTTTTGCCGCGTGCCGTCAACGTAATATCGAGGAGTGCTGACGCCCGCTTCGCATCGTCAAAAAATAACTCGTAAAAATCTCCCATCCGGTAGAAAACCAGCATGTCTGGGTAGTCCGATTTGATGCGCATGTATTGCTGCATCATCGGTGTATGGACGGGAGTGACGTTGGCGCTCATTTTCTTTTTATTTTCAAGCATCCGAGTGATGCATGCTAGCCTTTGCAAGTTATGAAGTCGATGCCTCGCAAATGAACACGTGAAAGCCGTCCACGTTGAAACTGGGCGCCATTTCTATGGCGGCGCGCAACAGGTTATCTGGTTGTTGGAAGGCTTGGTTGCAGCCGGTGTCGATTGCGAACTTGTCTGTCCCCCGGATTCTGATATCGCCAGCAGGGCGTCTGCATTAGGGGTCAGCGTTGTCGAAATGCCGTGCGCAGGCGATCATGACATCCGATTCATGTGGCGCTTACGTAATTTTCTTCGTAAGGCAAAACCAGATCTTGTCCATTGCCACAGCCGACGCGGTGCGGACTTTTGGGGCGGCCGAGCAGCACGAGCCGCTGGGATTCCGGCGGTCTTGTCACGTCGTGTAGACAGCCTGGAGTCGTCATATTTCTCCCGACTCCGCTACAAACCATTCAACAAAGTCATCGCAATTTCCAGCAATATTGCGACTGTCTTGAACACAGCCGGGATTAATTCTGATCGCCTCGTTGTGATCCGTGATGCGGTCGATGTTGATAGCGTGAATCAAGCGCCGGAAGCGGATGTGCTTAGCCGTTATTTTGATCTCACTGAAAAACATTTTGCCATTGCTGTCGTCGCGCAGCTTATTCGCCGCAAAGGGCATCGATTCTTGTTCGATGTTTTGCCTGGCTTGGTTTTCAAGAACCCACAAATTAGAGTCGTCGTCTTCGGGGTCGGGCCAGATGAGGTGCAACTACGGGCGCTGGCTCGCAAACTCGGCCTAAGTGGAGCCGTTAAGTTTGCAGGGTTTCGCCTCGACCTTGATGAATATCTGGCGGCCTTCGACTTGCTCGTGCATCCTGCCGAGAAAGAGGGCCTCGGTGTTGCGATGCTAAAAGGAGCATCTGCTGGATTACCGGTGATTGCGTTTGATGTTGCGGGTGCTAAGGAAGCGGTTGCTCACGGCAAAACCGGCGCGCTAATCCCGGCAGGAGATGTCGAGAGTCTACAAAAAGCGATCGAGCTCATGATCGAAGAACCGGAGATGCGTCGGTCCTTAGGTGCGGCAGGTAGGCAACGTATGCGAGACGAATTTTCGGTTCAGGCGATGGTAGAAAGCCATATCGCGTTGTACGATCAATTAAGTAATGGATGAACTTACTGACATAGAGAGCGCAGCAACTGTTTTGGTCAAAGAGTTGATCAAATCGCGCAAAGTCGTGGCGACGGCTGAGTCTTGTACCGGTGGATGGATTGCCAAAGCAATCACGGGCGTTGACGGAAGTTCGCAGTGCTTCGGCTATGGAATAGTGACCTATTCGAATGGTGCCAAGGAATCGTTGTCAGGTGTTGATCCAGCTAAGTTGAACGAACACGGCGCCGTCAGTGAGGCCGTAGTGCGTGAGATGGCTGAAGGCGTGCTGGCCATGAGCGGCGCAGACTATGCAGTAGCTGTGAGCGGCGTCGCCGGGCCCACGGGTGGCAGCAAAGAGAAACCGGTCGGTATGGTTTGGTTTGGCTGGGCGACCCGAAATAAGGACAAAATTAAGTCTGAAGCAGACCGGCAGCATTTTCCGGGAGATCGGGAAGATGTACGGGCACAAACGGTCATGGCGGCGTTACTCGGCATCAGGGAGCGGTTGAGAAAAGATGGCTGACAGGAAGTTGTTTTTTGCGTTGTGGCCCTCGCATCGGTAGCGGGAGCTGCTGCGCGACACGATTAACCCTGTGTTATCGGCCATCGAGGGTTCGACCGTTGATCGTCGCAATTGGCATGTGACCTTAGTATTCATCGGGAATTTCCCTGAACAGCACCTGCCGGGCCTTTGGAAGGCAATGGATCTTATCGACCCCGGCGAAATCAGACTGCGTTTTGACAGTTTGACGTTTTGGCAGAGTCCCAAAATCGCCTGTATACACTCGAAAACGACGCCGCCTGAATTGAGCCAGCTGATGACCAAGCTGCACCAGGTTGTGGCGCCCCTCGGAATAGCCCGGAAGATCGCGTTTACCGGCCCCATATCACCGTTTCAAGGAAGGCGAGGGCCTTTCAGGAAGTGCGGTTGGCGCGACCGATCGAGCTGTTGTGGACGGACTTCGAATTGGTTGAGTCTTTATCGCAACGAGGCGAAGTTCAGTACCGCCCTTTGAAACAATAACTTCGGTGTAATACTTCATAGATTGCTCAATTAAGGGCCGTGGTCCAACTGTCCTGCGCCTCCAAAAAATGGGATAATCACCCATTAACTTCTCCCTCCTAAATGGCTCAAAAAACAATGGATGACAATCGAAAAAAGGCGCTTGCCGCCGCTCTAGGACAAATTGAAAAACAATTCGGCAAAGGATCTGTCATGCGCTTGGGCGATGGCGGTGTTATTAAAGATATTGAGTCCGTTTCAACCGGTTCTATTGGGTTGGATACAGCATTGGGAATAGGCGGCTTACCAAGAGGCCGAGTGGTAGAGGTTTATGGTCCTGAGTCATCGGGTAAGACGACTCTCACATTACAAGTGATCGCTGAAGCACAGAAACTGGGTGGTACAGCGGCCTTTGTTGATGCGGAGCACGCCTTGGATCCGCAATATGCGGAGAAGCTCGGCGTCAATGTTGACGAGTTGCTGGTTTCGCAGCCGGACACAGGTGAGCAAGCGCTGGAAATCACGGACATGTTGGTGCGCTCTGGCGCAATTGACATTGTCGTCATCGACTCCGTGGCGGCGCTCACACCAAAGGCAGAAATCGAAGGCGAGATGGGCGATTCGCACATGGGCTTACAAGCTCGTCTGATGTCGCAGGCACTCAGGAAGCTGACCGGTAACATCAAGCGGTCGAATACGATGGTCATTTTCATCAACCAAATTCGTATGAAAATTGGTGTCATGTTTGGCAGCCCCGAGACCACGACCGGTGGTAACGCGCTTAAATTCTATGCATCTGTCCGGCTCGATATTCGACGTATCGGTGCCATCAAGAAGGGCGATGAAGTGATCGGTAACCAGACCCGTGTGAAAGTCGTCAAGAACAAAGTGTCGCCACCGTTCAAACAAGCCGAATTTGAAATTCTTTATGGACATGGCATTTCGCGCGAAGGCGAAATAATCGATCACGGTGTCGATCAAGGCATAATTGATAAGGCCGGTTCCTGGTATAGCTACGGCACTGATCGTATCGGCCAGGGCAAGGAAAACGTCCGCGTGTATTTGCTGAACAATCCTGAAATCGCTGCCGATATCGAGGCGCGTATTCGGGCGACTTTGATGCCGCCTAAAGAGGCCGCCAAAGCGGATGCGCCAGCGGACGGGGCAGGCGCTGATGAGGCGGTCGCTTAAGTTAATCACCGTATGACCATAGGTGAGTGCCGCACATGTCGGACGAACCAAAATCTGTCAATGAGTTAAACGCCGACCTCTTCCAACTGGAAGAGGTCGATCGTTTTGGGGATCCAAAAGAAGCTCGCAAGAAAGCGATGGATTACCTGGCCCGGCGTGAGTATGGCCACGAAGAATTAGTTAAAAAACTAGCAACCGCCGGGTTTGAAACGACCGTCGCCGCTGATGTCGTCGTAATACTTCGTAGTGACGGACTGCAGAGCGACGAACGCTTCACCAACAGTTTCATTCAGTCCCGAATAAGCCTTGGCAAAGGCCCGGTCCGAATCCGTCAGGAACTCAAAGAGCGCGGTATCCTATCGGAGCTCGTCGGCGTCGGTATCGACGACGCTGATGCCGACTGGTACGCACTTGCGATCGGTATTCGCGTGCGAAAGTTCGGTTCTGACCTTCCGGTCGACTTCAAAGAGAAAGCTCGGCAAATGCGTTTTCTCCAATATCGCGGATTCGAACAAGATCACATCCAAACGGCAGTCGCTAATACCGGTTCGTAGTTCTGCGTCGAGAATGCGGCTACACTACGCCGATTTACGCAAGACCGTAGGAGCGGCTTCCAGCCGCGATTCAACACGACAATGAAAAACATGACCAGCAACGAACTACGCGCCGCCTTTCTTGAATTTTTTCAGGAGAAGGGCCATGAAATCGTGTCGAGTTCGCCACTCGTACCCGGAAACGATCCGACGCTTCTATTTACTAATGCGGGCATGGTCCAGTTTAAGGATGTTTTTCTGGGCGATGACAAGCGTGGCTACAATCGCGCGGTAACGTCACAGCGGTGCGTTCGAGCGGGCGGCAAGCATAACGATCTGGAGAACGTAGGCTACACATCCCGTCATCACACGTTCTTCGAGATGCTCGGAAATTTCAGTTTCGGTGACTACTTCAAAGAAGATGCCATTAAATTCGCCTGGGAATTCCTGACGGTGAGATTGGGTCTGCCGGCCGAGAAACTGTGGGTAACCGTTTTCGAAGATGACGATGAAGCGGCGGATATCTGGCTAAAGACTATGAAGGTCGATGCGAATCGATTCACGCGCATGGGTGCTAAGAACAATTTCTGGTCCATGGGGGACACGGGCCCCTGTGGACCCTGTAGTGAAATCTTTTACGATCATGGGGACGCTATTCCCGGAGGTCCACCAGGATCGCCCGATGAAGATGGCGACCGTTACGTCGAGATTTGGAATTTGGTTTTCATGCAGTTCGACCGGTCCGCCGACGGTGAAATGAGGCCACTTCCAAAGCCTTCTGTTGATACGGGCATGGGGCTAGAGCGCACAGCGGCGGTTTTGCAGGGCGTTTATACCAACTACGACATAGATCTTTTCGCCAACCTGATTAAATCAACCGCGGACATAATGGGCGTTAATGCCAACGGTGGTAGCTCCCTCAATGTGATTGTTGATCACATCCGGGCGTGTTCGTTCCTAATCGTCGATGGCGTGTTGCCGGGCAACGAAGGCAGAGGTTATGTACTTCGTCGCATTATTCGTCGGGCCATTCGCCATGGTAAGAAGCTAGGCGTCGACGACGCGTTTCTTCACAAGTTAGTCGCACCCTTGGTTGCTGAAATGGGCGGCGCGTATTCAGAGCTCGCTAATGCACAGGCACATGTTGAGAAGGTTCTCGAGAAAGAAGAACGACGCTTCGCCGAGACGCTGGATCAGGGCATGGAAATTCTCGAAGCAGCGATTGGCGATTTGAATGGCAGCGAACTGCCCGGTGATGTCGCATTTAAGCTTTATGATACTTATGGATTTCCAGTAGATCTCACTGCCGATATTGCACGTGAAAGAAACTTGACGGTAGATCACGACGGTTTCGAGGTCGCAATGAACGCACAGCGTGATCGTGCGCGAGCAGCAAGTAAATTTGGTTCCAGTGAAACTTCCAGCATCAAAACCAATGCCGAATCGAAATTCACGGGTTACGAGTGCGTCAAAGGACCCGGAAAAATTGTCGCTATATACAGGAGTGGCGAAACAGTTGGCTCATTGATATCGGGCGATGAAGGCGTGATTGTTCTCGACGAAACGCCTTTTTATGCAGAAAGTGGCGGCCAAATGGGTGACATCGGCGTCATCGAGGGCGCGATCAGTTCGTTTGAAGTAACGGACACGCAGAAATCCGGTAGTGCCAATATTCACATCGGCACATTACGCCAGGGTCATATTAGCGTTGGCGACGAAATCGCCGCAAGTATTGATGCTGATCGCCGTGCGGCGATTATCTTGAATCATTCGGCAACGCACCTTATGCACGCGGCGCTGCGCATGGTGTTGGGCAATCACGTTCAACAAAAAGGTTCGTTGGTTGCGCCTGATCGATTGCGTTTTGATTTCTCACACGACGAAGGTGTTACGACAGAACAGTTGCAGGAGATCGAAAATTTAGTGAACGATCAAGTTAGGCAGAACATTCCGTCTGAGACAAACCTGATGAGTTACGACGATGCTGTTGAATCAGGTGCGATCGCGCTGTTCGGCGAAAAATACGACGATCAGGTTCGAGTGTTGCGATTGGGCGGCGACTATTCAGTGGAACTTTGCGGCGGTACGCATGTTTCCAGTACGGGCGACATCGGCGTCTTCAAGATTACGTCGGAAGGCGGCGTTGCATCGGGCGTGCGCCGGATAGAAGCCGTGACGGGCAAGGGCGCCTTGGAGTGGGTCGATGCAAATCTGCGGTCGCTCGATAATGTGGCGCAGGTATTAAAAAGTAATCGTGACCAGGCAGCGCAAAAAGTTGAACAACTTCAGCGACGAAACAAAGAACTCGAAAAAGAGTTAGCTGCGACTAAACAGCAGTTATTAACAGGCGGTGCAGATACACAACACGACGTCGTTGAGATTGGCGGCATTCAGGTCTTGGTCAAGCGTATGGATGGCGCGGATGCGAAGACGCTCCGCGATGCCGTGGACAAGTTTAAGGACAAGCTGCAAAGCGCAATTGTCGTGCTGGGATCGGTCGAGGATGGCAAGGTTCGCCTGGCTGCAGGCGTGACTAAGAACAATACAGACCGGATTCGTGCGGGCGATGTCATCAAGCCGGTCGCCGAGCAAGTAGGGGGTAAAGGCGGTGGCCGCCCTGATTTTGCTCAGGCAGGTGGCAGCGATGCAGACAGCCTGGATGCGGCTTTGGCGTCCGTTCAGGGTTGGGTTTCTGACCATTTAGGTTAGTATTCACGCCATAATTTAATATGTTAAATAGCCGGGATTGCTCGAATGGGCACGAATGTCGAATTTCGTCTACAATAACAAGCGCTTATCAAAGTACGTGCGTAATAAGAAGGGGCTAGAAGCCCCAATAAGGCTAGAAGCCCCAATAAGGCAGGAGTAGGAAGCTATGCTGATCCTTACGCGACGCGCCGGGGAGACGGTCATGATTGGGAGCGATGTCACGATCACCGTTTTGAGCGTGAAAGGGAACCAGGTCCGCATCGGAATCAATGCACCGAAAGACGTAGCCGTCCATCGGGAAGAGATCTACGAGCGAATTCAGAGCGAGAAAAACGCTGGACATGGTGAGTTGGCCGCGGGCGGCGAATAGACCGGATTCTGGCTTTACCTCGCAGCATCCCATCTGTCTGTCGTCAAACAAATGGAACAAAACTCTCCATTAGATAAACCCTACGTCTGTTCCATTTGTTTGACGACGGACACAATATTTGATTAATCTAGCTCGCAAGTAAACTCATCGCACTACTAAGGTTAAAAGTCTAAATATGGGAGCGGTAATACTAATTTGCAGTTGCTTACTATTATATGGTTTCAGGAACGTAATACCATTTTGGTTAGGATGCATGATTCTACTCGTACCTTGGGGTATTTATAACTACCTCTATGATAATACGCGTGCTGGTCATCCCGATTACAAGAATTCCTCAAGCTATTCTTCTTGTATAAAAGCCGCAGACATTATATATAGCGACAATTTGGAAGAGGCTTTGGCTGACCCTTCAGTTTGGCGGCTAGGGGGTTATAAAAGTGCGATTGACTACGCAGCAACTAGTAAGCGTTCAGTGATTTCTAGATGTAATAAGTAATTTCGTATGACATATATTGTCTCGCAATCATGTTAATCGAGATAAACAATATAGTTGTCAAAAATTCTGGTATATGCGTACGCTACTATTAAAACTAGTAACCCCTTCTTCAGGCGGCGTCTCAAGCAAAGCTAGAAATCATGAGGCCTAGCATCACTAATTGCCATACTAGGAGCGTGTCCGGCCTGTATGCCGTCAGCGCCTATGGGACAGATATAGATCTGGTTTAAGAGAGAGTTTTTGTTCATCCTAAGCTGAGCAGCAGAGATGATGGGTAAGCATTACGGGCTTTTCACCGATCGTATAGAGGCTGTGGTGCCTGTGCGTTCAGTTGCAGAGATACAAATTAAGCTGGAGGCAAAACTGCAGCAGTTCTTGCTACCTTGCATGCCTTTCTAAAAAGGTCTATAAATATTGTAACAATAAAGCTGGGGGCTACATTGAACACACGAGAATTTAAACATCCCTTTATTTGGATTGCTGTTTTATATGTTGTTTTGCTAGGAGCATATTTGCTGTTTAGCAGGCCAATAGCTGAGGTAATAAACGCATTTGGTTATAGCGCGGACTCTCTCCTTATCTTGATCGGTGTCATGGTATTGGCAATTTCA
>Ga0315339_1000068_pt1 | contig 178903 bp, 155 predicted proteins | sample ASW17metaG_FD_204514 | JGI IMG/M metagenome (GOLD analysis project Ga0315339, IMG submission 204514) | Ammonia-oxidizing marine archaeal communities from Pacific Ocean, United States - ASW #17 | ecosystem: Environmental > Aquatic > Marine > Oceanic | place: USA: California | collected 2016-12-05
TTCAGTACATCGAGAACTGGCGAATGACGCTGGGGGCGCTCTTAGATTGCCGTGCTGATTTCATACTTCTCTCGGATGTGTTCGCTGGCGAGATTCCCACGTTCGTCACCCTGCAGAACTACTACGGCAGTCGGATTCCGCACTGGTTCTGGAATTTTGAAGAACTACTAGAGGTCTGCTCCGCTGCGGGCTATACGCTGGTGACGAAGGAATTTAATACCGCTGCCCGTCGCTGCGCCCTTGGCGACACGCTCCGAATGGATCACTTTCCAAAAACTCATCGCCTCTGGCAGAGCCTCCATCTGCTCTTGCGCCGTCAGGTGTGATGCCACGTCTCGCCGAGGCATACGAGGGCAAGGTGGTCGCCATTACTGGGGCTACGGGATACCTGGCGAGTGCCCTCGGCCCCGCCCTGCAGAAGGTCGGCGCCCGCTTGCTGCTTGTCAGCCGACAGGAGATGCTACCGCCGTCCGGAGGTCACTCGTTGCAGGCGGACGTGCGGATGGCGGAATGCTGGCGAACGATCGTACAGCGTGCCGATGTCGTCTTCCATTTGGCGGGAAACACGAGCGTGTACGCGGCCGCAACAGATCCGGCGGGGAGCCTGCTTTCAACCGTCTCACCGTTGACGCACCTGGTAGCGGCCGCGCGTGAGACGGGGCGGCGACCGCGAGTGCTGTTTGCCTCGACCGCTACCGTGTATGGGTTGACGTCGACGCTTCCGGTCAGCGAAGACGCCGATCTGATGCCGATTACTATCTACGATCTCCACAAGGTGTTCGCTGAGAAACAGCTGGAGTTGGCGTCGAGTCAAGGTCTCGTGGAAGGTGTATCGCTGCGGCTGGCGAATGTGTACGGGCCGAGTTCGAGCGGGAGCTCCGCTGATGAGAGGGGCGTAATTAACCGGATTGCGACACTCGCCCTCAAGGGTGCCGATCTACGTCTATATGGTGATGGCTGCTATCTTCGCGACTACGTGTATGTCGATGACGTCGTGCGTGCGTTTCTGGCAGCCGGTGCGGAGCCGAAAACCGTGGGACAATCGTTCAATGTTGCGAGCGGGGCTGGCTGCACCGTGCGTGACGCGTTCCATGTGGTGGCGGAACGAGTAGAAAAAGTCACAGGGAGAAGGAGTCGTGTTTACAATGTTCCCTGGCCGGAGGGTGCAGACCCAATCGAACTCAGACACTTCACAGCCAATATCGATCGCATGCGATCAGCGTGCGGATGGGAGCCGATGGTCACGCTGGCTGACGGCGTTGAGCACCTCATTAATCATCTCCGCCACACTATCAATACTCAGTAGTTGGACACGTGTATGAATGCAGCCCAGCCGGGTAGTACGGATAACCTAACACTCAAACGCCGGTCGCCGGTGGTCTCTCTTTCAGACGTACAGCGGATTCCTCTCAGCCAGCATAGTGCTGTCGAGGGACTGCTGACCGTTGCACAGGTCCATGAACACGTGCCTTTCAAGGTGAACCGGTGTTTCGTAGTCCAGCCGTCTCAGGTCGGGACGGTGCGCGGTAGCCACGCCCACCGAAGACTTAGCCAGTTTCTCGTCTGCCTGTCGGGGCAAGTCGATGTGATGGTGGACGACTCTAGTTCAAAACAGGTGCATGTGCTGAGTGATCAGGCATCAGGGCTTCTCGTGCCAAATGGGATCTGGTGCACGCAGACATATCGGACTGGTGACTCTATGCTCCTCGTGCTGTGTGATGCGCCATTTTCAGAAGCTGATTACATCAGGGACTATGACGCGTTTGTCAGGGATGTCGAGAGCAAGAAAGCTCTGCTTGAGCGCAGACCGCTTCGGTTGAACCTTGGAAGCGGTGGTCGTCCAAGACCTGACTACGTCAATATTGATATGGACTCACTCGATCAAATTCGCGCGCGGTATCCGGACAGGACGTACGATGACGATCTCGTGGTAGTTGATTACGATATCTTTAACCTGCCATTTCCTGACGGCTCAGTCGATGAGGTTCGTGCCGACGGATTGATTGAGCATCTGCCGTTCATCGATGAACCAAGATTTATTCGGGAGATTGTCCGTGTGCTCAGGTCAGGCGGGACGTTACGACTCACAACCGTCGATTTCGCAATAGCGGCTCAGCAGTGGCTAGCAGCCACCGATGACTGGCAAGATTTCTACCGAAATGATACCGAGGCAATCTTGAGCAAGCATTGGTTTGGCACACATTCGTATGGCACCGCCAATCGTTGGGGCTATCTGACGGCAACGTTTTATGGCAGTCAGAATGGCGCCGGCCAGTTTCACACGAATTGCTACAGTGAGAGCAAGTTGCGGGCGATCTGCGAGAGAGTGGGTTTGGAAGTAGAGGCAGTAGATCGTTTTCAGTGGCAAGGAGATCGTGATCACATGCTAGCGCTTCGCGCGAAGAAGCCTCGTTGATGATGCTCATAGGGGCACTGTGTCGGTGAACATCTTGGTGACGGGTGCGATGGGTCATATCGGCTCGTGCGTGGTGCGGGATCTCGCGCGTCAGTTCCCAACATCTGAGATTGTCATGATCGACAACCTGCTCACGCAACGGTTTTCGTCGCTGTTCGATCTTCCGGAGACTGGGCGCTATCGTTTTATCGAAGCGGATGTAACTTCCGCAGAGATGAGACCTTTGTTGCAGGGTGTCCACGCGGTGGTTCACCTGGCAGCTATTACCGACGCCGCCGGGAGCTTCGAAAAAGAACAAGAGGTGGAAGCAAATAATTATGTCGCCACGAAAAATGTCGCAACGGCGTGCGCAGAGGCAGGCACTCGTTTCATCGGTGTGTCCTCGACGAGCGTATATGGTACGCAGAACGCGGTCGTGTCCGAAGAGTGCTCACTAGATGACTTAAAGCCGCAGAGTCCTTACGCGCAGACCAAGCTCAGGGAAGAGGCATTGGTCACCAAACTGTGTGCAGGCAAGGGACTCAAAGGGGTCGTATTTCGGTTCGGTACGATTTTTGGCGTATCTCCAGGCATGCGCTTTCACACTGCCGTTAATAAGTTTTGTTGGCAGGCGGTAATGGGGAAGCCGTTAACAGTGTGGAGTACGGCGTACGACCAGAAACGCCCGTATCTTGATTTGTGCGATGCTGCGGAGGCGATTGCATTCGTAGTTCGTCAGGACTTGTTCGATGGACGTATTTACAACGTGCTGACGCAAAATGCGACCGTTCGCCAGATCGCGGATATCATCCGTGACTTTGTTCCGGACATGGATATTCAGTTTGTCGACAACCGGATCATGAATCAACTGTCGTACGAGGTGTCCCGCGAGCGTTTTCTCGCGAAGGGCTTTGCCTTCGCGGGTGATTTGCGACGGGGGATTGCCGAGACGATTACTATACTGAGTCGGGCCAACGGGAGATGCGCGGGTGTCACTAACGCGTGAATGATTCTCAATGGCCGACTTAACTCCCCAACCATTCCATCGTGACGTCAGATAAGACATCTACCCCTTGCCGGGTCTGCAAGGCGACGATCATGCCTTTTATGACCTTTGGAAGAATGCCGGTCGCTAACGGATTTTTGGCAGAGAATGAAATTGCGTCTGAGTATTTCTTTGAACTGGCGCCAGCATTCTGCGATCGATGCGGCACGTTTCAGCTCATGCAACAGCCAGCACCCGAGCGGATGTTTCACGAGAATTACGCGTTTGTGTCGAGTTCGAGTCGCCACATGCAGTCTCATTTCAAGGCGTTTGCCGAGATGGCAATCGAGCGGGTTGTTGCAGTTCGCACAGATCCCTTTGTCGTGGAATTGGGAAGCAACGACGGCGTTATGCTCCGTCACTTCAAACACGCAGGGTATCGCCATTTGGGGATTGAGCCGTCGGAGAATGTCGCGAACCTTGCGCGTGCTGAGGGCATCCACACGATCAGTGAGTTTTTCGATACGGCGCTCGCGAGTCGAGTCGTTTCGGAGTACGGACACGCCGACGCCGTGCTTGCTGCCAATGTGATGTGCCACATACCTGATATCCACGCGGTGGCGGCTGGCATGGCGCGTTTGCTGGCGCCGGATGGGGTCTTGATGTTCGAAGACCCTTACCTAGGTGACATGATCGCGAAAACGTCGTACGACCAGATTTACGACGAGCACGTATTCATTTTCTCAGCTACGGCTGTCGCAGCGGCGTTTGAGCGACACGGGCTTGAGCTTATCGACGTGATGCCACAGTCGACTCACGGCGGTTCGATGCGATACATGCTAGCTCGTAAAGGCGTTTTGTCCGTTGCGCCATCGGTGGCTGCTGTGCTCGAAGACGAGCGTAGCAAGGGACTCCACGAGGCTAGCACCTACATCCAGTTCAAAAACAACTGCGAGGCTTCTCGACTGGCACTTCGTCAGTTGTTGGACAGACTACGTAAGGAAGGCAAGCGGGTAGTCGGCTATGGTGCGACGTCCAAGAGTACAACGGTGATGAATTACTGTGGAATTGGACCCGAGCACGTTGAATTCGTTTCAGACACGACGCCGATCAAACAAGGAAAACTAACGCCGGGTGCTCACGTGCCTGTGAAGTCGTACGAAGCATTTTCGCGACATCCTCCGGACTATGCGTTGCTATTCGCGTGGAACCATGCGGCGGAGATCTTTGAAAAGGAACAGGTGTTCAGGTCCTTGGGTGGCAAGTGGATCACGTTTGTGCCTGAGGTGCGCATCATCTGATGATCGTTGATGGGATGTGTTCTCTAGCTGTGGAAATGTCCATTTGAAGGATCGCTGATCGCTGTGACCACTGAGCCTCTCGTCACAATAGGGTGTGCGGTTTACAACGGTGAAAAGACACTCAGGCGTGCGCTCGCAGCCATCTGCGCACAGGATTATTCGCAGCTTGAAATCTTGATTGCGGACGATCGTTCAACCGACGGCTCAGTTGATATCTGTGACATGTTTGCCAGGCAGGATCGGCGAATCAGAGTCATCGTGAACGCAGCGAATGTCGGAGTGCCCCGAAATTATAACAACCTATTCCAGGAGGCACGCGGCAAGTATGTCATGTGGGCCGACCAGGATGATGTTCGGGATCACACTTTTGTTAGTAAAGCGGTCGTCGCGCTTGAAGCGGACCCTGCGGCTGTACTGTGCCATTCCCATACTGGTGTGTTCATCGGGAATCCGGCTGATGTGAAGCAGGTTGTCACATTGAACGATGATGTGAAACAAATTGTCACGTTGAACGGTGTCGCGGGTGTAATGTCTCCCGTTAAACGATACGTGCGGTTTCTAAAACGTTTTTCCGACACAACCGTCTATGGGCTGTGTCGCTCGAGTGCCTTACGAAAAACCCGGTTGTGGCGTAACGACTTGGGGACTTCGAACGCTTTGTTATTTGAGCTGCTGCTGCAGGGCACTTTCATCCAAATTCCTGAGGTGCTCTATTTTTACTCAGGTCGAGGTTTAACGAAGCGGCCGAGCCCACGAGAAGAATACGAGCGGCAGAATCCCGGGAAGAAGATGCCGCGGTACTACGTGCCGTTCATCGTTCTGGCCTTGAATCAAACCGATGGTATTTGTCGATCGTCGTTGGGACTCGTTCAGAAGGCGGCGCTGCTTTGCGTTCTGTGGGGAGACGTGTTGGCCGTGGGCGTGACCAAAGCAATTTACCGGCTATTGTTTTGGGCATCATTCGGCCATGTCCCTAAAGTGATCACGAGAGTAGGAGACTTCGTTGTTTCGTCCCGTGCGGACGTTGTCTTCTTGCACGGCGCCGATCGGGATGAGGAAAACTTTCCGAAGTCTTGGCACCTAAGAGGTGGATCGTGACCGCAGTACGCCTAGAAGCGGCGTACACAGATCGTGACGTCAATGAATGGTGTGCAGGAGCTTCAGGATTACATCTGATGGCACTATTGGAACGAGACTCCGGTTTCCTTCGGCGAAAGCCACCCGCGCTAAAGCCTTCCTCGCGTCCCGATGCACACGGGAACATGATGAAGGAATTGACGAGGGCGATGGTCCGCCACATCCCTGGGCGATCCAAGGGACGATGCTTCTAATTGGATGTCTATTTCGAAAGCATTAGGCCAGCTTCGTGAAGACGCAGTTCGTCGGTAGGTTTCCGAGGCGACAGCGACTTCTCGGGGGGATTGTCGGTGCCAGGTCGTCGAACGTTTCGATCAAGTTGATCGCAGGCGAGCTAAACGTGGTCGCGCGCGGCATTCCTCTCTTCCAGACATGGTGGCGCACTGGGGCAGTGGCCTCTGTCGCCGCGCTTGTTCAGATTCAGGCGATCTGACGATTACATGCCATTCGCAACACTCAAAATGTTTCCGCTCCGTTGGTTGAAATACCTTGCTGCTATCAGCATCGGGGGGCTCATCAGCGTCGCTCTTGGATCATGGCTGGCCGATGAGGATCCACCAGGAATCCGTGTCCGCTGGCAAGACGGCATCAGCGCAGCGCGGCAGGCAGAACTTGAGCGCAAATATTCATTAGGGGGTGGCGAGGCGCCCCATCCAGATGCTCCGTTGTCGCTGGCCTACAGCCTGCTGGATACCAGCAGGCGCAACATCGAAGCAATGGTCAACGATCCGGAAGTCGCAGATACAAACGACATTGACCGTGAACGTTACGAGGTCGTGGGACTTCGCCGAGCGAATGCCTTGTGGACGCTGAGTCTGGCCCTTGTAGGGATGGCGATTGCGGCGTTCTTTACCGTGCCGGCGCTACGTAAATACATGCACCATGATCCTGGTGACCTGTTCGATCGAATTCCTTCAGTGGGGACACGTATCGCATGGCCATCATTCGTTCAGCAAGATAGCGACGTTCGGCGCTTCTTAGTCAAGTCGGCGATTGGTGGGATGGTGGTGTTAGCCATCGGAGTTCCGATCCTTGAGACATGGGAAGCAATATTCCTCGCGGTGAGTGTGTTGGTGCTGGTTTTTGGGGTGCCAACACCTGATCGGCGACGCCTCGGAGCGGCCCTGGCCGTGGTGATAGCAGTGACCGCGACGAAGGCAGTGTTGCCACGGGCAGATATCGCAGAGGCGCACAACCCCTTCATGGTGCTCAATGACGGTGAACCGCTTGAGCAGGGTTTGCCACCGGAGATCTTTCGCCGTTGGAAGACTCAGTTCGACGCGCTGTACCCGCCGGAGGCCGAGCCATACATTCCGTATTCATGGCGTTCAGAATCGATTTCGCCGTCGTCGCTATATGCGCAATCCGCCGATGCCATTTGGAGGCAGCCAAAGTATACGCGGCAAGTTGATGCTATTGATTTCCGAACGCTAGCTGAGTTCCGCGGCGGGTTCGCCAACGAGATGTATTACAACTTCTGGCAAGGTGAGTTATCAAGACAGTCCATGCCTTTCTACGTTATGTACGAGCTGACAGCAGCCAGTGTCGGCAGTCGGTTGGCCTGGGAGGGACAAGTGTTCTGGGAGCGACCGGGTGGCGGATTCGATGAGATCATCCATGAGTCAGCTTCGACAAGAGTCATCCGGTCGGAGGACTCAGGCAGTCGGGTGTATGCGGCGTTCTTTCCTGAACGCGACCCGCAGTTCTTCTTTCAAATGAAACCGTCTCTGACACTTAGGTTTTCGGCGTGGGCAGAAATGCTGTTGACTCTACTTGGCAGTGTGGGCGTTTTGGTGCTGACGCTGCGCCCCCGTGCCGGCGCCTTCCTGCGTGCTGGAGCGATCTGTTCAATGGGCTATGCGCTGGCGGCGTTTTTTGGTAGAAGCGGGTTTCTTGGAAAAAGTTATGCTCCGCATGGTGGGGGCAACGACGGACTTTTTCATGATGGTTACGGTCGAGCAATGGCGATGCTTGCGGGCCGTGGGGAGATCGTCGAAGCCCTTCAGGGAGGCGAAGCGATCTACTGGTTTACGCCGGGGATGCGTTACGTGCGGATGGTAGAGAAATTGTTGTTCGGAGATACCAATCATCTATACCTGCTGTTGATCGCTTGCCTTCCGATCGTTGTGTTCTATCTATGCCGGCATTTCGCCGGGAGTCGCTGGGCGTGGCTGTGTACTGGCTTGTTCTTCGTGACTCCAGTCGGAAACTTGTCATTTCTTCAGAACATCACCAATGCGGGTATCGGGTACGGCGAGGCGGCTGGTGGGGGGATGTTTTTGCTCGGTTTGGTGCTCCTCCTACGCACCCAGCCTGCCTGGAGGGGCAGCCATCGCAGTGTCTCTATGACGTGGATGGCGGGCGCCGCCTTGTCGGCGGGGATGTTCATCCGGCCAAATCTTTCGATTGCTGTCGTGTGGCTAGGAATGGCGTACGCGTGGACTTGCTTGGTTCGGAAAGACGGCCCAGCAGTTGTTGCGCTTACTCTCGGTCTTGGTCTGGCGCTCTGGATGCCATTTCACAACTGGTATTACGGTGGCGGGTTTTATCTGATTTCAGAATCTGGAGCGACGATAATGGTTCCTCTTGGAGTGAGGGACTACTTCATGGCGGCCTTTGATGTGGTGCAGGGGAGCGTTAGCACCGAGGCAGTAGGTACGGTTGCAACGCAGATGGCAGGATGGTTATCTGGTCCGGGGTTTGTGTACGACGAGCAGTTTGCGACGATGGCGTGGGTGGCGCATGCCGTCAAGCTGCTGGCGCTGATTGTGACGTGCTGGGTCGTTATTCGGTGGGTTCTGGGTGGTTTTGTAAAGGAGTCTGGTCTGGCTGTCGTTGCGGTGTCTTCCATTTGTGCGCATGTGCCGATGTTGTTCATCTTTAACACGCATTACCGCTATGCCATGACGGCGTGGGACTTGAGTCTGGTGGTGCTCCTAGGCTGGTGGACACTCTCTGTGACGCGGAGCTCACAAAGCACGACTGGGTGCCTCCCGTCGCATCGTGCGCACGGAGCCATTCTGCACCCGTGACGCGATCAGTCGTCTTTACATCACCGTGGTGTCAGCTCACGGCCGAGACACTACCTGACGGCAAGCCGTACTACATGCTTGATGTAGCCGACTACGTGAGTATTGTCGCGCGAACTCCTGCCGGCCGTATTCTGGTCGTTCGACAGTACCGTCCGGTAGTCGATCGTGAGACGATCGAATTGCCCAGTGGACATATTGACTCTGGGGAATTGCCGGAGGACGCGGCTTGTCGCGAGCTTCTCGAAGAGACTGGCATGGTGGCAAAGAAGATGGTGCCGTTGGGTGTGCTTGTGCCTGACGTAGGACGACTGACTAACCGCATGTGGTGCTACTTCGCCACGGACGTAACGCCTGCTGCTGGGGAAATCGACCGAGAGGACGGAGTGGATGTGATCGAGCTCTCTGAGCAGGAGGTGCTCGCGATGGCGACAGATGGTCGAATGGACCATGCACTGAACCTTGCGGCGTTGTTTCTGGCGGTCACGAAGAAAAGATTGGTTCTAGTTTGACGAAGGACACAAAGATTCGCATGGAACACGAGGATTACGACATTTGTATCGTAGGCGGTGCCGGCCACGTCGGCTTGCCGCTCGCTCTGGCGTTCGCGGCGGTGGGCCAGCGCGTCATTATTTACGACGTGAACACCGCCGTGATGGATCTCATCAAAGGCGGAACCATGCCGTTTGTTGAGTACGAGGCGGAACCGCTTCTGACGCAGGCGCTTCGGGAAAATCTTCTCCTGTTCTCGTCGGAACCACGAGACATCATCCGTGCGCAGTTCGTTATCGTGGCGATTGGCACGCCAGTCGATGAGTATTTAAATCCGAAACTGCGAGCGTTGCTCGACTTGTTTGAGCACTTGCGTCCCCATCTGCGATCGTCTCAGACCATTATTATTCGCAGTACCGTGTTTCCACGGACGTGCAGGCAGGTGCAGCAAGCGCTCAGCCGAGATGGTCAATTGTGGAATGTCGCGTACTGTCCTGAGCGCATAGCCCAGGGGTTTGCGATTAGAGAACTTCGGGAATTACCGCAAATCGTATCTGGTACTTCGTCAGAAGCGATAGAGGCTGCCACGAGGCTTTTTGCTCTTGTGTCTCCAGAAGTTGTGCCCTTGGAGATAGAAGAGGCCGAACTCGCAAAGTTGTTCTCAAACGCGTGGCGTTATATCCAGTTCGGAGCGGCGAATCAGTTTTATATGCTTGCGCATAGCATTGGTGTCGATTTTAATCGGGTTCGAGACGCGATGGTGCGCGGATACGGGCGGGCGGCCAGCCTCCCGAGTGCGGGTTTCGCCGCGGGGCCATGCTTGCTCAAGGATACGATGCAGCTCGCGGCACTCGGCAACAATCATTTTTCGCTTGGCCACGCTGCGATGGCGATCAATGAGGGCTTACCAAACTTCGTGGTGGATATGATTGGCCGGCAACATAATTTGAGCGAGACGTGCGTCGGGATTCTGGGCATGGCTTTCAAGGCAGACGTCGACGACATACGCGATTCTCTTTCTTACAAACTGGGGAAAGTGCTTAGATTCCATGGAGCCGAAGTGCTCTATTCCGACGAGTTTGCTAAGAATCCGACATTCATTTCGAAAGAGGAGTTGGTCGCCAGGGCAGAGGTTGTCATTGTAGGCGTGCCGCATACCGCCTATCGAGAGCTGACAGTGCCTCCAGGTGTCGACGTTGTCGATCTTTGGTCTGTGTTGAACACGGACCCGGTTGGCTAGTCGTCTGTGCTTGCTAGGAGAGATGACACCCGGTGAGAATGCCCGCTGGTTCACGTGGAGCGACAAAGGATTATGGACGCGTCAGCGGCCTAGTCTTGACATTCTCGTTCGGATCCCCAGCGCCATGGAATTGAGTGGAAAGGTGCAGATGTGACCGGCCGAATTGAGGGCAGGAGAATTCTTGTCACAGGAGGCACCGGATTTATCGGGAGCGCATTAATCAAGAGACTCCTTACCGCCGGTGCCGATGTGCGATCGCTGGACAATGATTCGCGCGGCGGGATTTCGAAGCTTGGCGAGGCGGGAAGCGAGATCGAGCGTGTTGTCGGCGATATTCGGGATGCCGGCGTGGTGAGAGAGGCTGTGCGTGGCATGGATTGCGTGTGTCACCTGGCGTATATCAACGGGACCGAATTCTTCTATACGAAACCCGAGCTGATTCTTGAGGTGGCAACCAAGGGCATGATGAACGTACTCGACGCCTGCGTAGCGGAAGGCGTGCGGGAATTGATCCTGACATCAAGCTCTGAGGTATACCAAACACCCCCAGTTATTCCGACCGATGAGAGTACACCGCTCACGGTGCCGGACGTGCTCAATCCCCGATTCTCTTACGGAGGAGGGAAGATCATTAGTGAACTTCTCGCGGTTAACTATGGGCGGAAGTTCTTCGACCGGACGCTCATTGTTCGGCCCCACAACGTCTATGGGCCGGATATGGGGCGCGAGCATGTGATTCCGCAGTTCGTTCTGCGCATGGACGAATGTGCCCAGCGTCAGCCAGAAGGTCTTCTGGATTTTTCGATACAGGGTACCGGAGAGGAAACGCGGTCCTTTATCTATATCGACGACTTCGTTTCCGGGCTGTTGTGCGTGATGGAGCATGGCGAGGCGATCGACATCTACCACGTCGGAACGGATCGCGAAGTGTCAATCCGAGAACTGGCTCATTTGGTGGCACAGGCGTGCGGACGTGATATTCGTCTTGTTCCAGGTGACCTGCTCGCTGGCAGCACATCTCGCCGATGTCCGGATGTCGCCAAGCTGCGACGTCTCGGATTTAAGTCACGTGTATCTTTAGAAGATGGTGTGCGATGGACCGCGGAGTGGTATCGGTCGAATCGTGATGTGCAGCACGTGTCACGGGATGTAGCGAGTAACGAGACCAAGTCATGATGTCACAATTCAAGAACCCGAACGCTGTAGCTGCTGGTTCTGGCGGCAGCGTGCTCGTCGATCGCTGTCAGGTCAGCGGTTCAACCGACCTTCGATCGATTCTGTTCGTGGGCTTTTTACCGCCAGTCAATACCATGGCGCCGATCGGAACACGCCCGAATGAACAGCCAGCCTACCCGGCTGAGTTGCTTTACTGTCCAAAGAGCAAGTTGGTGCAACTTGGATTGATCGTGGACCCTGCCGTGTTGTTCCCCCCGCACTACGCGTACACAAGCGGGACGACACGCATATTAAGAGACAATTTTGCCGAATTATACGAGGAGGTGATGCGGCTGTATCCACTTGCGTCTGACGCGTTGGCCGTGGACGTCGGGTCCAACGACGGCACCCTGCTATCCAATTTTCATGACGCTGGCCATCGGGTATGCGGAGTGGAGCCAACCGATACACACAAGATCGCGCTGGACAGAGGCATTGCTACGGTTAATGCGTTTTTTGGGTCCGAAGCGGCGGCGCAGGTCGTCGCGCAGCATGGTCGAGCAAAAATTGTTACCGCGACGAACGTATTTGCCCACATCGAAAACGTGCATGAGATTGTGGAGTCCGTTCTGGCGATGCTTGATGACGACGGGATCTTTATTTCGGAGTCGCACTACCTATTGCCGTTAATTGAAACGCTGCAATACGACACGATTTATCACGAGCACCTTCGTTACTATGCCCTGCAAAGCTTGCAGTATTTGCTGGAGATGCATGGGCTGGAGATCATTCACGCCAAGAGGATTCCCACCCACGGGGGATCGATTCGTGTGTACGCGGCCAGGCGCGGCCAGCAGGTTGTGCAACCGTCGGTGGCGTCGTTACTTGCCGTCGAGGCGAAGGAGCTGACGTGGGATCGGTTCTTGGACTTTCGGAGCCGTGTGTCGCAAAGCAAACTTGATCTGATGGCGATGTTGCAGGACATTCGCAGCAAAGGAAAAAAAGTGTATGGGGTTGGTGCTCCGTCGCGTGCCAGTACGCTAGTGAACTATGTTGGTCTCGATAGTGCCATCGTCGATTGCGTGCTCGAGATCGAGGGTTCGTACAAAATTGGAAAAATGATGCCGGGGACCCTGATCCCGGTACTTGAGGAGTCGAAGCTGTTCACGGATCAGCCCGGCTACGCGCTCTTGTTCTCTTGGCACATTGCGGACGAACTCATCCCAAAGCTAAGACAGAAGGGATACCGCGGCAAGTTCATCGTGCCCCTGCCCAGTCCGACAATTCTGTGACGCTGACGGGCGTACGCTACTGGAGGACGTTGTCACTGCGGTCGTATTGGGGATTTTACGTTTTGCTTGAGGAAAGAGACGAGATCGAGCAAGGCTCGTACGAAGCGCTCTTTCGGTGGAGTCTGGTGTTCAAGGGTCTCATGAGGGAGAGGGCGAAAGCCGCTGAACATTTGTGATGAACCTCGTCTATTTTTCCGGCGGGGAGCGTGGGCGTGTGTGCCTGCAGCGTCTCGTTCGGTCCCCGTGTGAAATTCGCGGTGTGGTTGCCGTAGAAGCCGACGCCCAACTGGCGGAAATATGTCGGGAGCACGACTGGGAACTCTACGTTGAAGCGAATCCGAACACGTCGTCATTCGCGAAGCTGCTGGCTTCCCTGCGAGCCGACGTGTTCGTTTGTAGCGGATACAATAGGATTCTCAAACCGCTCATATTCCAAATTCCACCTCGCGGTACACTCAATCTTCACGGCGGCCGACTACCAGAGTACCGCGGCGCCGCGCCGATTAACTGGCAGATCATTAATGGGGAGATCGTGGGCGGATGCTGCGTGCTTTTCATGGATGAGGGAATTGACACCGGACCCATCGCCAGACAGGAACTTTATCCGATTGCGGAAGACGATACCCATCAGTCCGTACTCAACAGAACCCTTGAAATATTTCCAAGACTTCTCCTTGAGGTGCTTGAGGATATGGAAGCGGGGACTCCCAGTGTGGTCGAGCAGAGTCGACAGGGTGGGTGCTACTTCTCTAGGCGGATTCCGCAGGACAGCAGAATTCTCTGGTGCTCCCTCACTGCACGCGACGTGCACAATCTCGTTCGTGGCATGCAGGGTCCCTATCCTCATGCGTTTACGACGTGGAACGGTGAGGAGGTGCAGATCGAACGAACCGCCCTGCTGAGTGATTCAGTCAAGGGGGTGCCTGGCAGAGTGGCCCTGACGCGCGACTCCAGTGTCATTGTGATTTGCCGTGATCGCGGAATTCTCGTGGAAGAGATCCGCTTCCGTGGTCGCAGTCTGAGGCCTCGCGATGTCGTCAAGCCTGGCGACCATTTTACTTAGCGTTCGCCAACCAATCGAAAAGCGGAGACGACGGTAGTTATGGAAACAGTGTTCATCAATGGTGGGGCGGGCCTCATCGGTTCGTCCGTGGCCAGGAAAATGGTTCGCGGTGGTTACCGTGTGGTCGTGTTTGATTCATTCACGCATTACATTTCACCTCTAAAGATTGCGGTCAAAAACTACATCGACCTTCGATTTCAAGGCATAGAAGATAAGGTCATCATTGAGCGCGGCGATACAACGGATGCGAGTCACGCCAGGCGAATTCTCGAGAAATACCAGCCTGAATATCTGCTGCACTTGGCGGCCGCACCACTGGCTGATCTTTCGAACGTACATATCGAGGAAGCCGTCAACAATATCTTTCTCGGCACGGTGAACATGCTGGAGGCCGCTTGTGGAATGAGCCAGCTCAAGAAATTCGCGTACGTGTCTTCGAGCATGATTTACGGCGACTTTCAGTCTATTCCGTGCCCGGAGGATCATCCTAAGCGACCGAAAGATATTTATGGCGGTTGCAAGTATGCGGGCGAGGTTATGGCGGATGTGTTCGGTCAGCGGTTTAACGTTCCTCACACTATCGTGCGTCCCTCTGCTGTCTACGGCCCGTTCGATGTGAACCGGCGTGTCAGTCAGATCTTCATCGAGAACGCGCTGACCGGGAAGCCGCTTCGGTTGTACGGCGGCGGAAAGCTTACGTTCGACTTCACCTACGTTGAGGATATCGCAGACGGAATCATTCTGGCCCTCTTGAAGGACGAGGCGATTGGCGAGGCGTTCAATATCACATACGGCCGGAGCTATTCGCTTTACGACTTCGCGACAGCCCTAAAAAATCTGATTTCGTCAGTCGAAATTGAGATTGTCGATGAAGTCGACGAACATCGTCCCCTGCGCGGTGCGCTGTCAATAGAGAAGGCAAAGCGATTACTTGGCTACGATCCACAGTTTCCGTTGGAGCGCGGCCTTGAGTTGTACGTCGACACCTATAGAAAGCTTGGAATATTCGGCACCGTATGAGCAAACGTCAATCATCGCGTCGTATGGTTCCGTTGTCGCGTCCGTCTATTGGGGACGATGAAAAGCAGGCCGTGCTGGATGTTCTCGAGTCTGGTTGGTTGACTCACGGTCCGAAAAACCTCGAGTTTGAAGAGGCCTTTGCTGATTACCACGGCGTTGCGCACGCGGTTAGCATGAACTCGTGCGCATCCGTGTTGCAGGCGTCGGTTGAGGGTTTTGGGATCACGGGTGAAATCATTGTGCCGAGCTTTACCTGGGTCGCTTCGGCCAACGCGATCGTGAAGGGTGGGGCAACCCCGGTCTTTGCCGATATCGATGAAGCGACCCGCAATGTGTCGGTTATGTCTATTGAGCGGCTGGTTACAGCCCGTACTGAAGCGATCATGCCGGTGCATTTCGCTGGTCAAGTAGCCGATATGACAGGTGTTATGCGCATAGCGGAGAAGCATGGCCTTGCTGTGATCGAGGATTCTGCGGAGACGCTCGGCGGTATGCATGAAGGGAAGCTCGCTGGGACGTGGGGTGTTGGTTGCTATTCGTTTTTTCCGACGAAAAACATCACCACTGGCGAGGGTGGGATGCTGCTGACGCAGGATGCGGTGCTAGCGCGTCGCGTTCGCAGTTTGATTGGCCATGGCATCGACAAATCGACCTATGAACGGGAAGCTGCACAGAAAAGCTGGTTCCGCGGCGCGAGTACGGTCGGATACAACTTTCGGCTGAGTAATTTTCAGGCTGCCATTGGCCTCGTACAGTTGAGGAAGCTTGACCGTCTAAACGCGAGGCGTCGTGAACTTGCACGGCTTTACCAGACGTTACTCTCGAGTGTGTCGGAAATCGTCCTTCCGATCGAGCGTCCGGAGAATCACCACGTGTACCAAATGTACACAGTGACAGTACGTGATGCCGGTCATCGTGACGAACTGGTGACTGCGCTGTGCGCTGAGGGTGTCGGGGCGTCGGTGCATTTCGTGCCGACCGTGCACCAGATGGTTCCGTACAGCACCGGTTATCGGATGGATGACCTTTCTGTCACACTCGACGTGGCTGCTAGGATTGTCACGCTTCCCATGTACCCAGATATGACTAACGATGATGTAGGGTATGCCTGCGACGCGATTCGTCGCTTTTTCCACTCGACGGCCTAGGCTTAATGGTCTCTCTTCAGCCAAATGTGATTGTAGAACCGTATCTTCCATAGGTATGAACGACACCATCACGGATAGCGAGGCAGCCTTTAAGAAATATGAATATGCTGGGGCGTATCATCACGCATTAATGGATGACGATCCGTTCTACATTGCGAAAATCCAGAGAGCCGTATCGCTGGTTCGCCGCGGTGCCGTGGTCCTCGACGTTGGTTGTGGGGATGGGGTGTTCGTCAAATATGCGTGCGAAGTGGACGCTAAAGTCATTGGCATAGATACAAGCGAGGAAGGCGTCAGACTTGCCAGAGTCATGACCGGATCCGGTGAGTTGTGTGTTGCTGCTGCGGATGTCCTTCCGATCCGGTCGTCGTCGCTTGATGTTGTCGTCATGATTGACGTTGTCAATTACTTGCCGGATTGCGAAGAGGCGATTCGCGAGGCGGCGCGGGCGCTCAGAACAAACGGTATTCTGATTGTGATGTCGCCGTGCGATGTGTCGCTGGAGGCCGAAAGAGCCGATATCGATGATTCGTGGCAGACACATGTGTGGACCGTCGAGACGTTGCGTGTGCTGATAGAAAAACATCTTTGTGTCGATGACGTGTCCTTCATAGAAAAGGTTGTGCCGCCTAGAATTCTCGTCGTGCTGGCACGTTGGATCCGTGCCACAGGCCTTCTGGGAATGGTCCGTCGACTGGTCCACGTCTTACAGGCCATTCGTCCAGGAGTGGGCCGCCAGCGGACAGCTGTGTCGCTGCCCAATGGTCGTGACATTGTTTTGAATCCATTGTCCCTCCCACGATCGCTTGTCATCGGGCGAGAGAAGCTGGAGTTCATCATCGTTGCGCGGCGTGAAGACGCCGCATCGTGATGACGGCAAAAACCCTCCGCGTCATGCTGACGATGGATTGTGAGCGCGTCAGGGACAGTGAGTTCTATCCGGCCGGTCCAGCGACATGGCAAGAAAGCGCGCGTAATATATCGGCATTCGCGGACGTAGCAGAGGAGCATGGTTTTCGAGTCACGTTTTTTTCTGTTCCGGAGGCTGTCGAGGCACACGGGGATCTGTTCAAGAAGCTCCTCGCCCTTGGCCACGAAGTAGCCTTACATTTGCACCCGCATACGTTCCGATATGGGGTTAATGAATACCTTGGCAATCTTCCGTACGATAGGCAGGTGGAGATTCTTACTGAGGCGGTGGAGGCTTTCACGGCGGTGATGGGCTTCACGCCGACGAGTTTTCGGCCGGGTCATTTTTCAGCTAACGCGGACACGTTTCGTGCTTTGGCATCGCTTGGGTTCCTGAGAGGAAGCTCGGCGATTCCTGGTCGGTACATGCCTGGCACTGGGAGTGATTGGCGCGACTGGCCGAGACGATGTCATTACGTCGGTTCAGTATTCGAGGCGCCTGTTACCGTGCATCACTTACGATCGATCAGATGGTTAGTCCATGCTGCACGGCACGTGTTGCGGCTGGGATCACACGGGTTTCTGCTTGACGCTTTGCGTAACGCAGCCACGATGGTGCGTCGTGGTAAGGGCGATGGCGCGCCGCACAGCACCATGCTCGCCGATCTCAGAATCGAATCCGGCAGCTACAGCCTCACCCGCGAGATTATCGAGGCAGAGCTAGCTCGAATGCAGAGTGAGGGCCAGCTTGGTGTGCTCACGTCTGTCACGCACAGCTATATCAACTATTCAGAGCGGGATTACGGATCGCGCGACCATGCCATGTCCAGACGATCGCATCTTACGAAAATGCTCGGAAGTCTGAGACGATTAAGGGACCTTGAGGTAGAATCGTGCACTTTGATCCAGGCGCATCGTGACTTCGAGGCCGGAGCGCTCAGTGGATAGTCATGCCAGCAAGGGTAAATGGCTGGAATGTCAATGTTTGCAAAAATATCAGATGGCGCTCAAGCGTCCTATGCGGCATGTGTTTTTGACTAAACACGTAGGCCGTTTCCAGGGGTAAGTAGACTCGGCTATGGTCGATCCACGTACAGCAGACACATCGACGATTGAGCGCTTCTTCGACAAGATGGCGGGAGAACGCAATGCTATCTTCCGATCCAATCCCGTCCTTGACTACGAGCAGCGCGTTCGATCGTCCACGGTTCTTGGACTGTTGAACGCAAAGATCGGAGAGACCATTCTCGACGTTGGCTGTGGAAACGCGCGTGATATCAAGCAGATTGTGAGCGCTGGAGCCACTGTCGTCGGCGTGGATTTGTCTCAAGAGATGATCAATGAGGCGATGCGAGAGTTCACCGAGGCCGAGTCCGTGAATGTTCAGCTTGAGATCGGCGACGTGACGATGTTGAGGTTCCCGGCGGAGTCCTTTGACAAAATTCTGTGTAGTGAGGTCATCGAACATGTTCCAGACCTCGACCGGGCAATTAGTGAAATGTACCGTGTGCTGAAGCCTGGCGGTTGTCTCGTTGTGTCGTCACCAAATCGCCACAGTTGGTATGGCTTCGATCGGTTCGTGATCTGGTCCAAGATTCTGAGGAGGCAGTGGGATCACCCATTCGATGACTGGAAAAGCATACGCGAGGTACACGCTTTATTGGAACGACACGGATTTGGCGTGGTCAGTAGTACGACGGCATGCTACCTTCCGGGTTTCGTGTTGACGTACAAGCTGCCGACATGGCTTCAACGGGTTATCGTCCGCTGCACTGAGGCCGCAGATCCAATAGTGTCGTGGGCCTTCCCTCAAGCTGGATATATGCTGGCCTGCAGCGTAAAAAAGTAGGAAGAACTACTTCATCTATCGATCCTATGTGAGACCAAGCGACATTATTGGCGTTGCGAACTCGCTACTTGTCGGCACCCCGACGTTGTCTCAGTTTCGACGGATTAATGAGGTTCCGTCAAGAGAGGGTCATGCTTGCCATGCAGTGATGTCTGGCTGCGTGATCAGTTGCTTCGACCGTAGGTCTGGGTTGATGGCGACGAAGTGTCCTCGGTCGCTGACGGGTTGATGGTCGCCCCCTGCAACAGAGCCGAGTACACGTCTTGCTCATGTTTGATGAGCAGATCGGGGTTCATCATCTTCGACACCTTCGCGCGCACGTTGGTTCCCAGAATGTTCGCGCGTATCGGATTTGCCAGGAGGAGTTCCGTCTTGTCCGCCATCTCGAACCAGCCGCCATTGCGAATCAGGTACCCAGTCTCGTCATTGACCACGACCTCTCGATGCCAATCGTAATCGAGAGCGACGATGGGCACCGCGCTGAGTGCTGCTTCGGCCAGACCCCGGCCCATGTGCGTCGACACAATGACAGTAGCTTTCGGCAGCACCCGTGCAATCCATTCCTGATTGCGGTTCCCTGCAAACACGATGCGCTCCGCAAGGCCTAGCGACCGACTGTACGCAGTCAGCTGTTCTCTCAATTCGCCGTCCCCGACAATCAAGCCGTAAATATCGTGTCCGCGCCGGACAAGTTCACCGACGGCGCGGATCATTTCGTCGAGGCGCTTCATCGGTACCAGGCGCGAGATGGTCACCACGAAGCGTTTACCACTCAGTCCACATTCCTCAAGATCAGGCTGCGGGTCTGGCCTGCTTATCGGGTCTATCCAGTGGCTTGGATGCAACAGATTCCCGATACGAAATACGGTCGAGACTTCTGGGCGTCCACCGTTCTCGAGTGCAAATTGTAAGTTGTCTTCGTTTGCCCCGGCAATCAAGTCGCACCTGGGGAAGATGAAACGCTCGACGCACTTTTCGACCCACTGGAACATGAACAGCCGCGGCATGTTGGCTCGCCCGTTGAACTTCCGAACATCGTCGAATCGGCTTCCTACCCTGAGAGCCAGGGGAACGTTCAGAGATCTAGCGAGTATTAAGCCGACGATCGCAAGATAATATGGATCGCTCGCGCGAACGACGGAAACCCCGGTGTCACGTCCAAGCCGTATTAACAGTCTAATGAGGCTGATTTGCGCGAGGAGAAAATTCAGCGGAGGTAACGCCTTGAGCCACCTTGTTAGGCCAACTGTCCCTTCGACGAATGTTTGGCAGTCGTCCACTTTGGTGACAGTCGGGTGGCCGTGGCGATCGTGGCCCATCGCGAACAGCCCGGCGAGCGGATGGACAGAGATGACGCGTGAGAAATATCCATTGAGCGACCGGCTGTCCAGTGCTTGCTCTAGTTGACGCTGTCGAATCATCTTGAGCGTATAGGAACTGTCCAGGAAGAGGATCACTCGCGGGGCCTGTTGCTCCAGGTTCGACACGTGTTTCATGGAGTGTTCTACTCAATGACTGAGGGCTGATGGCTGGGGAGGGGCTTTTTTACATCTGCTAACGCGACGAACCCGCCCGTCTCACGCCGTGGTTCTCCTTCGCCGCTTCTGTTTTCGTAGCAGCCTTTACACACGTCGGCAATCTCGCCTCGCTTCATCTTCTGGCGGAAATCCTTGTACTCGTGACCGTTCCAGATGTCCTCGAAGCTCTCCGTCAGCACGTTCCCGAAGTTGAGGACGTCCTGGTTGCCGATCACGCCACAGGGGACGATGTACCCCTCGCTGGACACAAACGTTGTTGACCACGGCCAGTGGCACAGCCTGCCCTCGTCCCAGGAGAATTTTCCTTCGGTGTATACCTTCAACGGTAGGCTCAGCGCTTTCGCCACTTCGCGGGCTTGCTGGATAAACGTTTCGCCGTTCTGTGACTGCTCAACTGAAAGCGCTTGCGCTTTGAGTTTGTCCTGCCATTCGTCCTGACCCCAGTAGACGAGATCATGGTTCACCTGAAGCGAGTCTACGCCGACGTCTTTGGCCAGTCTTACGATATCTGGTAGTTCGTTAATATTTCCGACCTGGCCCGTTGTCCAAAAATGGATACCGGGATGTCTGCGTGTTCCTCGCATTTCAGTGAGTCGGCGGGCGCCCTCAATAACCCTGGAGAACTTCGCTCCAGCGCGAATTCGTTCAAATGTCTCTGGTGTGGCTCCGTCCACAGAAATATAAATATTGGTGATCCCGCAATCCAGAAGGCGTCGGCAGATCCGTTCAGTCAGCGCAGTGCCATTGGTGACGGTATCCACACTGATTCCGCGAGCCGCCGCCTCTTCGACCATGGCATAGAGGTCCTTGTGCAGTAGCGGTTCGCCGATGCCGTGGAGCTTGATGGCCATGAGAGTGGGAAACTGATCAAGCACCTTCCGGAAGCCTTCCAACGTCAAATCGTGAGGATTGCGGTCCCACGTGGAGTTCTGACACATGGAACAGTGGATGTTGCATCGAGCAGTTGGTTCCAGGGTTATGTGGTACGGCATGTAATTTAGGTGGTCGTCACGACGACGAATACCCCGAAAGTTACGCACCACGTTCACGAGTCGCCGCGGTCGTGATAGGGTCCTGCCTAGAATCTTCAGTTTTCTGAAAAAATCAATCGTGAGCATTTGAATGTCCAGCCTCTACTGACACTGTATATGAGGACATCGAAACTTGTTAGCCATGTAGCCGAAGTGCACGGCCTCTTGGTGACAAGCGCAAATTGTTTCTTCGGTTGCGGTGTGTTGACTCACGGCTGTACCCGTTCAAGGTGAATAATCGATTGCCCTCGACATGGCAGTTGCTAAACGCCGACGCAGGAACACCAGATGACGGAGTGTCGCTCAATGGCAGGACTGTTGCCGCCGTCGAGGGCAGGGGAGTTTATGTCGATTGAGCAGAGGGCTCGGCATCAAGTGTTGGTGGCTGAACCTTTCTTCCCACCGCAACCCAGTACGGCGGGGTTTCCTGAAAGCGGATATCCGTTAATCCTGTTTGCGTCATCATTCGACGCACGTCGTCGCGGGTGAATCTGTTTTCGAGACGCGTGCCTAGGCGATCGAGGGCATCCGTTCGCATGACGTAAAGGGACTGATCCCTGTACGCTGACAAGGGCGCATGATCGACAGACATCCCCATCCGTTCGGCCAGTCTTGCTGCTCTCGCGAGCGGAAGGTAGATGCTGACCGCCAGCACATCGCAGATGATGCTCCTTATAGGAAAGGGGAATCGTGATAACAACCGACGGATTCCATCGCTCGCCTTCCAAATCATCCTGAACCACGTCGGTCGGTTATCAAACGCGTAGTAGAGATACAGGAGGAAGGGCGCTCCAGGTTTCAGCGCACGGACGCATGCACGAAGGCCAGACGGCGTATCTGGAATATGGTGCAAGACACCCAAGGAGTATCCAAAGTCCATTGTATTGTCTGGAATCGGCATATCGTCGAGAGTCGCAAGGTGAAACTTACAGTTGCTCTGGTCAGCGAGAGTTTTTCTTGCGACACTGAGAGCCCCTGGACTGGCGTCGACACAGTGCAATGTGGCTACACGTGGCGCCACAAAGCGTGCCCATCGTCCACTCCCACATCCGGCGTCAAATCCGCAGGCTCCTACGGGCAGCGTGTCCCACGGAAAATTCTCGAAATACCGCATGAACAGAGCCAACGCTTCTGTTCGGTTCATCCCACGCTGATCGAAGCGCTGCCATTCTTGACCAAATCCTTCGACGACCTGTTCGTCCAGGTTGGATCCCAGAGCTGCTCTACCGTGCAAAGGATTGTGATCAGACACGCTGAAAACTCTGCAGCCGACGATCCCCCGATCGGCTCACGACATCGTGATAGTACTGCAGCGTTCGCTGCACCATGCGAGCTTCGGAGAATTCCGTTGCCGCGCGGTGCTTTCCCTCCTCTGCGATGGACCTGAGGTAATCCGGGTTCTGAAAGAGGGAAACGATGGCATCGGCGAACCCCGTCACGTCGTCGCGTTCAGCGATAAGCCCACTCTTTCCTGGGCAGATGATCTCATTGAGTGGAGAGATGTTGGAGACGACCGTCGCTTTGCCAGCTGCCATCGCCTCAAGGAGGACAATGCCAAATCCTTCAGAGCGCGATGCGAAAGCGAACACATCGATATCGGCGAAGAAAGTGTTCTTGTCGGACATGAAGCCAAGCAGCTTTACGTGCTTTTCGAGATGTAAGTCACGGATTAGCTCGCGTAGCACGTTGCCATGACCCCAGGGATCGTGTCCCGCAATCCTGAGCTCCGCATTCGGGACGTCTTTCAAGATGGGTACCATTGCCCGGATCAGTGTTTCGTGTCCCTTGCGCGCTTCATATCGCCCGATGGCGCCGATGGAGTGTCGGATCACACCATCGGTCGAGCGTACATCCTGACCTGGGGCAGTGTCATTCGGATTATCGATGTCGACCCCATGGGCGATTGTGTGTGTTCTCTCTGGTTTTACTCCTAGCCTATCGATGGACCATTGGCGGACCGGCTCAGAGACCGCAACGACGCCGTCTGCCAGGCGCCACAGAGGTGCGAGCACCTGTATCCAGCGGCCTGCCGAGTACGCGTTGTCGTCGCTGTCGTACGGGTGGTGGAGGGTTGAAATCCACGTCTGATTTGGTTGGAGGAGCTTACAGAAGGCCGAAGCCGCGTCACACCTTGGGAGATGAGAATGCAGGACGTCCCATTTCCGGGTTGCGAGCAGGCGCTTCAGGCGTATCCCGACTCGAGGGTCGTAGGATCCCTCGCAGGCAAGATAGTGTGTATGTATTCCGCTATCTTCGAACATCTGACGAAGATCGAACGAGCCGCCCGCAACATGTGACCGGAGAAACGCTATTTCACAGGTCACTCCAAGGCCCTTCAGCCCTTTTGCTAGTTGGAGCAAGTGCGCCTCTGCGCCACCTCGATGCAGTGTATTGGCGACTTGCAGGACGTTCATTTCACATCAAATCGTGCTACCGGAGGGGCCGATGTCGTGCCGATCAGTTCGCTCGGTTGAAAGTCAGGCACCGCGTTACAAATAAGCGAAATGAGACGGGAATCATCGTGTTCGTTCGCAGCGTGGATTACCGCATCGATCCAGCCATTCTCAACGCCAGCATCCACCGTACGAACTACATGTACCCGCGGGTGATCCGTTGACTGCACATCCTCGCCATCGACGAGCAGTTCTTCGTAGAGCTTCTCACCGGGCCGGAGGCCTACAAACTGGATTGAGATATCACGGTTTGGTTCAAGACCGGAGAGCCGAATCATGTTAGTCGCCAAATCGGCGATGCGCACAGGCTCGCCCATGTCCAAGTGAAATACATCACCGCCTTGACTCGAGGCAGAAGCTTGCAAAACGAGCCCGACTGCTTCAGGAATTGTCATGAAGAACCGCACCACTTCTGGATGTGTAACGGTGACAGGGCCACCCTCTGCGATCTGACGTCTGAAGATTGGCACGACACTGCCGCGGCTGCCCAGCACGTTACCAAAACGCACGGCCGTCAACCGTGTGGAGCCGTTGGCCATGGATAGCAAGACCCGTTCCGCGGCTCGTTTCGTCGCTCCCATAAGGCTCGTGGGTCGTACCGCCTTGTCTGTCGAAATAAAGACGACCTGATCTGTGCCGAAATGTATGGCTGTGTCTATGACGTTATAGGTCCCGATAACGTTGTTGCGTACGACAGATGTGACGTGGCGCTCCATGAGAGCGACGTGTTTGTATGCGGCGGCGTGATATACGCGGGATGGGTGGTGATGTTTGAACGTCTCCATGAGGTCCGCGCGGTCTAGGATGTCGCCCACGACCACGGTCAATCGGAGATTCGGCAGCGCTCGTCGAAGCATCAATTCAAGATCGTGTAGGTCGCTCTCAGCCCGATCGAATAACACCAGATGGGCTGGCGCCAGAGTGGCGATTTGACGCGAGAGCTCAGAGCCGATGGAGCCGGCAGCGCCTGTGACAAGAACGACGTGTCCTTCTGTGTTGGAGTGAACTAGCGAAAGATCGGTCTTGATTTCTTCGCGACCAAGAAGGTCGTCGATACGAACGTCCCGAATGCGGTTCACCGAGATGCGCCCATCGATTAGGTCACGCACTGAGGGTATGGTCTTGAAGACGACGCGACGGTTATGACAGGCATCCATAATGCGTTGGATAGCCCGACCGGACCTAGTCGAAAACGCAAGCAGAACTTCGTCTACTTCGAGGCGGTCGAGCAGCTCGGGGATCGCCTTCGTCGTACCAAGCACGGTAATTCCGTCGACTCTAAGACCCTGCTTGTGCGGATCGTCATCCACGAATGCGATGGGTTGGTACACTAGAGAGGGCGGGTCTTGCGGGTTTTGTCTGAGCGTACGGTTTGCGCGCATGTCCCGGACGATCGTCATCCCGGTGCGTCCAGCGCCTATCACGAGCACCCGTCGAACCGCGGCTGCCGTGGCTGAAAAACGGAAAGATTCTGTGTACACGCGTACTAGGAATCGACTGCCTCCGAGCAGGAGAAACGTTAATACTGAATCCAGTACGATGACCGATTTGGGAAAGGTTTCAGCGCCGGGTATGGAGAGTGAATAACCATAGGTAGCTAGGATTGCGCCGGCCGCTAAAATTGTGCCAAGTGTTGTAGCTTTGGCGATGTCAATAAGATCGCTAAGGCCGACGTATTTCCACCAACCCTGAAACAACCGAAAGGCGTAGAAGGCGACCAGCTTTACCGTAATGATCGCTGGTAACAGCGATAGCATCGACGACCGAAAGGGCTCGATAATGTTGAAATCAAGCCGAATGGCGAAGCTGCCCACCCAGGCAATGACGACTAGGCAGGCGTGCAGTGCCACGATCAGAGGACGTCTGAAAAGTAGCAGCAGCTGACCGCGGGTCAGAGTGGCCGCTCGCGATCGCCGCCATCTCGCGATCGAGTTACCGAGAGTCATCGGATTCATTTTTAAGAACGAAGTCTGATTATATGCGGAGGTCGATCTGCCGAATGTTGGGGCTACGGCCGGCCGGCCCCAAGCCGCAGGGCGAGAATGACCAATGGCACATATGCGACGAATACGCCAGACGGTCCTCCGATCACGCCTTTTGCGACGAGTATGGCGCAGGGGAGTAGCCACAGGACGTTGATGGCGGCGACCCCCCACGTTACGGGCGTGTGGGCTTCCCAGTACTGTGCTGCTTGCTGGTACGCGTGTGTACGATGTGCGTCGTACAGGCGCGCTCCCCGAATCGCCCGGTACACCAGTGTAGTCGTGGCGTCGACGACGAATACGCCAAAGAGGATTACCCAGCACCACAGCAGCGTGGGGGCAGTCCACGCCGCCTGAAGAGAGAGTCCACCGAGCATTAAGCCGAGGAATCCGCTTCCTGCGTCTCCCATGAAAATTTTCGCTGGTGGCCAGTTCCAGGGTAGAAAGCCCAAGCATGCGGCGGCGAGCACCGCTGGTGCGAACCACAGATCATCTGTTCCCGCTGTCAGTGCATAGATGCAAACGGCGCCAGCGCACACCGTAATGGTTTCGGTCGCTGCGATGCCATCGATGCCATCCATGAAATTTGTGAGATTGATTAGCCAGACGAGATACAGTGCAGCCAAAATGTGGCCTATCCAGCCTAGGTTGGACGCAGTCCCCAGTGCGGGAAGCGGAGGCAATCCTCCAAGTAGCCATAGAACCCATGTGGCAGCCGCGAAATGTGCGAGCAGGCGCCAGCGCCGTGCTACGTGGCGCCTGTCGTCCATGAATCCAATCCCCGCGACGAGGAGGCCGCTGCTTGTCACTCCGATGACGATTGGCCACGAAATGAGGGATAGCTGACCGGCAATTAGGAACGCGATAAGCGTCCCGATTACGATGGCAGCACCACCGCCTCTCGGCGTGGCCACTGAGTGAGAACTGCGTGCATTGGGCACGTCAAGGAGTCGTTGTGCGAGCGCGTATCGGCGCATGTGGCCAGTCAACCACCACGTGATGAGCAGTACTACCACGGGAATAGACAGGCGGAGAAGCAAGCTCATACGCGACCGTCTACTGCGAGCCTCAACCCTTCGTCTACTGAGACGGGGGGAGTCCATTCAAGGAGTTGTTGCGCCTTCGTGATGTCCACGCAGAGTGATTCCAGGAGACGATGCGCGACAGCGCGTCTACCGATCATCGAAGCAGCACCGAGCAGGAGAGACGGTGGTACGGGGATCAAGCGGGCGGGGCGATCCATTGCACGAGCCAGGCGTCTGACGAGATCGGCGGTTGAGAGATTTTCACCGTCGCAAACGAGAAAAATCTCGTTTGCGGCAGCTGGATGCTCGATACAAGTGAGGATGAAATCTACCAGGTTGTCGAGGCCCACGAGACTGCGACGGTTATCGACGGAGGCGAATGGGAGCGGAACGCCGAGGGAGACGATGCGCATCAGCGCCCCGAAGTTCGCACGCACATTCCGCCCATAGACAAGCGGAGCGCGGATGATCACCACGTCCATGGCAGTGTCAGCCGCAATCTTGAGGAGGCCACGCTCGGCCTCAAGTTTGCTCAGGCCGTAGGCGTCTACTGGCGCAGGTGAATCCATTTCGGTGTATGTGCCGGATTCGCCATGTACCTTTACCGAGCTCAGATATACAAATCGTTTAAGACCTGCAGTCGCTGCCTGGCGCGCGAGGTTCAGCGTCCCAGCCACATTGACGCGCCGGAACTCCCGGAGTGGATCCGCCGTCGTCTCGCGCATCATGTGCACACGCGCTGCCAGATGCACGACAATGTCGACGCCAGCCAATCCCTGTTGCCAGTCAGTTTCTACACCGAGATCGGCCTTTGCTTGTTCGATATTTGGAGCTAAGTCAGAGAGATCACGGCGCAGCGCTACACGCACGGTGTATCGGTTCTCTTTGACCATGCGGTCAACGAGGGCGGTTCCAACAAAACCAGTTGCGCCTGTGATGAGGGTTCTCATGCCGAGGCCTCGCGATAAACGGACAGCGTTTGTTGCACCACGGTTTTGAGCCCAAGCTTCTGCTCGGCGAGCATTCGACTCCTTATCCCCATATCTACCCGCAACACGGGATCCTCAATCAAGCGCTGTAGTGCGTCTGCGAGACCGCACACGTCCCTGGGCTGTACAAGAAGACCATTGTGTCCGTGTTGAACAACCTCCCGGCAACCAGGAACGTCAGTCGTGACAATTGCTTTGCCAGCTGCTGCTGCCTCCGCCAGCGACTTCGGGAGTCCCTCGCGATATGAGGGAAGGCAGACGAGATGGCAGTTTGCGAGGAGAGCCGAGATGTTCGAGACCCATCCAAGATGTTCGATGACGCCTTCTCTGACCCATGCTGAGAGGTCGGCAGTGGCAATTGACGCTGGATTCATCCGATCCGGCTCACCTGCGAGCACAAAGCGGGCCGCAACGCCACGTTGTTGCAGGAGTCTTGCAGCCGAGACGAACTCCCCGACCCCCTTATCCCACAGAAGCCGGGCAGCGAGAATCACAACCGGCGTGCCCGGGGGTTCGGTGTGAGGCACCAACGCCTGTAAATCCACACCGGACCCTGGTATACGCCGTATCTGTGACTTTGGAACACCAACGTCGGCGAGCAGTTGAGCGTCTTCAGGATTTTGCACGAGCCCAATGCCTGTGTTCAGGACACACTTGAAGGCCAGTCGAACGGGATAGGTCATCCATCGCGCTATTCCCGATCTGGCAATAAACATCCACCCAAGGCCCGCGATTGCGTTCACGACGGCTGGCCGACCGGCGAGCCGCGCAGCCATGCTGCCGTACAGGACGGGCTTCATGGCCACATGGTGGACCAGGTCGGGGCGCTCGCGACGGTAGAGTCGGACAAGTCGGAAAAAGGTCAGCAACTCGGTGAGAGGGTTCAGACCGCTCCTGGCATTCTCAAAGGGGAGCAGGCGTATGCCCGCACTGCGAATAATATCGCCGTGTTCGCGCACTCGGGTCACGACGCACACATCGTATCCCTCGGCCTTGGCCGCTACCGCCACACACAGCCTGTGTGAGACGAAATAGTAATCCTCAGTGACGAAAAAGAGCAGCTTGCCTCTAGTCACCTTCCAAGCCAATGACGCGCCGTAGCTCATGCTGAAACCGTGGCCATGGCTGTTGCATCACTGCACGCAGCGGATATTCCACGGTGAAAGGCATCAGCGTTTGTTCAGACAAAAGTGAAGAATAGGGAACGCCTTCGATTAGGATGCCGCCTGTCTGTGCGTCGATGAGGGCAGGATCAGCGAAGAGTTCGTCAAGGCCCGCCAGTTCATCCCTGCGGTCGCGGAACGCAATGTGTCGTGGCACGTCAAACGGTACCCATTTGCCGTCCAACTGAGCCAACGCGAGTACAAGCCTGTTGTCACGACCCGGGATTAGAACCCATTTGGATTCCGCAGGGATACCAGCATAGCCGGCAAGCGTGACGAACACGTCGGAGATCTGATCGGGCTCACCGTGACCACGGATGATGATGTTCGTGACGTGATCGTCCGTTACGCGCCATCCCTCTGGTGTGGGACGGATGTTTTCGTGGGTCCAGTCGAGGAGAGCGAGGGCACAGTTTTCCGGCAATGTACCGTCGCAAATTCTCGATACGAGCAGTTGATACTGAAAGTGGCGCTGTAGGAAATCAATTGCCTTGACGTAGGCGGGAATGCTGTAGACGGTCACGCGACCGTTCACGCCCTGACGTGTTGTCAAGGATAAGGTAAGGATGAACCAACCGCCGGCAAACAGCAGTATCCCGACGACTGATACCCAGAACACACGCCTCCGCGACAGGACCTGAATAATGCTCACCGATGATAGGTAGACGATTTGTTCATGGTTTAGGAGAGAAGGTCTCAGTGTCGGATGGCGGCTCTGGGCGGGATGAGAGTGCGATCGTCAAAGCCCACAGTGGCATGACAGCCATCGGTCGCAATCGCCAGAGCGTGCCGAAATTCGTCACGGAATAGGCTAGCAAAATTACTGCAGTCCCGAAGAGTATCGCACTGAATAACACGATCGGCAGCCGAGTGCCGATGGTACGGCGTCGAGTCCATGTCAGCGCGAACACCGAGAGGATCGCGACATCCATCAACACCGTATCGATGTCGGTCAGGTGCAGCAGTCCGCGACCACCGCCGATGTCCAGTCCAGCCATGGTCTCAAGTAGTGAGATCGGTACAAAGAACACCAACAATCCCCATCCGGCAGCCCGGGCATCCTCGCTGGCGTTGATCGGAATTCCTCGCCCGTAGTTCTCTGGCGGCTGGTCAATGGCTCGTGACGGCAGAGGTGCTGCGGTGCGAGCAGTTGACACTGTCGGTAGAAAGGCGGGCGGTGGGGTGGCGGTGGCGTAGCCGGTGGCCGCCATGGCCATCAGCTCTTGCGCGGCAGTCGTTCTCGCCACCTGCTCTTGCGCGGCAGTCGCTATCGCCACCTGCTCTTGCGCGGCAGTCGCTCTCGTCAGCTGCTCTTGCGCGGCAGTCGCTGTTGCGAGCCGCTCTTGCACTGTATCCGTCCCCAGCTGTTCTAACTTGGCCTGTTCTGCGGCCATCCTCGCTTCTTCTGCGGCCAATCTCGCTTCTTCTGCGGCCAATCTCGCCGCCAGCCGCGTAGCGTCCCTGGCGATCCGCGCTTCTTCTGCAGTCTCCCTGGACCTGGCGAGTCGCTCTTCTTCTTCAGCCCCCCTAGATATGGCGAGACGCTCTTGCGCTGCAGCCTCGTTTGCCAGCGCGGCTTGATAGACTTCGCTGGCGACCTCAGCTTTCTGTAGTGCTTCAAACCGAGCCTCGCCGGGCGCCGAATCCTCACGTAGGGGGATGACGAGATTGGTCCCCCCTCCGGAGGTGACGAAGCCCGCTCTGGCTAGTCGGACCTTGACAGCCAAGTAAGCAGGAAGGTCGGCGATTGAATCGAGTGTTCCTGCGATCGATCCGCCCACGACGACTGAAACGTTCGGTACGTATGTGCGGTAATAGGGGCCCGCGCCGATCCCGAATGCTACCCATGCCACCATCAGCACCGCGAGACTCTCAGCCAAGTACCGGGGCAGTGGTGTCGTTCGTGTCCGCGAGGCGAAGACCGTCAAGACCAGCGCCATGGCAGACCATATCAGAAAGGCGATATACCACCGGGTCCCTGCCATGCCATAGACAGCGATTGCGAAGCTCCCGGCGGCTATGAATGTAGCTTTGGCGTGTCCGTTCGTCCGGTGCTGACGTAACAATTGCGTCAGCGCCAATGCGCCGAGGCAGCATATACCGACGAGCACGCAAGCGAACTCTTCCTTCATTGGTTGGGTGGAGTGGGCCAGTACCGCCGGAGAAAAGGAGTAGGCACCAACGCCGATGAGACATGGCAGGTCACGGCGCCAGTCGTTAACCGGTGCGAAAAATTTAACGAAGAGCGTGACAAGCAGTGTGTACAGGCAAAGGTTTAGAAACATGCCGGCGGCCGGGCTAGTGCCAACGGCCATCATCCAAATCGCCAGTATGTTCACGAAGAGCGGCGATGCAACGGGATCCTCAAAGCTGAAAAGCTGATAGTTGGTTGCTGCGATTGCTGCTGACTGATAGTTTCCTGTCGCATCGATGAAGGGGCGCCAGAATCCACCGCCCAATTGGAGCGATTCCGCGATTGGCAGTTCAAGGTACGAGGTCCAGAACAGCGCTGACCCCATCGCGATACGTCCCAGAATGGCGATTGCAAAGATCGCACCGACTGCCGCCGATTGGCGATGAACGTAGCGATAGGCAGCGCAAACGAGCCCTGCAAATAGCAGTGCAGCTGTCGTGTGGCCGATTTGGCCGACAATGAGAGCGCTGTCCAAGTAGTCCTCTTAACTCGCCCAAGCCTGGAACATTAGTACCGCCCACAGTTCGTGCTGCCAGTCCCGTTCTCCTGCCACGTGTTGCTCCCAGCGCTGGCGAATTGGTGCCGGGTCGAAATAGCCATCCGATCTCAGCTTCGACTCGCTCAGTAGATCTTCCGCCCAGTCACGCAGCGGCCCACGCAGCCAAGCATCGATCGGGACGCCAAATCCCATCTTTGGGCGCTCGATGAGCGACTGAGGAACGTGTCGGTTTAGGATCTGTCGCAAAATCCACTTCCCCTTGCCGTTTCGGATCTTCATATCTAGCGGAAGTCGCCACGTCAGTTCGGCCACCCGATGGTCGAGGAATGGCGCCCGGGTCTCCAGGCTTGCCCCCATGGAGGCACGATCCACCTTGTGTAAGATATCATCCGGTAGATAGGTCAGGGCGTCCCAGAGCATCCAACGTTGGGCTGTCTCCGAGGGCTCTCGTGATGCTACGGCGGCGTCGAGCGGCGTGGTAAGTGGTCGCGCACCGTAAACGACACTTGTATCGGTCGGCCACATGGTCACGAGGGCCTGGTACAAGGCGTCGCTACTGTCCGCATTGCGGAGGCGACGCGCCAACTTGTTTGCCTTCTCGCCAGGTCTACTCACGAGCCGATTGTTCGTGGCTAATTTTCCTAGACGATCCAACGCAGCGGGAGAGATGCGCTCCATCGTAGACGCAAGCCCACGTCGCAATGGCGCGGGTAACCATCTCAGTCGGTTCCAGATATGTGGGCCCCACAAGTGGCGGGAGTAGCCACCGAACAGTTCGTCACCACCATCCCCAGACAGGGCCACCGTGACCTCCTGCCGGGCGATACATGACACGAGGTGGGTGGGAATTTGTGACGAATCAGCGAACGGCTCCGAGTACAGGTCGGGCAATTTCGGAATGGTGTCTCGGGCTTGCTGCGCCGAGACGTACAGCTCGGTGTGCTCAGTGCCGAGGTGTGCAGCTACGGTTTTGGCGTGGGCGGCTTCGTTGAACCCGTCTTCGTCGAAGCCGATGGTAAACGTTCTGACTGGGTGGCTTGACTGTGCCTGCATTAGTGCCACGATCAGCGATGAATCGATACCGCCGGATAGAAACGCCCCGAGAGGCACGTCCGCGATTGACTGGAGATGAACCGCGTGCATTAGTGCCGCTTCCAGCGTGTTTTCGGCTTCGTGTTCGTCGTCAAAGGGGTGTGCTATCCCACACTCGGCGACATCAGTGAGCGACCAGTATCGATCAAGGGTCAGCCCGATTTGTTGTGTCGGTGAGAACAATGCCGTAGCGGCAGGTGTTACCGTTGCGTCCGGCGTGATCGATAGCACGCACCCTGGTTCCAGCTTATAGATGTGCCGGTAGATCGAATACGGCGCTGGAACGCAGGAATACTGTAAATATTGGGCTAGGACGTCCCGATCGATCTGATTGTCGAAGCCTGGAAACTGCCGGAGGGCCTTGATTTCGGATCCGAAGACGAACGACTGTCGCACCCAGCCGTAGTAAAGTGGCTTTTCGCCGAATCGGTCCCGTGCTAGGTGAAGACGCCGCTCTGTACGATCCCATAGCGCGAATGCGAACATGCCCACCGTGCGTTCGAGGGTCTTCCTCACACCCCAGGCTGCGATACATGCCAGGAGGGTTTCGGTGTCCGAGTGTCCGGACCACGCTTGGCTGGACAGTTCGGACCTCAGTTCACGGTGGTTGTAGATCTCGCCGTTGAAGACGATTACGAAGCGCTCGTTGCGAGACGCCATTGGCTGGTGTCCGGCTTTCGAGAGATCAAGAATCGCCAGCCGCCGAAACCCGAGCCCGACGCCGGCGTGCTCGTCGACCCATGAGCCTGCGTCGTCAGGACCACGGTGGCTGACGGCCGCCGCCATCGCAACGACGGTTCTGCTCAGTTCGTCGCGTCGCGTTTGGTTTGATGCGTCTAGAATGCCGGCGAAGCCGCACATGTGGTCAGTGTAGCAGTCGAACTGTTCTCTGTCGGCGATTATGACATCTTACTTCGCCCGATCGTAGTGTTGGGTGAAGGGTGGGCTAGGGGTTTGGAGTGTTGTGGCCGGATTGCCTGGCACTCCTTCAAGTGAGCGCAGACTGCTGTTGTAGAATCCAACGATGTTGGCTCTTGTCTACCAGCAGTCTACAGGGAGGCCGTCCTGAGTATAAGCGTTTCGGCTTTACAGCAGCCGTCTACTGCTATCGACGTATCCATCGTGATACCGGTGTACAACGAAGCGATTGTGATCGCAGAAACCCTCCGGATCATAGTGGGTTACCTCGGAGGGCAAGTATACAAATCAGAAATCATCGTCGTTGACGACGGATCCACGGATGGTACAGCAGCGATCGTGAGTGGGAACACTACCGACGCGGTCGTGGGCGCGGTGACCACTCCTGTAAACTTGGGCACGTCTGCCAGAATTGACCGTCGCTCAAGAGGATTTGTTCAATGAAAGCTCTATTAACGGGGGGGAGCGGCTTTGTGGGCTCGCACTTAGCTGAAGCGCTCCTGGATCACGGTGATGAGGTTCAGGTGCTTGACGATCTCTCAACAGGGTCGATGAATAATCTTCAGCATCTGAAGGGACGCAAGGGCTTCACTTACGTCATTGACACCGTCATGAACGAGCCATTGACTGCCGAGCTCATTGATGGTGCCGATGTGGTCTTTCATCTCGCCGCGGCGGTTGGCGTCAAACTGATCGTCGAGGCGCCTGTTCGCACTATCGAGACGAATGTGCATGGAACAGAGGTGGTGCTCAAGCACGCAAGCAAGAAGCGCAAACTTGTCGTGATCTTCTCCACGTCGGAGGTATACGGCAAGAGCGTGGCGATACCGTTTAGCGAGGATGAAGATCTTGTGATGGGCCCGACATCGAAGCATCGTTGGGCGTATGCATGTAGCAAAGCGATAGACGAGTTTCTGGCGCTGGCGTACTGGAGGGAGCATCAGTTACCTGTGATCGTTGCCAGGTTGTTCAACACTGTTGGACCGCGGCAAACAGGGCAGTACGGAATGGTGATTCCAAATTTCGTACGTCAGGCTCTGACCGGCGCACCGATTACTGTGCATGGCGATGGGCAGCAGCGACGCGCATTTTGTTACGTTGGCGATGTTGTCACTGGGCTGATCAAGTTGGCATCTGAGCCGAGGGCGGTCGGTCAAGTGTTTAACGTTGGCAACACGGAAGAGATTTCAATTCTCGACCTCGCGCACCGAGTAAAAAGCCTGGCCGACAGTAGCTCTGATATCGTGCTCGTGCCGTACGATAAGGCCTATGGGGCTGGATTCGAGGATATGCCTCGGCGTGTACCGGATTTGTCTCGAATTCATGATCTTGTCGGCTACGCTCCCACTACGGACTTGGACGAAATTTTGTCGATGGTCATCACGGACATGCGTGAAGCGCTCCAAAAGTAGAGGATGTGAGCGCGTAGGACGTGACACTGTTCGGGCCGATTAGAGGGAAGTTGGGGTCTCCTAAACAACGGGCGACCGTGCCGATGGCTGTGGTGTGGTGTGGTGTGCCCGTCATCTACGCAGTGATTCTGCTCACCCCAAGCGTTGCGCTTCCCGGGGATGACCTAGGTTTACGGCGGTTCGAGACACCGGGGCTTTCGCCCGACGTCTCGATCGGACAGACGTTTCGCATGACGGCGGATGGTCTCTATGCGGTCGAGGTATTCGCGGCGTCGATCGAGACAGCCGTTTCGGGAATCGTGTTGTTCGATTTGTACGAAATTCCCGGAGAGGGTTTGCCTGAGCTTGTACGTGCTATTGAGGTGAGTGCGGTGGATCTGTTGAAAACGCGGTCGCATCGCTTTACCTTTCCGCCCATTCTTAATTCGGAGGATCGTTTTTATCGTTTTGAGCTTCGATCGGCGGTGACCAGTCCCTCCCAAGGCATTGCATTTTTGGCGACCAGAGGCGAGCGGTACGCGGGGGGGAGTCTGCACATCAACAACCAAAGTCGATGGGCGGACATGGCGTTCCACGCGGATGCGCCGGCGCCTTCCATCTGGCGCCTGCTCATGACATTACGGGAGACCCACCCAGTGCGCGGAAATGCTGTGGCAGGATCGTTTGTAGCTGTCTGGCTACTGCTCGGACTCGTACCTATCAGGATTGCTAGAATCTCAGACGCGCGGCACGTTACCGGTTCCAGCTGTACGTAGTCACGATTGGCTCGTGGATTTTCGCGTGCGCGCGTCGAGGACGTGGATAGCTGCTTCGACAAGGTCTAGCTTGACCTCTGTGGCCATCAAATGCTCCCGTGCCAATTTGCTCGCTTGGTTTGCCTGCTGGAGCCGTGCACGGACGGAATGGAGTCGGTCCTTCAGCTTGACAGCTCGTTCCTTCCATTCTTCGGAAGAGGCTTCGGCCCGTATGGTATGAGCCGCCGAGCGTGCTTTGGCCTTGGCAGTGGCTCGCTTCCATTCAGTGGTGGCTTTCTCTGACGTTTGATGGAGATTCTTCCAGGTTTCAATGTCGGTGCGCAGTTTCGCTATTTGTTTCTCCAGTTTCGCTATTTTCAAGTTCTTCCGCCGTGTCTGCTCGGCGAGATGCTCGACCTGGCTAGCTGGAGCAAGGCGAATAGTGGCGAGCGACCTCTTGATAGCGGTTTTCATTCGAGAGCTACTCCTAGTCAAACAATCGTATGATAAGTCGTGTCTGATCGTGTGACCTTGCCAGACGACCTAATCCTACTGCTTGAACGTCTTCTCGTTCAGTCGGCCGGAGTGAAATCTACGCCCGACGTCACCCGTGAACAGGTTGATGTCCTGATCACGCGTATTGCCGCCCTGACTGACGCACTTCGCGGAGCGGCGGAGGACAACACGGCGAAAATCGCCAGCCGCATGCTGATTGCTGACCTCGCCGCGGTCACCGCGCAGTTTAGAGGCCGTGCTAATGAGCTGTCCGAGGTGCTTACGCGCGCGCTCGATAACCTCCGTAAAGAGCTTGACGATGCTGAGCAGTCGGAGTCGAAGGGAAATATCGGTGCCTTAGATGAGCCCTAAACGTCCTTTCGTATTCGTCGGCCTTGTGCAAACCTCCAAGCGCCAGCGACGAGCGTGACGAAGCAGATCACGACGATCGTTTCCATTGCGCCTGGTGCCCGGAGGCCTGGGATCCGATACGCGACCCACATCCAGCTCTCGCCGTAGGAGATATCCGGAGGCGCGACGTAGAGCGTGCGACTCACGCTCTCCGTATCCTCGGTGTTCGGGTTTTCTATGAGCGCTTTGATGTTTTCTCGTCGCGTGTCCAGTAAATCGTATCTGAAGCGATCATCTGTCGACAGTCCATTCACGAGTCGGAACCGACGTTCAAGCGCTGCGCGCTGTTCTACAGAGACCCCTTCCCGCCAGCGAACGCCAATCCTGACCGACGGTTCGACTGTCAGGTAATACGCGACGCTACAGGTCATCAAGATCAATCCAGCAACGATAGTGGCGACGTTCGCCCACCATGTTGTCCTGGTGTCAGTTCGTTCCTGGTCAGTCATCGACCATATATATACCGCGAACGCATGGCTTCTGGGCGCGACCGGTGGCTATTACCCCATAGATTGTGGCGCGTGACACCTCAGACAAAAATTAACCCCATGCGTACGTGTCCTACGATTACACTCAAAGCGTGTACCTGTCATCTTCGTGTGATTGGAAAATTTCATGCTTCATGTGATCTACGACGGGCGGTGCGGATTTTGTGTGCGTGCGCTCATGGTCTGCCGAACGCTCGATGTGCGTGGGGGGTTGCGATTTTATGATGCGAACGCACAGATGAAAATTCACTCAGAATTTCCAGAGTTGCGTGACGCCGACTTCGACAATGCGATGTTTGCGGTGGATCTAGACCGATCCGTGACGAGGGGGTTCTTCGCGTTTCGCAGGGTCCTGTGGGAAAGTCCCCTGATGTGGCCCCTGCTCCCGTTGTTTTACTTTCCTGGCATGCGCTGGATCGGCCCGAGAGTTTACGCCTGGGTAGCGAAGAATCGCCGGCTGTTCGGTTGCGCCACGGACGTATGCGACCTTTCGGCATCTCCAAGAGAACCTCGCCGTTGAGTTGATACGGACCGCATGGTGCCTCCTGGGACGAAGCGTCAGTGACCACTCCAAGGCTGGTATTAAACGGTGTCCCAAAAAATGACAGAACTTCGACCTGTGACGTGGTCCGCCGAGACGCCAGTGCATGGCGCACTGTGTGCCGATGCGTGAGCGATAGAATGGCCATATGCGCATTCGCCGTTTTCTGACTGCCCTTCGAGCACTGGTGGGGATGCCAGTCCGTCTTTCTCGCGATCTCCGTCACGTCGAGAAGGGACTTCGAAGCGCGATGGCAGAGGGGAATCGGCAAATCGCGGAGGCGAGTCGGCTTACGGCGAAAAAACACAATAGCGAGATGGGCACGCTCCGGAGCGAGCTCACGACCCTACGCGATGAGGTAAAGAAACACCTGTTGCAGAATCAACTGCAACTCGGACGCCTCGCTGCGCTCGTCAACGCTGACGAAGAGATACGACCTCTCGGCCGCCGCGTGCCGACTGCTGTGGCGCCGAAGCGGGTGTCCGAGAGGGTATCGACAGTATCTGATCGCACGGCTGGTGCCACAAATGAGTGGTTGGAATTGCCGGCGTGTCCAGCTTGCGGTACAGCCGATCGGACGGTCGTGTGCGAGTGGAACAAGCTCGTGTTACTGAACACGGCACCAGACCTTAGCGCCTCCCGTTACGACTACGCGGTTTGTCATGGCTGTGGCATTCTGTACGCGACGCGACGACCGTTCGGAGATCGGTATGGCTATCTCGTCGAACACTTTGAGGATGTTATCGACAAGAACGCCAGTAACCCACTTCTCAACCCCTATCCCCTGACGGATCAGGATCGGAATCGATACCGACAGCTCATTGACTGTGGTGTGTTCGTGTCCGATCATGAGAACCGCGCCCACCTTTCGGGAGTCTTCAAGGATCGGTTCGCGAACGCGGGACACGTTGATATTCTCGGCTCGTTGCTCACGCTGCGCGGTGCCCGTGTGCTGGAGGTGCGGCCGAGAGCCGGCACTATTCTGGAGGGTCTTAGGCGCCACTACGGAGCGGACGTTTACGCGATGCCAATTTGGGAGAGTCAGCAGTTCATTTTGCGCGAACTGTACGGCATCCAGGCGTCGGAACTCATTGACTTCGATAACTTTTCCATTCCGTTCGATGAGCCATTTGATCTCATCGTCTGCAACCACATGTTTAACCACGCGTTACGACTCGACCAGTTTTTGGCCGAGATCCGGGCTGCGTTGAAACCTGGCGGGTACCTGTATCTCTACAACGAGATCGACGATAGCGAGTTCTTGAAGAGTGGACAATCGATGATCGCGACCATGAATCCACTGCACCTACAGGCATGCGATCGTCCATCATTGGTTCGTGCGATTTCGTCGATGGGTTTCGAGCCTGTGTTCGTGAAGGGACGCGATAGGCGAAATTTTTGTTTGATGCGACATGTTGAGGTGCCTGATTGGATGCCAGTCTCACAAGCGGATCTCCAGAGACGCATCAGCTTGTATCAACGCGCGCGTGATCGCGCCGTCTTGCGTGCGCCTGAGCAGTTTCGCCCTCGGTTCGCTGACGTCTGGTCGGTTACCGTGGAACGAGCTGTTGCGTCAGGCGTAGCCCGTTTCGACGACGGAGGGCAGCTGAGAATCGTGAAGGAATACGACTAAAGTGTGGCCGACAGTTTCATCGAAAGCAGGGTAAACCGAGGATTTCATCCATTCCGCTAGGAGGTCGTCTGGTGTCGGTGAACACAATAAACCTCGGCTCATGGTCAACGGCAATGATTCCTGCTTGTGCATAGTGTGTCGACACGTAGTCCCACAGTAGCGGGTAGTCGGTGACGAACGCTTCGTTGAATTCTTTGTAGTCACCGAGCACAATCGGTACCGACTGTCGCTCCAGTTGTGCTAGTGCGCGCCGTTGGTCGGAATCAGACTTGTAGTACGAAAAGGCCATCTTCGATTGCCCGGCTGCGAACGGACGGCGTGCGAGTACCGACACCTCTGGCGCGTATCCGGCAACCAAAAGATGATCCTCGGCGCGGGTGCATTCCGAAACGTACCGCACCGCCTTAAGGGTGCCGGTGATCTCGGTTTCCTGCCAAGTGTTTGGAGGTAGGTTCTGCAGTTCTTGCTTCACTGCGACGACCCGACGTGCCACTGTCTCCCTGGAATCTGAGAGGCCGCTCGTGTTCAGTTCGCTCGGAACCTCACCGATGATCCACATCGCGCCGAGCATTGACGCCAGCAGAGCCGTGGCTGGCAGTGCCGCCAACAGTCGGGACGTGCGTGTCTGGAGAACGGCGGTGGCACCAACGCACCAGGCCCCGAGCAATGCGACGGGTACAATCGCATCACCGAACCGTGCGGGAAGATTGGATCGTAGAAAAAAAATCGTCACCAAACTTCCCATTGCCAGTAGACCGCAGCCGACCCCACGCTCGATGGCCGTTGCCCGCGCCGTTTTTGCCGTTGTGCGCCAGACGATCGTAAGCGCGCCCAAGGTCAGGATCAGCCAAAACGCGTAGTACATAAATGGCACAAGATTGTTCAAACTTAGCAACGAGGCACCTTGAAAGACGGGCCACGAAAGGTGCGTTCTTACTTCTTCAAGACGACTGATTTCAAGATTCTTTGCCAGATACGAAGGAATGCCCTGATAGAACTGTACCCAACCTGCGGACGGCAGTAGTAGGGCGCTCGTAATAGCTGCGTACACCCCGACGTGACGGGCGATCGTCGTCCACGCCCACGCGTCCCGAGCCAGTAGTCCTACGACGATGCCGACACCAAGGTAGACACCGTAGTCATGCCTAAAGAGCACGGCAATGGCCGTTACGGCTGCCGCCAACGACAGGCGTCGAGTTGTCGGGTTTTCGATCGCCCAACGGAGGGCTAAGGCACCCATCGTTAGGGTCAGGACCTTGGGATAGTTGTACAGCTTTGGGCCAGTGGAGATTACCAACACGGCCACGAGCAGTGCGATCGGCCATAGTCGCGAGAGCTCCAGCGCCAGCAGGAAGACCAACGCAGCGGCGAGCGCGAGCGCACCGACGGTCAGGTACGCCTCCGATAGCATGTTGCGTCCGCCGATCTTCTGCGCCCATGCCGGCACTTCATAGCTCAGCGATGGCCAAGCGCCTCTTAGCTCGAAATCGGCGAAGTCGCGCATGGGCTGTTCGCCTCGCAGTAGCATTTCCGATCGCATCAAGATGTCGAAATGGTCGTTTTCGAAGCCTCCGAGTGACCCGCCTAGCATGTTGAAGCGGTAAGCGAAGGCCGTCGTGCCCACCAAACACGCCAAAAGCACTGCCAGGGAAATGCGCCAGGGTTGCCACCACCCAGGCCGGGGGGCGAGTGAGCGGTGGCCTCTGACTGCTGTTGGCTTAGCCATGGGTGCCCTTGAGCCATACGAAGTTTTGAGCCAGCGTTACGTTATCGGCCAGTGCGTCGACTGTACGTACTTGTGCTCGGCAGGGGAGGTCGCTGCGATATCGACAATTGAGCGAACGCGAGAATGTCGGTGCAAAGCGCCGGCGATCAGCGTCAGACGTGTGACCAGGCATGCGGCAAGTTACCATGGATGCTGTTTGATAGCGGGGATGGTCAGCCACGCCGTCTGGGTGGCATGCTCCGGTTCACGTTGTGACGGCTATAATCAATTCTATTTTTAGCCCGTACACTTGAGGGTTCGGGCTGGTGCCCAGCTGAATCAACCATCCTATGGACAGTCTTGTCGTCGAAGACCTCGGTAAACGATATTTTGTGCCGTCCAAGAAGGCGGCGCTAGCGCCACCGCGGCGGACGTTGAATCTTGGCGTGGCACGCGTGCCGTTGCCGAGGATTTCCCTGCCGGGACGCCCCTCTGGAGGAAGCGATCTCTGGGCGCTGCGTCATCTGACGTTCTCGGTTCCTCAAGGCACGCTCCTCGGAATCATCGGCTCAAATGGAGCAGGAAAATCAACCTTGCTCAAGATTCTGGCTCGCGTCACCAGGCCCTCGGAAGGGCGAGCGAGTGGTCGTGGTCGCTTGGTGTCCTTGCTTGAACTGGGTGCGGGATTCAATCGGGATTTTTCAGCGCACGACAATATCCTCATGAACGCCGCGATGCATGGGATCTCGAAACGCGAGGCGCTTGAGCGCATGCCAGAGATCATCGAGTTCGCCGAGTTGCAGGACTTCACAGACAATCCCGTTCGGCAGTACTCAAGTGGCATGTATTTGCGTTTGGCGTTTTCCGTCGCGATCAACATGCAGCCGGATATTTTGCTTGCTGACGAGATCCTGGCTGTTGGGGACATGGCCTTTCAAGAGCGGTGTCTGGAACGGGTCGCGCAGGAAGCGGAGCGGGGTCTGACCGTCTTGTTCGTGTCTCACGACATGTCTGCGGTTGCGCGCCTTTGTCACAGGATTATCTGGTTGGAGAAGGGGTCGATAGCGGGTGATGGCGAACCAGAGAAGATGGTCGCCGAGTATGAGCGATCGGCGTTACGAAGTGGAGGTCGTGCCGCCGTGGTCGGTAAGAAGACGGGTCGTCATGCGAATATCGTGGCAGAGATTGCCTCGGTTCGGTTGCTGAACGCGCAGGGGGCGGAGATCGGAGCTGCGCCCATAGGCGAGGACGTGTACGTCCGGGTCAGGATCGGCGCGCGCAAGGGTGGTGCTGGCCTCCGGGGTTTTCTGGATTTCTACTCCAAGCGGTTTCTTGTGTTTCGCACAACGCTTGAAGAGAGAGTCGTCACTGAAAGAGAAGCCGTGGTCGACCTGCTCGTGAAGATTCCCGCCAACCTTTTGGCTGAGACTACCTATACGGTGAACGTCACGATCTACACGTTTCTTGTCAAGGAAACGAAGGTGGTGCTCAATAACGCCCTTACCTTTATGGCGTACGGCCACGAGTCTGGCGGTCAACTCAGGCGTGGTGCGGTTGCACCTCAACTTGAGTGGACTTCCCAGCTCCACGAGAGAGTTCGCGATAAGCATAAGCGTAAGTCCGTTGTCTAACACAACGGCCGAATGGAGTATCTCAGCCGACGCGCAAGACAGCGTCGGTGAACGCGCTGCCGAGGTTTGGCAGTACCGTCAGATCCTATGGTTTTTTTCCATCAAGGCGCTAAAGACCTTGTATTCAAAGACCCACCTCGGCGTGTGGTGGATATTCCTCCGGACGGGCATACCCCTCCTTGTGGCTAGCTTCGTGTATGGCTCAGTGATGAATATCCCATCGGGCGGCGTTCCTTACCTGGTGTTTTTTCTTGCCGCGCAGGTTCCGTGGAATTGTTTCGATGGACCACTTGTACGCGGCAGTCGCGGTCTCGAAATCAATAGACAACTTCTCGTCAAGTTGTACGTCCCAAGGATTATTCTGCCACTCGGTGGGATGACCCCTGGTGTTGTCGAGCCTGCAATCGTGACTCTCGTCTTGGTCTGTACACTGACCTACTACCGCGTCAACGAGGGCATCTGGTACGTGGCGTCGGAACCGCGGCCTTTGGCCGCTGCCGCGGCGCTTATCCTCGTGCTTGCGTTCACGTTTTCCGTGACTCTCTTTACGTCGGTCTGGCAGGCCCGCGCACGTGATGCACGGTTTGTGCTTCGTTACGTTGTCGGTTTCTGGGTGTTCTTCACACCTGTGATTTACCCATTGTCGCAAGTGCCGCCCGACCTTCGTTGGCTCATGCATCTAAATCCATTGACGGCTCCAGTGGAAACTTTTAAGTGGGCCGTATTGCCAGGAATGGAACACTCCTGGGCGTGGTTGCTCTACACTCTCGCGGTAACTGTCGCGACGTTTTTTGCCGGGGTCCGTTTTTTTATGCGAGCCGAGAGCGAGACGATGGACAAAATATGACGGAGCGATGGGAGGTGTCGCCGCGATACCCGGGCGTGGCAGGCACGATGGTCGAGGTGTGGCAGCATCGAAAGATACTTCATTTTGTCGGCGATAGAGCGCTTCGGAAGACGTACCGGCGTACTGTGCTCGGTTGGCTCTGGTTGTTCATTAATCCTCTCTTCCCACTTGCGCTGCGTGCTCTCGTTTTTGGTGCGCTTCTCGGGGTAGGCTCAGATGGCCTTCCGTACTTTCTGTTCTTGCTCGCCGGCACGGTGGTCTGGGAAGTCTTCTCCTCGAGCTTGATGTGGGGCACGAGGGCATTGGAGATGAACCGAGATCTGTACGGGCAGGTGTACCATCCGAGAGCCATTCTGCCGTTCGGCAATATGATGCCGTCGATGCTCAATCTGGCGCTCAAAATTGGCATATTCGTGCTGGCGTTGACGTACTACACTGTGCGGGATGGTCGTGTGTACCTGCGCGGCGATTGGGCGCTGTTGTTGGCTCCCGTGGCTCTTCTGCTCGCGTTTTTATTCGCCCTAGCTTTGGCGTACTTCACATCTATATGGGGTGAGAAGACGCGCGACATGCGTTTTGCGCTCGGTGGATTCATGGGGGTGTGGTACCTCCTGACACCGGTTATGTATCCGTTGTCTCAGGTACCGGCGGAATATCGTGGCTGGATGCTTCTCAATCCGCTTGCAATGATCGTAGAGACTTTCAAGTGGGCACTGTTCGGAGTTGGAGGGTTCTACGGCGCAGCGTTGGCCGGCACAGCTGTTGGCGTGGTTTTCTTGCTCTTTACCGGGTTGATCTATTTCACCCGTAGAGAAGCCCGTGTTGTCGCGGAGCGCTAAGGCAGCACGTTACTGGTTGCGTTTTGACGACGAAGTATCGGCCTGCCCCGCGTGCTCCTCTCCGCGAATCGTACTGGTAGATGAGTTCGGGATTCCACGTGATGCGCGGCGTCGAAGCGTTCGGCTGATCTCTGGGTGCCGCGAGTGCGGGTTGTTGTTTTCGAATCCTCAACCGCAGCTCGAGCAGATCGAGGCTTTTTATAGTAATGAAGGAGGTTGGGCGGCCCGTCGTACTGAACGATTACGTTGGTTGGAGGCAAGGGTTCGCCAGAACCCCTTCCCCAAGAAACAGCTGGCACGCCGTAAAAAGCATGATGTTCTGTTCGACGCCATAGCTCCATATGCGCCGGTCCATGCGCCGCCTTTAGGTGCCAGCGTGTTGGACTTCGGCTGTGGGGATGGCAAGATGCTCGACTGGCTGCAAAGGCATGACTGGGAGACGTACGGCGTCGAGCCGTCAATGGCGGTGGCGTTCATTCGACACCGGCGTCTCTCGTCGCTACCTCAGGACCAACGCTTTAGGCTTGTCATTTTGAACCACGTACTTGAACACATACGAGATCCACTTAGCCTACTGCACCAAATTGCGGGTTGCCTTCGAGATGACGGCGCACTGTTTGTTAGCGTACCCGGGATCGACGCCTTGCCGGAGCATGGTGATCTTCGGTACTGCCTGAATGGCAACAACCACCCGCTCTGTTTTTCCGAAACATGCCTGCGTGGTTTACTGGCGCGTGCCGGTCTGTCGGTCACAGCTCGTTTGGATTCTCAGGAACTGGACAATGCGTTCACGAAGGGGAGGCCGCTTCGGCTCCGTCTTCTGGCCACGAGAGCAGCGCATCCTCAAGTCCTGGAGGAAAGGCCACTGACTCCAGGTATTCGAGCTTTGGCGCTGCACGCCAGGAGGCAGGGCGGTTTTCGGGGGCGCGTGCGTCGACTCCTCCCAGTTCGAGTACGGGCGGCGCTGACGGTTCGCCGCCGGGAGCGAAGAAGGGCATCAGTATGATCCTGTTCACCACGATCTCTATGAGACGGTGGGTCCTTGCCGCAATCACGCTGCTGGTGCTTGGTGCCGAGTTCCTCAGTTCACGGCTGTGAAGGAGGTCTTTGTGTTCGCCGACCGGTGCCGCGCGTAAGCATGGCGCGTAGCAGGTAGCGCGCAGGGTAGTGCCAGAGCGGCGTGCGGCGTCGCCGTTTCCTGAGTGTAGCCACTCGTTCAATTTCTTCCGCCAGTACAGAGGCGACCGGTTGCTGGAGACCTCGTGGGCGGATGAACACCTCAACAAAGCGCTGAATGCGGGCTGCGCTCGCTTCGGGATCAGCGAGCCCATCGGCAATCTGAGAGAGGTGTTCAGGCAAGGTCGTGGCGACTTCAACGAGCCCTCCGTTTTTTGTGAGCAGATGGTGAAAGTGCAATGTCTGCTCCTGGCCACCGGCAAACTCCTTCGTCTGGATCGTGTAGACAGGCTTGCCGAGGATGCCGGCTTCGATCATCGCGCTCGTATTGAGTCCTGCCACCGCCGCCGAGTGGTAGAGCGCGTCGTAGAGGGCAGGATCGGCTTGGACTTTTGCAGGTTCCCGCCAGATCGCCGCGTTCTGGAGGTCGTCGATGCGAACGTCTGTCCATGCTTCCGCGTTGGCGGGGTGCGGACGTACGAGAATACCGCACGCGGCAATCGCTGGATCCGGTGCTTCGCGGATGGCTCTCACCCACTCGCGAACGAATTGCACTTCATTCGGTGCCACAAAGCGTGAGGAGCAGAGGTAAAGCAGAAATGGGCGTGAGGGGTCGAGGTCAGCACGGGCGCAGAATTCAGCACGTGACGATGTCGGACGCATTTCGAAGAAATCGTCGAAGCGAGCCGCACCTGTAACGACGATTCGATCCTGAGGTACGTCGTGATAAATCGTGGCTTCGCGCTTCTGCGCCTCGTTCCATACCATTACCCGGTCCGGAGCGATTCGTATCAGTCCACGGTTTGTCAGGTTGTCCCAGCTGAAAGGGAGAAACGCCACAGGAATACCCAGTCGATGCGCGCTCTTCACATAGTCTGTTTGGTACGATCCGAAGTCGATGAGTGGAGTTACTAAGACGATATCGGGAGCATGGGATCGGAGGTACAGCTCGTAGTAGCGCTCGCTTGGCACCAGTGTTTCTGCGGTTTCGAGCGCCAGTTTTACCAACGCGCGGCGACGTCCCCATGGGCCGTCGACAGAGAGCCGTTCAGGCCATCCGGGTGGAGCGTAGTGGCGGGCACGCTCGGCTAGCTTGTCGGCATGCGCGTATCCGGGTCCGAGATATCGTACGTAGTCGCGGGCCTGGCGCAGAGGCCGGACGAGGGGTTCCCATTCGTCGGTACGACGAACAGGGTTTGTGACGACGTCCACGCGTGGGTTGTCGCTGAAGGCGCCCAGCTTTAGCGGCTTGTTCCGTTTGTGGGCGGCAGCAACCACTACATCGTGACTACGATCGGTGAGGGATCGGATTACTCGATCGAAGTGGCGTGTTTTTCCTAGGTTATGGACGAAAAAGAGAATTTTCATCCTGGTTGGCGTGCAGCTGTGCGTGTCATCAGGAACTCTGCGAACTCGAGGTCAAGCAAAGTGTCGATATCTACACCGCGCTCCGGTGGCAGTACATAACCACACTGGGAGTGACCGATGAGCGATCGCTCACGTAAGATCACGTCAGTGCGGCACGCGAACAATCCGCCTCCAGGCCGGTATACCTGTTCTAGGTCTGGTTGGCGATGGCCTTCCTGCCACAGACCTGGGACCCACGGATGAACGCGACTCTGCCTGACGACCCGGAGTCTGACTGGGCTGCTGTAGTCCACCGGAGTCAAGCTAATGAGCGAATCCGTACCCTCGGCTATGAGCAGCGACAGCGCCGCGTCGATGTCTTGCGAAGTTCTCAGGGGTGCGGTGGGCTCCACAACGCATACATAGTCGAACTTGTTCGCACCGGCGCTGCAGATCTCACCGAGGACGTGCATTACAAAGTCGACAGACGGGGATTCATCGCCCGAAATTTCCGGAGGTCTGAGGAACGGAACGTCGCCACCCAGGGCCTCTGCCGTTCGGCGTATCTCCGGATCGTCAGTCGACACGATTGTGCGAGTTAGCAAGCGGGCACTGCTGGCAGTCTCGATCGCGTATGCGATCAGCGGTTTTCCGGCGAGGGGGTAGAGGTTTTTTCGAGGAATGCGTTTCGACCCGCCGCGCGCTGGGATTATTCCGAGGATCCGGTGGCTGCCTAGCGTCCGATCGCGTTGTTCTGAAACCACGTCCACCTCCGTTGCACTCTTCCCGAAACACGACCGACGGATTGAACCCGGACGCTTCGCGGGTTTTGTTGACCCGATAGTAGCAATCGTGCGCTTTAAAAGCCCGTGTCGGATGTAAATCAACTGGCGGTTCTGCACGCCCGCTAGTGACCGAGACCACTTGGTTTCGGTGCCAAATACACTGCGGTTTCAGGGGATGCTGGATTCCCATCCCTGCGCACCCTTGGCTAGCACGGGATTGGCCCTCTTGGGGCGGTTGCGATCGACTCGGTTCACGAGGTTCTGAGCGTGTCGATTTGGTTAGCCGGTGGCGGCGAGATGTTTGGCCCAAATAGGTCAGTTGAGGTGGCTCGTACGGCTGGCAAAATGGACGAGAATATGGGCCTGTCGAAGGTTGACCCTCTCCGCTCAAATCTCATAGTATCTATGAGTTAGGAACACGCACCACCTCCTTAAGTAGACACAACACGAGACAGGTTTGCTCCGTGCGGCAGTTGCCAGTGTTTAGCTTCTGGTGCCGAGGAAACTGGGGGGTGCGCGCGTCTACAGCTGCACCTTTTTGTAGGTGAGAGAGCGGGAGCTTGTACGTATAACCAGTGCCCGGCTTTCTGACGCATGAAAATTCTTTTTTCTGCTACCCACTTCGGCTTTCTTCGAAATTTTCAGTCGACGATTCGTGTGCTCGCCGAGCAAGGGCACACGCTGCACCTGCTTGCCGAAAGACGGGACACGATCGATGGCCAAAAGATGGCGGATCTGTTGGTTGCGCAACATCCGAACATCACGTTCGAACTCCTGCCGTCGAGTCGCCACCGACTGTGGTACGCCCTGGCTACCGGTGTCAGGGCCGCACTCGACTACTGGCGGTACCTCGATGCGCGTTGGGATCAGGCAGGAAAGCTGCGCGCGCGAGCTGCCGAACAGGCACCGTCTTTCGCGCTTGCCGCGGCCCGCGCACCGACCTTGCTGGCGAGGCCTGGTCTGGCAGTGCTGGCTTGCTTGTTTCGGATGATTGAGCGTGTGCTGTTGCCCCCCGGCGAGATCACAGACGTCTTCCGACGTATCAATCCAGATGTACTGTTTCTCACACCGCTCCTTTACTTCCGGTCGCACCAAGTCGACCACGTGCGATGCGCGCGGCAGCTGGGCATCAAGAGCGTACTTGGTGTCGGCAGCTGGGATCACCTGACTACGAAGGGCCTGATTCACGAAGTGCCGGATCGCATCCTCGTGTGGAATGAACTGCAGAAGCGCGAGGCGATCGAATTGCACAGCGTGCCTGCGGACCGAGTTGTGGTTACTGGTGCGCAGGCTTACGACCATTGGTTCGCAACTAAGCCAATGTCGGATCGCGCGACCTTTTGCCAGCAGGTAGGACTCGACCCTAATCTGTCGATTCTGTTGTATCTGTGTTCGTCACCTTTTATCGCTCCGCACGAGGTAGCGTTTGTCCGCGGTTGGATAAGGGCTGTTCGTGCGAGTGGGGATTCGCGGCTATCCACTGCTGGACTGCTCGTGAGGCCGCATCCGCAAAACGCTAAGCAGTGGCGCGGAATCGATCTGGCAAATGAATTTCCGAATGTGGCTTTTTGGCCAAGAACGGGTGTGAATCCGATCGGCGGTTCAGCCAGGGCCGAATACTTCGATTCGATCTTTCACGCCGAAGCCGTGGTAGGGGTCAACACGAGCGCGATGATCGAAGCGGGGATTATCGGCCGGCCAGTCTACTCTGTAAAGACTGAGGAGTTCGAAGACACGCAAGAGGGCACGCTCCACTTTCAGCATTTGAAGAATGCCGGAGGAGGGCTTCTGAGTCTCGCCGCGGATCTCGACGAGCATGTTGTACAGCTTGCTGGGTTACTGGCTGATCAAGGCGGTTCCCACGAGCGTGCTCGAAAATTCATGCAGGCGTTTATTCGTCCGCATGGACTCGACGTGGCAGCCACGCCCGTTGTGGTCAGTGCAATAGAAGAGCTGGCTGTCGAATCGGCTCTAGTGCCGTATGTCCCTTCCGCCAGTGCGCGGCTTCTGCGCTTCGCGCTCATTCCAGTGGCGGTTGTTACCACGGTGCTCACGATGGAGCGGGTGAAACTGCGCTCAATGATTCTCCATTGGACCCGTCCGGCGCGGTTGGCGTTCCGTCGGCTGATGTCGCGATGTATTTACGCCGCTCGTTTTTTTCGCCGCTTGCCTCGGCATGCCTTTCGGTTTCTGTTGGCCGGCGTCAAGTGCTTGCTCATAAACCCTATTCGATGGTTGATTCATCGCGGTAAGAGAGGCGTACACGCCTTTCTCATTTGGCGACGGACAGTCTGATCAGGCGCTATAGGGCGGACTCATGCGCATCTTGTTCTCGATGCGACACCTCGGTTCACTGCGAATGTACGATTCGGTGATTCGGAGACTAGCCGCCGTCGGACATGACATCCAAATTCTTTCGAATAGACGGGACAGTATCGGGTCAGGGATCGATCCGGAGACACTGCTATCGGACGTGCCTGAGATCCGCTGGACTTGGGAGGAAGAACGCCCGAATGCATGGAGTGAGCTGGTTGCGGTAGTTCGAATCTGGCTTGACTACCTTCGCTTTTTCGAGCCGACGTATACGTATGCACCGCGTCTGCGCATGCGAGTTGGAGAGCGTGTGCCTCCGATACTTCGACGTGTCACTGACTGGCCGCTCTTGCGAACCACGCGCTGGCGTCGTGCCCTGGTCAGCTGTCTCCGGACTGTCGAGCGCGCATTGCCATTACGGCCAGAAATTGAGGCCGTCATGCACAAATATGAGCCGGAGTTGGTCATTGTTACGCCGATGCTCGATTTGGGTTCACGGCAAATCGATGTGTTGCGCAGCGCGCGGGCGTTCGGAGCGCGCACGGTGCTCAGCATTGGAAGCTGGGATCACCTTTCAAGTAAGGGGCGAATCAGTACGTTGCCAGAGCGGGTGCTGGTATGGAATGAGACGCAGGCAGGCGAGGCGGTGGAGTTACACGACGTTCCACGTGATCGGGTAGTCGTCGTCGGAGCGCAGTGTTACGACCAGTGGTTCAACCGTGCACCAATTCGTACGCGAGAACAGTTTTGCGAAAAGTTGAAGCTACCTGTCGACCGACCGTTTCTTTTGTACGCCTGTTCAGCGCTGTATCCGCAAACGCCGACCGAGGCTCAATTCGTGCGGCGATGGATAGAAGAAGTCAGGGCGAGCCAGGATCCGTTATTGGGCTCGGCAGCCATTCTGGTGCGTCCGCACCCGACGCGGTTAGAGGAGTGGAACGAGGTTGATCTGTCGGACCTGCCAAATGTGACGCTGTACGGCTCTCTTCCAGTCGATGATCGCTCGAAGGAGGACTATTTCGAGTCGTTGTACTACAGTGCTGCGATGGTAGGGTTGAATACCAGTGCATTTATCGAGGCGGCGATTGTAGGTCGACCGGTTCACACAATTGTTGTGCCGGAATTCAGCGAGAGACAAGAGGGCACGCTCCATTTTCATTATCTGGCGAGGGTCGGGGGAGGCGTGCTTCGTTTAGCGCGTAGCTTCAACGAGCATCGAACGCAGCTCGCGACGTCGCTTCGCGAGCCAGTCTCCACGAGCCTGAACTCCCAGTTCGTTACTGCTTTCGTCCGCCCTTTCGGGCTTCGTCGCGCTTCCACGGACGCGTTTGTCGCTGCGGTTGACGACCTTGGTCGCGTGGCTGCGCCAGAGCCATTACGTGAGTCGCCTTGGGCATCGGCATTGAGATTGATGCTGCGGCCTGCTGCGGTGGCGACACGGTTTGTAGTTGCACATATGAGTGATCCTAAAGACCGAACAGTCTTTGAGTTACAGCGAGCGCGTCGGCGGGATACGTATCGGCATGAGCGGGAGGAAGAGCGCGCAGCGGAAGTTCGACGAGCCGAGACCGCGCGCCAGGAAGCGCAGCGGGCTCGTCGAGAGCGCATCGAGGCGTTGGAGCGAGAGAAGCATTTTCTCAGTGCCACAAAAGCAAGAAACAAGGTGCGGCGTCAGCGCGGCAAGCGTCGCGCTGCAGTGATGCGCAAGATCAAACGGCGGCTGGGTCTCGGGCTGTGAAAATACTCTTTTCAATGCGGCATCTCGGATCGCTTCGGATATTTGAATCCGTAGTCCGTCAGCTTGCGGTTGGACCTCACGAGATTTTGATCTTGGCACACAGGCGCGACGACCTTGAGCTGGGAAACGCGCCCGATACGCTATTTGCGGATTTGCCCCAGATTCGATGGATCTGGGAAGAAGGCCAGTCAAACGACTGGACCGAGGTGGCGGGGACAATTCGTATATGGCTCGATTACCTACGCTATTTCGAGGCGAGGTACTCGGATGCTCCTCGTCTACGGATGCGCGTCGGAGAGCGTGTGCCCGGCCTGCTTCGACGTATTACTGAGTGGCCGCTCGTGCGCGGATGTACAGGGCGCCGTACACTCGTGGCCTGCCTGAGGATTATCGAGCGTGTGCTGCCGCGGCAGCACACGCTCGATGCGCTCATGCGCGAGTACCGGCCCGATTTAGTAATGGTGACGCCGTTGGTTCATCTGGGGTCGAACCAGGTAGAGGTTCTGCGCAGTGCACGTGCGTTCGGCGTTCGAACGGCGCTGTGCGTTGCTAGCTGGGATCATCTTTCCAGTAAAGCTCGTATTAGCGAAGTACCTGACCGTGTGTTTGTGTGGAACGAAATACAGACTCGGGAGGCCACGGAGCTGCACGGTATTTCGGCCGATCGGCTAAGGATGACTGGCGCGCAATGCTATGACCAGTGGTTCGATCGAGTGCCGGTCCGGACGCGTGAGCAGTTTTGCGAAACGATGAACCTGCCGAGGGATCGTCCTTTCCTGTTGTACGCGTGCTCGGCCCTGTATCCGATCGCCCCGGTAGAGGCACAGTTTGTGCGACGGTGGATTGAGGAAATTCGTGCTAGTGAGGACTTGGCGCTGCGATCAGCAGGGATTCTCATTCGATCTCACCCGTCGCGTCTCGACGAATGGCGTGAGGTCGACCTGTCGGATTTACCCGATGTGACGCTGTGCGGATCTTTGCCGATCGATATTGGTACGAAGGTGGACTACTTTGAGTCGCTTTGTTATAGCGCTGCGGTGGTTGGACTAAACACGAGTGCCTTCCTGGAGGCGGCGATCGTTGGTCGGCCTGTGCACTCACTCGTCGTCAGGGAGTTTAGTGAGCGACAGGAGGGGACGCTTCATTTTCACTACTTGCTTTCAGCTGGGGGAGGAGTTTTGCGTGTAGCGCGAAATTTCGACGAGCATCGGACGCAGCTTCTGACCTCTCTTCGAGAACCGCAACGTACCGATCTGAATGCAGAGTTTGTCACTGCTTTTATCAGGCCCCACGGTCTTCGGACTCCCGCAACACCCTTGTTCATCGAGGCAGTGGACGAGTTATTGCAGAGCCCCTCGCCAGCGCCAGTGGGGCTACCGGTCTGGGCAATCCCGCTCCGCTGGGTAGCGTGGTCTTCGTTTCAATTTTTGCTTCGGATCTCCCGTGCGAAAGTCTTTCGCGGTGATTGGAATCGCAAGGAGCGTGAACGCCAGCGCCGGCGGGACGAACGCCGACGCGTGCAGCAGGAACGTCTTCGAGTGGCAGAAGTGAAGGAACAGGCGCGGGCTCGAGTTCGGTCCGAGCGAGCGGTAGTTGAGGCAGTCAGGTTGGCAAAGAAGGTAGAACGCCAACGCGTCAAAGATCAGCAGAGGGCCCAGAAGCGTTCGCGAGAGCGCCAAAAAGCAGCGCGCATGCGCGAGAAGCGGCGTGTCACGTTGCGTGCTCGGTTGAGGCGTGGTGCGAATCGATGGCTCAACCGGTGGCGGCCAGGGCAGGAGGGGCAGGTTCCGTGATTAAGCGTGGATGGTTTGGTCGGTTGCTGGCTCGTTTCACCGGACGGTGGCACCTTGAGCGACTCGCCTCGGTTGAAGAGAAAGTCAGCAAGTTCGGGCGCGCGCAGCGGGAGGAGCTTGCTTCTCAGCGCCAGAAGCTTGATGCACTAACTGCGGCTGTTGCGACTCGTGCCAGCGGGGATGCATTTAAGACGATGCAGAATCGGCTGGAAGACGTACATGTCTCGCTTGCGGAACAGGATCGCGCCTACGCTGAGACTCTTGAGCGGAATAGCCTGCTCGACGAACAGGGCGTCGATGACCGTCGTTTAGCTCGTCGGGTCGAGGAATTTCTCCGCCATGATCGACCGTTGATCGTCGGTCCCTGGACAGGAGAAGTAGGCTTTGAGTTGCTGTACTGGGTACCGTTTGTGCGGAGGATGGTGTCGGTCTATAGCATCCCTGTGGAGCGGTTGCTGATCGTGTCTCGTGGCGGCGTGGCGTCTTGGTACGGCGATTTGTTCAACCGCTATGCCGATGTGTTTTCGTTCTTCTCGACGGAAGAGTTTCGCACGCTTACCAAGCTCAAGAAGAAACAACGTCTTGTTGGGGAATTCGATACAGAGATTGTCGAGCGAGTTGTTGGCTCGTACGGACTGGGGCGGACTGACCTCTTGCACCCCGGCATGATGTACCGGTTGTTTATGCCCGTGTGGAAGGATCTGGCCACGCTCGCGCGTGTTGAGAAATACGCGACGTACAGGAAAATTGAGGATGAAAACATCGCTGTCCCACCAAATCTTCCTCCGTCCTACGTCGCGGCGCGGTTCTACTTCAGCGAGTGCTTTCCGGATACGCCAGAAAACCGTGCGTTCATCGTATCTACGATTAACACCATCAGCCAGCGGACACCCGTCGTTCTGCTCAACACGCCGTTCGCCGTGGACGACCACTACGATTTTGACGCATCTGGTGGCCACATCTTCACGATTGGCGAGCAGTACATGGTGCCAGAACAGAATTTGGCGGTACAGACGGCGGTCATCAGGCGTGCCAGCGCGTTTGTTGGTACCTATGGCGGTTATTCGTATTTGGCGCCGTTTTGCGGAGTCCCGGCGTTGGCGTTCTATTCCGAACGAACGTTCAAGGATCAGCATCTCTATGTCGCCCAACGTGCCTTCGAGGAGCTCGGTGGCCCCACGGTTACAACGATTGACGTTGCTAATTTACCGCTGGTGCATCTCGCACTGTCGCAGCGTGCGGTGTCTGATCAATGAAGGTTCTGTTTGTTATGGATACGCCGGAGTATCTCCGGTTCTACGATTCTGCGATTGAAGAATTGGCGGCACGGGGACATTCGGTGGCGATAGCGGTCAATCACTTCAACGCCAAAAAGCCGGTCGGACTCGAAGGTCTCAGTGTTTACGCAAATCGCGTGAGCGTGCTTGGTGTGGTGCCATCACACGAGGGCATGTGGGGGAGCATTGCCTTCGGACTTCGCGGGATGATGGATTTTGTTCGGTACTTTCATCCACGCTTCGCGGAAGCGCGGGCTCTCCGGGTTCGAATCAAGCGGAAGGTATTACCCGTCGCTTACCACTGGCTCGATTTGATTCCGAGGCTTCCACCGAGCATCGTTCGGGTAGTCGAGCGTGCGCTAATGGCGGTCGAGCGGTCTATTCCTGTGTGCGAGCCGATGGTGGCCTTTCTCCGTTTGCAGAAGCCAGAGGTGCTGCTCGTATCCCCGCTGGTTGATGCGGCGTCCAGACAGGTTGACTGGGTCAAGGCGGCTCAGTGCTTGGGCATTCGTACCGCAGTGTGCATAGCGAGCTGGGATAACTTGACGAACAAGGGCCTCATTCGAATCGAGCCGGAACTGGTCGTCGTTTGGAACGAAGCACAGAAGCAGGAAGCGCACGATTACCACTACATCCCCAAGGAAAAGATCACCGTCACGGGCGCGCAGTTGTTCGATCGCTGGTTCGTTAAGCGAATGACTCGAAGTCGCACTGAGTTTTGTTCCAGAGTCGGACTTCCCGATGCGCGCCCATTTGTGCTTTTCACGGGGTCGTCCAGCTTCATTTCAAGGTCGAATGCTGAGGTTGCCTTTGTTCGGCGCTGGGAGGCTGCGCTGCGGTCTAGTTCAGATGTGACGCTACGGGAGGCGAACGTCTTGTTTCGGCCTCATCCGTATAATTTTCACGAGTGGGGGAGTGCTCCGATGGCGGATCGACCCGCTGTGGCTGTGTTTCCTGGGCACGGGTACAACCCGATTGAAGCCGAGAGTCGAACGGACTTTTTCGATTCTATCTACCATGCTGTAGCGGTTGTCGGGATCAATACGAGTGCCATGATCGAGGCTGCCATCATCGGGCGGCCGGTTTTCTCCATAGCTACCGAAGAATTTTCAGGGACGCAAGAGGGCACCATTCACTTTCATCACCTTCTTCCGGAGAATGGTGGGTGCGTACGGATCGCTTCCACAATCGATGAGCATATTCGCCAGTTGGGCGACCGACTTCTCGACCCTGATTCAGCCTTTGCCGAGACGCAGCGCTTTATTGCCAGTTTCATCAGGCCACACGGAATCGACCGACCGGCTACTCCTGTGTTTGCCGACGCGATTGAACGGTTGGCGGCGGCGCCTTCGCCGGAACCCAAGGTGGAACCGTGGTGGGGGCTCAGCTTGAGGCCAATCGTGCTGGGAGGCGCGCTCATCGGTGGCGTTGGGGCCTGGCTGGCCCGACCAGATCCGATGAGATCCGTGCGCAGATATGTCAGGAGAGCGGTTCATCGTATGCGGAAGGTTTTCGAGAGAGCGCGAGCCCGGACCTCGTCCCGCATGCGGCGTCGGGCGAAATTGGCAGGCAAGCGGTGGAAAAAGTTGGTCGTCAAGCCGTTGAAGGCACGGTGGTCGTGACGTTCGGCGCTCGATATATTCCGTTTTTCGTCCACACATGAGAGTCATAGTCCTGACAAGCACGTTTCGGCGACATGTATTCCTTGCCAACACTGTCGCCGCATCCTGCGATGTGGCGGGAGTGTGGCAGGAGCAAAAAAACTTCCGTCCGGAACGGTACGCGAGTGGCGCCGACGACGAAGAAGTCATTGAACGACACTTCTTCGAGCGAGACGAATCGGAGGCGAGGTACTTCGCTGGGCATGAGGCCGTCCGTCTTGAGACTGGGTCTGTGCATCGGGTCGTTTCGGCTGGGGGTTGTAGCGAAGCAGTCGAGGTCGAACGCATGGTAGCCGCGCGGCCGGAGTTGGTTCTTGTGTTTGGCACCGGCATTCTAAAAGAGCCCTTTTTATCAACGTTCGAAGGTCGGATTCTCAATATTCATCTTGGACTTTCGCCGTACTACAGAGGTGCCGGGACGAACTTCTGGCCGCTGGTGAATCGCGAGCCCGAGTACGTTGGGGCCACCATTCACTACCTCGACGCAGGCATCGATACGGGCCCGATCGTGTCGCACGCCCGTCCCCCTATGGAGGTTGGTGACGGGCCGCACGACGTTGGCAACAAGACGGTCATCGCTGCGGCTGAAGCGTTGCTCCTGGCAGCGGCAGGACACCTGTCTGGCACCGTACGTACGGTGCCACAAGAGGGTGGCGGTCGCTTCTATCAACGGAAAGATTTCAACGCTGATGCTGTTCGTACTCTGTACCGAAATTTCGAAACGTCGATGATTCCCGAGTATCTGGCGGCGCGCGACGCTCGTGATGCCGCGCTGCAATTGATTGTACCGGTCGTTGTGGCATGAGGCCTCACGGCTGCACGGTCATTTTCTACCACTACGTCCGAGACGTTGAGACTACGCCGTTTCCCGGGATTAAGGCGCTATCGGTCGCCGACTTTGGAGAGCAGGTCGACTGGTTGCAGACGCGTTTCGATGTCATCGACGGCGCCACGTTTGAGCGGGCCATCATCGAGCGTTCAGGATTCGATCGTCCGACGGCACTCCTGACGTTCGACGATGGTTTCGTCGACCACTACGAGCATTGTTTTCCTGTTCTGCGCTCGCGAGGATTGGGCGGAATATTTTTTTTGTCAGGTGCGACACTTGGGCGTCGACCGGCGCTGCTGAATGTGCACAAGACACACTTTCTGTTGAGTTGGCTCGGTGGCCAGCGGTTCGCGACAGAAGTTGCAGCAGCGATTGAGCGCGACGGAGCGGTAGTGCAGAAGGGACGTGGAACGGAACACGAAGGCATCTATCGCTATGACGAGGCGCCCGATGTCTTGATTAAGCGGGTTTTGAATTATGAGATTCCGCATGCGATTGCCGATAGTACGTTGTCTGCGATGTTCGAGCGCTACATCGGTGAGACCGAGCCGTTCGCTCGGGAGCTATACCTGTCGGCTGGTCAAGTGAGGGAAATGGCGGAGGGTGGTATGACATTTGGTTTTCATACCGAGACGCACCCGGTGTTGTCGCGACTCGATCGTGAGCAGCAGCACGTGGAACTGCGTAACGGTCCGCTCACAATTCGCGGCCTGACGGGTCAGCAGGATGTGTCGTTCTGTTATCCCTACGGCTTGAGTCACACGTACAATGCAGACACACTCAGCGTACTTGAGGAGTGCGGCTATACGATGGCGTTCAACACTATGCGGCGTGAGGTGGTGATTGGTCAGGAGCAGCGCTACGCACTGCCGCGATTCGACACTCGCGATATTATGCTTGGAGAGCATCCGACGCGGTCGTTGGATCCATCGAGCTAGCTGGGTCTTGCCTGGTCTCACGTGGCGAACGTATCGGTTCACCGGTCGCGTGTCTGGACATCAATCGAACTTCAAAGGGCTTGGTTTGAAAAATCATGCGTAAGGTGTGTGTCGTCATCGGATCTCGTGCCAACTACGGCAGCATCAAGGCAGTCATGCGTGCCGTTCGATCGCATTCAACGCTTCAACTCCAAATCATCGTCGCCGCCTCGGCACTCCTCGATCGCTTTGGATCGGTGGTCGACGTGATCGAACGCGATGGTTTTATGCCGGATGCTCGCGTCAACATGATTGTGGAAGGCGAGACACCGGTAACGATGGCCAAGTCCACGGGACTCGGTCTTTTGGAGTTACCAACGCTCTTCGAGTTGCTCAGGCCGGATGTCGTCGTGACTGTCGGCGACCGCTTCGAGACGATGGCCACTGCGGTAGCAAGTGCCTACATGAATATCCCGCTCGCTCACACGATGGGCGGCGAAGTAACTGGAACGATAGACGAGAGTATCCGGCACGCCATCACGAAGCTTGCGCACATCCATTTTCCGTCCAATCAAGCGGCAGCTGATCGCATCATCCGCCTGGGGGAGGACCCTCGCACCGTGCACGTGGTTGGCTGCCCGCGCATCGATCTCGTGGCTGAGATCGTCAATGGCGGAGGTGCGGAGATGGACGCCGAGTGGCTTGATCGAGAAGGCGTCGGCGGTCACATCTCGACCGACAAACCGTTCTTGCTCGTGAGTCAGCACCCGATCACCACCGAATACGGGCAAGGAGAGGATCAGGTCGGCGAAAGTTTGATGGCGCTGCACGAATTACAGATGCCGACGGTCATGCTGTGGCCGAATGTCGATGCTGGATCCGAAGATGTGTCTCGTGGCATGCGGAAGTTCAGAGAAGATTACAAGCCTGAATACGTGAGGTTCTATAAGAACTTTCCCGTCGAAACCTATTTACGCCTTATGAAAAGCGCGTCCTGCTTGGTTGGGAACTCTAGTGCATCCATCCGGGAAGGCGCATTCGTAGGAACGCCGGCCGTCAATATCGGTAGTCGGCAGGATGGACGCGAGCGAGGTTCAAATGTATTGGATGTCGAACACGAGCGTGCTGCGATTGTCGACGCTGTTCGGTGCCAGATCGAGCACGGACCGTATCCTCCCGAACACCTCTACGGAGACGGTCAGGCCGGAGCTCGTATAGCGAACGTGCTCTCGACGACGAAGCTAGGCGTGCAGAAACGAATTCAGTACTAAGCGTCCTTGGCGCCAGCCAGAAAGTTCAGCTCGCCGTTAAGCGTTGGGGGATTGATCTGGGCTTTCTTCGTTCTCCGGAGACTTCCGGCAGGTAGGTTGATCGTGGTGGGTAGGAATTTGTTCTATGCCCACACTGGGATCGATTTCAAGCTTGCCAAGTCGATGCTTGTGACTTGCACGAGCAGAAACACAACATGAAGGTTTTATTCTTCGCAGCTCATTTTGGATACGCACGTAATTTCGAGTCGGTGCTTTCCGCGCTCGCGGCGAAAGGTCATCGCGTCCACGTCGCGGCAGACGAGCCGGACTCGATCGGTGGCAGCGCGTTGATGGAGCGTCTTGCGACGGCGCATCCTGGACTTACGTACGGATTCGGGCCGTCGCTAGATGAGGAACCCTGGTTTCGTCTGGCCCGCAAGATCCGTAGCGCCTCTGACTATGTCCGGTTTCACGAAGTCGCGTTCAGCAATTTCACCAAGACTCGTCTGACGCTGCGAGAACGTATTCCCAGAGGCGTGCTGTGGCTAATGGATACCGGTCTCGGGAAGATCGAAATCACTCGCCGTGTCATTGCGGCCGTACTGCGGCTAGCTGAAGCGATGATGCCGATAAGCATTGCCAGTCGGACGTTCATTGAAGCGCAAGACCCGGATGTCGTACTGATGGCCTCCGTGACGGCGTGGCGCGTTCCGCAGATCGATCATTTAAGGGCAGCTCGTGCGCTTGGGTGTCGTACCGGCGTGTGTGTGTACAGCTGGGATCAGCTATCCAGTAAGGCACTTCTGCGGAGCGTGCCTGATCGCGTCATCCTCTGGAACGAGACGCAGCGGCGTGAGGCAATAGAGTGGCATGGTGTGCCGGCGGACAGGGTTGTCATCACCGGAGCGCAATGCTACGACCAGTGGTTTGGCCGTCAGCCATCCCGCGATCGAGCCGATTTTTGTCAGGCGGTTGGTCTGTCTTCAGAGTATCCATTACTGCTGTATATCTGCTCGGTCCTGACACCGAATCCGCACGAGTCACAATTCGTTCTACGCTGGCTTCAGGAAATCAGACGTAGCGAAGATCCCCGACTCCGAGAGGCGTCGATTCTTGTGCGTCCGCATCCGGAGCGGATGCGGGAATGGAGCGACATCTCGTTCAACGAGTTAAAGAATGTTGCGCTGTTTGGACGAAATCCTGTCAGCCTGGATGCGCAGGCAGACTATTTTGATTCGCTGTATCACAGCCACGCGGTGGTCGGTTTGGTGACAAGCGGATTCTTGGAGGCAGCTGTTGTCGGCCGTCCCGTATATTCGTTGCTGCTTCCAGAGATGCAGATGTACCAGGAAGGCATGCAGCACTTTCGGTACCTTATAGATGTTGAAGGTGGGTTACTGAGAGTGACGCGAAATTTCGCAGACCATGTGACGGCACTCGCCACGGCTCTTCAGCAGTTCGAGCAGCGTGACGAGCAGAACGTAAGGTTCGTGCGTGCCTTCGTTAGGCCGGAAGGCCTCGATGTGCCGGCGACACCAGCTTTCGTTGCAGCGGTGGAGCAAGTCGCGGAGACTGCTCCGCAGCCGGCCGAGATTCGACCGGCGTGGTGCGATGTCGTTCAGTCGTTTACCCTTCGCATGGCGCAGTCGTCTGAGACAGGATGGCTCCGTCCGTTGCTCCGGGACACGCCCGAAATGGTCAACGACCAAGCGAAACTAAGGAAAGCTGCTCATAAGTGTGCCGCAGCGGCCGCGCGGACAAAGCGCGTCGCAGAAAAGCAGCGGGTACTCAATGCGCGTCGGCGCCAACGCCGACGGACGCATATGGGTGAGATCAGACGAAAACAGCTAAATCGAGTAACGGCCAGCGTGAAAGCGATAGCGCGAACAGGCGGTTCACGCTCGGCGTGGCGCAAGCAGGTGGCGCGACTTAAGGGACGCGTCAAGGCAATGATCGGTCAGGCACCGTGACCGTGGCGAGACCAGTTGTGGTCGTCGGGGCCGCATTGCACAATCGCGCGGTGTATCTCCAGGAGGCGATCGACTCGCTCCTGGCGCAGTCGTTCGAGCATTTTGCCTTAGTCCTCGTCGACGATGGGTCGACCGATGAAACCGAAGCGTTAGCGCGGGCATACGAGCGACGCGATTCTCGAGTGCGATATGTCAGGTTTAACGAACGTTGCGGGATGGTCGTTGCCTGGCGAAAGGCCTTCGAGGAGGCGGTGGTGCTCGGGGCTACGTATTTCGCTTGGGGCAGTGACCACGATCGTTGGCATCCAAATTGGCTTATGACGTTGGTTGACACTCTCGAAGGTCACCCCGAGGTCGTACTCGCATACCCCCTTACCCAGAGAATCGCCGAGGACGGCGCTCTGGTGTCCAAACCGTCACGGCAGTTTGAAACATTCGGCATCACAGATATGCGAGCGCGCTGGACGCTACTCAGTCGTAGCGATTCGCTCGCGGCTGGTGACGCGGTTTATGGATTGATTCGGGCAGACGCCTTACGCCGAGCCGGTGTATTTCGGGAAGTGCTGTCTCCCGATCGCCTCTTGATGGCCGAACTTTCCCTGCAGGGCCAGATCCGTCAAGTGCCCGAAGCCCTCTGGTTCCGGCGTCAGTTTGTCGAGGGCAGTGTCGGTCGCCAGCGGATGACGCTCTTTGCTCCGGGTGCAGCTCGACCGTCGGCGTACACGCCGCCGTGGTACCTGCATGCGCGCGCGCTCTGGGCGGTCTACGCACGGACCGGAAGATCGCCGATACGGCTGTCGCGTGTCGAGGTTGCCGGTCTGGTCGTCGAATATGCTGGCGCCTACGCGTGGCGGCACTACAGTAAGTCGAGCGTGCAGCGCGGACTACTGTCGGTACTTGCATGGCCGAGGTGGGTGTACAAGCGGGTGAAACACGCACTATTACTTGTTCTCTATGGCGTGCTGATTACTTTACGTAAGGTGGGCGTGACACCGCGTGCTGAGCGTTTGTGCACTCGGCTTACTGGTCGAGAGCGCCCGTGGCGAAGATCCGCATGAAAATTCTGTTTCTGGCGCGTCATTTTTCCTACTTGCGTCTTTTCGAGTCGGCGATTGCCGAATTAGCTGAGCGTGGTCACACACTGCACTTATCGGCAGACCGTGAAGAGGCGCTTGGCGGGGCTGAGTTGGTAGAGCGCCTTGCCGGGCGCTACCCGGCGGTGACGATTGGATGGACCCCTGGGCGGCAGGCGGGAGCGTGGGCTGATCTCGGGCGGAAACTCCGTCTCGGTGTCGATTATCTGCGCTTTCTCGATCCTCGATATGACGCAACGCCTCGTCTTCGAGGGAGATCGGAGGAGCGGACGCCAGGGTTGGTGCTCTGGCTCTCGCGGCTGCCGGTGCTCCGGGTACCAGGTGGACGGCGAGCGCTCGGCTGGGTCTTGCGTCAGTTCGAGCAGGCTGTGCCGCGGAGTCGGGAGCTCAAGGCGTACTACAAAGAGCAAGCGCCAGATGTCGTACTGATTACACCACTCGTCGACCTTGGTTCGCCGCAACTCGATCACTACCTGAGTGCTCGCGCGCTCGGTCTGCGAACGGTACTCTGCGTAGGTAGTTGGGATCATCTGTCCAGTAAGTCTTTACTTCGAGCGATTCCTGACCTCGTCACGGTTTGGAACGAAACTCAGAAGAAGGAAGCGACAGAGCTTCATCGCGTTCCGGCTGAGCGAGTCGTTGTGACCGGAGCGCAGTGTTACGACCAGTGGTTTGGGCGTCAGCCGTCTCGCTCTCGTGAGGAGTTTTGCGAGCGAGCGGGCCTTGATCCAGCCCGGCCGTTCGTGCTGTATGTGTGTTCCTCTCTGTTCAAGAACACCGCCAACGAAGCACGATTCGTTGAGAGTTGGATTCAGCATGTGCGTGGCAGCATCGATCCAGTGCTGCGCGAGGCCGGCTTGCTGATCCGGCCGCACCCGAGACGGCTTGACGAGTGGCAGGAAATCGATTTAACGGAATTTAAGAACGTCACGCTGTTTGGCAGCCATCCGGTGGACCCGGTTACGAAGGACGACTATTTTGACTCGCTGCACTACGCGGCGGCCGTCGTTGGACTCAATACCAGCGCGTTCCTCGAAGCGGGAGTCGCCGGCAAGCCGGTTCTCTCGATACTGGTACCAGAGATCTCGGAGGACAACCAGGAAGGGACCATTCACTTTCACTACCTGCTCGAGGTTGGCGGCGGGTTGCTGGAGACGTCGCGTAGCCTTGGTGGCCACGTGAGCCAACTAGCGGCGACGCTGACTGATCCGAGACCAGGCATCGAGCGAGCACGGCGCTTCACCGCGTCGTTTATTCGACCGCACGGACTCGACGAGCCGGCTACACCACGTTTCGCGTGCGCTATCGAAGACGCGGTCTTGGTTCCACCGCCGGTCCCAGTCGGTGCTCCACCGGCAGCGGTCGTGGCAAGAGCGCTGTTGCTTCCGTGGCTGGTTTTCGCGCAGATCCGATACGCTACGCAGCCACTGCGTAAGGAATCGAGATACAAGTACCGTCGTTTCCGTCGCCACGCAAAGAAGCAGGTGTTTCTGAAAATCCGTCACTTCGCCGTGGCGCGTTTGAGGCAGATCGTGGGCGAGGAACCTCCGAAGCTGCGTCAGGGGACCGGTGCCATACTGACGCCTAAACTTAATAAACATCGCGATCCGGCGAAGAATCTTCGATTTCCAGGTGTCCCAGAAGTTGACGAAACGAAGGAACTCATCACGATGCTGGGGCGGCAGGAGCGACCGATTATCGTGGGTCCCTGGCTCACCGAGGCCGGGTTTGAACTGTTGTACTGGATTCCATTTCTTGCGTGGGTCAAGTCGTATGCGAGCTTGCACGATGATCAGCTAATCGTGGTATCACGGGGAGGCGCCGCGTCATGGTACCGTCATATTACGCCTAATTATCACGACATCCTGTCCCTCTATACAGCCGATGAATTTCGGCTCCGCAATGAAACGCGGGTTCACGAGCAGAGAGGTCGGCTGAAGCACTTTGATATTGGTGACTTTGATCGCGAGGTCATTGAGCGCGTTAAGCGCGCGCGAGGGCTGGATAAAGCTAAGGTTTTGCACCCGTCGCTGATGTACAACCTTTTCAACGTCTTCTGGAGGCAGCAGGCACCCATTACTCTGGTCGAGGCGTTTGGTACGTTTCGGCAATTACCAAAATTGCCTCTTGGTGAGCTCGCCTCCGAGCTGCCGCGCGACTACGTTGCGGTCAAGTTCTATGCGAATTCAGCGCTTCCGGAGTCCCCGGCGAACAATGCGTTTATCGCACGGGTACTCGCTGATATATCGCAGACGACTGACGTGGTTCTCCTTAATACGGGCCAGCGTTACGACGACCACTCCGACTTCGCACCACCGCGCCAGGAACGACTGCACGCCGTCGAGCATTTGATGACCCCGGAGACGAATCTGGAAGTACAGACGCGTATCATCTGTGGTGCAAAGGCGTTTGTTGGCACGTACGGTGGATTTTCGTATCTTGCACCGTTCTGTGGGACCAATGCGGTCGCGTTCTTCTCGAATCCTACGGCGTTTCGTTTTGATCACCTGGAGGTGTCCAAGCGTGTCTTTTCGAGTCTTAGGAGCGGATCGTTTGTCCCGCTGGATATCAAGGATGTTGACGTGGTTCGCCTCGCCCTTGGCCGCGTCGATGAGGATGTGCGAGCTGGAGTTGGGGTTTCCTAGGATGGTGGGCACGCGAGAGCAATTAATCGCGATTAAGAGGCAGGCCGTTCGACTTATAAAGCCCGTGGTGCGGTCTCGTGATCGACATCAGTGGACTTGCAGTCGAGCGGGTGGAACCGCTTTTCTGTGTCGAATCTAATGTCGCTGCCATCGTCAGGTCTGCAAGCAGGCCGTTCTTTCATCATCGGCGAGGTGGGACTTGCCCACGACGGGAGTCTCGGTTACGCGCACGCCTTTGTCGACGAAGTCGCCCGTGCCGGCGCCGATGCCGTGAAGTTTCAGACGCACATCGCGGAGGCCGAGAGCACGGCCGCTGAACCATTTCGTGTCGCGTTCAGTCCCAAAGACACGACACGCTATGACTATTGGAAGCGCCTAGAGTTCTCCGAGGCCGAATGGCAGGAGCTTGCGGATCACGCCCGGGACAAGGGCCTGGTATTTCTCAGTTCGCCGTTCTCTCTCGACGCCGTCCACATGCTGTCGCGTATCGGTATGCCGATGTGGAAGATTGGTTCTGGCGAGGTGAGCAATCTGCCTCTGCTTGATGTCATGATTTCCACGGGCCACCCGATTCTTCTCTCCAGCGGCATGAGCGATCTTGCGGAACTTGACGAGGCTGTCGAAAGAGTCCGGCGTGCCGGCTTGCCGTTGGCGGTTATGCAGTGCACCACCGCCTATCCGTGCCCGCCGGAGCGAATCGGTTTGAACATGATCCAAGTTCTCCGGGAACGGTACGGGTGTTTCGTGGGTCTCTCTGACCACTCAGGCACCATCTATCCTTGCATCGCTGCGGCAGCGCTGGCCGCAGACGTGCTCGAAGTGCATGTCACGATGAGTCGAGGCATGTTTGGTCCGGATGTGCCAGCGTCGGTCACGATGGAGGATTTGCGGGCCCTTGTTGATGGCGTGCGCTTCGTGGAGCGAATACGCGCGCACCCTGTGGACAAGGATGTTGCTGCGCGAGAGACTGGTCCTCTTCGTGACATTTTCACAAAGAGTATCGTCGCCAAGCGTGCGTTGGCTGTTGGTACCGTGTTGACAGAGGCCCTTCTTGGGATGAAGAAGCCAGGTACTGGTATCCCGGCAAAGCACCTGTCTAGCGTCGTGGGTCGGCGCCTTCGTCGCGCGCTTGCGCCAGATGAGCAGATTGGGTCTGATGATCTTGAGTAGCCAAGTCCAACGAAAGTTTGACCGATCTTTTCAAAGATGAGCCTGGAAAATGATCCTGGGATGTGGCTGTCGCGTTTTCCGTGACGGAATTTAGAGGATTGACATGGAGGAATTACTGTTCAACCACCGAGGACATATGGACGCTGCGCCGGAAGCGTGTTCGACATGCCCTGCCGAAACGGTTGATGCCGGTGACGTGAGGAGCGCGCTGAAGCAGCGGTGCTCGAACAATGCAGCGCCGTCGTGCTTGGATGTGAGTCCGTTATGGTAGTGGTTCCCCGAAATACAGCCAAGCGCCGCATTTGCGTTCTGGTGACGGCGAGACCCAGCTACTCTCGGATTCGCTCGGCTCTCCACGCCATTCGAAATCACCCAGATCTTGAATTGCAGTTGGTTGTGGGCGCGTCCGCACTACTTGAGCGGTATGGCAACGCGGTTCATGCCATTGAGCACGACGGCTTCGAGACGGCGGCACGTGTGTACATGGTGCTCGAGGGAGAGAACCTCGTGACCTCTGCCAAGTCCACTGGACTTGGCTTGGTTGAACTTGCCACGGTGTTCGACAATCTGAAACCTGACGCCGTCGTCACGGTGGCCGATCGGTACGAAACGCTGGCGACCGCTGTTGCCGCATCGTACATGAACATTCCTGTCGTGCATGTACAAGGCGGGGAAGTGACCGGTTCGATCGACGAAAAGGTTCGCCACGCGGTTACCAAGCTCGCAAACCTCCATCTGGTATCGACGGCGCTCTCGCGTGAGCGCGTCATCCGACTTGGCGAGGATCCAGACTCCATCGTGCTGACAGGCTGTCCGTCGATTGATATCGCCGCACAGGTAAAGCTCAATCCGTCGCTCGATTTCGACCCGTTCGAAAAGTACGGCGGCGTGGGACCTCGGGGGGATCTGTCCAAGGGTTACGTGGTCGTCATGCAGCATCCAGTCACAACGGAGTGGGACGAGGCTAGGAAGCAGGTGGATGAAACGCTCTACGCTGCGAAAGACGTCGACCTGCCGGTGCTATGGTTCTGGCCGAATGTTGATGCCGGATCCGACGGTACGTCCAAAGGGATCAGGATATTTCGGGAAAAAGAAAATCCCGCGAGTTTTCATTTTTTTCGGAACATGTCACCTGAAGACTTCCTTCGACTATTGTGTGGTGCGACTGCCGTTGTAGGTAATTCCAGCGTGGCCATCCGCGAATGCTCGTTTTTAGGCGTACCGGCGGTCAACGTCGGCACGAGACAGCTCGGGCGTGAGCGCGGGCGAAACGTCATCGACGTCGATCACAATCGCCGCGCCATCTCAGGGGCGATCCGAACGCATCTCCGCCGAGGCCGTCCTGAGCCAGATGTGCTTTATGGTGACGGTCGCTCGGGCGAGCGCATCGCCGACGCGCTCGCTCGGTGCGAGCTTCGCATCGAGAAGCGTTTGACTTACTGATGGTGACGGAGGTCGACGGAGAACGATGCGTTCGCTGAACGAGGCGGTGGAATTTCGTTATATCGAGCAGCCGAAAGAGTCGGTTCAGTGTTGCAATCTGTGCGGCGGTTCCGCGTTTACGGTGCTTACCCACCGCGATCGCTACGGTTATCCTGCTACGGCGGTAGGGTGCAACCTCTGCGGTCTGGTATTTCTTGACCCGGTCATGACACGTGAGGCGTACGCACGGTTCTACGCTGAGACCTATCGTCCGCTTGTCAGCGCGTTTCACTGCCGAGTGATCGACGCGCGAAGCATTCAGCAGGAACAGCGTGAGTATGCCCTGGAGCGTGGCAACCTGCTCGCGCCGTATCTGACGGGCCGCGGTTATCACACGTTGCTCGATATTGGAGGGTCAACCGGTGTCGTCGCACACGAGATTGCACATCGATTCGGGTTGAGTGCAACGGTTGTTGATCCAGCCCCACTCGAGACCGCTGAGGCGAACGAACTCGGTATCGAAACGATCGAAGGCCTCATAGAGGCTGTGGATCTTGGCGAGAGACATTTCGATATTGTCCTTCTGTGTCAGACCGTTGATCACTTGCTTGATATCGGGGGTACGCTTCGTCGAGTCCGCGAACTCATGACCTCCAATGGTCTTCTCTTTGTGGATATTGTCGATTTCCGTGCCGCGTACTTACGTAACTGGTCGATCGAAGAGGCGGTTAAGATCGATCATCCTTACTATCTCACCGAGTTCACGATGTCCGCGTATCTGCGACAAGCGGGATTCGATGTTGTGCGCACAGACTTCGCGGCCGATCATTTACACGTGAGCTATGTTGCGTTGCCATCTCATTCTGCGTCGGTGAAGTTCTCTGCCGAAGAGGTCAGGGCCCTCTGGCGCGAAATTCGATTCGTTCAGAACACTCCGAGATCGTGAACACCCCAAGGGTTCTTGCGCTGATTCCTGCTCGAGGCGGATCGAAGGGCGTACCCGAGAAAAATACTAGGTTGCTAGCTGGGCGTACGCTGCTCGAGTACGCGGCGGAGTCAGCTGTTGCTTCAGGGGTTTTTGATCGAATCGTTTTGTCAACTGATTCGGATCGCATTGCTTCGGAAGGACGACGGGTCGGATTAGAGGTGCCGTTTGTCAGGCCTGCCGATCTCGCCTGTGATGACACGCCGATGCTGCCAGTGATTCAGCATGCGCTGGGTGCTCTTGAGCAGGACGGGTGGGACCCGGATATCGTCGTGCTCCTCCAGCCGACCTCTCCGCTTCGGCGTGCCGAACACATTCGCGCCGCTGTGCAGCAACTTCTCGACTCCGGCGCCGATTCCGTAGTGACGGTAGTGGAAATACCCAGGCATTACTCTCCAGACTACGTTATGCGTATAGACGATGGACGGCTAGAGCCTTTCCTGGCCGAGGGCGAGGACGTTACGAGACGGCAGGATGCGCGGTCGGCATTTGTCCGGGACGGAACGGTATACGCATTTTGGAGCCGCACGGCGCGGGAGATGCACAGTATCTACGGACGTGATTGCCGTCCTCTCATCCTTTCTGCCTTGGATTCGATCACAATCGACACGCCGACTGATTGGACCGAGGCGGAGCGCCGGATTCGCGTCGCGAATGCGTGACCGGCCTCGCGATCCGCTGGCCGCTGTCAGGAATCTCTCCGCTAAGGCATGGCGGAGGGTGGCGGTGGTTCCAAAGAGAGGCGTCAAACTGGTACGGCGGGTCGATCGTTTTCGCGAACAGGCGAGTGCTTTTCAGGCGGAGCGGAAGATTGAGCGTGAAATTGCCGCTGTGGCAGTTGGCCGAGGACCGATTTTCGTTGGTCCCTGGCTGTCGGAGGTGGGATTCGAGGTTCTTTACTGGATTCCATTTCTCCGGTGGTTCGAGGATCGCTATCGAGTCGATCGCCAACGGGTGGTTGCGGTATCACGAGGGGGCGTCGCCGATTGGTACCGGGACGTGGCAGATGGGTACGTCGAGATTTTCGATCACGTCGATCCGGATACGTTCAGCCGCCGGAACGCAGAGCGGCGGAAAGACGACGAATTTGGTGGTCAGAAGCAAACCGCTTCAGGTTCATTGGATAGTGACATTCTTTCTGCCGCCAGACGCGCGACGGGCTTGGAAGGCGCGTCCGTGTGCCATCCGTCGCTTATGTACCGCCTGTTCAGTCAGTTCTGGTTTGGCAACCGGGCGCTTGACCTCGTTGAGTCGCATACGCGCCACCTTCCGCTGAGAGTAGCCCAGGTTTCTGATCTCGGCCTGCCGGCACGTTACGTTGCCGCTAAGTTCTATACCGGAGCGGCGCTGCCAGACACAGCTGAGTATCGGCAGGCGCTACGTAAACTCGTTCGTGTCGTGACCCAGCAGCTGCCGGTCGTGACACTTGACACAGGTATGGCAACCGACGAGCACGAAGACTACATGTTTCACGATATTCCGAACGTGATCAGCCTTCGCGATCAGCTAACACCGAGGACGAATCTCGGCGTCCAGTCGTCGGTAATTGCCGGCGCACAGCGGTTCATCGGTACATGCGGCAGCGTGGCCTGGATGGCGCCCATGCTTGGTGTCGAGACTATTGCTGCTTACGCGGAAGACCGTTTCCTAGCTTCGCACATTGTGTTCGCTACTCAGGCTTATTCCAGGATGGGCGCGGCCACATTCCAGACGCTAGATGTGCGAGCAGCGAATCAGGTGGATTGGCTGACGCCAGGGGCCGGGACGGCGAGGCCATGAGTAGAGCCGTTGTGCGGCGTTTGGTGCCTGCTCCCATTCGTCGCGCGGCTGCGCGTGCGGTTGCATCGAGAAGAGCGGCGCGAGTTGAACACCAGCTGTTGACGCTGGCCCGTTGCGGGCGACCCATCGTGGTCGGGCCATGGCTAGGAGAGGTCGGTTTCGAGCTCCTGTACTGGATTCCGTTCTTACGCTGGTTTGCCGAGCGATACGAGGTTAGCGCTGAGCGCCTAATCGCAGTCTCGCGTGGTGGCAGCGCGGCGGCCTGGTACGGGGCTTTTACGGCTCAGGCGTACGACGCGTTGTCGTTCATGTCGTCGCACGAGTTCAAGCGTAAAAACCAGGACCGTCACGGTCAGTTCGGTGAGCAAAAGCAAGTGGCAAGAGCATCGCTAGACGAGGAAATTGTTAGCTATGTGCGTCGAGCCGAAGGACGAGAACTATCGGTACTGCACCCGTCGACCATGTATGGGCTCTTTGCGCCGTACTGGTGGGGCCACCAGCCCCTTGACTGGGTTCGTCGGTACACACGCTTCGCCCCGCTGCAGCCGCCATCACTCGGCGTGGATTTACCGGCCAGTTACACGGCGGTTAAGTTTTATTTCAATGACTGTTTTAGGGATACGCGAGAGAATCGTGCCTTTGTCGATAGCACAATCCGAGGTCTTTCTGAAGAGGGTCCTGTGATTTCGCTGTCCACGGGAGTTGCTGTCGACGAGCACACACCATGTGAGCCAGACGTCGCTGCGATGCAGGGTATCCAGCACCTGCTGATCCCCGAGAGTAACCTGGCGGTTCAGTCAGCGATAGTAGCGGGGGCACGCAGATTCGTTGGCACCTACGGGGGCTTTGCCTACCTGGCTCCCCTCTGCGGTGTATCCGCTGTGAGTTACTACACTCAGCCAGGTGGTTTTTCCACACGACACCTCGATTTTGTACGAGACGTGCTGGCGTCGGGCGGCGAGTCTTCTCTCCTTCAGGTGCTCGAGGTAGGAAAAGAGGCCAACCACTGAAAAATTTCTCGCGCTGGCGGTCTCGCGCTTATCGCGCCGGCGAACAATGGTCGACGTGGCGCGGGCAATGGGAGGTAGAGAGCGACCTCGAACGAGTCATTGGCGGTAAGCAGCCGATCATCGTGGGGCCTTGGCTGTCAGAGGTCGGTTACGAGGTGCTCTACTGGGTACCATTTTTGCGCTGGCTGATGGTTGCCTATCGGATTCCAGAGGACCGGTTCATTGTGTTGTCAAGGGGAGGGACGGAGAGCTGGTACAAGGGCATCGCGTCGCGGTACGTCGAGATCTTTGACTACGTCACTCCCGAAGAACTGTCCGCTCGTGTTTTTGCTAAGTCGCTCAAGCAACGCGAGATCTCCGACTTCGATCGTGGTCTCGTGGAGCGAGTATCTCAGGCACTTGCCCTTGACGCAGCTGTGTCGGTGCTGCACCCCTCTTTGATGTTTCGGTGGTTTGCGCCGTTTTGGTCGGGGAAAGAGACGATAGGGTTTGTTGAGCGACACACTCGTTACACTAGAGTTAGGGCGCCAGAACTCGTTCTTCCGTTTCAGTTGCCAGCCCAGTATGTGGCGGTCAAGTTCTACGGCGCTCGGGCGCTTCCTGATGAGCCTACGGTTCACGCGCAGCTACAGGCCATCGTTGCAAGGTTGAGCGAATGGTTGCCAGTTGTGCAACTTGAGACTGGGCTCGGACTCGATGATCACACGGACTACAGTCTTCGCACGAACAAGCGGGTGATTAGTCTGAGGGGACGTCTTGACGCTCGCTCAAATCTTGCCGCGCAGACTCAGGTTATCGCCGGCGCGAAGATGTTTTTCGGCACCTGCGGAGGTTTGGCCTGGCTCGCGCCGCTACTGGGAGTCGCGACAGTTCCAATCCTGACGGACCCTTCGTTTCTTCATGCGCATTTGCACGTGGCACGTCGCGTTTATAGCCGCGCAGGTGGCGGGTCTTTTTCACCTGTGGATTTGCTCGGACTTTCTGATGCGGGACTGGTCGTGGGTCGTGGCGACCGTTCTGGCGCCAGTGCGGGGTCGTCCTGATGGGAATGCCGAACTTTGGGCGAGCTGCGGTGAACGTTGCTGGTGTTCGGTTGCGTCGAGCGGAGCGGCACTGGCGCACCGCCAGGCGGGTATCCGGACGCCTCGGAAAGAAGGCTAAACGACAAGGAGAACTATTTTCTAGAGCTCCAGCTCTTGCGCGAGCGCGGGTACTTAGGGGTCGCGCTGCGATAGAGCGAATGCGAAAGCGGATTGTTCGCTTTGATGATCACGTTATTGCGCCGTACCGAAGGGAGCGCCGAGTTAAGCGCGAGCTTTCCCGCGCGGCGGCGGGCGGCAGAACGATTATTGCTGGTCCGTGGACGTCAGAGGTCGGATACGAAGTTCTGTACTGGATTCCGTTCCTCCACTGGGCCGTCGACTACTATGGCGTGCGACCCGAGCAAGTTGTCGCGGTGTCGCGCGGGGGCACCCAAGCATGGTACGGCGGTATCGCGACGCGCTATATTGAAATATTCGATCTTATCGACTCCACGGAATTTGCTAGGCAGGTGAAAACTCGTCGGGAGCGAGGCGATCAAAAACAGATGGCGCCCTCTGATTTTGATCGTGAGTTGACTCGGCTCGCCTCAGGGCGACTTGGGATTGACGATGCGGTCGTGTGGCACCCTGGCGTGATGTACCAGTTGTTCCATGCGTTTTGGCATGGCGACAGGTCGCTTGAGTTTCTGTTCCGCCACACAAATTTCCTTCGCACTGGCCAGATGGAGCGCGCGCCAAGTAGCCTGGTGCTCCCATCGAACTATGCTGCTGTCAAGTTATATACGGGCCCTGCAATACCCGATACCGAGTTTAACCGGGGGGCGCTGTACGATTTAGTGAGACATCTTGCTGAGGGGATGCCTGTTGTCATGCTTGATACAGCCTGGAGCGTCGACGAGCATCGAGACTATGCGTTCGAGGGTATTCCGGGGGTGACAACATTGCGACCATCGCTTGATCCGCGTACGAATCTTGATCTGCAGACTCGTGTCATAGCGGGTGCGAATCGGTTCGTCGGGACCTGTGGCGGGCTGGCTTGGCTGGCACCGCTTCTTGGAGTCGATACGCTCGCTGTCTACGACGACGATCGGTATCTGACGACCCATCTGTACGCGATAAGATCGCTTTGCCGGCGTATGCAGACGGCGAGATTCTCCACGTTGAACATCAAAGCGTTGCGCGGTGTTGCAGCCGTGTCAGGCGGAGGGGCTTACTGAATGGCGATTCGGTCAGTGCTGGTCACCGGGGGGGCGGGCTACATAGGGTCGCACTTGGTTGACCGTCTTGTAGCCAGGGACTACAGGGTGACGGTATTCGACAGCCTGGAGTCACAGGTGCATCGCAGCGGAACATGGCCATCGTATGCTAATCCAAGGGCAGTGTACATTCGGGGTGACGTTCGAGATCGCGCTGCGTTCGAATCACTTATTTTGGCCTCAGACGCGGTCGTTCACTTTGGCGCCGCGGTAAGTGTTGGTCAAAGCATGTATCAGGTTGATCGATACGTCGACGTGAATACCCGGGGCACGGCCTTGTTGCTCGACATTCTCGTGAATGCCAAACACCACGTTGAGAAGGTGGTGGTTGCCTCTTCTATTGGGGTGTATGGCGAAGGTGCATACCAGTGCGCTGGATGTGGTGCCGTAGCACCTAGAATTAGGTCGGTAGAGCAGCTCGAAGCGCGCGACTGGGAGCAGCACTGTCCCAAGTGTGATCTGCATGTAGAGTCGGTGCCAACGAAAGAGGACAAGCCGCTATACCGCGACAATATCTATTCGATGACGAAGTACCACCAGGAGGAGATGGTGCTCCTCATCGGGAAAACGTACGGGATCCCGTCTGTTGCGCCTCGCTTCTTCAACGTGTACGGGCCGCGCCAGAGTCTCAGTAACCCCTATGCTGGCGTTGCTGCAATTTGGATGAGTCGCTTGCTGAACGGGAAGCAGCCAGTGGTGTTCGAGGACGGTGGTCAGCTTCGTGACTTTGTGTCCATTCATGATGTGGTGGACTGTCTGGTGTTGATGCTGGAGACCCCTGGAGCCGATTATTTACCCGTGAATGTCGGGTCTGGGCAGGCGATTACCATTCTCGACATTGCACGATTGCTAACGCGCCTACTGGGCACGGCCATAGAACCGCAAGTGACCCAAACGGGTCGCAAATTTGATATTCGTCACAATACCGCAGACATCACTCGAGCGTGCAGCACACTTGGGTTCAAGCCAAAGGTGACACTGGAGCAGGGCTTCACTGAACTCATTGAGTGGGCGAGGACGACACCGGACGTGGCGGAAGACTTCTTCGATACGGCGCTGCAAGAATTGCAGGACAAAGGGCTGCTAATCCAGTCGTGATTGTTCCGTTCGAACGCTTGCGGGAGTATCGTGGCTCGGTGGGCATGGTGGACGGGGCGTTTGACCCGCTCCACAAAGGACACATCGAGTACTTCGAGGCAGCGTCCACTTCGGTCGATGTACCGCTGCTCTGTAATGTTGCGTCGGATCACTACGTCAGCAGTAAGCATCCTCCGCTTCTTCCGGAAGATCACCGAGCGAAAATAGTGGATGCGATTAGATATATCTCGTATGTCCACATCAATAAGTTCGACACCGAGACGATTCTCGGGGAGTTGCGACCGCGGTATTACGTCAAGGGGAAAGACTGGGAGGGGCGCTTGCCGCCTGACCAGCTAAGCATTTGTGCCGAATATGGCATCAGCATTGTCTATCTGGATACGGTGATCGATTCGTCGACCCGAATTCTTGAACAGTTCCTATCTTCGAAGCAGATCGCACGATGAATATTACGGAGTTTGAGCAGCGCGTTGTGGAGCAGAAGTCGGTTGGTGCCGGACACTACAACGCCGAATACTTTACTGGTGATTGGCGCGACGCTGGAAACAACTACAATCTTGAGACGCGCCGTCAGATCGAGGGAAAGAATCCAGCTCTCATCAAAGAGGTGTTTCAGCCGACGAAAGCACTCGACCTTGGTTGCGGGCCTGGCGCGTTGATGCACCTACTACACGAGCTTGGCGTTGACGTAGACGGAATCGATTTTGCCCAAAGCAGTAAGGATCTGGCGACTCCTGAGGTACGCGACCGCATAACCGTCGGTCAGGTCGGGGTCGTACTGAAACCGGATTCGGCTTACGATTTGGTCATTTGCCGTGAGGTGCTTGAGCACCTAACAGTGCTACAGGTCAAGCAAGCTGTTGCCAATATGGTTCGGATGACCTCTAGATTCATCTACGTGACCACACGTTTTCACCCAAGTCCAGAGAGCCTTCTCGATTTCACCACTCAATTTGATGTCGACCCCTCTCATATCACGCTGCTGAACAAAGACATGCTTCGGCTGATGTTTGTGCTTGAGGGCTGCCGCTCGCGGCCAGACCTCGAGGCAAAGATGGATTGGGGGCACAAAGGTCGTGTGCTTGTGTTGGAAAAGGCTTAGATCGCCTTGATGCTAAACGAATGATTCCGCTGGTCGATCTGAAGACGCAGTATCGAGATATCAAGTCGGAGATCGACTCGGCGATTGCACACGTGCTCGAGAATGCGCAGTTCGCGCTTGGCCCCGCTGTCGAGGCCTTCGAGCGTGATTTTTCTTCGTATTGCGGGACCACGCAGACTGTCGCGGTCAACTCTGGAACCAGTGCACTTCACCTGGCGTTGCGGGCCGTTGGTGTGGGTCCGGGGGATGAAGTTATCACGGTGCCGTTTACGTTCGTCGCGACCGTGGCCGCTATTGAGTATGCTGGTGCCAGGCCAGTATTCGTTGATATCGATCCTGAATACTACACGATGGACCCAGCGTTGCTGGAGCGAGCGATCACGCCGCGAACACGAGCCGTGGTTCCGGTGCACTTATTCGGTCAGCCCGTTGACATGGTTTCGATTGTTGATGTCGCTCGTCGGCATAAACTCGCGGTGATCGAGGATGCGTGTCAGGCGCCAGGTGCGGACGATCAAGGTAGGCGCATAGGGTCGATAGGCGACATTGGTTGCTTTAGCTTCTACCCAGGGAAAAACCTAGGTGCTTACGGCGAGGGCGGTGCCGCTGTGACCAATCATGAGCCGTATGGTGAGAGGATGCGATTACAGCGTAGCTGGGGTGAGAAAACCCGCTACGAACATTCAATTCGGGGCTTCAACTACCGTATGGATGGGATACAAGGTGCCATCCTCGGCGTGAAGCTTAGGCACCTCGAGCGGTGGACTGAAGCACGACGACGATTGGCAGCGAACTACGATCGGTTCCTCAGCGGTACTGTTGTGCGGACTCCCACTACGCGCCCAGGTGTGCGGCATGTGTATCACTTGTATGTCGTGCGGTTGCTACAGCGCGATGCTTGGCGTGCGCATCTACTCAAGAGAGGGATCCAGACCGGCATGCACTACCCGGTTCCCGTGCACCTTCAAATGGCGTATCGCGATCTCGGTTACGCTGCGGGGGATTTCCCGGTCGCCGAAACCGTCGCGGGCAAGGTGCTGTCATTACCGCTTTTCCCGGAAATGACTGAAGCTCAGCAAGAGGAGGTGTGTGGCGTTTTTCTCGACGGTCTCTCTTCCGATGCGGGAATGTCTTTATAACTCCATTGTTTACAATAAGATAAAGAGCTCTATGCGCACGTGCGGTACAATGCTCACTTCTTGACGATTTCCCGGAGGCCCGATGGCTCCGGTTTCTGGCAGGCGGAGCACGGCGAGGCTCCGCAGTCTGAGGCCTGATGATCGACTGCATTGCTGGATACCATCTGAACCCCTGGACGTGCGGAATTGCCAAGTTCAACACTATTCTCGGCGGACATCTCTCGCTGCCGGTCGTAGGCATCGGGTCGGCAGATCTCAAGGCGTACCGAAGACCGCTTCTTTCCCTGAAGATGTCGGAGTTTTCGCCGGTTGATGCGAACGGTCTAGACGGATGGGTCGCGGCGCACGAGGGCAGCTTTGAACTGTTTCTTCACGCGTTCGATGGAACGCCGACCGAGGAGCGTCTGATCGCTGGAGCCTCACGCGTCTACACAGGAAATAGCGAGCTTTCGGGAACTGTAACTCGCTTCAGGCCAGACGCTGTTGAGCTGTTTTGTCCAGGCACGCTACTCAACCCGCAGCGTTTCAAGCAGACGGAGCTATCTATTTTCACATTCGGTATGGCACACAAAATCCGTGTGCCACTTTATCGAAAACTTCACCGGCTTCTTGAAGCTACAGGCCAGAGTTATTCGGTGTACGTCTCGACAGCGCTTCATGAAAATACAAGCTTCGACGGCTCATTCGTCGTTCGTTTCGAGGAGCTACAGACGATTTTCGGTGCGCACATCTATTTCATGGGTTACCTCTCCGACACGGCGGTGTTTAATCACCTCATGGACTGCACTTTTCTTGCCGCCTTTTTCGAAAAGGGTCTTCGCGCAAACAACACCAGCGTGAATGCGGCGATGGAGTGCGGCTGTGCCGTAATTTCCAACCTCGACGAGGATTCGCCGAAGGGACTAGTTCACATGAAGAACATCATAGACGTCAATGTTTGTGATGAGTTACCAGGGTTCAAGCAGGCAGAGAAGGTTGGGAATGCGGCGCGAGAAATTGCGCATGCGGACTATGGCTGGGATCAGCTTGTATCGCAAATCCGGAATCAGGTGGGAGTCTAGGGTTGCTGGTGTTGTTGCGATGCTTAGCGAAGGGTTTGGGCGCTTGTGACTGATGCCATGTTTCGTCTCGATGGTCAGGTTGCCGTGGTAACGGGCGCCTGCGGAAAACTCGGTCCTGCGTGGTCGGAAGCACTGCTACACGCGGGCGCCCATGTGGTGGCGCTGGAGCTAAGCGGTGCGCAAGAGTCGGCGGCGTACAGGTCTGTGGCTGATGAGGCCGGGGACCGGCTGTGTCGGTTCGACTGCGACGTGACGAGTCGAGTCTCAATCGAACGTGCTGTCGAGTCCTTCGTGCGCCAATTGGGGGAGCCTGCGATCTTGGTTAACAACGCCGGTGTGGATCAGCCGCCGGATTCTGACGGCAGTCGGTCACGCATTGAGAATTGGCCCGCGGATCAGTTTCGGCAGATGCTGGAGGTTAACTTGATTGGGGCATTTCAGATGACGCAGGTCATTGGCAGCAGAATGGCTGAGAGAGGTGCCGGTTCCGTTATCAATATTGGATCGCTGTACGCTTCGGTGTCACCAGACCAGCGGTTCTACGATCATCTGTCCGGCGCCCTTCCATTCTTGAAGTCGCCTGGATACGGTGCGTCAAAGGCAGCAGTGGTGAACATGACCGCGTATTTCGCCACGCTGTGGGGAGAGCAGGGTGTGCGCGTCAATACGTTGTCCCCTGGTGGTGTGATAGCGGATCAGGACGAGCAGTTCAAGGCTAAGTACTGCGCGCGCGTTCCGCTCGGAAGAATGGCGCAGGCGGATGACTTGAAGGGACCGTTGGTGTTTCTTGCGTCGTCCGCGTCCTCCTACGTTACCGGGCATGAGTTAAGAGTAGACGGTGGATTTACTGCTTGGTGAGCCAAGAGGTGCAATACGCGCGATCGTGCATTTACCGGGTTCCTGGTGAATGCCAGGGCTGTTCTTTGTGCGGTTCCTCAGCGCTATGCCGATATCGTAAGGTTGTTCAGTGCTAGAGCGCCTAGGGTCGCATGGATTGGTAGTGCGCGGTGGCAAGGTGTGTCACAGGGGCACAACACAGATCAGGAAGGCCTGTAAGCGGGCCGTCGGAGCATTGTGAGAATGGCAGGACCCATCAGTTCAGAAACGACCGGACGTGATCTTAAATCCATTCCTGACGTTGTTCCGAATCAAATCGGGAGTCAGGACATCAACGCGAATGATGGCCGTACGTTTCCCAAGATCAACCCAGCTACAGGTCTGGTTATTTGTCAGGTTGCAAGATCGACTTCTAGCGACGTACTGCGCGCGGTCGATGTTGCAAAGAAAGCGCAGCCTGTTTGGGCTCGGATGACCGTTGTTGCGCGTGGCGACATTCTCCGTCAGATCGCGGTGCTCATGAGTTATCACCGAATGGACCTGGCGGAGCTTGTTTCGAAAGAGACGGGAAAATCACTTAAGGACGCGCTTGGTGAAACAGACGCGGCAATTGAGATGGGCTTCTTTGTTGCTGGTGAGGGCCGTCGCTACTACGGTCAGACCACTACTAGCGCTGTGCCGAACAAAGCCGCGATGACGGTTCGCCAGCCGCTCGGCGTTGCGGGTTTGATCATCGCCGCAAATACACCGATCGCGAACGTCGCCTGGAAGGCATTTCCTGCATTACTTTGCGGGAATGCGGCCGTGATGAAGGCATCAGAAGACGCACCACTTTCAGCCTGGGCGTTTGGTGTGCTTGCCAGGGAAGCTGGCGTGCCAGATGGCGTGTATTCGACCTTGCACGGGTTTGGCGAGGAGGCGGGTGCGCCACTCGTTGAGCATGCCGACGTGGCCGTCGTGAGTTTCACGGGTTCGTGCCAGGTGGGTCAATGGATCGCTGAGACGGCCGGCCGGCGTCTTGCCAAGACTTGTCTTGAGTTGGGTGGCAAGAACCCGCTCATCGTCTGTGATGATGCGGATCTAGAAAATGCCGTGAAGTGGGTTCTGGGTTCGGCTTTCAGCAATGCAGGGCAGCGTTGCGCGTCGGGCAGTCGAATTATCGTATTCGATGGGGTTTACGATACGTTCACAGAGTTGCTTCTCGATGCAGTGAACAAGCTGAAAGTAGGCACGAGCGACACAGACGATTTCGGTCCGGTCATCAATGAGGAGCAGATGACCTCGATGCTGGCCTCGGTAGAACGGGCGAAGAGGGCCGGCGCTGCAATCCTCGCAGGCGGTCATCGCCTGAGCGGTCCAGCGCATGGCAAGGGTTACTTCGTCGCGCCGACACTCGTGGCGCACGTCGGACCGAACGACGAGATCTCGCAGAGTGAACTGTTTGGGCCGATTACCTGTTTGTATAAGGTGAGCGGTTTCGATGAAGCGATCGCACTCGCCAATGGGTCTCCATTTGGACTCACGGCTTCAATTCATACGCGGAGCTTGAACCGTGCCTTGACCTTCGTGTCACGTATCCAATCCGGGGTAGCAGTTGTCAACGGTGGTACTTATGGCAGCGAGCCGCATGTGCCATTTGGTGGATTGCGGCAGTCGGGCAACGGATGGCGAGAGGCAGGGACGCAGGCGCTCGATGTGTATTCTGACTTGAAGACCGTCTACATCAACCACGATCCCACGCAGGTTTAGGCTCACAGTCGTCCGCACCATCTGCATCGATGCCTTCAGTTGTTGCTCTTATCCCTGCTAGGCAGGGGTCTAAACGGGTTCCTGGTAAGAACGTGCGTCTACTCGGCGCACATCCTGTGATGGCGTACACAATTGCTGCGGCGATCGAAAGCGGCGTCTTCGAATCGGTGATCGTTTCGACGGACTCGGAGTCAATTGCTTCCGTTGCGCGACACTATGGCGCTGAGGTGCCATTTCTTCGTCCGCCCGAGTTTTCTGGCGACATGTCTCCGGATATCGAGTGGCTCGAGTACACGATGGTTGAGCTAAAGCGGAGTGGGCGGCAGTGGGATTGCTTTAGTCTCCTTCGCCCGACGAGTCCGTTTCGCACAGCGGCCACGATTCGCCGCGCTTCTGTAGAGTTCATGGCGCAGAAAGGCGTTGATTCGCTACGGGCTGTCGAAAAATGCGCTCAGCATCCAGGCAAGATGTGGGTTGTTAATGGCGATCGGATGTCACCGTTGCTCCCGTCTGAGCTGGATCGGCAGCCGTTGCACAGCACGCCGTATCAGGCGCTACCCGCAGTGTACGTACAAAACGCGTCCCTTGAAATTGCTTGGACGCGGGTGGTTTTTGAAGAGCGCACGATTGCCGGTAATGTCCTTATGCCTTTTCTGACTCAAGGCTACGAGGGGTTTGATATTAACGACCCGCGTGACTGGATGGTAGCCGAACGCCTGATGGCGGACGGCGAGGTTGAGCCACCCCATGTGCCGCAGGTCTCGTACGGAGCACCATGGGCGAACAGCAGCTAGACCAGGTTACCAGCGACGAGCTTACCTACGTTCCAGTGTCCGAATGTCGTCGATTACTTGACGCACGTCTCCCGCCGCACGATGCCGCAGTGGCATTCGCGGCGATCGCTCGAATCAACACTCTCTACATGATCGCAAAAGCGTGGTCTGGACACCTTGGCACTAGCTTCAGCTCGCTCGACATCATGAGTTGGCTGTTTCTCAACGAAGTGCGGGATCTCGACAAAGGTCCTGACGCGTGCGATATCTTCTTTTCCTCGAAAGGTCACGACGCTCCCGCGTTGTACGCGGTTCTTATCGGACTGGGGCTACTGCCTGAAGAAAAAATCGATCATCTTCGACGCCTTCACGGTCTTCCCGGTCATCCGCATGTCGAGACACCTTATATCCAGGCCAACACGGGTTCGCTTGGCATGGGCATTTCGAAGGCCAAAGGCATGGCACTCGCCAATCGTCTCGCCGGTCAGCCGCGTCGCATTTTTGTGTTGACCGGCGATGGCGAGCTTCAGGAGGGACAGTTCTGGGAGTCGCTCGGATCGGCGGCGACGCAACATCTTGGCGAGATCGTTGTCGTTGTTGATCACAACAAGATCCAATCAGATACCTGGGTTGAGCGGGTCGGTGATCTTGGAGATCTTGCGGCGAAGCTGAACGCATTTGGCTGGCATGTGAGCAGGTGCGATGGCCACGATGTAAGCGCGATTGATCGAATATTTCGATCGTTCGAGACCATCACTGACCAGCCGAAAGTGCTTCTGGCCGATACGGTCAAGGGCCAGGGAGTGTCCTTTATGGAAGGTCCGTCGATGAAGGCTGGTGAGTTGTACGCCTATCACTCAGGCGCGCCGACCGAAGTCGAATACGCAGACGGCTCCACTGAATTGCTTAAACGTGCTCGTAGCCTGTTCCAGGCGTTCGGATTGGGCGAGTTGGCCACAAAGCAGAGTCGACGTCCGGAGCGCAGGGAACCGCGTGTTACTCAGAACCTCATCAGTGCCTACAAAGACGCGCTCGTCTGCCAGGCAGATCGGCACCCGGACTTGGTTGTACTCGATGCAGACCTCGTCAAGGACTGTGGCCTCGTGCCGTTCGTACAGAAGTATCCGGACCGGTTCATCGAGTGCGGCATCGCTGAGCAGGACATGGTGTCGATGGCGTGCGGGTTAGCCAAGCGTGGAACGCTCCCGGTGGTGCACTCGTTTGCATGTTTTTTATCGGCGCGTCCCAATGAACAGATCTACAACCAGTGTAGTGAGGGTTCGAAGGTCGTTTATGTGGGCTCGTTGGCGGGGTTACTGCCAGGAGGGCCTGGTCACTCGCATCAGTCCGTTCGAGACATTGGCGCGTTGGGCTCCGTGCCCACGTTGCTCCTGGTTGAGCCGTCGGTGGAGGCAGAAGTGCACGCGTTATTTGAGCACTTGATCGACTCGGTGACTGCAAGCTCCTACTTACGGCTCGTGTCGGTCAAGTGGCCGGTGCCATTCAGTTACCCCATCGGTCAGTCCGTACGGCTCGGACAAGGATGGATCGTGCGAGAGGGTTGCGATCTTGTCGTCATCGGCTATGGCCCGTGGCTGTTGTCCAACGCATGGCACGCCATTGAAGAGTTAAGCAAGGAGAGCGATGTCACGGTTCGCCTAGTCAATCTACCCTGGCTCAATCGAGTTGACCCGGTCTGGTTGAAGGAGGCCATAGGCGATTGTCGGTCGGTGCTGTTGCTCGATAATCACTACACGCAGGGAGGACAAGGAGAAATGCTGGCGGCTGCGATCGCCGACCTTGCGCTGGATCCAGTAGCGAGCGTTACTCGTCTGGGTGTTACCGAATTACCAGAATGCGGCACCAATGATGAGGTGCTTGCGTACCACGGCCTGGATATCCCCTCGCTTGTGAAATCGTTTCGAGCAGCATCTGGTAGTCGCCATGTGACTGGTAGGGTGCCACACGTATGACGGTGCTGTTTTGGGACATCGACGGAACGCTGTTGACGACCGCGAAGGCCGGGGTGTTCGCATGGGAGGATGCGGTTCGGGAATTGACAGGGCGTGAGTTTGAATTGGTAAGCATGCGCATAGCCGGCATGACCGACTTTCAAATTGCCCAGAGAACGTTCGAGACACTTGGAATTGAGGCAGATGCGGCGTTCGTGCGTCGTTTTGTCGACCGCTATGGCGAGCTGCTGCCCACGAGTCTCCCAAGGAAGCGGGGGAGCGTGATGCCCAATGTGCGCGAAATAATGGAGCATTTGCGTGATCGCCAGGATGTCCGGTCGTACCTGCTTACTGGAAATACCCTGGCAGGTGCGAAGGCCAAGCTTACTCACTACGATTTGATGAAGTACTTTGCCGGCGGTGCCTTCGCAGAGGACGAAGGTGACCGCAGCTCAATCGCGCGCCGAGCGTTGTCGTTGGCGAAACTGAATGGCAACGTCGACGAGCGAAGACTGTTCGTCATTGGCGATACGCCGCATGATGTCGAATGCGCCACAGCCATTGACGCGCGCGCGGTTGCGGTGGCGACAGGTGGCTACACGTTCGACGAGCTCGAGGCACATGAACCCTGGCGCGTGTTACGGGAGTTGCCGCCGGCCGATGAATTTGTGAAGCTAATCGAAAACGTGGACGAATCCTCCATTAGACCTGTGAGACGCACCGTCTTGTGATGAAGCAATTTGTTCGTCGCACTCCTGTGCTGTGGCGTGCCACTCGCCTAGCTCGACGGTGGTACCACGCGAGGTGGGGTGCCTACCCAGATTGGCAATCGTTGCTGTCAGCCGATCCCGCACTGTGGGAGTCTGCGAAGAACGCGGCCCAAGGAGGACCACGCGTACTGATGGCAACTGCCATTGGTTCCTACGTCCACGCCGTGACCCTTGAGAGTGCGGTGGCCGCAGCTCTGACCTTTCGTGGTGCCGAGGTGCACGCATTGCTTTGTGATGGTGTGATGACCGCCTGCGCGGAATGCGAGGCATCGTTGTATCCCGAGGTTGCCAAGTTCGTGGCACATGGTCCGAACCGGGACCTTTGTCGCGATTGTACGTGGCCGGCCGAACGGGTGTACGCACAGCTTCGGCTCAAGGTCCATCGCTATAGCGAATGGTTGACGCCGGAAGACCGCGCTCAGGCGCGACAGATAGCTAGTACGCTGCCATTGGATGGGATTAGGGGGTTTTCAAGTGCCGGCCTAGCTATTGGTGAGCACGCTTACGCTGGTGTACTTCGTTTTTTTGCGACGGGTTCGCTAGATGCTGAGCCGGAGGCGGAACCGGTCCTTCGGCGTTACCTTGAGTCGGCGTTATTGACAGCATCCGCTTCACGACGGCTCATGCGCGCGGTCGGGTTTTCGTCGGCCGTTTTCACTCACGGTATCTACGTCCCGTGGGGGGTCGTAGGCGAAGTGGCTCGGCAGGAGGGTGTGCCCGTTTCGACGTGGAATGTGGCGTATCGTAAGAGACGGTTTATCTTTAGCCACGGCGATACTTACCACCACACTCTTATGACAGAGCCGAGAGAGCACTGGGAGAACCGCGAGTTGTCGTCGGTCCAGGATCGTGACTTGACGAACTATCTCGTGAGTCGCCGTGAGGGATTGTTCGATTGGATTGTGTTTCATCGGGCGCGTCACCAGGACCCTCAGGAGATCGCCACCAGAATCGGACTCGATCCGTCGAAGCCGATCATTGGCCTATTGACGAACGTGACATGGGACGCGCAGTTGCATTATCCCGCGAACGCGTTTCCGAACATTGTCGAGTGGCTCGTGCAGACGTGTGAGTATTTCTCTACGCGGCAAGATCTACAGTTACTTATACGAGTGCATCCGGCAGAGATTAGCGGTTTCCCACCGTCAAGACAGCCCATTCTCGCAGAGGTTCGCAAGCGTATTCCTGAGCTTGCTCCGAACATTATTGTGGTGCCTCCGGAGAGTGACATGAGCACGTATGCTCTGATGTCGCTCTGTAACTCCGCGATTATCTACGGCACTAAGATGGGCGTGGAACTCACGAGCGTGGGACTCCCTATCGTGGTTGCGGGTGAGGCATGGATCCGCAACAAGGGACTGACACATGACGCTAGTTCGCCGGAGGAATATTTTCGAATTCTTGCTCGACTGCCTTTCCAAAATCGTCTGAGTTCCGCCCAGCGTGGACGAGCGAGGCGTTATGCATATCATTTCTTTTTCAATCGTATGATTCCGCTGCCATTCATCGATCCCAAAGCGGGATACCCAATTTACCGTCTCAAGCTCGATCGACTCCAGCATTTGCTTCCAGGGGCGTCAAGTGGACTGGATACAATCTGCAATGGGATTTTGAGACAGCAGCCCTTTGTTCTTCACGGGTCGGATCCGACCCATGCCGTGCTGGCAGGTGCCGCAGGTGGCTGAGACCCTGTATTGATATTCTTGACGATCGTGTTTTTGGTTGCTACTGCCTGTAGCCTTGCCGGCGGCTCGGTTGTCAGACGATTTGCGGTAGTCAGTGGTGCAGTTGTTCCGCCGCGACCTGATCGCTGGCATACATCCCCGACGCCGACGATGGGAGGGTTGGCGATTGTAGGAGGCACGATCGCTGGATTTGCGTTGATCGTGGCTAGGCCAGAGCTTCTCGGAACATTCAATGAATTTTATTCAGTTCCGCTGGCGGCCCTTGCCATGTTTGTGGTCGGCGTGCTCGACGATCGCCTTCAATTATTTCCGCTGGCTAAGCTTGTCGCGTCGCTTGCCATCGGAGCCTTTCTAGTGTTCGCGCTAGCCGGTGCCGACTCCAACGGTGCCCTGCCGTCGTTGTTCACACTCGTGGCCACCGTCTGGTTCGCTGGTATCTGCCATGCCACGAACCTGCTTGACAACATGGACGGCCTTGCTGCTGGTGTGGGTCTTATCGCGGCCTTATTTCTGATTGCGCTGCTCGCTGATGCTCTTGGACCGGCTTTGGTCGTACTCTTGACGGCGTTGGCCGGTGCTCTTCTGGGATTTTTGTACTGGAATCGAAGCCGTGCGCGTCTGTTCATGGGTGATTCAGGCAGTCTGTTCGTCGGTGCACTACTGGCAGCTGCATCGCTGGTGCCGATCTACAATGCTCCGCTTGCCTTTACTAATCCGGCAGTAATTGTCGTCCTGATTCTGATCGTTCCGCTCTTCGACACTGGATTCGTACTCGTGTTGCGTCGGCTCGCAGGACGTAGGGCCACCAAGGGTGGGACGGATCACATCTCACACCGACTTGTGTCGCTCGGATTCTCCGATCGGAGCGCCGTACGAATTCTCTACTTAATGGGTCTTAGTGGGGGAGGCACGGCCTGGCTGCTTTTGCGTGGCAATGGCGTCGAACCGATGTTGCCGCTCGTGGCAGTGTTTGCTGTCCTGCTGATTCTCATGGGTATATATCTTGCCCGTGTGCCAGCCTACGACGCGGAGGATTTCGTCGCGCTACAAAAATCATCGTTCGCACCATTTTTACAGGACCTGGCGTTCCGGTGGCACGTGGCCGAAGTAATGCTCGATATGGTACTGATCGCCGTGTGCTATTACCTCGCCTTTCGCCTTCGGTTTGAGGGGGAGGGATTTGATCAATTTATTCCCACATTTACTGCCACGTTGCCAGTTGTTCTAGGCTGTAAGCTTGCTGCACTATACAGCTCAGGCCTCTATCAGCGGTCCTGGTCGACCTTTGGTTTACGTGATCTGACCGTTGCGCTGCGCGGCGTCTGGATGGGATCGATTTTCTCGGTACTGACCGCTGCATATTTATATCGTTTCGAAGGATTTTCGCGGGCGGTTTTTGTGCTGGATGCGCTACTGCTGAGTGTGGCCATCATTGCGACTCGCGTATCTTTCCGATCGATGAATCTTGTAGCTGCCACTCGTAGCAAGCGTAGTCGTCGTGTACTGGTGTACGGTGCCGGTGCGTTCGGTCAGACGCTTGTAAGAGAGATGCGTGCGAACACTCTATGGAACATGAACCCGGTTGCGTTTATTGATGACGATCCCCTGAAAACGCATCGTTGGATTATGGGAGTGCAGGTCCGTGGCACAGTCGATGAACTGGAGGGCACAATCCGCCGCTGTGATGCCGACGAAGTGATTTTGAGCAGTCCTTCTATAGACGGCGATATTGAACAACGTATCCGTGACCTATGCACACGCCTGAGTCGCCCGGTGCGGCGCTTGTATATGGACATTCGGTAGGATGTGATATTTACGAGCAAATATTTACGACAACTGTACTGTCGTCGCGCAATGTTCTTGTTCACGTGTGACGACTGACTTTTGACCGAGATGCTGCGCATCGGCATTGACGGGCGTGCATTTTCTTCTCAGGCAGCCGGTGTCCGTCGCTACGTGATTGGTTTGACCCGTGCGCTGATCGCTATGAGTGAACCATTGTCCGTCATTGCGCTTGGTGGGACGGATCCGAGTGTATTACCAGAGGGAGTTGACCATGTTGACGAGCCTCCCCATCCTCCTACGAATATCGGCTGGACTCTCGTCGGCCTTCCCCTAGCTGCCCGGAGGGCCGCTGTCGATGTGGTTCATGCCCCCGCATACACTGGGCCGTTGTGGTCACCAGCGCCGGTCGTGCTTACGATCCATGATGTTAGCTACCAGCGCCATCCGCTTTGGTACCCCTACAAGCGTGACTGGTTGCGGCGATCTTTTTATCGGTCCAGTGCCCACGCCGCCTCGCATGTGCTGACAATCTCTCGTTTTTCGGCGACGGAAATTACGGCTGCGTACGGTATTCCAGCCGACCATATAACAGTCACGCCGTTGGGCGTCGATGATGTATTTACTCAAGCTGATTCGAACGAGTCGGGCCATCTCCCGACCGGTGTTCATCACCCGTATCTCCTGCACGTGGGCGATCTTCACGAACGGAGAAATCTGGCGATGCTTGTTGATGCAGTGCTAGAGGCTCGTCGACTTCTCGGTGGGTCGTATCCGGCGCTGTCGCTCGTGTTGGCTGGAGTTGATCGTGGCATCGGTGAATCGCTCCGCGAGGCTGCCGAGCGGGCTGGATTGGCCGACGCTGTGGTTCAACTTGGTTCGGTAGGCGAGCGACAGCTGCGTACGCTATATAGGGGAGCCATTGCGCTCACTTACCCGTCACTCTATGAGGGCTTCGGATTACCGCTAGTCGAGGCGATGGCGTGCGGCGTTCCCGTTATTGCAGCAGATACTGCGTCGATGCCGGAGGTTTTGGGTGATGCAGGGATGCTCATTGATCCGACCGACCGACCGGAATGGACGAGGGCGATTGTTGATGTTGTAAGTAGCGTTCAGGCGCGCGCACGTCTTCGGACGGCTGGCTTTCGTCGCGTCGCTGAGTTCACGTGGGCGCGAACGGCAACACTAACGCTCGAAGCGTACCGGCGGGTAGTCGAACGATGAGAGCGGTACCGTGAATTCAAGATGTTTGACGATGACTTCAGACCCGAGTGCGCAACGTACGTCGCAGGAAACTGGACCGGAGGTTTCAATTGTCATTGTCACGTGGAATGGTCGCCAGTACCTTGATGCCTGTCTGCGCGCCGCCGCGGCGCAGCAAGGGATTAGTGTCGAAATCATTCTCGTCGACAATGGGTCTACTGACGGGAGCACTGAGTTTGTGCGCGCTACATTTCCTCACGTTCGGGTAATTCGACTTCCGTTGAACCGTGGCTTTGCGAGTGGAAACAACGTCGGCGCTCGGGAGGCGCGTGGCAAGTACATCGCGTTTCTCAACAACGATACAGTTGCCGAGAAAACTTGGCTTCGTGCGCTATGCACTGGAATTGAACTGACAGCTGGCTTTGCACTTGTTACGTCGCGCATCGTATATATGCACAACCCTCGTGTAATTGACAGCGCCGGTGACGGATTGCTGCGGGGCGGCGGTGCGTTCAAGCGACATCACGGCGAGGAATCCCATCGGACAGGCACTACGGTAGAAGTGTTCGGTGTATGCGGAGCTGCTTGTCTGATGCCGAAGGTGGTCTTCGACGAGCTCGGAGGATTCGATGATCAGTTTTTTGTGTCCCACGAAGACGTGGATTTGTCATATCGGGCGCGGTTGCGCGGTTATCGGTGTCGATATGTCCCTGATGCGGTTGTGCGGCATCATGGTAGCGCGACACTCGGAACTGTCAGTGCAAATGCAGTATTCCAAGGTCAGCGAAATCTGGAGTGGGTGTACGTAAAGAACACTCCTTTGTCTCTGCTCATTCGCACTTTGCCTAGCCATCTCTTGTATAACGCTGCCGGGGCGCTCCACTTCGCGCGTATGGGTTTTTTGACGACGTATTTTTGCGCGAAGGTAGCGGCTTTAGTGGGGCTTCCCGCTATTGTTCGGAAGCGTATCCTGATTCAGCGTACGCGTACTATCAGCGCGTCTGAAATCGAGCGACACCTAGAGCGTCGATGGTTTGCCGTTAAAGTGCGTGAAAAGCGATTTGATTCTGAGTTGATCGACGATAGGCGATGACGTCACCGCAAGTGAGCGCGATTCTTGTCAACTACAACGCGGGACGGGAACTGGCGATCGCCCTTCGTTCCATCGCCGATGAGTTGGCAGGCCAACCATGGGAAGGAGTTGTGATTGACAACGCCTCTTCCGACGGTAGCACGGCGGCTGTGGCCGAGTTTGGCCAGCACGTGCGTCTAGAACGAAACGACAAAAACCTAGGTTTTGGGCGCGCTGTAAATCAGGGTTTGGCGAAGGTGGTGGCTCCGCTCGTCTTAATCATGAATCCCGACTGTCGCCTGATGACTGGCGCACTCATGTCAATGCGGACGGGACTTGAGCGAGCACCATCGTGTGCTGTGGTGGGACCCAAGATTCTTGACCCCGATGGTGCAGTGCAGGGCAGCGCTCGTGGCGATCCAAATATGCTGACAGGATTGTTTGGGCGAACGACGTTCTTGCGGAGGTTGCTACCTGAGTTAGCCGTCTCTAAACGAAACATTATTAGTCCTACGGTTCTTGGTGGCGGGTCGAGCACTGTGGTTGACTGGGTGTCTGGAGCTTGTCTACTGGCGCGTCGAGAGGCGCTTCTCCAGGCAGGTGGCTTCGATGAGCGTTATTTCTTGTACTGGGAAGATGCTGATCTTTGCCGACGGTTGCGTGAGTGCGGACACCACGTTCTGTACGTACCTAGTGCCATTGCTATTCACCGGGTGGGGCGTTCCAGTCGCACCGCCCGTGCGGCGGCCATTCGTGCATTCCATGCGAGCGCGTACCTGTATTACGCGACACACGTAGCAGCGACTTCCCCGCCGAAGCGCGTTTTGGCGCGGATGCTGCTGGCTGTCCGATGCTGGCTTCAACTGAAGAAAAGCATTCATGATTCGCCGCACGGCGACGAGACGTGATGACTAGCCCGTCAGGGTTTCTTCTGCGATATCCGCCACGCGCTCGCCAATGGCTAGGCAAGCAGTAAGACCTGGCGATTCGATCCCGGCCACCTGAATCAGGCGCTCACTAGTCCTATCCCGCGCCACCCAGAAGTCAGCGAATGACATCTCAGGAGGGTGAAGCTTTGGGCGAATGCCACTGCTACCAAGGCGAAGGTCTTCCAGGCGAAGGCCGGGCAGGAGCTTACGGGCTGGTGCCAGAAAATGCTCAAGCGGCAGGCGATCGGACTCGTAGTCATCCTTACTGGATTGGAAGCGTGCCGTCGGCCCCAGGAGCAGAGCACCCTGCATGGTTCTCGTCAAGTGCACGCCGAGGGAGTGTCCGGCCGCGTGCGGAAGGGGGTAGACCAACCCGTTCAGAAGTGGGCATCTCGAAGGGATCAGCTCTGCGTACTCTCCGCGACATGGAAAGATGGTGAATGTTTCACCACCCAGGACGGCGGAAATCTCGTCCGCGTATAACCCTGCGGCGTTGACCACTACCCGCGCGAGGATGCGTTCAGCGGGCGTGTGAATTTCAAGGCCTCCGGTGCGAGGCTCGGCGCCAAGCAGCGGAGTGCCGGGTAGAATCGCGGCGTCAAGTTCTACACAGAGACGTTCCAGCGTGTGGATCAATGCCTCAGCTTCCACGATACCCGTGTTCGGGGAGTAGAGCGCAGCGGCGGCCCGCACGTTCGGTTCCCGCGCCCGAACGAATTGCTCATCCACAATTTTCAGGCCACTGACACCGTTGGCTTCGCCGAGTAACTTTAGTGCCTGGAGGTTCTCAGTCTCATCGGGGGTGGCGGCAATGACGAATTTCCCGCATCGTCTGTGTGGCACGGCATATTTGTTGCAGAATTTGTATAACAGCCGAGCGCCTTTGACACAGAACTGAGCTTTGAGCGTTCCTGTTGGGTAATAGAGGCCTGCATGAATTACCTGACTGTTGCGAGTACTCGTGCCCGTTCCCAATCGCCGTTCACGCTCAAGCACACAGACGCTGTGCCCGCGCTGTGCGATCGCCCACGCTGCAGCAAGGCCCACTACTCCCGCCCCGATGACAACCGTGTCTATTCTTGATGTGCCGTCCATGTCTTCAGAGATGGTACGATACAGAGCTTAAGAGTGTATGTAACTGGGAGAAACAGAGTGCCATGACTGGCCCTGTGCTTATTGTAGGTGCGGCTGGTCGGCTTGGTGCCTCTGTCGTTGATGCTTTCGCTGGCGTAGACGTGATCGCGCACACGCGGGCGACGCTCGACATCGCCGATCCGGAAGCGGTACGCAAGGTAATAGGCGAAGCGGCGCCAGCAGCCATTATTAACTGCGCGGCGTTTAACGACGTCGATGGCGCCGAAGACCATCCCGTGAGTGCGTTCGCAGTCAACGCCTTCGCAGTGCGAAGCCTGGTTCGCTCGGCGGAGGCATGTGGGGCACCATTTGTTCATTTTGGTACTGATTTTGTATTCGACGGCGAGGTCGAGGAGCCATATTCTGAGTCCGTCGATCCGGCACCGAAAAGCGTCTACGGACTTAGCAAGCTACTCGGCGAATGGTTTGCTCTTGAGGGACGGCAGGCTTTCGTTCTTCGCGTCGAAAGCCTGTTTGGTGCCCCGGTCGGATGGACAGGCCGTGCAGGTTCGCTGGACTCTATCATTACGAGTCTCGAGAAAGGCAGAGAGGTTCGGGTTTTTACCGACCGGGTAGTATCCCCGAGTTATGTGCACGATGTCGCTCGCGCCGTCAGGTACTTGCTTGAGACCAATGCAGCACCCGGTTTGTACCATTGCGTGAACGACGGACACGCGACATGGCACGATGTAGCGAAGGAGGCTGCACGCCTGCTCGGTGTGCAGCCGCGGTTAAGGTGCGTCACGGTGGACCAGGTTGTGTTCCGAGCACCTCGTCCTCGATACTGTGCGCTGGCTGGTGGAAAGCTTGCGGAGGCAGGCTTCACGATGCCTCCATGGAACGAGGCGTTGCGGCGGTGGCTGACGAGCGCTGGGCGCGGCGAGATAACATAGATAGGATTTATGGCTAAACGGGCGATTATTTCAGGCATCACAGGGCAGGATGGTTCGTATCTTGCCGAATTACTTTTGGGGAAGGGGTACGAAGTTACCGGGATTGTACGCCGATTAAGCGCGGCGAATTTTTGGCGGATTGAGCACCTGCTCGATCGCATTACCCTTCGACCTGCCGACCTTCTCGATCAGTTGTCGCTCATACGCGTGGTGCAGGATGTGAAGCCGCACGAAATATACAACCTTGCGGCGATGTCTTTCGTTCCGGCCTCGTGGGACCAGCCCTTGCTGACGGGTGAGTTCAACGCACAGGGCGTGACTCGTGTACTGGAGGCGGTTCGCCATGTTGACACCGACATTCGCCTCTATCAAGCCTCATCTAGTGAGATGTACGGCCGCGTACGTGAGGTGCCCCAGACGGAAATGACGCCCTTCTATCCGAGAAGCCCGTACGGGGTATCGAAGGTTTTCGGGCACTATATCACCGTGAACTATCGCGAGAGCTACGGCATATTTGCTTCCTCAGGCATCTTGTTCAATCACGAGTCGCCGCGTCGAGGACTTGAGTTCGTCACCAGGAAGGTGACCGATGGTGTTGCGCGCATCAAGCTTGGACTTGCCAGTCACCTGGGACTTGGCAATCTCGACGCCCGTCGGGATTGGGGTTTCGCTGGTGATTACGTAAGGGCGATGTGGCTCATGTTGCAGCAGGATACGGCCGACGACTACGTTATTGCTACAGGTGTTTCGCATTCAGTTAGGGAACTCGTGGAATGTGCGTTCGGCCACGTTGGACTCGATTGGGAGAAGTTCGTCCAGATCGACCCTGCCTTCTTGCGACCAGCCGAGGTGGACCATTTGGTTGGTGATGCCTCTCGTGCGCGAAAGATTCTTGGATGGGAACCGGAAGTCGACTTTGAGCAGCTCGTTGCCACGATGGTCGATGCGGATCTCGCTCGGCTGTCCGCGTAGACAGTCGAATTCATCGGAGCATTCGAGCTAGGGGAATACGGTGAGCCTGAAGGGCAAGATTCGAAATCGCACGGCACGGGTAGGTGTTATCGGTCTCGGCTATGTGGGACTGCCTCTGGCCGTGGAGTTTGCCAAAAAGGGTTTTGCAGTGACCGGTTTCGAAGTTGATAGGTCGAAATCCGACGAGATTAATGCTGGCCGAAGCTACATCCTTGACGTGAAAACGGAAGAAGTCAGGGCGTGCGTCGAAACTGGCCGGCTCAGGGCGACGACCGATATGTCGAGTCTGAGCGACATGGACGTCATCGACATCTGTGTGCCGACGCCCCTGCGAAAGACAAAAGATCCTGACCTGTCGTATGTCGTCCAGGCCGTCGATGCTGTCAGGGAAAATCTGAAACGTGGGCAGCTCGTTATTCTTGAATCGACGACGTATCCGGGAACTACCGATGAGGTTGTCCAGCCGGCGCTCGAAGAGAACGGTCTCAGGGCGGGCACCGATTTCTCTCTCGCGTTTTCACCTGAACGCGTGGATCCTGGTAACCTCGATTTCGAGACGCGCACGATCCCGAAGGTGGTAGGCGGTTTCGACAGTCAAAGTACGGAGTTGGCGTCGGATCTGTACAGCTCGATTGTTGATACAGTTGTTCCAGTTAGTTCAACGCGGGTGGCCGAAATGGTCAAGTTGCTTGAGAACACGTTTCGCGCCGTTAACATAGGTCTTGTCAACGAGATCGCCCTGATGGCCCACCGGATGGACATTGATGTCTGGGAGGTGATCGACGCTGCGGGTACCAAGCCGTTTGGTTTTATGCCGTTCTACCCTGGACCGGGTCTCGGGGGGCACTGTATCCCGATCGACCCGTTCTATCTGTCGTGGAAGGCGCGCCAAAGCGGGTTTGAGTGCCGTTTTATTGAACTAGCAGGTCAGGTCAACGCGTCCATGCCTTCGTATGTTGTCGAGCGTATTGGCGAGGCACTGAATACCGCGAAGAAATCCGTCAACGGCTCAAGGATCCATGTCTTTGGTGTCGCTTATAAGAGGGATGTTAGCGACATGCGTGAGTCGCCGGCGCTTGACGTGCTTGAGCTGTTGTCCAGACGTGGTGCCACGCTGAGCTACACCGACCCTTTTGTGCCGAGTTTGCAGCATGGCTCCATCGATCTTATCTCCGTGCCTGAAGGTCAGTCGGGCGAGGGGATTGACTGCGCGGTTATTTGTACCAATCACGGCGTGTTCGACTACGCGAGCATCGTGAAGCAGTTTCCCATTGTGGTTGACACGCGCAATGCGCTGAAGGGCATTGAGGCGACGAATGTGTTTCGATTGTAGGACTATGCTGCGCACGGAGTGACGGGATGGCGCGGCACGTGAAGAGATATTACGGGTAGCTAGGCGCCTACCCGGCGCGGGACAGATATAAGGTGGCGCTGCGAAGAAGCTGGGCACTGGAGAGCACCAGGACAGGTATCAAGGCGAGTTGGGCCTGCCGCATGTACTTGCCGCCACGGTCAAGTAGGTGGACGGCTACCGCCACTACGACGAGCGCTGGTGCCAGTGCCAGGCGTTGGTGGACGTCCGCGTCTGGAAATACCGCTGAAAATAACAGGAAGTGAACTGCGGCAATCCACAGCGCCCAGCGGGCCTCGCGGGCGCAGCGGAAGTTGAGCGCGAGCACAATTACGGCCCAAAAGAAGGGTAGCCCGAAGGTGCTTCCCCATCCTCCTCTGTCTGGCCATAGGACCGGTGTCACCAGACCCAGATCGAACAAACTGATTCCGAACCGTGTCACACTGATCGTGGCCTCCACGAGGCTGGACGTGCGGTTTCCGAGCTCTGCTACCGCTTCACTCGCGAAGATGTCTCCATACCACCGCACGTTTTCAAAGAGGGTAAAGAAGAGGCCGCCGGTGATAGCACCGATGCTACCTCCCAGTGTCAGCCATCCCATGGGACGCCAACCATATCCGCGGCGAGCGATGATGATGCCCCCAATCATCACCACGGCGAGTGGAAGATTCGTCAATTTGCATGCGACGACAAGTCCGATTAGCCAACCTGCCCAAACTATCTCCCGAGATGACGCCCGATGTGCCTGGGTGATCAACCACACGAGAGCGATGAATGCGGGTGCAGTTGCGAAGAAATCATTCTTGATAAGCACAAATTGGTGAAACAGTGTGGGAATCACGACAAGTGCAGCAAGGGGCCATCTGGTTGGTCCTGGGCGGAGCCACATGTGCACAACAGCCAGGGTAAGGCCGTAGAGCAGCAGGCTAACGATTCCATGGACACGAAGGAGACCGGTGCCAACTACAGGAATTTGTCGAACGTCTGCCAACGCCAGCTCGTAGATCCAGCTCATGATGTTCTTGGCATCGACGTCTGGAGCATATGCAAGTGTTCCGAGGCGTTCGATCTGAGCTACGCGGTCAAGGTGATAGGGGTCCGCGGCTTCCAGCGGTAGCGACAGATTGAGTACGAGCACGACGCCGCCGAGTAACGCCCATGCCTGCCAGGGTGAGGGGGACTCTGCGGAAGATGTCCAATTGCGAAACGCGCGGCCTCGTTTCGCTTGGCCAGCGATGAGCAGTCCGGCGAAGATGGTATTAAAGATGATGAGCGACCGGAGCGTGCCGATGCCGGTCAATGTTGTCACCTGCATTTCAAGTGAGAGAAGACTGACAGCAAGGTAGATACGAGTGAACAGCGAGACTGTCGAGCTACTCCAGGGCAGCAGTGCGACGAGCAGCAGCAGAAGATTCATGCAGAGGTCGACATGCTAACGCGCGTGCCAGGCGAGTACGGCGTTAGGCAGTCGGTAGTGAGCGGTGTGTAGATTGGCCAGATGCAACGAGTCGGGCTGACCCACTTCGTGTGCATCGTCGTTTGCGCTGGCAAGCACTACTACGGCCGTCGACCAATCGCGGCGTAGTCGAGCCATGTAAATAGTAGACCGTTGAGTCGATCAACGTTCGCGTTGAGCGTGTCGACGCTGTCTCCAAGCGAGGTCTGCGGCGCGATTCGTTGTAGCTTGTCATGCTCCGGATAGGGTGCGCGATAGCGAACGTCTACGTGCTGAAACCCACTGGCGACCAGTAGGTAGGTCAGTGTATCTGGGTGAATTGGCCGGACGTGCGTGATGTCGCGGATGTAGCTCTCAAAAAACGCGAACCAGCACGCGGGATTGATAGTTTCCAGGATAATTGGTGCCCCAGGGCGTAACTTGTCGAAAGCGACATCAAGCAACCCCGTGAGATAGCGAGGCTCAAGGTGTTCGACAACCTGCGCGGAAAATAATCCTCCTAATGAACTGTCGCGTTGCGCACGGAGGTAAGACAAGGCGTCGGCTTCGGTCGCGTCAATTCCCTGCTCGCGGCAGACGTCCACCATGGAGCCGTTGATATCAATGCCTTTGGCTCGAATGCCTTGCTCGCGGAGGAGAGCAAGAAACTCGCCACGGCCGCAGCCGATGTCGATTACGTCACTGGTGTCCTGAAAGAACGGTAGATACTCAGACACCCGCTCGCTGATGTCATCGGGGGAGCCACGAAATCGGTCCTCGAATCCGACGTAAGTATGGCTGTCGGCCGAGTCAAGCTGTCCCGAGACCACCGCAGGAAGATCGGTCGGATTCGCGGGGGCTGTTGTTGTAGTCACTCCGCTTGTTGCGAGAGTGTCGACTTCGCGTTTCAAAGCGTGAGTAGCCTGCTGAAGGACGCCGAGTGACGTCCTCAGCTCTTCGTGTGAGGCTGAGAGCCTTGCGACGGCGTCGCTACTTCGTCGTTCCCATGCGGCCAACGCCTCCTGATAACGGCGCAGCTCGTCAGTGTTGCTGGCGAGTTGGGTCCTGGTCTGCTCTACCCATGCAATCGTGCGCTCGCTTGCATGGTGTGCCTCGATGCCGACCAGTGTATTGCGATTGATGTGATCGACGAGAGCAGCATTGAACTCCTGCTGTTGAAAGAGCAGCCGGACCACGAATTTACGCAGACGGTCGAGGAGTCCTCCGCTCCATTTCTTTTCTTTTTGGGGCGCTTCTGCTGCAAGATCGTAGAGCTTGTTTAGGCGTTCGAGCTGGTGTCGATCGGGCGGGGGGCTCGGTATTGGACGTGGCGGCGCTGTGTCGCTCATAGTGTTAGTGTCCGACCATCCCCTCAATGGGACTACTGGCTGTCGCGTACAACTTTTTTGGGATGCGTCCAGATAGATAGGCGAGCCGTCCAGCTCGCACGCCGTGTTTCATGGCCTCGGCCATGGACAAAGGGTCCTCCGCTCCAGCTATCGCCGTGTTCATCAGGACGCCGTCTGCTCCCAGTTCCATGGCGAGAGCCGCGTCGGATGCTGTGCCGACGCCAGCATCGACAATGAGTGGTACGCGCGCGAACTCGCGGATGATTCGGAGGTTGTTGATGTTCTGAATACCTAGCCCGGAGCCGATCGGTGCGCCCAGAGGCATGACTGCTGCTGCTCCTGCGTCTTCGAGTTTGCGACAGGCGATCGGATCATCGTTCGTGTACGGCAGCACGACGAAGCCCTCATTTACCAGGATTTCGGTGGCTTCAATGAGTGCTTCATTGTCGGGGAAAAGCGTCCGCTCGTCGCCGATTACTTCCAGCTTGACCCAGTTCGATAGACCGGCCTCGCGCGCGAGACAAGCTGTGCGCACCGCCTCTTTCGCGGTGTAGCATCCGGCCGTGTTCGGAAGGACGAAGATGTCAGATGGGATGAAATCGAGCAATGACTCATTGGAACGATCTGCAATGTTCACGCGCCTGACAGCCACGGTCACCATGTCAGCGCCAGCCGCAGTATGAGCCTGCGCCATGACTGCGTGGGATTTGTATTTCCCAGTGCCGACAATCAAACGCGACCTAAACGTGCGTCCGGCGATCACGAACGGCGTGTCAACCACGTGCCTTCACAAGTATCATTAATCATCCGTCATTCACCGTGCGGTGCAATGACTAGCCTCCTCCAACGAAATTTACAATCTCGATACGATCGCTGTCGTGAACAAGGGTTTCTGCAAAGAGTTGTCGCTTGAGGATTGAGAGGTTGTACTCGACAGCAACGCGACGCGGATCGATCGACAACTCCAAGAGCAGATCGGTAACCGTGATCGGTTCGTCGAGTTCGTAGGGTTCTCCGTTGAGCGTAATGCGCAATGGCCCGTTGCTGCGTGGATGCTCAAGCGTACTGTGCGATGTGCGGACAGTCAAGATAAGCCATTGATTCAGAATTGGTTGCGTCTAATCCGGCTCTCCGACCGGTGATGTCCCCGGGAGCCGGATCAACGCGTGAGCTCCGGCGCGTGCGTGGCGGCCTTCAAGAGAGTTTTCTGCTTTTTCCATAATTCTTTGTACGGAGTGAGCGCGTCCTTGTCAAATGTTCGGCGGGTCTGGTAGAGATCGAAAACTCCGCTGAGTGCCTGCGTAGGCTCGATGTCGTTGCCCAATAGCATCAGTGGATTATAGTGAACTCACGTGGTCGCCCTTAGCCCTTCTTCCTCTTCTCGGCGTCAACTGCTCGAGCGGTATAGCCACGTGCGTGAGGATCACCTGCGCTACATGCAGAAGTGGGGCCTAATTCGGTCTGATCAAGCCGCAGACGGCGAATCTCGCTATACGTTTCAGGACCTAGGGGTAATCCGGAGAGCGGAGGAAGCGCTCGCAGAAGGTTTGAGCTTCAGAGCGGTGCTTCGAAAGTTAATCGCGTCGCGTTCTGGGCAACTGACGCTTGATTTTTGCATCGAGGCACGGCCGGCGAAGGTGTTACAGCTCAGGCGCAGGACATTGCCACCGCTGGCTGTGTTCATGGACCTGGCCCCGGTCGAGTTGGTCTCCTCAGCCGAGGAATTGTTTCACGCAGCATCAGACTTGGACAGCGGCGACCCGAAGAGCTGTGAGGAAGCTTCGAGGGCCTACCGCCGAGCGCTTGAGGTTGATCCTTGTCTCGTGCCCGCGTTGATCAACCTGGCGAATATTCACTACGCCTGCGACGAGCTCGCGGAGGCGCAAGCACTCTACGAACGGGGGATTGCTCTTGAGCCAGATGTGTTCGAAGCGCATTTCAATTTGGGAAATGTACTCCATGATCTCGGGCAGTATGCGGCGGCACAAGTCTGTTATCGCGACGCGCTCAGATTGAACCCAGCCTACGCTGACGCCCATTTTTATTTGGCCGTCACCTTGGAGAAAAATGGACAGCCCCGAGATGCTCGTGTCCACTGGCGTGCTTATCAGCAAGTTGCGCCGGAAGGGGAGTGGATCGACCTTGCGAAGGAGTTTTCGGACTAGCGCTTAGTAATGATAGTCCTGCGGAAGACGTTTCTTTGGCACGCGCTTGAGCTTGTAATGGGTACAGTCAGGACACCATGCGTCGGCGTCGAAGGAGCTGCTCCCGGCGTACGGTTTCACTTCCTGATGTGTGCAAAATGCCGGGTTGCCATTTTCAGCTGCTTGCATCCATCGGCAGGCGCGGAATCGCAATAGTGCTTCCGACGGTGGCGTTTGTGGCGGCTTCTCTACAGTTTCGTCAGGTGTTTGGGCGTCCGCGGACAGCGGATCAGTGGGTGCCGGAGACGCATCGCCGTTATTGAAGTTGTACGCCAACGGCTTTTTCCAGCGCGCGAAGCGCGCGTACTTCTTCGGGAGCAACGAGAGTCAGCGCATTCCCCGTGGCTTCGGCTCGGCCAGTTCGACCAACTCGATGCACATAGGCTTCGGGCGTATCGGGCACTTCGAAGTTCACCACGTGGGCAATTCCATCGATGTCGAGCCCCCTCGCGGCGACGTCGGTTGCCACAAGTACGGGGTACTTGCCAGTTCGAAACCCTTCGACTGCTGACATGCGTTGCTGCTGCGTACGGTTTGCATGCACTGCTGCGCTGCGGATGCCCATCCGCCTGAGACTGGAGGCCAACCGATCGGCGCCAATTTTAGTGCGGCAGAAGACCAGTACTGGCCCTTCCGCGTCGTCGCGTAGCCACCGCCCGAGCCACGCAGCCTTATTGCCTTTCTCGACGGTTTGCATTGCATGCGAAATTGTTTGTGCCGGTCCACCGCTCCGACCCACTTGGATAAATTTCGGGTTCCGAAGAAATTCTTTTGTTAGCCTCAGTACCTCGCCGTACATCGTGGCTGAGAATAGTAATGTCTGTCGCTTCGCTGGTAGCCCAGAAAGAATACGTTGCACGTCGGGCCAGAACCCCATATCGAGCATGCGGTCGGCTTCGTCAAGGACCAGGACTTCGAGACCGGTAAAGTCCGTCGAATTATGCCGCATATGATCCATGAGGCGGCCCGGAGTGGCGACGACGATGTCGACGCCGGCACGGAGCGCTCGCTCCTGGATGTCCATGGCCACTCCGCCGTACACAGCGACGCTTGAAATCGCAGTGTGATAAGTCAGGCCTTGAACCTGGTCCTCGATCTGTACGGCAAGTTCGCGGGTCGGTGCGAGTACGAGTGCTCGAGTCGCTGCGGGACGGGTCGGCACGGCGTTGAGGAAGCGCTCGAGAATCGGAACCAGAAACGCGGCGGTTTTGCCGGTTCCGGTTTCCGCGCATGCAATCACGTCCGCGCCTTCCAGCGCAAAAGGAATCACGCCACTTTGCACCGACCGGGTGTCGTGCCATCCAAGATCGCGAATGCCGCTAAGGAGACGGGAATCGAGTTCAAGTTTTTCGAATGCGATCGGCGCAGGGTCGAAGACCGATGGCTCATAGTCATGAGTGGAGAGGTTTCTAACTGTGGAGCGCTTGCCTTTTTTTTCTAGTACGCGCCCTGCTGGACGCGATCCGCGTCGGCGCGATGAATTCTGTCGACTGCTGTTCGACTTTGATGATTGTGTGGAGTTGGCTGCCAACGGTGATTATCGTGCGCGGAAAGTGATAATGCCGCGAACAGGATCGTATGGAGATACGCCAACGGTGACGCGATCGCCGGGGACGACTTTGATGCGGAAGCGGCGCATGCGTCCGCTCAACTGCGCAAGGACCTCGTGGCCGGCGTCGCACTCAACGCGATACAATCCGCCCGAGTGGACCGCGACGACGGTGCCTTGCATGTCAATTAAATCGTCTTTGCTCAATAGCTAATCCTTTCGCGCAACGAAGCAATGAGTGTGCCACATTGGGTATGGTGGCGCAACCTCAATCAATTCTGATAGTTGGAGAGAAACAGTGGCGTGAGTATGCTGGAAGATCCCGGTGCCGACGAGCACGCATGGACCTAAGTGCTGGGAGTGGACCCGGGTACTTACGGGTTGAGTGGAGAGCCTCACATAGAACTAGAGCTGTCGTATCTGTTCCTCAACCTGCTGAGCCAGTGTGGTGTAGTTGTCGCTTAAAATTTCGTAGGAACGGAGAGTTATAGGTATTTATATCCATATATCGTCTTGCCCGCCGGGTTCCATGGTCTGTGTGGAACTCTGTGAGCACGACCAATCAGGTCGGAGTACATTTTTTTTGGCTGCGAGCTAAGATAGGGGTTCTGATAATGGCAGCCAGGTGATTCCGGGTTTGTCGTACTGTTTGAGGATCGCAGGCGGAGGTAGACAGGTATGGGGGTCGGATGGAGGCGGACAGTTTTTGGCGTGACGGCAACGTTGTGTGTGTGTGCGTTGAGCGTTGTGTCGGTTCGGAGCCAGGCCGCGCAGGCCGAGGCGGAGATGGCTGAGACCGTGTTTCAGAATGTTCTGGTACTGAAGGGCATTCCCGTGGACGAGTTCATGGACACGATGGGCATGTTCGCGGCTGCTACTACGAAGGATTGCACCGGCTGCCATGCGCCGGAAGTCCTTGGCGACAGTCGGGATGCTTTCGCTATTGCGACGCCGATGATTCAGCGTGCGCGGCAAATGGTCGTGATGATGAACAACATCAACCGTACTTATTTCGGTGGGGAGACGAGGGTGACGTGTTACACATGCCACTCTGCAACCCCTGTTCCGGAGTGGGTGCCCAACCTCTCTATTCAGTATGGTGCTCCTCCGGATTTTAACCCAGACTCCATGACCTTCATTCCGTTTCCAGACGAGGTGGACCGGGTGGATGAGGTGTTTGGTCAGTTCATCGAGGCGCTTGGGGGGGCACCGGCGGCCGGTATGACGAGCTTAGTGGCGACTGGCACCTACGCGGGATGGGACACGTCCAGAGCCGAGGTGCCGGTAGAAATTGTGACGAGCGCTCCTGGGCAGATGACCACAGTGATCCAGCGGAACGAGGGCAATAACACCTACGTCTTCGACGGCACCAATGCCTGGTTCGCTGGGGTTGATGCGGCGGTTCCGGACTACACGCTGACGTATACGGGAGGCAATTTGTCTGGCGCTCGCATCGATGCGCTCGTGCTGGTCGCGCCGTCGATGATCCAGTCGACATATGATAGCTGGGCAATCAGCGAGGATATCGTCAACGACGAGATCGTCACGGTCCTGCGGGGAACTAAAGAGGGGGAGTCCCCGGTGCACCTCTACTTCAATGAGGCTGGATTCCTGGTTCGGCTGGTTCGATGGAATGAGACATCCGTCGGCCCTGTGCCAACTCAGTTTGATTTTTCTGATTACCGAGAAGTCGCTGGTGTGCAGCGGCCGTTTCGTTGGGTCAAGTCGTGGACGAACAATCAGGCCACGTACGTGATGAGCGACATGCAGATTAACAGCCCTGTCGATGCAGGCAGGTTTGCGAGGCCTGAGCCGGTAACGTTACGGTAGGCGAAGACGAAAGTTTGGTGAACTCCGAACCGGTCACATCTGAGATGTGCGAACGCAAGATACATGAATTATCGGACGTGCTTGACTCGATGATTGCATTTAGGTAACGTCGCGGCGTATTTGTTGGAGGTTTCGAATCATGAGGTTGAAAATTGGCGGGGCGGTAGTGTTATGTGCAATGTTCCTGTGGGCAGGTTCGGTGTCTGCTCACCACGCGTTGCAGGCACAGTTTGATGTTGATAATACGTTGTCATTGGAAGGTACACTTTCGCGTATCGAGTGGATCAATCCCCACGCGTATTTTTGGTTTGACGTAACGGATGAGTCTGGCGAGACGAAGCAGTGGGGTGCTGAAACTGTTGGTCCTAACGCGCTCCGCTCAGCGGGTTTCTTGCGTGGGCCGGCGTCGTTCCGGATAGGCGAGACCTATACCTTTGAGGGATTCGCTTCCAGAGATGGCGGCGAGAGAATCTTTACCACGGCCATCCAGTTCGCTGACGGCCGCACGATTCAGATCTGGATTGGTGAAGAGGGCGAATTACCTCAGTAGGGTCAGTTAGGCATAGTTCACCTTGGATTTCCCTCTGAGAGACGGAGCCAAGGTGGGCTGTGCATCCAAAGCACGACGGAAAGCATCGACTACCGAGGATTTATAGGCATGAAGCAAAGGTTCATTGTTGGAGCTGTCTGTGCGGTATTGGCGGCGGTGTGGCTCGTGTCTGCACCTCTGGCCGCCCAGCGGGGAGGGCCGATTGACCCTGCCGCCGCGCTGGTAGAGACGCCGCGGGATGCCGATGGGCACCCGGTGCTGACTGGAGTGTGGGCCAATACCGGCGGTCAAGGATTAACGGCCGATGCGCAAGGGAACTTTGCCAGACTTCTGCGGGGCCGAAAAGGCAGTCCGGTGAACTTCGAACGAGACTCCGGTATCGGGCAGCGGGTGAGGCCACGGGACGACAGACCTTGGTACAGGCCTGAGGCCTGGGATCGTGTGCAGTTTAACGATGTGCACGGGCACAACCGGCTGGCGCCCGATCCGGACTTTATGTGCATGCCGGAGGGCGTACCTCGCATAGGCTTTCCCAGAGAAATCGCGCAGACGAACGAGAACACGCTCGTGTTCCTCTATAACTTGCATCAGCGGCACGTTTACATCGATGGACGGCCCCATCCTCCCGTGGAAGAGTGGATTGGCACCTGGTTCGGCCACTCGGTTGGGACCTGGGAAGGCGATACGCTGGTAGTGTCGACCGTCGATTTCAACGGGCAGGAGTGGATTGGTTGGCCGGGTTGGTACACCAGCCCGGATAAAGAGGTGATCGAGCGGATCACGCGGGTTGGCAATACGGTCAGATGGGAAGCCACCGTGCATGACCCCTCGATGTTCCTGAAGCCGTATACGGCGCGCCCGCTCGTTAGGGAATTCAACACCGATCCGATGGCGGAGCTTCCAGAGCCGCTTCCGTGCTTGGAGCGTGACTTGGAGCTTATGGACACCAGAGAACGTGGCTAAGTCTGCGTACTGCAAGAGTGTAGGGAGATAAAAATGTACGCAAAGATGAAAATCCGCGTTGGAGCGATTGGAGTGGCGGCGGCGTTGGCGATTACAGTAAGCCTGCCGACAGTGGCGGTGCCGACACTGCAAGCGCAGCAGGCGCCGGCCTTAGAAGACGTTATGTATAGCATGTTCGACGGCATGGGCATGCTTCGTTCCCTGCGAGAAGTGGACATGCTGATGTCTCTTCAGGTGTGGGGCACAGGGACGATGGCAGAAGTTACCCCGACAACAGTGGGTGCGGCTCTACCGCTTGAGAGCTATTACGCTGAATACTCTTACGATTTTCCGGCCATGCGTGTTGACGTTACGCGCGCTGGTGAGCGCGAGATTCAGGTTGTTAGCGGCACATATGCGTGGAATGAGATCGGTGAACGAGGGGGCGGTCTGGTGCCCGGATATGGAAGCGCTGAGCCCGCGATGGACGCAGTGTCGTTTCGATTGCTGCGGATGTGGTTGAGTCCAGCGGGCGTTGCAAAGGCCGCTGCGGCAGCCGGTCCTCAGGCCACTGTAACGATGGAGGATGGTGCCGTCGTCTTGACCTTCCCGCTGACTGACGGGGAACCAGAGAATGCCGTGTACGTGCAGGTGGGTGACTTAGCGGGTACTTCAGTGAAGTTGACACTGGACGGTGACAGCCGACCGGCGAAATCCGAGGTGGAGTACGGTGGACGTCTTTTCGAAGTGACCTATTCCGAGTATGGCGATCTGAACTGGGAAGACTATCAGGCCGATGTAATGCTGCCGAGGCGTGTCGTGGCGACAATTGACGGGCAGACTGCACTGGATCTGACCGTCGAGAACACGAATACCTACAATCCGTACGTGCTGATGCCCGTTCCGGATTCGGTGATGAACGCGGCGCAGTAAGCAAGGTTAGGGTTTTGTAGAGCCGGGCGACGACTTCATCAGTCGTCGCTCGGCTTTTTGTTTTTGTACCTTTATTCGACGGCGCTCTCGGTTATTCGGTGCTTTGGTGTAGCTGATGCTTCAAAGCCAGTTTAGAATACCCTCCGATACTTTCTGGGACACGTCACCTTAGGAGATCGCGACCATGAATCGATGGTTACCCGTCGTCGGCGGTGTGTGCATGAACTTGGCGCTTGGCACGTTATACGCGTGGAGCGTGTTCGTGCTACCACTTGAACAAGAGTTCGGCTGGAGTCGAGCCGAGACGTCATGGACGTTCACGATCGCGGTCGTGACTTTTGCCGCTTCGTTTATTTGGGCTGGTCGGATTCAGGACACACGGGGCCCACGGATTTGCGCGGCGATCGGAGGTGTGTTGGTAGCAGCTGGCTTCATCCTGTCAAGCTTTACCACCTCGCTGTGGCAGCTCTATGTGATGTTTGGCCTCGTCGTGGGCCTTGGTAATGGCTTCGGCTACGCTACGCCAGTACCGGTTGCGTCGAAGTGGTTCCCAGATAAGCGGGGCCTGGTCGTGGGAATCATGGTTGGCGGGTACGGCGCCGGCTCGGCTATCTTCGGACCCATGGCGACCTCACTCATTGGCAGCGTAGGCTGGCGACCGACATTTCAGATCCTGGGTCTGCTGTTCTTCGTCATGGGCATGATCGGTGCGTGGCTGCTTGTGAACCCGCCGGCTGGATATGTGCCACCTGGGTGGACACCGCCTCAAGCGGGTGCGCAGAGCGGTAAGCGTGAGTATTTGCCGTCAGAGATGGTGCGAACCCCGACGTTTGCGTTCCTGTGGGTGGCGTTCTGTCTTGGCGTGACTGCGGGATTCATGGTCATCAGCCAGCTCGTGCCGTTCGCGCTAGCCGCCGGGTTGAGTGCCGCGGCTGCGACGTTTGCGATTACCATCGGCGCCATCGGCAACGCTGGTGGCAGGATTCTGTCTGGCTGGCTGTCAGATACGCTCGGCCGGCTGACAACTTTGCGCGTCATGGTTCTGGTGTCGGCCCTCGCGATGCCCGCTCTGTTCATCTTTCGAGAGAACGTGCTGTGGTTCTACGTGCTGGCGATGATTGTCTACTGGTGCTACGGCACGCAGCTTTCGGTGTTTGCGTCGACGACGGCCGATTTCTTTGGGACGCAAAATCTGGGCATGAACTACGGGTTGCTGTTTAGCGCCTGGGGTGTTGCTGGTTTTCTCGGTCCTTGGATTGCCGGCCAGGTGTTCGACGCATTCGGTGACTACCGTTACGCCTTCTACGCTGGGGCCGCGCTGGCCCTGGTGTCGCTCGGGGCGCTCGCGATGGCTCGACCGCCAGCTTCCGAACCGGCACAGAGCTAGTGACAGACTGGGCGGCCCGTCCAGGAGCTTAATGGCAACGGACGGGTCGCCCTTTGTTCTGCCCCCCCTCAGTAGGGATTTCCGTGGACACCGTGTTCGTCTTAGACGATGCGGGCTGAGAGTAATTACGATTTCTTCAAATCGTTTTGCGCTTCCCTATGGCGGGTGCCTCGGACGCCTAGTTCCGGGGTATCCAGAGACCACGCGTCGCCAAGCACCGACCTAGGTGTCTCAGCGGATAGGGCGTTATATCGCCGCGTGTTTATGGCGTTTGGGTTTTTGCTCGGTCGGCTTCCATCCGTCTGCGGAAGTTCGCTTCCCCAGCGTTGAGACCGCGTGCCCACGCACCTGGTGTCGTCAGCAGTGGATGCGGTCGGACACCGTTCTGCATAGCCTCGATTTTGCCTGCGAACGTCCCTCGGGGATGCCCTGGTAGCAGGATGTCCGGATTCAAGAGGCGAAGCTTGCTGAACGTTTCGAGCGTGATCTCTGCGACATCTGGGTGCTCGGGGTTGCCGATCACGAGTGGGCCGCCGTTGGGTGTACGACCGCCAGGGAAGACGACGTTGTAGAAGCGCCCGCCATCCTCCACGTTAGTGACCCATGTCGTTGCACCTGGGGTGTGGCCAGCGGTTAACATCGCACGTAACGTCGTGTCGCCTAGTGTGACCGTATCGCCGTCCTCAAGCACTCGCTCTACGTGAACGGCGGGCCAGTTGTGATATTGGACGGGCGAAATGTCCATGCCAGATTCCAGTGCTTCCGCGTCTAGGCCGACTGCCATGACACTGGCGCCAGTCGCTGCCTGCATCTCCGCGTGCCCGCCGACGTGATCCACGTGGGCGTGGCTGGAGATCATGATCTTGATGTCACTGAGTTGGAATCCGAGTTTCTCGATGTTGGCCCGCACAGTGTTGTGCATCTGGGGCATGCCGGTATCTACGAGGATGTGACCCTCTGGGGTCGTAAAGAGGTATGAGGAGATGTTCTGCGCGCCCACATAGTGGAGGTTGCCCAGAATCGTGAATGGTTCGGCTGGCTCAAGATAGGGTCCGTTGAGCTGCGCATGCTGCTCCGGGCTGACAAATCCAGTGGTCTCCGTTTGTGCCGACGCTGCCACCGCCACCGCTACCACCGCCATCGCTGCCGCGCTCAAGATTTTAACCAGCTTTTTCATGATTGCAGATCTCCTTCCAGCGGAACTCTAGATCGAACTGGGCGCGGGATTCAATGCCCGTCGCCGGGATAAAAGAAGCATTACAATATCTGACTTATGGAAATTCCCTTAACCCCGATGGAGTTCGGGCGTCGCGCTAGACGCCTTTACGCTGACCGCGAGGCAGTGATCGACGGCACGCTCCGGTTGACATATGGTCAGTTTTTCGACCGTTGCGACCGTTGGTCCTCCGCGTTGCAGGGCCTCGGAGTGCAGCCTGGAGACCGCGTCGTCTATATCGCACCGAATACACACGCGCAGCTGGAGTCGTTTTATGCTGTGCCTCAAATCGGAGCGGTGCTAGTGCCATTGAACTACCGACTGACGCCGGATGATTTCGCTTACATGATCGAGCACTCCGGCGCTCGCGTTGTCTGTGTTCACGAAGATTATCTCGATGCGGTCGATGGGATTCGGGAGCGACTGACGGGTGTGCAACATTTCGTGGCCCTTGAGGGGGCTCGATCTGGATGGCTTGACTACGAAACCACGCTCGTCGATTCGGAGCCACAGTTTACAGCACCCGAAATCGGGGAACGCGATCTACTTACGATCAACTACACAAGTGGAACGACGTCGAGACCAAAGGGTGTGATGATCACCCATCGGAACGCCTACATGAATGCAGTCGGGACGCTGATTCACCTACCGATGACGCCAGGGGATCGCTATTTGTGGACGTTGCCAATGTTTCACGCGAATGGGTGGACGTTCACTTGGATCGTGACGGCCGTTGGTGCGGCACACGTGTGCGTGCGAAAAATTGAGCCGGTTGCCACGCTTCAGCTCATGGCCACGGAGTCGGCGACGGTCCTGTGCGCGGCGCCGACGGTCTTGATCGCGCTTGCTAACGCGCCCGAGGAGGCCCGTCGTCAGGCGCCGACTGGTTTACGAGTGATTACGGCTGGCGCGCCGCCAGCCGCTGCGACCATTCAACGATTGGAAGGGGACCTCGGGTGGACAGTTACCCAGGTGTATGGTCTGACCGAAACGGCACCGTTCATCACCGTCTGCGAGCCGCGACCGGAACACACAGCGATGTCTGCCGAGGAGCGCGCGGGTATCAAGGCGCGCCAGGGCGTCGAATTGGTTACGTCTGGCGAACTTCGGGTCGTTGATGAGGCTGGGAAGGACGTGCCGCACGATGGCCAATCGCTGGGCGAGATCATCGTCCGGGGCAACGTCGTTATGGAGGGCTACTACAACGACTCAAAAGCTACAGCCGCTGCCATTCTGGACGGTTGGTTTCACTCCGGTGACGCGGCTGTGGTGCACGCCGACGGCTACGCGGAGATTCGCGATCGCTTCAAGGACGTGATCATCAGCGGCGGCGAGAATATCTCCTCCGTGGAAGTAGAGGGTGTGCTCATGGGCCACCCAGCGGTTCAGGAAGTTGGCGTGGTTGGTGTGCCCCACGAGCGCTGGGGTGAGGCACCGCAGGCTTTCGTCGTCTTGAAGCAGGGATTGACAGCGACCGAGCGGGAGTTGATCGACTTCGCCCGAGAGAACCTCGCGCACTTCAAGGCGCCCCACGCGGTGACATTTATCGAGGAATTGCCGAAAACTGCGACTGGGAAGATCCAGAAGTACGTACTTAGAGCCGGCAAATCCGGTATTACAACCCAGTAGTGTGGTCCTGGATAATTCCAGGAAGGATCGTTGCTGGTACTATCCGGCGACGAGTGCGGGCAGGTTAGTTACCGCGTTAATGATGTACGTTGCCGGGAAGCCGAGCTCCTCCTGCGGTTCAGTCGTGCTTCGCTGTATCCAGAACGTCGTCAGGCCGGCGGATCCCGCGCCGGCAATGTCCCACGAGTTGGAGGACACAAAGCCGATCCCGCTCGCCTCACCAGGGAGATGTTGCTGGATGAGCCCGTAAACCTCTGGTTTAGGCTTGAAAATCCCAATATCCTCGATGCTGATGATGTCGTCAAGAATCTGGTCGATCCCTGCGCTTTCGGCGGCCGCTTGCAGCATCTTCGGTTCGCCGTTGGAGAGGATGGCGATCCTAACCCCCGCTTGCTTCAGTGCTTCGAGGCCGGGTCTGACGTCAGGAAACGCTGTGAGTATGAGGTATGCGTCCATAAGCTGCTGGCGTTTGGCGGCTGTGAGGTCAAGTCCGAGGCTTTTAGAGGCATAGACAAGTCCGTCCTCAGTCACCTGCCAGAAGGTGGCGTGGCGGCCCATCAGGCTGCGCAGGGTGCTGTACTGGAGCTGCTTAGCACGCCAGAGTTGCGCGAGTGGAGCGCCCTGCCCTGGGAAGAGCTCTTCGCACAGCGCGGTGACCGAGAAGACGTCGAACAGAGTGCCGTATGCGTCAAACGCTAGCGTGGTGATGCCTGTTGGACGCGGCGATTGGGCTGCCATTCCCAGTGGAGAGGCGATGCTGACGGTGGCAGCGGCGCCACCAATTACTTTTACGAATTCCCGTCGAGTTGTTGCCATGCGAACCTCAGCTTCAGTTTGTTTGGACACAGAAAAATCACCACGAGAGTGCCGGAGTCTAGGTTCAGCTCGCTCTGCTGAAGTAGTTCACATCGGCCCGGCTCCAACCTCAATCGTAGTCGGTGTCACCCAGTTTCGGTACAGGCAGCTTCGATGATCTTCGCTAGGGTGTGCTGCGCGAGTCTGTGTTTGGAGCTGCTGTCCCCAGAATCTGTCTCGCCAGTTCTATCGCGTCCTCTACGTTGCGTACCTCGCCATCCAGTTGTCGTTCATAGACGGTTTTTAGGATCGCGCCTACCCGTGGCCCCGCGACGAGACCGAGTGCTAACAGGTGTCGGCCCATAAGCAACGGGGCTGGAGGGAGGTGTTCCACGCCGAGAGCCCGCGCCCGTTCGATAAACCAGTTCATCGCGCTACAGTCAAAATCGCCTGTCCGACCCATGCAATCTGCTCGCGCCAGCCGCGCAAGGAGCTCCATGTCGACCTTTTGCGCCAGGCGACGGAAGGCGCCGTCGCCGACGTGCGGTGCCTTGTGGAACATACCAGGTTTGAGATGGTGTGCCACCAGTCCGGCAACCGAGGCACGGACGTCAAATCCGTCAATAGTGTGGACATTTAAGCGGTCAAGCAAGGAGAGGGTTGGAGCCACGCCAGCCTCTTCATGCTTGAGTGACCGGATGCGGCCATCGATAAGCGCGGTGGTAGCAGGTTTTCCTAGGTCGTGACACAGTGCACTTAGCATTACGGTGATCAGTCTGGGTCGATCGAGGTCGGCGTTCAGCCGACGCGCCTGATCAATCACCATTAGTGTGTGGGTCCAAACGTCACCTTCTGGATGCCACTCCGGCTCCTGCTCACATCCGACAAGTGGCTTTAGTTCCGGAAGCAGTCGGTCCACCACACCAAGGTCGAGCGCCAGGGCAAACCCGCCGGATGGCAGGTTTGCCCTGAGCAGAAGTTTTTCGAGCTCGCCCCATACGCGCTCCGCAGGTAGATCGTCGAGAGGGATATCACGGCAGAGTGCGGTGGTTTCCGCGTCGAGGGTGAATTTGAATCGGGCCACGAACTGTACTGCTCGAAGCACGCGAAGACTGTCGTCGGCAAATGTTTCGTGGTCTACAGCGCGAAGTACCTTGCGTTCAAGGTCGGCACGGCCGTTGAAGGGATCCTCGAAAGTGTCAGTGAGCGGATCCCATCCAATCGCGTTGACGGTAAAGTCGCGTCTCCGCGCCGCCTCTGCCACTGTCATAGTCGGGTCGCCGATGACCTTGAACCCCTTGTGGCCACGGCCGGACTTCGATTCACGGCGGGGGAGTGCGACATCGATGGAGTCGCTGTGGTCGTCCCCTATTACCTTGTATACCGGGAAGCTCTGTCCTACCGCCTCCACGCGGCCAAATGGCGCGAGAAGATCGGGGAGGCGTTCCTGCGGCAGACCAAAGACTTCGAAATCGATATCCTTGGATGGGAATCCTCGTAGGCGGTCGCGTACCCAGCCGCCGACGATAAGTGCTCGACCACCAGCGTCCCGAGTCGCTGCAGCAATCTCTGTGGCAAGGTTCAGTGACATCCTGTAGTGATTGTGCTTCGATTGGTGGTGCAATAGGAACAGGATGACCTCAGAAATAGATTCGACCCTTCTACTGCTCCAGGACCTTGTCTCGATTGATTCAGTGAACCCATCACTGGTGGCTGGTGCACGCGGCGAAGCTGAGATAGCTCGTCGGATCGCATCAGAGTGTACCGCCGCTGGTCTCACGGTTCACATTACCGAAGTTGCACCAAACCGCCCCAACATCGTGGGTGTGTTGGAAGGGCGATCGCCTGGACCGACGTTGATGTTCTGTGGTCATACTGACACGGTGGGCGTAGCCGGCATGGCGGCGCCGTTTGATCCGATCCAGGCGGACGGTCGACTGTACGGCCGCGGCGCGCAGGATATGAAGGGTGGTGTCGCAGCGATGCTCGGCGCCGCGCGCGCAGTGGTTGAGGGCGGAGGGTTAGCGTGTGGCAAGCTTATTGTCGCTTCGGTGGTGGACGAGGAGCATGCGAGTCTCGGTGCTGACGCTCTTGTGGCGAGGTGGCGAGCGGATGCCGCCGTGATTACCGAACCTACCGATCTTGACGTGGCGATCGCTCACAAGGGGTTTCAGTGGATCGAGATTGAGACCCGCGGACAACGCGCTCATGGGAGCCGACCGAAGGACGGTCGCGATGCCATATTCCGGATGGGCAGGGTAATTGGTCGACTCGAATCACTCGACCGACGACTACAGGCTCAACCGGTGCATCCGCTCCTTGGCACTGCCTCGCTGCACGCGTCCACGATCGTCGCAAACGGTGAGATGAGCAGCTATCCTGCTCGTTGCCTCATGCAGCTTGAGCGGCGGACGCTACCAGGCGAATCTCATGGTGCAGGGTTGCAGGAGGTTGAGGTTATTTTGGATCGGCTCCGTAACGACGATTGGGAATTCGACGGTTGTGCACGTCTGATGTCTGGGCGGGAACCCTACGAGATCGAGCGTGCGCACGCGCTACCGAGAGCACTCGGGCGCGCCGCGACATCAGTGGGGTTTCACGCACGCCGCGTGGGGATGACCTACTGGAGCGATGCCGCTGTGCTCGGAGCTGCTGGTATTCCCTCTGTTCTTTTTGGGCCTGGTGGTGCGGGTCTTCACAGTTCAGAGGAGTACGTGCAGCTGAAGGATGTTTGTACCTGTCGTGACACGCTGGTCGCGCTCGTCCGCGATTTCACGCGTTGAGCCCGGTCTTACTGTTCGCGGGAGAGCACTTTTCAGACGACGTCCACATTCGCCAGGGGCTTCTCGTCTCATCTGCAATGAAGTGGCTGGCAAAGATATCGTTGGTCGCTAGACCGTATTGCGACGCAAATCGTTTCAGCGTGAAGCTACGACAAAGGGTGTCGACGAAGGCCTTTGATTCTGCGTAGTTCTAGTGCGTTCGGCGGGAGGGAGAGGCGAGCAGGTGGCTGAGAGTGCGTGCGTAGTAGCGGAGTACGTGGCGGTCTCGGACCCGCACGCGACCACGGTCGATCACGACGATTCCGCGTGCTTCCATGGGTTCAAGTGCGGCGTCTGCTGCTTCGGCGCCTGTTTCAACTCCGAGGTTAGCTCCATCCGTTCTGAGTGTGTCGAGTATGACATTGGCGCGTTCTTCGAGATCGCGACGCGTGATGGACGGTCGAATCGCGCAAGCGATTACTGCAGTGGGGAGGACCTTGTAAAGGCGTCCGATACTGTCCATGATCGTACGCGAGAAGTTCAGTACCTCGCGGCGAGACGTCGGATCGATATCAATGGCGACGGGCGTGCCGAACGTCACGAATGCTCTGGATTTGTACCCGACTGCGGACCGTACCATCTCCGCTAATTCGCGGCGAAACGTTTTTTGTGTACGTTTCACGCCTTGGCTTGCTAGGACGTGGTCTTCAAGGACGAGGTCGTACGCCACGGCCGTGGGCAGTACCGATATCTTGATGCCTTCCGCCTGCAGCGCAGCATGCATCAGGCCAGTTTTCGGATTCTTGATTTCGCCGCTGTAACTACGACCGCCCTCAGGATAGAAAAAGAGATCGTGCGTGCGAAGCAATTCTGCTACGTACGCCTTCAGCGTGATCAAGTACGCGGGATCTCTGGTGTTACGTCGGATCGGAATGGCGCCGGTAACATGCTTGTGCAACAAGCCAAGCGGCCCGCCGAAGAGATTGATCCCGGCAGCAGCAATCGGGGGACGCACGCCGTGTTCGTCGAGGACGAGCAGTTGGACCAAGTAATCCGTATGACTCTTGTGGTTCGACGCGTAGATCACGCGACCCGCTTGGGTGGCGGCGTGCGCGGCGTCTACGTGTTCCGCTACGCGTTCGATTTTGCGAAGGATCGGGTAGAGAGGGTGCCTCAGCGCTCGGTAAATAGGGTAGCGCTGCGTAGTTTGTAGTTCTTCCAAATAGCCCTGGATTCGCACCCGCACATCCGCTCCACCTGCATCACGACTGTCATTTAGGTACCGAGCGATGTCCGCTCTGGAGAGCACGGCTTCTGAGATCTCGTCGAGAACAGACACAATTCTGACTATAGCATCAGGTCTCTGTGCGTGCCGGGTTGGGTGAACCTGACTGGCTCTTTGCCGTTTGGTCGTGGGGCTTTATGCGGCGACTATTTTTTCGACGATCGCGTTGGCGAAAGTCGTGGTCGTGGCGGTGCCGCCAAGATCTCGCGTTCGGATGTGGCCTTCGCCGAGCACGTGCTCAAGTGCGCGGACGATTCGATCCGCAATCGTGTCTTCGCCGATGTGCCGTAGCATCAGGACCGCTGACAAAAGTAGCGCGATCGGATTTGCTGCATCCATGCCGGCGATATCTGGTGCACTACCGTGTACGGCTTCGAATACCCCAATGTCGGTACCAAGGTTCGCCGCCGGCACGACACCGAGCCCGCCAACGAGTCCTGCACACAGATCGGATACGATGTCCCCGTACAAATTCGGCAGTAAAAGGACATCGAACTGCGTCGGGTCCATCACGAGGTGCATGCAGGCGGCGTCCACGATTCGATCGTCGAATGTGATTTCTGGGTATTCCGTTGCAACGGTCCGTGCGGATTCGAGGAACAGACCGTCGCTGAGCTTCATGATGTTGGCCTTGTGAACAGCCGTTACACGTTTTCGACCATGCTTGCGTGCGTAGTCGAGCGCAAATCGTGCCGCGCGTATTGATGCTGTGGCCGTGATGATCTTTAAACTCTCGACTACCCCTGGAATCACAGAGTGCTCCAAACCCGAGTACAGGTCTTCTGTGTTCTCCCGCACGATCACCAGATCGACGTGTTCGTATCGAGACTTGATGGATGGCACACTCGATACGGGGCGCAAGTTTACGAACAGTTCCAAGGCTTTTCGTAAACCCACGTTCACGCTGGCAAACCCGCCACCGACTGGGGTCGTCAGTGGGCCCTTTAACGCGACTTTGTTCTTTTTTATGGAGTCGAGCAACGATGCTGGGAGGGGGTCTCCATGCCGTTCGAGAGCTTCCGCGCCAGCCAGGTGGGAGTCCCATTCCACATCGAGGCCAGCCCGTTCGAGGATCATGATGACCGCAGCAGTGACTTCCGGACCGATGCCATCGCCAGGGATAAGAGTAATATTGCGTTTCACGCTATGTTGCCTCTGACAATATGGCTATACGCAAGGCTCACCGTTTCCGGGCTTCCCAGTACAAGAGCGCAAGTCCCCCGATCATGTTGAGCATCATGAGTCGCGTTGACAGCAAGTGTAGTTCGTCGAACTCGAGACGGCGCGTGTCACCAGCGGGCAGGTCGGATACCAGGCCATCTACTTCACGCTGGATCACGTCGATTCTGGTGAGGACAACGAGGCCCGAAAATAGTGCGGCGGTTAGCATGAGAGAAACTAGGGCAGTGCGCACCGCATAACCCGCCGGTTTTGGGCTCAGGCACATCATTGCCGCGAGCGTAGTGAGCAGGAGACCGCCAGCAGCGTACGCGACGTAGTGGAAGCGGGCGATGGTCACCCCGAATACCTCCCCTGCTAGTGCGCGGCCCGTGGACGGCTCAATCGCCTCTAGTACCTGAAAGGTGGTTGGGGCGACCAACGCCCCCAAAATCACCATGCCACCCAACCAAATGACCAGTGCCAATATATACACGTACCGCAGTGCGAGCATCAGGGCATTATAATTCCCGCCGGAGGTTACTAGCTTGCCATTAGAGACGTCCCTACACGTGTCAGCGCTGAAGAATATCGCGACACGTTTGCGTATCGACTCGTTGACCGCCACGAGCGAATCGGGCAATGGTCATCCCAGCACCTGCTGTTCGGCCGCCGATATCGTAGCCGCGCTGTTTTTTTATGAAATGCGCTATGACCCTGGTGATCCCCAAAATCATGACAACGATCGTTTCGTGCTGTCTAAGGGGCATGCGGCCCCTGTGTTGTACGCTGCCTGGGCGGAAGTCGGGTTCCTCAGACGCGAAGATCTGTTGACGTTGCGGAGAATTGATTCAGACCTTGAGGGCCATCCGACACCGAGACTGCCGTTTGCCGATGTGGCCACCGGATCGCTTGGCCAGGGCCTGTGTGCAGGTGTTGGCATTGCTTTGAACGCTCGCCGAATAGGCTCTGACTACCGAACGTACGTGCTGATGGGTGACGGTGAAACGGCCGAAGGCTCGGTGTGGGAAGCTGCGGACATGGCGGCGTGTCACGCGCTTGATTCGCTATGCGGCATTATCGATGTCAACGGCCTTGGCCAGAGCGGGCCGACGCAGTGGCAGCACGATCTGGACGCGCTTGCCAAACGATGGGGCGCGTTCGGGTGGAACGCTCTCATCGTCGATGGTCATGACCTAACAGATATTCTCGACGCGCTCGACACGGCTCGGCAGACCAAGGACCGACCAACGATGATTCTGGCGAAGACGCTCAAAGGGAAAGGCGTTTCGCTGATGGAAGGCAAGGGCGGCTGGCACGGTAAGGCACTGAAGAAGGGAGCTGAGTTAGACGCGGCCCTCGCTGAGCTTACGTCACAGTTGGTGCCTGAAGATGGTCATTCTCAACGGTCACGGCCGCCGAGGACAACTTCAGGCGCTGGTCAAGGCGTGGCAGTCACGCCGGGGACCGTCGGCGCCTCAGTCTATAAATTAGGTGACCGTGTGGCGACTCGCGAAGCCTACGGCGCTTCTATCGCAAGACTCGCCGTCACCGATGCTCGTATCGTTGCGCTCGATGCCGACGTGAAGAATTCGACGTTTAGCGAAAAATTTGAGCAGCAGCATCCAGAGCGGTTTTACCAGTCGTTTATCGCGGAACAGGCGATGCTCGGTGCGGCGATGGGGCTCGCCAGCCGGGGCGCGATTCCTTTTCCTTCAACGTTTGCTGCCTTTCTGTCGCGTGCGTACGATTTCATTCGCATGGCGGCGATTAGCAACCTAAACATCAAGGTGGCTGGGTCGCACGCAGGCGTGTCGATTGGGGAGGATGGCCCTTCGCAGATGGCGCTCGAGGATTTGGCGATGATGCGCGCGCAGCCGAATATTGCGGTGTTGTATCCCTGCGATGGCGTAAGCACCGAGCGGCTGGTCGAGGGCATGGCATATCACCAGGGGCCGGTGTACCTGAGGACTTCCCGTCCAAAGACACCGGTGATCTACGGACCAGACGAGGAATTTGAGATTGGGGGCCTGAAAGTATTGCGTCACAGCGGGAGTGACATCGCGACGGTTGTCGGCGCTGGGGTTACGGTTTTCGAGTCGTTGAAAGCACACGACGAACTTGAGCAGCAGGGTGTCAAAATTCGCGTTGTCGATCTGTACTCCTTGCAGCCGATCGATGCGGTGGCGCTCGTGCGCTGCGCGCGCGAGACACAAGGTCGGATTATCACAGTCGAGGATCACTACGCCAATGGCGGAATTGGCGACGCCGTTGCTGGCGCAATTGCTTCGGAAGGATTTACTGTGCATCGTTTGGCCGTACGCGAGATCCCTCGGAGTGGGACGCCCGACCAGTTGCTCGATCGGTACGGCATTTCTGCCCGTCATATCGTTGCAGCCGTGCGAGCTTGACGCGACGACGGGTTCATACTTGTTCGGACGGTATCGGGTTGCCTCCGGTTCGGCGGGTCACGGAGGGTACGCGTCCATCGCTGGCGACCATGGTGCAGAGAGTTTAGTTCACGGTATATACGACGGCCGCTGCGGACCAGTGACGATCGCTTCCGCTGCGGGTGACTCCGGCCACCTCGGCTCCGGAGCAGCGGTGTACGACGCGTGCGCTAGGGATCGCTGAAAGAGGGCGGTCTGCGACGCCACGAATTGCAGTTTCAACAACAAGCGCACCAGGAGGAACAGCTGGGTCCCCGCGACTGCAAGCCACATAGACAGTCCCATTCCGGTCGTGTCTGGCGCGAGAAGCGCCCATAAGAGCAGCAACAGAAGAAACGTGAGACCGTTGAGCGCGTACAGACCGACGACGCGGCTCGGGCACCGTTTAACGAAGCTCAGTGCGGCTGCGAGCGTGCCGATCGCGCTCCGTCGATCCTCCACGACCATTCGGATCCGGGCGTAGTCGAAGACAAGATTCACGACGACAAGTGCCGCACCAAACCACGCGTACAGTATGGTGCGCCAGAAGAAAGCGGCGCGTTCCGTGGTGACGTCCCGCGTCAGTCTGGTATAGGCATCGTCAAACAGCCATGTGTGCACGTAGGAGAATAGAAACCAGTAGGCCGTACCCGCAACTACCCCTAGCCGAAGGAAGCGCCAGAAAAAAAGGCCAGCCGCGGCGAAAAAACCGTGCGCGCGAGTCGGGCGTTGTCGTGCATATCGGTCGAGGATGCCACCGGACAAGAAGGTCCATGCCAAGAGGTACACGGAGAGCGCGGCGGCCACAGGGAAGACCTCTCGTTGCCCGTCAATCAGGCCGCTGATGTTGCCGAGCGTGGAGGCGAAGCCGATGATGACTGGAGAGAAACTCTCGCTGAGTCCTGACGTTTGCGACGTGAACTCTTGCCACCAGTTGTAGTCCATACCATCAGCCACTGCACCAGCGACAATGCTTCGGCCCAGATGTGCTTCGATCATCCCGCGTAGCGCGAGCGCCAGCGGCAGCGCAGCTAACAGCGTTACCCCAAAGACGCTTACCAGGACTGCCGGCGCTCGGAACACGCGTCCGAACCCGTCACGCCATGCAGTAACGATCAACGTCTGGTCCTCATTAGTATTCGACTCCTTTACACAAAAAATGCATACGTCAACATCAAATCTTGTAGCCACGCCAGCCACGTGAGACTCCATTTAAGGCCGGCTTCGTCCGCGCGTGGCTCGAGGGTGGCGCTGTTGTTTGTATAGTTCACGTCGAGCAGTAGGACACGTTCTGGGTCGACCTGCACAGACAGTGCCTGGGACGATCGCTCGTAGGTGTAGATGGTGCGACGGTCACGTCCATCCCAGTGCTCCGTGATTTGCTCACCATTGTGTAGCGTCGTCACGACGTCGACGGGAAAGATGGCTTCTCCGAGGCGCTGCACGACGACGATCGTGCGATAGAGAAGCGCCCCCGTGTCAGTATCAGCCGTCGCGTAGGGCACTGGGTTTAACGCTTCTTCAAGCGTGGTGCTAGTGAACCGCTGTACACCGTAGTCAAAGGTGTTGGAATTGCGATGCACCTGATCAAAAAACCACGTCATGTCCTGTCCGCTGACCTCATTGACCACGGCGAAGAAGTCCGCTGGCTGCGGGTGCCTAAACTTCCAGCGGTCGAAGTATGTGGACAGGATGCGTTGCAGGATTGGCCATCCGAGCCGACGTTCGAGTGTATGCAGCCAGAGGGCCGTCTTGTTATAGGTAATGCCCGTCGCCGTGCTGGGCCAGTAACGGAACGAGGGTGTCGACGGTGTGTCTGCCTCCGCACTGCGGCGGTACCCAGATAATCGATTGCCATGCGTGGCGCGTTCGAACGGAATGTCGTCAAGTACCCAAGGAACGAATCCGCCGAAGAATCGTGCCGTCAGGTAATTGGCAAATCCAGCTTCGTCAGTGGTGCGTGCCTCCGAAAACGTGTTGATACCTTCGTCCATCCACGCGTGTTCGAATTCGTTAGTGCCGACGATGCCGTACCAGAATTGGTGACCCGCCTCATGGATCGTGACCCGCTCTGGCTGTGCCACGCGCTCAGGGGCGAGCCATCGCGAACCAGAGGTGAAGAACGTGGGGTACTCCATGCCACCACTGCTACTTCGGTAGGCGGGATCGACGATGGTGATGTAGTCGTAGGGGTAGGGGCCAAACCACTCGCCGTAATACTTGAGCGCCGCAGCCGTGGCGTCGAAGTGGCGCGACTCTTGCCCTGTGTGCTCAGGCTGGAGCAGAAGTCGCATGTTCACGTTTGGCAGCCTTGGGTGTTCGAACGTTTGGGTGTGCTGGAGAAAATCAGGGCTCGTCGTCCACGCAAAATCGTGGATGTCTTCGGCCCGATACCAGTGGGTGACCGTGCTGTCGCTGTTCTCTATGCGCTCAACTTCGCGACCCGATGCGCCGACGACGAAGCGCTCAGGAACGGTGATGCGCACATCGTAGACGCCGTAGTCCGAATAGAACTCGGTGGTGGCGTGAAACTGGTGCGTGTTCCAGCCTGAGTCTTCGAGTACTCCGATTTTTGGGAACCACTGCGCGATGAAGTAGTAGTTGCCCCGGTAGCCGGTGCGCGCGAACGGGCGTGGTACCGCCGCATTCCATTCGACGTCGATCTCGATCGTCTCGTTCGGAAGTACGTCCCATGGTAGTTCCGAGGTCATGACGGTTCGGTCTGCCGTATTCCTGTCATCCGGAGCGATGAATCGCTGCCGTTGCGTGAGGTTTACCCATTCGCCAGGGGGGGAGTCAGCAATTTCTGCCTTGCGGACGCGAAGACGCGTCACGTCCATCGAGCTCCAGGCATCGTCCCGCCGGGAAGTGGAATTGCCCACGAGCGCCCGTTCGCGGAGCCAGGTTGATTCGATGTTTCGCCAAGCGTTCCAGTAGAGGTGAAACTGCAGCTCGTGTGTGGGATGTGCACTGATGTTGCGCCAACGGATGGTTTCGTGTCCGGTCAGTGTGCGTGCGGCATGATCGAGCTGCACGTCAATGTCGTAGTTGGCATTGCGCGGGGAGCGGCCGACCGTTTCGGTCCCCTGGTCTGGTTCGGCGTTCGGCTCGTTTGCCTGCTGTCCATCGACGGTGACAAGGCCAAGAAGCAGAAGCCCTATTGCGGCACCGATGGTATGAAGGCGAATCATACGTGCATTCTATCGTTGGTTACGTGGCCTCGCCTCGCTGGAAATGCTTCAGCCCCCGTCGGTCTCTGTAGCAGTTGCGGGCGAAATCCTCCGGCGTGCGTCCAGCGCGGACTAACTACTCAGGGTATTCCAGCGGATACAGTTTCCAGATTTTCTGAATCGTGGACTCCTTCTACCACAGGGATTAGGTATTCACGGAAACGGGTCAGGCTCAGGCCGGGGTAGCCAGCAACTGGTAGCCCGTGGCAGGAACAGTGGAAAAAAACTACGCGCCTATACAATTGGAGGCTATGAAGCCCTTCAGTGGAGTATTTACGCCAATCATTACGCCGTTCGGCAGCGATGGAGCGATCGATGAGGTAGGTATGCGCAGTAATGTCGCGCGGTGGATGGCTACGCCACTCACGGGCCTCGTGGTGCTTGGGTCTAATGGCGAGGCGCCACAGCTCGATGACGCCGAGGCAGATTGGGTGATCGATATCGTTCGCAGCGCAGTGCCGCGCGACCGTCCGCTGATTGCGGGCACCGGGCGCGAATCAACCGCGGCCACGATTAGTGCCACGCGGCGGGCCGGTGCGGCCGGTGTTGATGCGGTGCTCGTACGGACACCTTCGTTCTTTACATCGCAAATGACTACCGAAGTTTTTGTGCGTCACTACACCGAAGTCGCCGAGGCCTCGCTGGTGCCAGTGCTGCTGTACAACATGACCGCCTATACGGGTGTCTCTCTCGCTGCCAGGGCAGTGGAGAGCCTCGCGCAGCATCCCAACATCGTGGGCATCAAGGAATCGGGAAACGATGTCGGCCTGATCGCCGAATACATCGCGCGGACGCCAGACGATTTCACCGTGCTAGCCGGTTCTGCAGCCACGTTATTTCATGCACTCTGCGCTGGCTGTGACGGAGCAATCCTTGCGCTTGCCTCGCTTGCGCCACGTGAGGCCGTGAGCATGAAGGTGCTGTTGGATCAGGGGCGCCTCGATGAGGCGCGCACGTTACAGCGCCGGCTCATGCCGCTCGCCCGTTCCGTGGGCGCCGTGTACGGTGTTGCTGGACTCAAGGCCACGTTGGACTTGATGGGCTTTGCCGGCGGACCTCCGCGTGCGCCGTTACTACCAGTGTCAGCGCAGACGATTGCTCTACTTCGTGAACAGCTGCATGTCTTTGGATTTCTTGAGAAGGAGCGACAGCCGGAGCAACGGCCATGAGTAGGCGCGTCTGCATTCCGTTCGTGCTGCTTGGGGTGGTTGCGGCATGTGCTACCAACCCTGTCACCGGTCAGCGCGAGCTAATGTTTATGAACGAGGCGCAGGAAGTTGCGATTGCGCAGGAGTCTGATTCCCAGATCAAGGAAGAAATGGGGGTCTACAACGATTCGGAGTTGCAGGCCTACGTCGACGATATCGGCCAGCGCATGGCGATGATCTCTGAGCGCCCGCAATTGCCGTGGCGCTTTACCGTGGTCGATGTACCCGCTGTGAACGCTTTTGCGGTGCCGGGCGGTGCTATCTATATTACGCGTGGCATCCTGCCGTTTCTCGACAGTGAGGCAGAACTGGCCGCTGTTGTTGGACATGAGATCGGTCACGTGACAGCCCGTCATTCGGCTCAGCAGTACACCCGCCAAATCTCGGGTCAGCTAGGGCTCCTGGCCCTAGAAGTCTTTGTTCCTCAGGCGAGGTCCTTCGGTCAGCTATCTAGTCAGGCGCTCGGTTTGTTGTTTCTGAGGTACGGTCGCGAGGACGAGTTGCAAGCAGATCGACTCGGAGCGCGATACGAAGCAACTCTGGGTTGGGATCCCGCGGCGGCGCCGGCGTTTCTATCAATGCTCGGGCGCCTCGCCGAAGCCGAGGGCAATCGTCGTGGGGTGCCTAACTGGATGTCAACACATCCAGACCCGCTCTCCCGCGTCAAAGAGATTATTTCGACGGTTGCCGAGCTCAAGTCTGGCGGTGGCAGCTTTGCGACCAACCGCGACGAGTGGTTTCGGCGTATCGATGGGATCGTATACGGAGACAATCCTGAGCAGGGACTGGTTCTTGACAGCGCGTTTCTGCACCCGGTGCTCCGTTTCAGAATAGATTTCCCGGACCAATGGGAGATCGTCAACAGTTCGCAGCAGGTGATGGCACAGGCACCTGGAGGCGACGTGTTGATGATTTTGCGCGTTGTCCGGGAGCCTCAAGGGCAGAACATTCGGGAAATCGCGCTTAATAGCATGAGGGCAGCAGGGTTTAGGCTCACCGAGGGCAAGCCTGAGGCGATTGGCAGTTTCAATGCGTATGTGGGCGTGTACCAGGGGCAACTCGAGGGGCTGGGTGCGGTGACGATGCGCGCTGCGCATATGCTGCACGACGGTGAGGTCTATCTGATTGCCGGTGCGGTGGCACCAGAAGGATTCCGACAAGCCGACAGCGCGTTCCTTAGCAGTATCCGCTCATTCAGACGATTATCGGTGGCCGAAGCCGAAGCGATCCATCCCAATCGTGTGGGTCTGTACGTTGTGCGTAATGGCGATACGTGGAAGTCGATTGCGGAACGCCCTGGCGGCGTGGTGACGCCAGCGACGTTGGCTACTATGAACAGGGCGACGCTTGCCACTCAGCCGCAGCGCGGCGCGCGGATCAAAATCGTGGTGAGCGGTAAATCACGGACGGTTAGTGGACGGCGGATAGCGGATGGGTAGCGAGGGAAGACAGTTCGGTCGGCGTTTCCGATCCGCGGTCCTTGCGGCTGGCGCGATTGCATTTGCAAGCCTGGTTTACGTCTATTTGACCCTCCCCGACGTCCGCGTTTTGACGAGCAGCAACCCGTCTTCCACGGCCTTCATGAAGCAGCGAGCCCTCGAAGCGGCACGCGATGGGCGGACGGTGCGCCACGTGCAGGAGTGGGTGCCTTATTCCCAAATTTCAGAGAATTTGAAGCGTGCCGTGCTGATCGCTGAGGATGCGGCGTTTTGGGATCACGACGGCGTCGACATCCACCAGATCCGAGAGTCTATTCAAGCCAGCTGGGCGCAGGGGGTGCCGTTACGTGGCGCGAGTACGATTACGCAGCAGCTTGCCAAGAATGTCTACTTGTCTCCGTCTCGGAATCTGTTGCGCAAACTGCGCGAACTGATCCTTGCGCGGCGGCTCGAAGCCACGCTGTCCAAGATCCGTATTTTCGAGCTCTATCTCAATGTAATCGAGTGGGGCGACGGTATTTGGGGAGTAGAGGCTGCGTCGCGCACGTATTTCAAGCTTCCGGCATCCGCGCTGGACGCGGACCAGTCAGCACTGCTCGCCGGGGCCATCATAAACCCTCAAGTGCACAGCCCGGCACGGCCAACCGTTCGACTGTTGCGGCGTCAGCAGATCATTCTTAGCCGCATGGGGCAGGCGGGGCGTATGTCGGAGCCAGTGGTTACCACGGTGACGGGATCGCCTGTTATCGATGAGGGCCTACCCGATGAGGAGGTCGCCGATCCCCTCGCAGGTGTGTTGGTGCCGATGCCAATACCCACGCCCTTTCCTAGTCCTTAGCGTCTATCTGGTGGCTGGCGACCGGCCGGGAGTGTCATCCGGCACGGTGTTCAAATATGGCCGGTCTTGCTTCGCTCCCAGCCCTTGTAAGTCCCGAGCACTCTGGTCCACTTCGCGAGCTCTCCGAGTTGCGTGAGGGCGCGAGCTAGAGGAAGTTCGTCGCGCTTGGCGTCGATGTCCACATAGAAGAGGTATTCCCATGGTCGCCCCCGAATGGGTCGGCTTTCAAGTTTGCTGAGATTGATGTCGCGTAACGCAAACGCACTCAGCGCCTTGAACAGCGAGCCTGGCGTGCTGGGTAGCGCGAAGACAATTGTGGTCTTGTTGGCGTCGGTCGGTGTCGTTCCGCCGATTACGAAAAACCGGGTGATGTTGTAGTCGAAGTCTTGGACCGCTTCCTGGATGACCTCGAGCCCAAATACTTCAGCAGCACGGCGGGACGCCAACGCAGCAGCGCCTGAGAGTCGCTTTTCGGCAACCAGCTTGGCGCCTCCGGCGGTGTCGTAGACCGCTTCTACGGTTGCACCGAGATCCTTGAGGTACTGCTCGCACTGCGTCAGCGCCTGCGGGTGCGAGTACACGGTCCTCACCTCGTGGAGCTTGGTTCCTGGCAGCCCTTGCAGGCAGTGAACCACATCAAGCTCGACCTCGCCCGTGATAACGGTCTCGTGATCAACGAGCAGGTCGTAGTTGCGGTGAATTGTTCCACCGATAGAGTTCTCCATGGGTAGGACGCCATGCGTGGCTCGATTCTCCATCACGGCGTTGAACACTTCGTCGAAGGTCTTGCATGGCAGCGTGTCCGCGTGTGGCGAGAAGAGCAATGCGGCCGCTTCGCTGTAGGCCCCTGGTTCCCCTTGGTATGCAAGTCTCACGTTGTTCCCCTTACGATGAATATCACGAATATCACGCCGGTCTGGCCCACGGAGCCGCATCGGCAACCATCGCCGATCCGATTAGTATCACGAGTACAATTCGTGTCCGGGTTGGCGTGTATCCAGCATACTCGCCTGCGGCGAAGCTCTAGACAAGAGTGGTCATCTCGACGGTGACTCCGATTCTCCCAACCATGAGGGCACGTGTACCGGCGCTCTTTGTCATGTGGCGTCCTAGAAGAACTGAAATCCGTGAAGTACCGAGGCGACTACGGCGAGCACAGAGGCGGCGAGGCATGCTACGGCGATAGCAATGTGGTCGATCCTTTCTGGTGTGAGCGGATCAAGGAGTTTCGCTGCTAGGTAACCGCCGCCGAAACCACCAGCGTGGGCGTAGTTGTCCACGCCGGGCATGATGAACCCGAAGAAACCCAGCATCAGCACGTAGCTGAGTGCCTCACTCCCAACCGCGCTACTGCCGCTACGGCGACCGTAATGGACGAGGGCACCGAGCAGCCCGAAGATTGAGGCGGATGCGCCGACGGTGAACTGGCCGCCGCGTAGAAACAGGATATTTGGCAGATACGCGCCGGCAAAGGAGCTCAGCGCGAATCCCGCAACGCCAGCAGCCGTATAGATAATGACCATGCGGCCCGGGCCGTACAGCGTCGCCGCGGCTGGCGCGAGCTGCCGGATCCACATCATGTTAAAGAGAATGTGCAGCGCCCCGCCGTGCAGCCAGCTCGCACTGAGCACTGTCCACCACCTGTCTGCGACAAAGACAGGAAGCGCGCCACTGGCGCCGAAGAGGAAGAGGCTTTGCCGGCTCGGCGAGAAAAGCGTGAACAGCCCTCCCATACCGATGTCTCCACGGGATGCCAGAAGGCTGAGGGCAAAGAGAATGATGCAGGTGCCGATGACGAAGGGCACGAAGCCCATGTCACCTCCAAGCGACCGCAGCAGCGGTGCAAAACCCCAGAGTCCAGGATTGCGACGATTGCAGTTGTAGCACTGGAGGTCGTTGACGCCGACCAGTACGCCGCACGAGGTGCAGATGACTGAGCCGGTTGTCTGGCGCTTGAACACTTCCTCGATGATAGCCTGTACAACTTCCAACTCCCACTTAGCACTGACGTCGACTTGGGTGGGGGCGGGTGATCTCGCCGCTGCGCGTATGGTGATCGTGGTGGGAATGGTCAGGTTGCCATTCTGTTGGAGAGGGGAGACGACATGAAGCTGATTGTGGGTATCACTGGTGCGACCGGAGTGATTTACGGCGTGCGTTTGCTTGAGCGTTTACGGGAGGCAGGTGTCGAAACGCACGTGGTGCTCAGCCGATGGGGTGTTCGCACGCTAGTTCACGAAACGCCGTACTCGCGGGAACAGGTCGAGGCCATTGCCCATACTGTGTACGCGCCTGGCGATATGGGAGCAGCCATTTCGAGCGGTTCGTTCCAGACGGCCGGAATGCTCGTCGTGCCCTGCAGCGCGAAGACGCTGGGTGCGATCGCTCACGGCTATGGTGACAATCTGATTCATCGCGCTGCGGATGTCGTGCTCAAGGAGCGCCGAAGGCTTGTGCTTGGCATTCGAGAGGCGCCGCTCAGCGATATTCATCTGGAGAATATGCTGAAGCTGTCGCGAATGGGCGCAGTCATTTTGCCACCCATGCCAGCGTTTTACACCAATCCCGCTTCCATCGCAGACATCGTCGATCACACCGTGGCGCGGATGCTTGATCAGTTTGGGGTTGAGGTGCCAGGTATGGAGAGATGGTCTGGCGAGATGGGTGTCGGGCTGGGCACGCTCGATTCAGATGACTAGAACAACGCTGGCCGGGAACGATCCTGATTCTGGCAGTGCAGGCTAGGAGAGGGCATCGATATTCGAAGATGACACCATCAGTGACCTAGCCTGTCACAGGGTCTTTCTAGACTGACGTAGGGCAAATATTTCGCCTAAACTCAGGAGGCCGCATGGCAGCACAACTCGCACTCGATCAGGCTTGGTCCCCCCCCGTCCGTCACCAGAAATTGACTCCATCGAGGCCCAGGCTGTGCGCCGGGTGCCAGGCCCGTGAGGCACGCTACGGATTCCGACCCGATCAGTCCGACCCATTGGTTGAGCGACCGCGCGCCCTGTGTTTCGAGTGTTTTCGCTCCGAGATCGGGAAACGCTATTCGGGCACAGAGACGATCCAGGTGCGCTTGCCGCTGGAACAAACGCTCGAATCGCTTGGCGTCCGGCGGCGTCGTGCGCAGATCGCCGCGCGTCGCGCTCTGGTGCTCAGCGGCCTCTGAAGGTTTCGGCGCTGCCGGGTGCCGTGAAGTCGAGCGTCCGTCTGTCTATGCTATGTGGCCGGTCACGGTATAGGTGCCGTTGAGTTGAAGGAAGTCCAGGTTGTTTGCTAGCAAGCGGGGGCCGGTAGCGGCGGTGGCGATCGCTGACTCGACGTCGAAGGCCACTTCGATTTCGACGCGAAGGCCCCCGTTGGTTGTGACCATCAATGACTGTGGGCGTCCGCGCTCGTCGCTAGTTTCGGTGATCGTGATGTCGTTGCTGTAGGCGAGTGGGCCATAGTATGAAATGGTGCAAGAGGTAATGGCCGTTCGCAAGGAGGATATTGCAATGCCAGAGACACCCTCGACAATGCTGAAGCTGGGTACGACGCTGCCCCCGTTCCGTCTGCGGGATATCGATGGCACGTTCGTGACTTCTGATGATTTCGCCGGTTCCAAGGGTCTACTCGTTGCGTTCTGGTGCGCCCACTGTCCCTACGTCCAGCATATCCGATCAGAATTTGCACGACTGGCTCGGGACTTCCAGCAGCGAGGTGGCGCGGTTGTGGCGATTAACGCGAATGATATCGGGGTTTCTCCCGGGGACGGTCCAGACGGGATGGCGCAGGAGGTGCGCGACATGGGCTATACCTTTCCGTACCTGTATGACGAAACGCAGGCGGTCGCGAAAGCGTTTCACGCCTCGTGTACGCCAGATTTGTTCTTGTTCGATGGTGAGCAACAACTCGTTTATCGGGGACAGTTCGATGGCAGCCGACCGAACAATCAGGTTCCGGTGACGGGGGAGGATCTAGCGGCTGCCGTGAAGGCTCTTCTGGGCGGGAGTACTGTGTCAGCCGAGCAGCAGCCCAGTATGGGTTGCAACATCAAGTGGAGGGCCGGCGCCGCTCCAGATTATTTCGGCGGGTGAATGGTTCGAGTCGATGAACATGCTGATGCACTTTGCGTTCAGTGTGTCATCGCATATAGGAGCACGTTGACTGCTGTCTGATAGCCCGGAATCGAGAAACTGAAGAAGTACTGTGGGTCCTCACCCTCACGTTCCCACGAATCACTCACGTCCGTGTTGTGGGTCATGAAGACCATGACGCGACCCTTGTTGTCGGAAATCGCGCGTGCGTGGACCTGAGCGCTGTCAAAGCCTCGCTCTGACGTGCCGCCGCGGCTCCAGTACCAGTAGCTAATGCCAGGAATCTGGGGAACTCCCTGAAGATCGAACATCGTGTGGAAAATCGGATGGTCTGGCGGGAGATCAACGATCGGAAATTCGCTAGGGGGCAACACTTTTTGGATCTGGCGTTCCCAGACGTCCCAGGCATACGATCCCCAGAAGTCGTCTACCCAGAGGAAGCCACCCTTGAGCAGATAGGTTCTGAGCTGGGCGGCGTCCTCGTCAGTAAAAAATAGGCTGCCAACCTCCTGCATCATGATGAACGGACACTGGAAGAGCCCGTCGTCAGTGAGGCGCACAATCAAATGCTCGGGTTGTCCCGTGTCGGTGAAACCGACCCGTGTTTTCGTGAGTTCCGCGAGTCGGATCGAGAGATCGATGTCGGCTAGTGGATAGTCCGTGAGCCAGTTTCCGCCGTCGCCACCCATGTTTGTCCGGTACACGGCGCGGCAATAGTGAAACTGTCCGTCGAAATTGTCCGGAGCAATGCGCGCTGCTAGGTCGGCGTATCCACCGCGGCCAAATTGCGCCCAGGCTATACTGCCGACCAGTAGTGCCACGGCAGCGATCGGTAATGCTGCACGAAGGTTCACGCCAAGAGTGTACGCCGGCACTCCCCGTCCGTGCTGACATTTTGGAGCGTCCACGGAAGGACTGGCGACTCTGTCGGGACTGGCCTCATTTCGGATAGCTGCGGCTATCCATGTAGCCAAAAACGATTAGGGATCGCGAGAAAACCTTTCGGCGCTATCCAGCTCGCATTCGTAAGGGTGCAGCGGCTCGTTATCTGCTACTCGATTGAGTGCCACTCTACCGACGTACGGTTGTGTCAGATACGCGGGGTCTTCGAGCGTATAGTCTACCGTCAGCGTCTGGCCATCATCGCTGACAGAAAATCGTTCCAGAAGTTTCTTCCGCTCGCTCGACGGGATATCTGTTCCGATGCCAAGCTCGTCGGACGCAGTGCCGAGTCCCCATCCAGAGGCAGTAAAACCAGCGCTCTTGATGACCAGTTCGTCCTCTTCGATTCGTCCTGTTGCCAGTCCGAAAACCCCCGTTGGTTCCGCCCTCTGAGGTTCGGAATCGAGGTAAATGGTCCGAGTAACGTTGTACAGCTCGTGTTGAATCGTGGCTTCATTACCCTCGATACGTATCTCGACCTGATAAGGAGAGTGATAAGTTGCGGGCACATTGTTCGGCTCGCAGGCATTTGCCGGAGAATCCTGTGGATCGTAAGTACGGACGGCCACAAGTCCTGCCGGATTCAACGGAAGAGGCGATCCATTGCCGTCGAACGTTGGCACCGGTACTCCTCGCCAGCGTCCCTGCAGCCTTTCCGCACTTGAGGCAGCCAGGTGGACAGACTCGACTCTCGGCGTTGGAGGAAAAGCACCCAAGGTTTCTCCTTCTGCAGTCACGAAGCCCCGACCCCAGACCAGCCGATTGTTTTCGACCCTGTTCAGCCATACGTTGACCGAAACCTGATCACCGAGTTTGAACGTGTCCGCGCTGAAGCCCTGCCGTCGGAGCAACGGAACAGATGCCATCTCGATTTCCCACCTTACCGGCTCGCCGCTTTCGCTTTCGACCTCCAGGTGCAGAAACGAATGCGGGCTCCTCATCGAGAACTCGACGACGGTCCCCCGAAGTTCCATCGGGCGATTTGCGTCGTAGTGGGTCGCGAACGAATGATGGGCAAACAGCGGTAAGGGGTAGAGCCACGACAATGCACCGTAAAACACCAAAATCAAGACACCGCGCATTACTTCTCTCTCCTGGCCCGTCAGAGACCTTCTATTTGCCTGTTCCAAATGGGCTCGTTATACACCCAAAAAGCTATAGAGCCCAAGGAAGCTTCTTCATTGCGCAATCATCCAGGTTCTGAGGTCACCACTCAGTCTGGACTGACGCGTAGAGAACTTGAAGTCCTTCGGTCGCCCGGTTAGAGAGTCGCAACTCGGTCAACGCGTCCTGTCGGGTGTTGGTGGGCGTGCGCTGCCTAGGCCGAGTGGTAATATTCGTGCGGACTACCTGGTGGACGTTGGATCACGACTCGGATCGCAAGTAGCTTCATGGCGAGTTCAGCGCCTGAACGATGGTCGCTGTGAAACTTTGAACGACAGCCACTAAACGGTTAACGGAGAGATGTCCGAGTGGTTGAAGGAGCACGCTTGGAAAGCGTGTGTAGGGGAAACTCTACCGTGGGTTCGAATCCCACTCTCTCCGCCAATTCAATTCGGTAACTTATTTAGAGTAAAACGGCTTACTCGTTTCTGAAGCCATCTTTTTATTCCGCAATTGTTTCGTGGCTTTCGTTCGGGCTGGCCGGGTCCATGCTGCGCCGGCGGACGACCGTGATTCTAGAGCTACACTGACATCAGGCGTCGCACTTCGTCAGTATCTACGTCTGACGGCAGTCCAAATCGTTGATTGAGACCAAACAATTCCGCAATCGTTTTTGATCCGAAGCGGCTGTCGAGTAGTTCTAGATGGTCTGCTGTAATCAGTGCGGGATGGGGTACGCCACACGCGCGGCTGAGGGCGAGTAGTTCTTTCCTCAGCGCGATGACGTAGTTAGCCAGACGAGCGGCCTTGAGTGTCGGGTCCAGGCCGCGGACCAGCCAAGGGTGCTGAGTGGTGATTCCTGTTGGGCAGTGGTTAGTGTGGCATCGCTGTGCTTGGATACAACCGATGGCAAGCAACGCTTCGCGTCCCACGTTGATAAGGTCGCAGCCGAGTCCGAAGCCAAAAATAGCCTCGTCTGGGAATCCGAGCCTGCCGGAACCGATAAAGACAATTTGTTGGTGCAGATCTTGAGCGTGGAAGATTTTCTGCACGCGGCTGAAACCAACTTTGAAGGGGAGCGCCACGTGATCGGTAAACACGAGCGGTCCCGCACCTGTGCCCCCTTCACCTCCGTCGACAGCAATGAAGTCGACACCTCTGGTACCCGTTGACATCAGGAGCGCAAGGTCGACCCAAAACGTCGAGTCGCCGACTGCTGACTTTATACCGACGGGCAGCCCTGTGGCTGTCGCGATTGACTCGACGAAATCAAGCAGTTCGTCTGCATTCCTGAATGCGCTGTGCGTAGAGGGACTGGCGCAGTCTCGATCGCGAGGGATGCCACGGGCCTTCGCAATTTCGACGGAGATTTTCGCTTGTGGCAGCAGTCCGCCAACGCCGGGCTTGGCGCCCTGACTGAGCTTGATTTCGATCGCGCGAATCTGCGGACACCGCTCAGTGGTCTCCGTTAGCTGCGACATACTGAATCGGCCGTCGGCGTCACGGCATCCGAAATATGCGGTGCCGATTTGCCAGATGAGATCTCCTCCTTTGAGGTGATATGGCGATACGCCCCCTTCACCAGTGTTATGGAGACAGCCGGCAATGTTCGCTCCGCGGTTGAGTGATTCGACCGCCGGTCCGCTGAGTGACCCGAAGCTCATGGCCGAGATGTTGACGACCGATGCCGGGCGGAACGCCTTCGTGCGTCCGCGCGCGGCGCCGAGTACCTTCGCGCACGGGACCGTGAATTTCGGATCATAGGCAGGATCGCCGGGGTGAGGCGCTTGCATGGGAAACGCGCAATGCTTGATGACGAGGTAGTTAGGCTGCAGTTCCATGTCCTGGTCTGAACCGAACCCGAAGTAGTTGTTTTCGCATTTCGACGAGGCGTAGACCCATCGTCGCTGGTCGCGGCTGAACGGCCGCTCTTCGTTGTTGTCGGTCACGATGTACTGACGAAGCTCTGGGCCGACGGCTTCAAACAAGTAGCGGAAGTGCCCAATAACCGGGAAGTTTCTGAGGATTGCGTGCTTGCGCTGCAGCAGGTCGTAGGCGACGATGCTGGCCAGGAGCCCGAGCACGCAGTAGAAGAGAACCATTGTTTTATTCTATGAGACTAGTCGTAGCCCTGCTGGACGATGATCGATTCCGGTTCATCTGTCGATTCCCTGGTGTAAGCTGCTTGTATGGGTCGCCATCCGTTGGCCGCAAGCTTTTCAGCCTACATCTCTTGACGGGTCAGACGGATTGTGTGTTCCCTTGCGAGGCCGGACGCCACTGTAAGTCCCCTTGAAGGCTGGGCGCGTGCCAGCCGCCGCCGGTTGTCGCAAGGAGGTAGTCCTCCTGGGCACCGCCCGTGGGGTGTACCACGGACGATTTTATCGATAAGGAGCCCTTATGAGCTTTGACAACGACGACGAGCAGAGAAGATATGGCCCATCCAATCCAGTCGCTGCGCAGTACCTGCGAGAATTCGAGGCCTGGCGCGACCGGGTTTTACGCTCAGGCAAGGGCCTGGGCTCCATCGTGGCGGGGATCATCGCGGTGCTAGTGCTGGCGACGTCTTTTTATCAGGTACAGCCGGAGGAGGTCGGCGTTGTCGTCCGGCTCGGCAAATACGTCCGGACGACGGAACCTGGATTGCGAACGAAAATTCCGTTTCTCGAACAGGTGTACAAGATCCCAGTCCAGCGCCAGCTCAAGGAGGAGTTCGGGTTTCGGACCACCGACGCCGCTATACGCAGCAGCTTCGCCACCGCAGACTTTAACTCCGAAGCGATGATGCTGACCGGCGACCTGAACGTCGCCGTGGTCGAGTGGATCGTCCAGTACCGCATCGCGGACCCTTACCTCTATCTCTTTAAGGTTCGTAACGTCCCCGACACCTTTCGGGCGATGACTGAGGCGGTCATGCGGCAGGTGGTTGGGGACCGCACTGTGACGGAGGTGCTGACCATCGGGCGGCAGGGGATTGAGTCGCGAACGGAAGAGTTACTTCGAGAGCTCGTTCAGCAATACGAAATGGGCATCACGATCGAGCAGGTTGTGTTGCAGGACGTGAATCCGCCCGATCCAGTCAAGCCGTCGTGGGACGAGGTCAACCAGGCGCAGCAGCAGCGCGACCAAATGATCAATCAGGCGCAGGCGGAGTACAACTCTGTTATTCCGCGCGCGGCAGGTGAAGCACAGCAGGCGGTGCTCGAAGCCGAGGGTTACAGCCTCGATCGCGTGAATCGTGCCGAAGGCGAGAGTGCGCGTTTCCAATCGGCCCAGGAGGCATACCGACGTGCGCCTGACGTAACCCGTCGGCGCTTGCACCTTGAAACGATGGGACGAGTATTGCCTCGGATGGGAAGCAAGTTGTTTCTGGATCCGGACTCGGGGGGGGTAGTGCCGCTGCTGTCGCTCGACGGTGGACGGCCCTCGCTTGGTGCAGCGGCCGTGAGCGCTGCGTCGCAACCAGGATCGCCGATTGGAGGTGGCCAGTGAATGTTCGTTATATAGGCATAGGGATCGCGCTGGCCGCGTCGGTGGTGGTCGGCTCTGCGGCGTACACCGTTGGCGAAGCTGAGCAGGTCATCATCACGCAGTTCGGCGAGCCGACGGGCGAAGCGATCACGGACTCTGGTCTGCACTTTAAGGTGCCGTTCATTCACGAGATCCACTCCTTCGAGAAGCGGTTTCTGGAGTGGGACGGTAGTCCCAACCAGGTGCCGACAAGGGACAAGCGGTTCATTTGGGTGGATACCTACGCGCGCTGGCGTATCGTGGACCCGCTGCGCTTCTTCCAGCGGCTGCAAGACGAGCGAGGTGCCCAGTCGCGGCTCGACGATATTCTGGACGGGGAGACGAGAAACGCCGTTGCTCGGTACGATCTCATCGAGCTGGTGCGCAACAGTAATCGGAGTCCCGATGACATTCCCGAAGAGATCGTGGAGGAAGAGTTAGAAGTAATTCTGGAAACCATTGAGAAGGGGCGTGATCGAGTCTCGCGCGAAATCCTTGAGGTTGCTGCCAGCCGGACGGCGGATTTGGGTATCGAGCTGCTGGATCTTCGAATTAAGCGCATCAACTACGTCGAAGAGGTGCAGCAGGACGTATTTGCGCGGATGATTGCCGAGCGGCAGCGGAGCGCAGAGCAGTACCGGTCCGAAGGAGAAGGTGAGGCGGCGCGCATCCAAGGTGAGCGCGAACGGGATCTGCAGCGGATCCGGTCTGAGGCCTTCGAGGCGGCCGAGATATTGCGGGGAGAGGCGGACGCCAGGGCAACCGACATTTACGCAGCGGCCTATAACGCAGACGCCGACTTCTATACCTTCACGAAATCGCTCGAGACGTACGAGAAGGTCATCGATAACGGTACGACCGTCATCATGGGAACCGACAGCGAGCTGTTGAGGTATCTCGAGCGAAGTCGCTAGGTCACGTCGCTTTCTACGGCGCAGCAGATGCTCGCGCTTTACTCGTTCGCGCGCCGGAACTGGCGCGCGAACCGGAGAATTTCCATGTCCGCGATTGTGATCACGTTGCTTGTGCTTCTGCTCTTGGTGGTGCTCGCTGTGACCGTCGTGACGGGCATCTACAACAAGCTCGTCACGTACCTGAACCGCTACAAGAATGCCTTCGCCCAGATCGAGGTACAGCTGAAGCGGCGCTACGATCTCATCCCCAACATGGTTGAGATTGCCAAGGGCTACATGAAGCACGAGCAGGAGACGCTCGAGGCTGTCATTCAGGCGAGGAATCAGGCGTCGGGCAATCTTCAGGAAGCTGCACAGAACCCCGGGGACGTGACCGCGATTACCGGATTGGCGGCTGCCGAGGGTGCGCTCACTGGTACTATCGGGCGCATGTTCGCGCTGGCGGAGGCGTATCCTGATCTCAAGGCCAACCAGAACATGATGCAGCTGAGCGAGGAGCTGCGCTCAACCGAGAACAAGGTGGCGTTCGCGCGCCAGGCGTTCAACGACAGCGTGACGCAGTACAACACCTACAAGCAGACGTTTCCGACCGTGGTGTTCGCCGGTATGTTCGGCCATGGCAACGACGCGGCCATGCTTGAGTTCGACAGCGAACAGATCGCCGAAGCGCCGAAAGTGTCGTTCTAGGAGCGGATGGCCACCGACTTCTTCGAGCGCCAGGACATCGCCCGGCGCAATACGACCCGTCTGGTCATCCTGTTTGCGCTCGCCGTGCTGACGTTGATCGTGTCGATCGACCTACTTCTCGCGGCCGTCATGGGCTATCTCGGCCGGGATCCAGATACCGGGGCGATCAACTGGGCGCTGGCCGTCGATCCGCAGGTGCTCAGCCTGGCGGTCTTTGGCACGTTGCTCGTGGCCGGTGGGGGCAGCCTGTTCAAGATTTCGCAGTTACGGGGCGGCGGCCAGGTTGTGGCGGAGCAGCTTGGCGGTCGGCTTCTGAACCCGGACAGCGCGGTCCCATCCGAACAGCAACTCCTCAACGTCGTCCAGGAAATGGCGATTGCGTCCGGCGCGCCCACGCCGCCGGTCTATCTCATGGATAACGAAGCCGGTATCAACGCCTTTGCCGCAGGATTCACACCAAGCGACGCGGTGATTGGTGTCACACGTGGGGCGGCCGACGCGTTCACGCGCGATGAGCTCCAAGGGGTGATCGCCCACGAGTTTAGTCACATCTTAAATGGCGATATGCGGCTTAACATTCGTTTGATTGGCCTGCTACACGGCATCCTGATTATCGGCATCCTTGGCTACTTCGTCCTGCGCATGGCTGCGTTCTCTGGCGCAGGGCGGAGCCGTTCCCGTGAGAGCGGTTCTCCGCTTCCCATGCTCGCGCTCGGCGCCGGCCTCATGGCCGTCGGTTTTTTCGGCATGTTGTTTGGCAATCTGATCAAAGCGGCGGTGAGCCGTCAGCGCGAATTTCTCGCCGACGCGTCGGCCGTACAGTTCACGCGTCACCCAGCCGGGATCGCAGACGCGCTGAAGCGGATCGGTGGGGCGACGAAGGGCTCCGGTATCGAGAGCCCGAACGCGCCAGAAGCGAGCCACATGTTCTTCGGCCTGGCCACGAGCGGCTTTAGTGGACTCTTTGCGACTCACCCGCCACTAGCCGAGCGGATTCGCCGGATCGATCCCTCCTGGGATGGCGCGTTGGCCGCAGAGCAGGCCGCAGCCGGCACACCGACTGCCGCGGCCGGTGCCTCCGGATTCGCCGCCGGTGCCGCATCCGCGGGTGCCCCCAGTGTCGACCAAGTTGGGCAGCCGGCCGGCGAAGCGCATATCCAGTACGCTGCGCGGCTCGTCAAGAGCCTGCCGGCGCAGCTTGTCAGCGCTGCTCACGAAACGTACGGCGCCCGTGCTGTGGTCTATGCACTGTTGCTCGATCACGAGGCGGAGCCACGAGAGCGCCAGCTTGCACACCTTGCCGGCATGGCGGATCCAGGTGTGTATGAAGAGACCCTCCGGTTGATACCGTTCGTTCAGCAGCTCGATACGCGGGCACGCCTGCCACTGCTCGACATGTCGCTGCCAGCACTGCGCGGTTTGGTTTCAGCGCAATACGATCTGTTCAAGGTCAATGTTGCCGCGTTGGTCGAGGTCGACAACACGATCGATTTGTTCGAGTGGGCGCTGCATCGGATCCTGCTGCACGACCTGGAGGCGCATTTCGTGAAGCGCCGCCCGCCGCGGGTTCGACATCGCACGCTCGCCGCAGTTCGGCCGCACGTTGAGCTGCTGCTCTCGGTGCTTGCCTACGCCGGGCACCGGGACCTGGAGTCGGCCCAGCACGGCTTTGAGCAGGCGAAGCGCAGTCTGGGGTTGCCGGATGCGCGCCTCCGTCCCGCCGACAGCGTGCGGTTTGCGGCGCTCGATGCGGCGCTGGCGGCCGTCGAGGAATCGGCGCCCAAGGTTAAACGTCAGATGTTGCGGGCGGCAGTTGCCTGCATCGCGGCGGACCGTACGGTCACTGCCACCGAGGCGGAGTTGCTCAGGGCGATGTCGGCGTCGGTCGGTAGCCCGATGCCGCCGCTGTTGCTCGACTGAGCACCGCCGGGCCGTTCCCCGTGCTGCCGGTCCACCGTCGCGGCGCGCTGCTTACCTGCACGGGGGCTGCGCGTTCAGGCGGGTTTGCGGATGACCCATGTCGTCATGCTTCGCTGGTTCTGCACCACAGTCGTCTTGAGAGGATCGACCAAGGTTCCTTTCAGATCTGCGGCGACCTTTTCCAGTAGGACTGCATCGACGAGATACCGATCGGATCCATCCGGGAGTCTGAATCGGCGTCCAGCGATCTGCTGTACCAGGGCTTCGGACCCGATGGACGAGGCTAGCCTGGTGAACAGCAGTCCACCTGGGCGGAGCACTCGCCAGCACTCGGTTACCATGGCCAGAAACTGTCTGTCATCCGCCGCAAAGTGCAGCACCGCGCTGGCGAGCACGGCGTCGGCGCACGCGTCCGGGAAGGTCATCTGCTCGACAGACTCGACGCGGAAATTGTCGGGCGGCAGGTGCGGGGCGAACCTGGCGGCCAGCCGCCGAACAGCGGCGATAGCCGAGGCATCGGCATCGCAGCCAAATACGTCGTAGCCAGCCCGCAGCGCGTAGACCAGATTCCGCCCCCCGCCGCAGCCGGCGTCGAGCAGCCGCATGCCTGGGCGGATGCGGCCGCGGAGGAATTGATCGAAGAGATAGATGTCGATCTCGCCGAACTGATCCTGGAGGTCAGGCTTGGGGTCATGCGCCATGCGCGATTCCACGAGATGTTCGTTCACAAGGCATCGGGGTCAGTAGTATAGAGGCCGACGAGGGAGGCCAGACTGCGCCTGTGGCCGCACACGGACCGGCACCTGGAAAGGGTTGACGTTGATCGAAACGATCGGCTTAACGAAACGCTATGGTGACATCGCCGCTGTCGACAACGTGTCGCTGTGCGTGGCCGAAGGTGAGTTGCTGGTTCTACTCGGCGGATCAGGCTCGGGTAAAACGACGATGCTTAAGATGGTGAATCGGCTGATCGAGCCGAGCACCGGACGCATCACCATTGACGGTCAGGATACGGCGGCGATCGAGGCGCACGCGCTGCGGCGGCGTATCGGATACGTGTTTCAGCGCATTGGCCTGTTTCCGCATATGACGGTTGCCGAGAACGTGGCGGTCACGGTGGCACTCCTCGGTTGGGATCAGACGCGCGTGCGCGGTCGTGTCGACGAGTTGCTGGAGCTGGTCGAATTGGACCCGACGCTGGTGCGGGACCGGAGTCCGTCTGAGCTGTCTGGGGGGCAGCAGCAGCGAGTGGGCGTGGCCAGGGCGCTTGCCGCCTCCCCGCGCGTGATGCTGCTCGACGAGCCGTTTGGCGCACTGGATCCGCTGACACGCGACCGGCTCCAGCAGTCGTTTCTCCGCATTCGCCGTCAGGTGAACCTGACGGCGATTTTCGTCACCCATGACATGGTGGAGGCGTTGCTGATGGGTGATCGCATCGCGGTGATGAACGAGGGCCGACTCGTCCAGATTGGCACGCCGGGCGAATTACTGCGATCGCCGGCCGACGGTTACGTCCGTCAACTGATGGACACGCCGACGCGGCAGGCCAAGGTGGTCGACGCGTTGCTGGAGGACAGCTCGGCATGAGCGAGCAGCTCGCGCTCCTCCCGGGCTATTTGACGGCGCATCTGCAGTTGACGCTCTTCGCCTTGTTGCTCGGTACGGCGTTCAGCGTCCCGGCTGGCGTGCTGGTTACCCGGATGAAGTGGCTCGATCAGCCGGTGCTCGGTACGGCCAGTGTCATCCAGACGATTCCCAGTCTCGCGCTACTCGCCGTCATGGTGCCAGCATTGGCGGCCCTCGGTGTGCAAAGCATCGGATTTCTCCCGGCATTCATCGGACTGACGCTCTATAGCGTCCTGCCGATTCTGCGCAACACCGTGACCGGGCTTGCCGGTGTCGATCCTGCGCTGGTCGAAGCGGCTCGCGGCGTGGGCATGACGCCGATGCAGCGCCTGCGGCGCGTCGAGTTACCGCTGGCGATGCCAGTCATTCTTGCTGGCATTCGCACCTCGACCGTGCTGACTGTCGGCGTCGCCACGCTCTCAACGCCTGTCGGTGCACCAAGCCTTGGCAACTACATCTTCAGCGGCTTGCAGACGCGGAACCTCACGGCCGTGCTGGTGGGGTGCGTCGCGGCCGCTGCGCTGGCGCAGGTTCTGGACGGTCTGGTGCGCGGGCTTGGCGCCGCCATTGTTCAGCGCAAGAAGGGCTGGGCGGCCGTCGTCCTGACGACGATCGGTCTACTTTACGGCTATACCGGGGTGTCGCTGGTGCGGGATCTGGGCGCGCGGGATGCCGGACGGATCGTCATCGGCGCCAAGACGTTCACCGAGCAGTACATCCTCAGCGAGGTTTTGGCGGGACACATCGCGGAGACGACCGGCGCCGCGACGGAGGTCGCCTCCTCGCTCGGCTCGACAGTGGCGTTCGATGCGCTCCGGGCGGAGGAGATCGACGTGTACATCGACTATTCTGGCACCATCTGGGCGACGATCATGGGTCGCGACACCGCTCCCGATGGCCGGGACGCTGTGCTCAACGAGGTGACGCAGTTCCTGCGTGAGGCACACGGCGTCGAAGTCGCCGGTGCGCTTGGGTTCGAAAACGCCTACGCGCTCGCGATGCGCCGGCCGCAGGCCGAGGAGATCGGCGTCAGGAGTATCGGCGATCTGGCGGCGTACGCCCGTCGGCTGGCGATCGGGGGCGACTACGAATTTTTCGGTCGGCCGGAGTGGATCGCTATCCGCGACACCTACGGGCTGGCGTTCGCGTCACAGCGCACGATGGATTCCTCGCTGATGTATCAGGCGGTGGCGAGCGAGCAGGTGGATGTGATCAGCGCCTTCTCGACCGATGGGCGGATCGCCGCGCTCGATCTAGTGGTGCTCGACGATGAGCGCGGCGCGATTCCGCCCTACGACGCGCTGATTCTCGCTGGACCCCGGCTCGTGCGCGAGCGGCCGGATGTCGTCGCCGCGCTGCGGCAGATCACGGACACGATCGGTGCCGACCGGATGCGCCGGATGAATCTGGCTGTGGATCAGGACGGGGCCAGTCCGGCTGCCGTCGCCGAGTTGTTCCTGCAGGAGCTGCGGGCAGCTCGGAGCACGCAGTAGAGGCCCCCCGCTTTTTCCCCACGCTCTGGTGGTCGGGCCATGGGCAGCTACGGTTCCAACTGAGACACTATCGAGGTCTGACATGAATTGAACGGCGGCGTTTACTTGGCCCGAGGGATTTCTTGATATTCTCGTGACGGCGGTAGTCGTGGCCGCCGACGGCACGAAGAGGGTTATTGACCTTGGCGTGACACAGACCTTCGGTGTCGACATCGACACCGATTGGTGAACAGGGAGGTGAGCAGTGACAGGGCGTGCGAAAAATGTACTGGCAATGGCCGCCGTGGTGTCTCTCGGCGCCGGCGCACAGGGCCAGCTCCAGCAGTCGATCCAATCGGCACCAGCATTTACCGTTGAAGCTCTCTCGGCGCTTCCCACGACCGGATGGATAACCAACGGTGGCGACCTATCCAACCGACGCTATTCGCCTTTGTCTCAGATCAACCGCGACAACGTGGTTAACCTCCGCGCGGTGTGGCGTGCCCGTCTCAACGGTTCCGGTGTGGGGAGTAAATATTCGGGAGAGGCCCAGCCGATTGTGCACGATGGCGTCGTTTACGTGGCGACCGGCGCCGACGATGTATTTGCCATTAGCGTGGAGTCCGGTGAGATCCTGTGGACGTACTCGGCCAGGCTTGACGACGCGATTGACGTGATCTGCTGCGGGTGGGCGAACCGCGGTGTCGGACTCGGAGATGGAAAGGTATACGTCGGCCAGCTGGACGGCAAGCTGGTAGCGCTTGATCAGCAGTCGGGCACGGTGCGATGGTCAGTGCAGGCGGAACGATGGCAGGAAGGATTCAGCATCACGAGCGCTCCGCTTTATTACGATGGGTTGGTAATAACTGGATTCGCGGGCGCCGAGTTTGGTATTCGCGGTCGCGTAAAGGCATTTGATGCCGAGAGTGGATTGCTTAAGTGGACGTTCTACACGATTCCAGGACCAGGCGAAGTGGGTCACGACAGCTGGCCTGCCGACAGCAGCGTTTGGCAGAAGGGTGGCGCGTCTGTGTGGCACACACCCGCGATCGATCCGGAGCTTGGCCTTCTCTACTTCTCCACTGGCAACCCGGGTCCGGACTTCAACGGCGCGGTACGGGCTGGAGACAACCTGTTTTCAGCGTCGATTGTCGCGCTCGATGTAGAGACTGGCGCGTACCGCTGGCACTTTCAGCAGGTACACCACGACCTCTGGGACTACGATGCGCCGAGTCCGGTGGTGCTTTTCGATATTGAGATCGGCGGTGCGATACGCAAAGCGCTGGCGCAGCCTGGTAAGACAGGGTGGGTGTATCTTTTGGACCGAGAGAGCGGGCTGCCGCTGCTTGGTATCGAGGAGCGGTCCGTGCCGCAGGAACCGCGGCAAGCGACGTCACCCACTCAGCCATTTCCTGTCGGGGACGCCTTTGTCCCGCAGTCGATGTCGATCGCACCCGAAGGGTTCCGTCTCGTCAATGAGGGACGTATTTTTACTCCCTTTTGGACCGAGCCCATCGTGGCTAAGCCTGGGCAGGGCGGGGGCGCCAACTGGCCGGCCAGTTCATACGATCCGCGTACTGGCTATCTCTACGTGTGTGCTTCTGATCGCACAGGCATCTTCAGGGGTGGAGACAGGGATTTTGACATGGTGCCTGACGGGGACGAGTACATCGGCGGTGCATTCGGCACTGTGCCTTTCGGAATTACAGGCATCTTCGCGGCGCTCGACATGCGCACCAATTTACTCGTCTGGCAGCAAGAGTGGCCGGAGCGCTGCTACAGCGGGTCGGTAGCGACCGCCGGAGGGCTTGTGTTTGTTGGAAGAAGTGACGGACGGCTGACGGCGCTTGACTCGAGCAGCGGAGCCTTACTCTGGGAGTTTCAGACGGGTGCAGGCGTGAACGCGACGGTGAGCGTCTTCGAACAGGCGGGGCAGCAGTACGTTGTTGTTTTGTCGGCCGGGAATTTGTTCGCGGGATCTCGGCACGGTGACAGTGTGTGGCTGTTTTCGCTTGACGGCCAGATCGGCCCGGTTGACGCCGTTGGCGAAGGCCCTTCTGCAGCTGTTGTTGTTAGCCCTGTAGCGGACCTCGAAGTTGGGCGTGCTGTGTACGAGAATACCTGCAGTGCCTGTCATGGGTTGAACGGTGAAGGTGGCCACGGCGGCGGTCCGGCGCTCATCGCTGCGACGAACCGGGCGACGATTATACAGACGGTGCGCGACGGACAAAACGACATGCCAGCCTTTGGGCGGGTGCTGAGTCCGGAGCAGATTCGAGATGTCAGCGCCCACGTTGCCGAGACGTTGCGATATTAGCGAGATATACACCGGCACGATGAGTTGCCGTTTTCAGAGGGGAGCGCAACATTGACGAGTTTCATTGGACGAATGGTTGGCGCGGCGAAGCTCAACGTGGACGTGTACGAAGAGGTAGAGGCCGACAGTACGGCAACAAGCCAAGCCATGGCCGTGGTGCTGCTGTCGAGCGTGGCCGCGGGTATCGGTTCTGCTGCGCTCGGTGCAGGAGTGATCGCTAGTGCGATCGTGGCGTTGTTATCGTGGGTCAGTTGGGCGTTTTTGACCTACTTCGTCGGCACACGGCTATTCCCGGAGCCGCAGACGCACGCGGATACGGGACAGTTGATGCGGACCCTCGGGTTTGCCCAGTCAGTAGGGGTGCTGCGAGTGTTCGGGGGTGTGCCTGTCCTCGGATCGCTGCTCCTCGGTGTTGTCTCTGTGTGGATGCTAGTGGCCATGGTAATTGCCGTGCGTCAGGCACTGGACTACACGAGCACGTGGCGAGCATTTGCAGTCGTCGTGGTTGCCTGGTTGATGGTTATTGTCCCTGCCGTGCTGCTCCTCGGATTATTTGGCACAGCCACGGAGGGGTAAGGATGCGGAGTGGCCACTCGCCCGTGGCGTTGGCGTTAGCCTGAAAGTCATTCTGTGATGGAGACGAAACGATTTCCGGTCGAAAAATCAGATAAGGATTGGCGAGAGCTACTCACACCTGAGGAGTACGCCGTATTGCGTGGTCACAGCACTGAGGTGCCGGGGTCCTGCGCGTTATTGCAGGAGCATCGCGCCGGCATGTTCCACTGCGCCGGGTGTGCCCAGCCGCTCTTCTCGACCGGACGTAAGTTCGAGAGTGGCACGGGCTGGCCGAGTTTCTTCGAACCCACGGCGGGCGCGACCGAGACTACCGTTGATCGTAGCGTCGGTATGTCGCGCACTGAGGTGCACTGCAGTCGCTGCGGCGGGCACCTGGGTCACGTCTTCGAGGATGGCCCGCCTCCCACCGGCTTGCGCTATTGCATCAACGGTGTCGCTCTGGTATTCGAGCTAGCGGACGAGTCTGAGTCTGTCACCGAGTAACTGTGCCGTACTGAACGCCGAGGTTTAGCAGCTTGAGGTGAACGTCCGCCGGCATTCGACAAACGACGAATTTTCGTGGTTCGCGTTGCTCTTCCTTTCAAGCACGGTTGGTATTTTCAGTTGTCGCGCTTTGTCTAGGAGGTGCTTCGCCTCTTCCGGGATCGCAGCAGACTTTCGCTATGGACTGCTGTGCCTTGCTATTATTGGGGGCCACAGGAGACATATGCAGGTAGGACTCATCGGTTGGCGCGGGATGGTCGGCGCCGTGCTTGTGCAGCGCATGCGCGAAGAGCGCGACTTCGATTTCATCGATCCACTGTTCTTTTCCACGTCGCAGGCTGGTGCAGCTGCTCCGGCGATTGGCAAGCCGGTACCCGTAGTCAAAGATGCACGCGATCTGGCGGCTTTGATGAGTTGTGAGGTGCTCGTTTCGTCACAGGGTGGTGACTACACCGCCGAGATGCACCCCAAGCTGCGTGCGGCTGGCTGGTCTGGCTACTGGATTGACGTCGCAAGCACTCTGCGGTTGAAGGACCACGCGGCACTCGTGTTGGATCCGGTTAACCGAGACGTTATCGATGCCGCGCTCAAGGCGGGGGTCACCGACTTCATCGGCGGTAACTGTACCGTCAGTCTTATGCTGATGGCGATGACAGGGCTTTTCAAGGCCGGGGTCGTCGAGTGGGTGAGTGCAATGACGTACCAGTCCGCATCTGGGGCTGGAGCGAAGAATATGCGGGAACTGGTGTCTCAGATGGGCATGGTGCATGGTGCGGCTGCTGAGGGTCTGGCCGATCCGGCTTCGGCGATCCTGGACATCGATTGTGCGGTGACCGAGACGCTGCGGAGCGACAGCCTGCCGACTGAGCAGTTTGGGTATGCGCTGGCGGGGAGCTTGCTGCCCTGGATCGACAAGGATCTTGGTAACGGTCAGAGCAAGGAAGAGGCAAAGGCTACGGCCGAGGGCAACAAGATCTTGGGTCGTGCGCGATCGCCGCTTCCGATTGATGGCATCTGCGTCCGTGTAGGTGCCATGCGGAGCCATAGCCAGGCGCTGACCGTGAAGCTCACCGGAGACATTCCGCTTCAGGAGATCGAGGCGATGATTGCCGGCGCCCACCAATGGGTGCATGTCGTACCGAATGAACGGGAGGCGTCGTTGCGTGAGTTGACGCCGGCGGCGGTTTCCGGCACCCTTCGCGTGCCTGTCGGCCGTCTACGCAAGCTGGCGATGGGACCTGAGTATCTATCGGCTTTTACGGTCGGCGATCAGCTCCTGTGGGGTGCAGCAGAGCCGCTACGCCGTGTGTTGCGCATTATTATTGGCGTCGCCGAAACGAGCGAACACGCGATCGCACAGGTCGCCGGCTAGAATGGCGAGAGGTCGTCATTACAATGAGTGATCGCTCGGTGATGCCTGCGATGCTGGAGCGTGGATCCAGCTATCTGCTTATCGAATGATCGTTCAGAAGTTCGGCGGCACTTCAGTCGCTGATCCGGAGGCTATCAGACGCCTGATCGACATCGCGCGATTGACCCACGTTCGTGACAGTCGTGGCCCAGTGCTCGTTGTCTCTGCGATGAATCATGTCACCAATGGACTGCTCGCGGTGGCGGGTGAAGCCGGCAACTCCAGACTAGGGTACGCACTGGAGCAGGTCGAGCAATTGCGCCGGCGGCACCTGGAAACGGCTAGTGATCTCCTTGGCGAGGCGTTGGCCGATGGCGACGAACGCGACGATTTTATTGCCCTCGTTGCGCACATTGATCAGCAGTTCGAGGAACTCGTCGCTGTCATCAAGACGCTAGCGGTGTGTCGCGAGGTTCCAGGCCAAACGCTTGATATGGTTGCTGCGGTGGGCGAACTGCTTAGTTCGCGCATCATTGCCGCAGCGTTGTTGCACGCGGGATTGCCCGGTGAATGGGTGGATGCGCGTCGTGTGATCGTAACCGACGACAACCATACGCGGGCGACTCCGATGATGGAGGAGACAAAAGCTGCTCTTCGAGCTTCAGTGCTCGCTCAGGTTGACGCAGGGCGTATCCCGGTGCTCGGTGGTTCCGTTGGGGCAACGGTTGAAGGTGTGACGACCACACTTGGTCGTGGCGGTTCCGATTATTCTGGCGCGATTGTAGCGGTTGGCGTTGGCGCTAGAGAGCTCCAAATATGGACGGATGTGGACGGGATGCTTACGGGAGATCCACGCGTCGTGCCACAGTCCCGCTTGGTACCGCGGCTGTCGTTCGGGGAGGCAGCAGAGCTGGCGTATTTTGGTGCAAAAGTTTTGCACCCGAGCACCGTCTTTCCGGCGATCGAGCGTGATCTTCCCGTGCGAATTCTGAACTCGCGGAAACCCGAAGGGGGAGGTACGCTGATTACTGCCGAGCCTGTTCCGGATGCACATCCGCTCACGGCGATGGCGGCCAAGAGCGGTCTGACTGTCGTGGACATCACGTCTAGCCGTATGCTGATGGCGTATGGGTTTTTGCGGAAAGTGTTTGAGGTGTTCGAGCGGTTTGAGACGGCGGTGGATGTGGTTACGACGTCGGAGGTCAGCGTGTCGGTGACGGTGGACGATTGTCGCCACCTGGAGGAAATTGTGGACGCGTTGTTGGAATTCGCCGATGTATCGTCGGAACCAGGGATGGCGGTGCTTTGCGCCGTCGGTGATCGGTTGCGAACTGAGCCGGGTATTGGCGCACGTGCGATCCGCGTACTTGAGGAGGTCCCTCTTCGGATGATTTCTCAGGCAGCATCGCGTCGAAACATCACGGTAGTTCTAGGCGAAAATGATCTACCGCACGCGATGCACCGACTGCATGAGGAGTTCTTCGCATGAGGATCCTGCTCGTGGGTTACGGCAAGATGGGTCGACTCATTGAGGAACTGGCCCCGGCGTATGGCTGCGAAGTGATCGAACGTATCGATGTCGATGCTGGCGACTGGACAGTGCCAGCGGATGTCGCCGTGGATTTCTCCACGGCCGATGCGCTGCGGGCGAACTTCGCGCGTTATATCGAACGTCAGCTACCTGTGGTAATAGGCACGACCGGTTGGTCTGACCACGAGCCCGACCTGCGCAAGGAGACGGAGCGCGCTGGTCTTGGAGTGGTGGCGGCTGCGAACTTTTCGATTGGTGTGAATTTGTTCCAGTTGATGGTAGTGGAGGCGGCGCGGTTGATGGCACCACACACGCAGTTCGATGCCTGGATTCACGAAGCTCACCACGCAGCGAAACTCGACGCGCCGTCAGGCACGGCTTTGTTGCTGCGCGATGGGATGATTGGCGCAGCGTACGACCGGCCGATTAATATGTCGTCTACACGAGCCGGTGCGATTCCCGGTATTCACACGATCGGTTTCGACGGTTCGTCGGATACGATTCACCTGACACATACAGCACGGGATCGCCGGGGTTTCGCGGCGGGTGCGCTACTGGCCGCGCGTTGGGTCCAGGGGCGCCAGGGTTGGTACGGTATGGCCGACGTGCTAGCTGGCGAGCGGTCGTCAGGATAGCCGCGACTGCGGAGATGAATTTAGAGGACATGATGCGTACGCCATTCACGGGTCTCGGTACCGCGCTGGTCACGCCGTTCACCAAGGACGGCTCGATCGATGACGCGGCTGTGCGTCGCTTGGTGCGCCGGCAGATCGAGGCGGGTGTCCATTTTTTGTCCCCCTGTGGCACGACGGGTGAAGCACCGACACTCAGCCAGAGCGAAAAGATCCACGTGGTTGAGCTGGTTGTAGACGAAGCTGCTCGGCGGGTACCTGTGCTCGCCGGCGCCGGTGGGTACGACACGCGGGCCGTGATCGCGATGGTGCGAGAGTTCGAGCGAGTGGGCGCCGATGGCATTTTGTCGGTGACGCCCTACTACAACAAGCCCACGCAAGAGGGGCTGTTCCAGCACTATCGCGCGATCGCTGAGAGTACGTCGTTGCCGATTGTGCTTTACAACGTACCCGGTCGTTCGGGGGTGAACCTCCAGGTTGAGACGGTGGGGCGCCTGTCTGCGTTACGCAATATCGTGGGTATAAAGGAAGCCTCTGGCGACATCGTGCAGATGATCGAGATTTTGGCCGAGGCCCCCGAAGACTTTTTCTTGCTGAGTGGCGACGATCCGTTGGCCCTCGGCGTCATGGCGATCGGAGGGCGCGGACTCATCTCTGTCGCGTCTAATGCGATTCCAGGTGAGATGGTGCAGATCATCGAGTTAGCCGAGAAGGGCGATCTCCCTGGCGCGCGCAGGCTGCACGCTTGGCTCCTCCCGTTTCTGAAGGCAAACTTCGTCGAATCCAATCCGATTCCAATCAAGGCGGTGATGGCGGCCATGGGCCTGCTCGAAGAGATCTACCGCCTTCCGCTTGTGTCTCCGGGGCCGGCGGCGCGTGACAAGATCACGACTGTACTGAAAGGTCTTAAGTTGCTCGGCTCGGCTTCGCGCGTGTGACCGGTTTCGCCCGGCGCTTCCGCGTGGAGCATGCGTGATGGAATTACCTGGGTCCATTGATCTGGTGGCGTTTGCGCGCAGCCTAGTCGACATCGATTCCACGACAGGTAAGGAAGCGGAGGCCGGCGAGTGGCTCGTGCGGATGCTACGTGGTCGCGGGTACGAGGTAACGAAGCAGCCAGTCGCCGATGGCCGTTTCAACGTGTTTGCACGCTTGGACAAAACGCCGCGTGTCGTGCTCTCCACCCACTTCGATTGCGTTCCACCGTTTATTCCGAGCCGTGAGGAAGGCGGTGTCTTATTCGGACGGGGGGCGTGCGATGCGAAGGGGATTCTGGCCGCGCAGCTCGGAGCTGCCGAGCGACTGCGTACCCTCGGCGAGAGGCAGATTGCGCTCCTGTTTGTCGTAGGCGAAGAGCACGGCCATGAGGGAGCTCAGGTCGCCAACACACATGCACCTTCGGGCGTGGAGTATCTTGTCAACGGCGAGCCGACGGACAATCGACTTGGGTCGGCCACTCAGGGCATGTTGCGCGTCCGGCTACATGCCGAGGGCCGTGCTGCGCACTCGGCGTTTCCGGAGTTCGGCGAATCCGCGATCGACAAGTTGCTCGACGCATTGATGGTCATCCGCGGTCTGGGCCTTCCAGAGGATCCGCTCCTGGGTCGTACCCATTATTCGGTTGGTCTAATCGAGGGTGGCGTGGCACCCAATGTTGTGTCCGCACACGCGTCAGCCGATTTGCTCTTCCGTATCGTCGGTGCCGCCGAACCTGTCCTGGCCACGCTCGCCGTGGTGGAGGGCCTAGTGACCGTCGAGCACGTACTGGATGTTCCCGCGTTTCGCATGCACATCGTGCCAGGATTTGAGACGGCAGTATTTGCCTATACCACCGATGTGCCGCTCTTGGGCAACTGGGGAACACCCATCCTGCTTGGTCCAGGATCAATCCACGTTGCGCACGCTGACGAGGAACACGTGGCGATCGATGAACTGCACGAGGCCGTCGGTTTGTATGAGCGACTGGTGATGCGCCTGCTATACTGACGGTTTGGTGGGTTGCATCGCGGCCCGGACCCTGTGCGACTTCAGCCTGCGAACCGCGTCAGGGCCGGAAGGCAGCAGCGCTAAGCGGACCCTGGGGTGCCGCAGGTGCACCGGGTCGCGGTGGGGCCCACCACGCGTGCAGCCGCACGTGCCACTTCCACCTTTGCGTGTGTCCTGATTGATCTGAATGGCCTACCAGGTCCTGGCGCTAAAATGGCGTCCTCAGCAGTTCGACGAGGTCATCGGGCAGGAGCCCGTGACGCGTACGCTGCGTAATGCGATTACCAATGCCCGCATTGCGCACGCCTTCGTATTTGCCGGTCCTCGTGGGTCTGGCAAGACCACTACGGCGCGTATTTTGGCCAAGGCGTTGAACTGTGCCAAGGGCCCCACCCCTGATCCCTGTGGCACGTGTGATGCCTGTGTGGAGATCACACAAGGGCGGGACATGGACGTACTTGAGATTGACGCCGCCAGTCATACGCAGGTCGACAATATTCGCGAAGTTGTGTTGGCGGGCCTCTCCGTGGCGCCGGTTCGAGACAAGTACAAGGTATTCATCATCGATGAGGTGCATCAGCTTTCGTCCCACTCCTTCAACGCGCTGCTGAAGTCGATCGAGGAGCCACCGCTCCATGTCGTCTTCATGATGGCGACGACCGAGCAACACAAGATCCCAGACACAATTCTGTCGCGCTCGCAGGTGTTTGAGTTCCGCACGATCTCGACTCAGGCCATCACAGCGCAGCTTCGCACGATTGCCGATGCTGAGGGCCTCGAGGTGCCGGACGCTGCGCTGGCCCTTATTTCTCGCGCTTCGGAGGGCAGCATGCGAGACGCACAGAGTGCGCTCGACCAAGTCATGGCGTTTGCTGGTCAGACCATCGGCGTGGACGAAGTGTCGGCGGTACTCGGCTTAGTGGGTCGCGATCTGTTATTCCAGTTGCTTGAGTCGGTGGTGGCCGAAGATGGCCCCGGTGCATTCGCCTTGGCGGATAGTGCCGTGGAGTCAGGGCACGATCTGAAGCTGGTGTGCCGAGAACTCTCCCGGGTCGTGCGCGACATGATGGTGCTGTCGGTGGATCCGACTCGTGCCGGCGACGGTGAGCTGGCCGATGACGAGCGCGGGAAGCTCGTGGACTTGGCAAAACAATTTTCACGTGAAGATCTCATGCGCGCGTTTGAGTTGCTGTCGAAGGCCGAGCTGGATATCCGGTACGCGTCGCAGCCGCGGTATCACTTCGAGATGATGCTGCTTCGGTGGATGCACCTGCGAAAGCTTGTGCCCCTGACCGAGTGGATGGCGCAGATGGGCGGAAGCGTGAAGCTGCCCGGGAATGGTCCCGGGTCGCCGTCTACTCCTCCTACAGGCCGTTCGTCCGCGCCGCGTGCGACTGCGTTGCCGAAGTCCACCTCTACAGCGCGAACGCGCACGTCGAGGATACCTCGTGCTTCTGCGCGCAGGGCCACCGCTCAGGGGGGGGCGGCTGTAGCGGTGTCTGCGAAGGCGCCTACTACGCCGGTTGTGACGCTTGAGGGCAGCCAGTTGAAGGATCGGTTCTTGGCCGATGTGCGCAGTGGGAAGGGCTTTTTCTACAATACCGTGGTTGCGCAGGCACAGCATATCGACGTGTCGGCTGAAGCTATTACTTTTACGTTCCTGCCGACGCACCGAGCATTACACGACCAGTTCAACGAAACGCGGCCGTGGCTGGAGTCGGTCGCCGAGCGATTGGCGGGCCGGCCGATTATTGTTACTGCGGTACAGACTGCCGAGGCCAGGGGAGGTGCGGCGCCAGGGTCAGTGGTGTTGCCGCCACCTGCGGAAGCCGTGCCATCCAAAGTTGGTACGCCTGGCGCTCGGGATTTGAAAGCCGAAGCGATGTCCTCATCCGCTGTCCAGGCGATGCTTGAAGTGTTTCCGGCTGAAATCAGAGATGTTGAGGAGATGTAGTCGTTGGATATACAAGCGATGATGAAACGGGCGCAGGACATGCAGGAGCGCATGAAGACGAAGATGTCGGAGATGCGCGTCGAGGCAACGGCCGGTGGCGGTATGGTGACCGTCGCGGTCAATGGCGCCAAGGAGATTGAGTCGATTCAGATCGATCCCGAGGTCGTCTCTAAGGATGACGTGGAGATGTTGCAAGACTTGATCGTGGCCGCCGTCAACGACGCCGGCCGCAAGGTCGACGAGCAGCTCGGACAGTCGATGAGCGGCTTAATGGGCGGCCTGAACATTCCGGGACTCTAGTTGTCGCTGCCTGAACCGCTTTCTCGGCTGGTCGAGCAGCTTCAGAAACTTCCCGGCATCGGAGCCAAGGGTGCGCAGCGCATTGCGTTTCATGTGCTCAAGAATCCACGTGATGACGCCGAGCGGTTGTGCGATGCGATTCGAAACGTGAAAGAGCAGGTGACTTACTGCTCCACGTGTCACAACATCACCGTGGTCGATCCGTGCGTGTTCTGCACAGGTGCGACCCGCGATCAGCGCGTCATTTGTGTGGTCGAAGAGCCGCAAAACGTTATGGTGGTCGAAAAGACACGTGAGTACCGCGGTCTGTATCACGTACTGATGGGTGTGTTGTCGCCGCTGCAGGGCGTAGGACCAGATGACTTGAAAATCAAGGACCTGCTGGAGCGCGTGGGCGCAGGCGGCGTGGATGAAATCATTCTTGCTACCAGCCCAACCGTTGAAGGTGAGGCGACGGCGCTGTATCTTGCGCGGTTGCTCAGACCCTTAGGGGTTCGTGCCTCACGGATTGCGATGGGTGTGCCGGTTGGCTCCGACTTGGAGTACGCGGACGAAGTAACGATGACGCGCGCCATGGAAGGGCGTCGGGACATCTGAGACTGTTGATGACGCGACCTGCAGGTGTGACATGCTAAGGGCGGCGCGAGAGTGATCGACCTGCAGGCTCCCTACCAAATACCTGCCGCGATTGTGCTGATCGTCGGCGGGATCGTTTCTTGCTTTTTCGGCTACCGCCTGTTTCGTATCGTGCTGGCGATTTTTGGATTCATTCTCGGGTCGGTCGCAACAAGCTCGGTCTTTGGTGTTGGTGATACCGGTGCGATGGTTGTCGCTGCAGTGGTTGGGGGACTGTTAGGTGCCGGCATACTCATTGCGGCCTATTTCGTGGGTGTGGCGTTGATCGGCGGCGTCCTCGGGGCCGTTGTGGCGCATTTGTTACTGGCCGCTGGTGAGCTGGGTCCCCATGTGTTCGCCGTTATCTTCATGGCGATTGCAGGAGCCGCCGCATCGATGTACCTGCAGCGATACTTCATCATCGTAGGCACCGGATTTGGTGGAGCTTTGGCAATGATTGTCGGTACGTTGGCGTTCATCGACAATCAGGACGCACTGGCAGCCGCTGTAAACGTCGATGTGTGGGTAGCGTATCCGATGAATCCGGCACCCGATCAGCCGTGGCTGCCGATCGCGTGGCTTTTGCTCGGGGCAATCGGTGCTGCCGTGCAGTTGGGGATCACGGGTGGGGAGAAAGGCCGGGTTGTTCGTCGGAGAAAGAACACGTAGGATCGATCTTCTCTTATTCCTCGGTAGCTCAATGGCAGAGCATCCGGCTGTTAACCGGAGGGTTGCTGGTTCGAGTCCAGCCCGAGGAGCCAATCCTTTTAATTAGATACGGTGATCGCTGGTTTGCAGCGCCTGTTACTGTGCCCACCCTTAACGAATACGGGTGCGCATTGAGCTCGCGGTCGGGTTTTGGCTTCCCTGTTTGGCTGCTTGCCTTTGGCGTCTGAACGAGTGTATCGAGGGCCGTGCGCTGCACATCCGAGCTGATATGCTCGCGCACTTCGTTAATGATGGAGGTCGCGTCGATCGCCGACCTGGCCATGGACAGCGCTCGGAGCAAGGAGAAAGCGCTACGTCAGCGGGCGGTGCTTTCCAAACTCGCGTGTGAGCGGCTACTGTTTCTAGGCGGGGTGCGCTATCTTTGTGCCCGCGGTCGCAAGCGTGTGGTTATTTGTCCGACGTCAACGAGATCCGAGGAGGCTGCGATGTCACGGTACGCAACACTTTTCTTCTTGTCCTTCCTGCTGTGCTGTGGCGTCGCTGCCTGCTCGCCGGACACCGAGATCCCCGCTGCGTCGGGAGATGTGATGTGGTTCGAAGGTGCCCGCCTGATTGGGTGGGGCGGCAGCACACCAATGGAGAGTTCAGCGTTCCTCGTCGAAGGGGACACCTTCACCTGGGTGGGGCGACAGGGTGAAGCGGAGCCGCCGGAAGGGGCTGTGCGGGTGGATTTGTCCGGTCAGACCGTGATCCCGGCGCTCATCGACGCTCACCAGCACATTGGGCTTCCAAATATCAAAGCCGGGACGAACCGCACCGAGAACTACACCCGCGAGAACCTCGTGGAGCATCTCGAGCGAACTGCGTACCACGGCGTGGGCGCCACAATGAGCCTCGGCCTCGAGTTCGACGAGCCACTCGCGTTCCAGCTGCGGGATGAGGTGATTCCCAACGCGGCGCTATTTCTCACATCGGGTCGCGGAATCGCGGCCACACCCACGGGGGGACCGCAATCCAACCACCTCCTCGGGATTCCGCGTGGCGCGATTAACGAGGAAGAGGGAAGGGCGGCGGTGCAGGAGCTTCACAGCCACGGCGTCCAGATCGTGAAGGTGTGGGTCGATAGTCGAGGCGGCGCGGTGCCTCCGCTCGAACCAGACGTGTACCGCGCGATCATTGATGAAGCGCACTCTTACGGGATGCAGGTTGTCGCACATGTGGGAAGGACGAGCGCCTTGGCCGATGCGAAGGACCTGCTTCGGGCCGGGATTGACGGATTCGCACACTCGGTCCGCGACCGGGACGTGGACGACGAATACCTGGCGCTAGTTCGGCAATACCCGGAAGTGTGGACCCTTCCGAACCTCCCCGGCAACCTTCTGAATATGGACGACATGTCCTGGCTGAGCGAGACGTTACCGGCGTTCGAGATAGAGAGGCTACGGAACGAGATCGAGAACCGGCAGGCTGCAGGCCCTGATGATCCAGGGGCTCTGTTTTTTTCGCTTCAGTGCCGCAATCTCGTGAAGAAGCACGAAGCCGGAATGGCCATCGGCTTGGGAACGGATTCCGGCGCCGTGTCGGTTGCTTTCAACGTTGCTTGGACAGCGCATGTCGAGATGAGGGACATGGTTACCTGCGGCCTCAGTCCTATGGAGGCGATCATGGCAGCAACGAGTGTGAACGCCAGGATCCTCGGACTTGACGATCTCGGGACCGTGACCGAAGGCAAGAGCGCGTCATTCGTGGTGCTCGACGCGAACCCCCTGGATGACATCAACAACACCAGGCGTATTTCTCAGGTCTATCTGCGGGGCGCTAAAGTCGATCGCGATGCCTTGAGGACCAAGTTCATGGATGGTGTGATGTGAGTATTTCCCATGATCGGACGGTCAGCAATCGGGCGAGTCTCGACATGCATAACCACCATCACTCACCATATGAACCACTAGACCAAGGATGGCGAACCCAGTGGCGGTGGCGAAATCTGGTCATCATGCGCCGCCGTTAGCCGAGCCGTGTGCATATGGTGCAGTCGTAACAGTGACGCACGTCATCTGCCGGCTCATTCACGAATTGCCGGACAACTAATTTTGTGTAGGGGGCGAAGTCTATGACTTGCGGCGTAAAAACAGGAAGCCGCCCACTATCAGTATGGTACCAACTATCCATTTCCACTCATTATCGACATCCCACACAAACAAGCCCACGCCTGCAATCATGGCGAGCCGAGCCAGCATTGGCCGACCGAAGATAACCGCGGACACTAGCGCCACCGTTTCTGTGAGTTTGTTTTCTTTGGTTATCATTGCCACTCCCTGAAGGCCAGAGTCCCGTCTAACAAGCGCACCATAGCACTGTAGCTGCGACGTCTGTGGTGCCAGCGTGAGTCGGGACGGAGTTGTTAAGGGGGGTTGTTAAACGGGGGCGTGAATTTACGAAGATACGCTCAAAGATAACAACGCAGGAACGAGTTCAGACGCAGCCTAGCAGTTGCTGTACAGGACCAGTTCCTTCCCGTCAGCCATCACAATGTTTTCTAACTTCAGAACATTCGATCCGTCTAGGAAGCGATGGCCTGTCCCGGTGATCACGTCTCCCGCTGTGAGGGTATCCCTGTCCCACGTGTTCCCCTCCATACGACGAAGACTAGGGCCTCCAACACTCCATTGCTCAAGAGAGCTGTCGTCTCCTTCGACCTCGAGGCCGATCATTACGTGCGGATTGGCCCACGTGTACCCGGTCACGGTTCCCGTCACGGTGACCGGAGTCGAACAGTCGACGGGCCATGAGTGATGTGCGAACAACGGACTGGCAACCGCGAGTGTCACGGCGGCTCCGAGCGCAACGAAATGCTGCTTGGTGATCACGCGATATCCCCTCTAGATGATTCGAGTTAATCGTCTTCCGCACGCGTGATCGTGACGCACAAACGAAACATCACGACTGCCCTTGAGGTACATTCCGCCCGTCCTGGCTATGTTATCAGAAACCACGCGGAGTCACGTTTTCATAGCATTCCGCCGGTAAGCCCATTCTGTTAGACGATTGTGCCCTGTGCCCTGTGCCCGACGGCCGTTCCTCCATTCAGCGTTCTCGGCTGTTGCCGACGGCGGCGACGTTGGCACTGTTTCCAAACGGGTGTCGTTCGCCGTACGTGCTGACTGGCCATATGGCTTATGCTACAGACGACACGGCGGTAAGATGCCTTATAGGCAGGAACGGAGAGCACACTTATGCATCGTGTATTCGCAGGCTGCGTGTCGATCGTTGGGCTCCTGGCGCTGTCCTCGCTCGCGTGCGCGCAGCAGTTAGTTATTGACTGGGAGGAGGTCAGGGTCTTCGTCTTCGTTGACGACGCTGTGACCGGTATCGCGCGGCAAGCAGGTGAGGTCGTGGAGCGCAATTCGGACTATTCGCTGGTCGTCGTCGGCGCCACGGCGGGTTCGCTGCAGCAGCGTTTGGAGTCCGAACCGGCCGACGTGATATTCATGGCGGCGCCGGCTATCGACGCGCTGGAGCAGGCCAACAGATTCGTGCCGGGCACCAGGGTCGACGTGGCACGCGCGTTGGTCGGCGACGGCCAGCCGTCGACGATCTATTCGGCCGCCATGATGGCGACGGCTGAAAACTCCCCTGGGGCACGGGCCTTCTTGCGCTCGCTCGTTAGCGAAGAGGGCCGTGCGGCCGTGACGGCGGCCGGTCTTGAGCCGATGTGACAGCGCCCCAGTTTGAGAGTCGGATTCCTGAAATGTGCAGGGTGGTACGTATGAAGCGAGGACACTAGTATGGTCAATGTCACGGTCAACGGAATAGCACGTACTTTCGATGGTGACGAGGATATGCCGCTCCTCTGGTACCTCAGAGACGATCTCCGCCTGACCGGTACCCGGTTTGGTTGCGGCGCTGGCCTCTGCGGTGCCTGCACGGTGCATGTCGATGGAGAGGCCCTCCGCTCTTGTCAGACGGCGATGCGGATGCTTGAGAACAAACGGGTACTGACGATTGAAGGCCTCGGAGAGGACACGATGCATCCTGTCCAGCAGGCTTGGACCACGCACAACGTGGCACAGTGTGGGTATTGCCAGAGTGGTCAGATCATGCAGGCCGTTGCGCTTCTTGCTGCTACGCCGAACCCGAACGATCAGGACATTGATCGTTCGATGGCCGGCAACATCTGCCGTTGCGGGACCTACCAACGGATTCGGGCGGCGATTAAGACGGCGGCCGCCAACCAGCAAGGAGGGCGGGCATGAGCCTTCTTGAAAACGTCAGCAGGCGAGAGTTCCTGGGTGATGTATTTTCGACAGGTGCGTTCGTGATCGCTGCACAGGTGCTCCCCAAGTCGGTTTGGGCCCAGGACCCCAGCGTGCGCACCAGGGCCGATAGCGCCTTGCTCAATCCCAGCGTGTATCTCGGCATCGAACCAGACGGAACGGTCTTCATCGTCACACATCGGTCAGAGATGGGGACGGGGATCCGCACGTCACTGCCGCTTGTCGCAGCCGACGAGCTAGACGCGGATTGGAGCCGCGTGCGCATCGAGCAGGGCTTGGGTGATGTTAGGTACGGGGATCAGAACACCGATGGTTCACGTTCGGTTCGAGACTTCTACGAAGCGTTTCGCCGGGCTGGTGCGTCGGCGCGCGACATGCTGGTGAGCGCGGCTGCAGCCCAGTGGGGCGTGCCCGTTTCCGAGTGTAGCCCGTCGAATCATGAAATCGTGCACACGCCGAGCGGACGACGACTGGCCTTTGGTGCCTTGGTCCCAGCGGCCTCGCGGTTACCGGTGCCGGCACCCGAGTCGCTTCAGTTCAAGCCGAAGACGGCCTGGCGCTACGTAGGCAAGGAGACCTCGATTTACGACCAGCCCGACATCGTGACGGGCAGGGCACAGTTCGGTCTGGACATCTTTCTCGACGGGATGGTGCACGCGTCGATCGAGCACCCGCCAGTTGTCGGAGGCGCAGTTCGTAGTGTTGATGACACCGCGACGCGCGCGACGCCTGGAGTCCAACAGACAATACAGATTGATCCACCAACACTGCCTGTCGGCTTCCAGTCGCTCGGCGGCGTCGCCGTGATCGCGGATAACACCTGGGCGGCCCTGCAGGGCCGGAAGCAGCTCACGATCGAATGGAACGACGGGCCGCACGCAAGCTTCGACTCTAGTACCTTCAAAGGGGAGCTTTTGCAGACCGTGAGTCGTCCGGGCCAAGTCGCGCGCAACCTTGGCGACGTCGAGGCAGAGTTCGCGAAGGGCGGCACGATTTTGGAGGCGACGTATTCCACGCCCATGGCCGCACATGCCTCGATGGAGCCACCGGTGGCAGTAGCCGATTTCCGTGACGGCAAGGTCACCATCTGGACCCCGACGCAAAATCCACAGGCCGCACAAGAGATCGTCGCCGAAGCACTCGGGATCGCTAAAGAAGATGTGACCTGTCACGTGACGCTTCTTGGCGGAGGCTTCGGCCGGAAGTCGAAACCGGACTTCGCAGCCGAGGCCGCCGTGCTTTCGCAAAGACTCGGCAAGCCTGTGAAAGTTGTTTGGACACGCGAGGACGACATCAAGTTCGACTTCTATCACGCGTCGGCGGCCGTGTATCACAAGGCGGCGGTGGACGGTCGCGGACGGCCGACGGCGTGGCTGATGCGATCGGTGTTTCCACCGATCAATTCCACTTTCGAAGCGGGAGCCCGTTACCCACAGGGCTTCGAGCTGGATTTTGGTCTAAGGGACCTGCCTTACGACGTGCCCAATATCAGGGCAGAAAACGGTCCGGCTGATGCTCATGTTCGCATAGGGTGGTTCCGGGCTGTAACCAACAACTTTCATGTTTTTGCCTCGGGGAGCTTCGCTGACGAGATGGCGCACGCGGCCGGGCGGGATCCACTCGAGTTCCTGCTCGACATGCTCGGGCCTGGGCAGGTGCTGGATCTTGCCTCGCAGGGAGCCGAGTACGAGAATTACGGTGCGCCGTATGACCAGTACCCAATCGACACGCGTCGGTTGCGTCGCGTGCTCGAGATGGCGGGTGATCGGTCTGGCTGGGCGAGCTGGCAGTCTGGGAGTGGGCGCGGCATAGGCATCGCGGCTCATCGCAGCTTTAATACATATGTCGCGTCAGTGGTCCAGGTTGAGGTCGACAGCGGGGGGCAGCTCAAGGTTCCACGCATTGATCAGGTGGTCGATGCCGGCATCATCGTGAATCCGGACCGTGTACGTGCCCAAATGGAGGGGGCTGCTGTGATGGCGGTCGGACTTGCGCGCACGGGCGAAATCACGGCCGAACGTGGCCGGATCAGTCAGAGCAATTTTCATGATTTTCAGGTAGCGAGGATGACGGATGCACCGTTCCAAGTGAACGTACATCTCATGGACAGCGACGCGCTTCCCACCGGTGTCGGCGAACCTGGACTGCCTCCTGTCCTCGCGGCGCTGGGTAATGCCATTTTTTCGGCGACGGGAAAACGGGTGCGTGAGTTTCCGTTGTCGCGCCAGCAGTTTGCCTGATGCTATGACTGGGCTTCGTCATTAGGGTCCTGGCCATCCAGCAAGCGACGTATCCCTGCAGCATATTTCTCGCGCATCCGGACGCGCTGGAGCAGGCCAACAGATTCGTGCCGGGTACCCGGGTCGACGTGGCACGCGCGTTGATCGGCGACGACCAGCCTCGAGCCGATGTGACCGCAGCACACCGTAGTAAACGCTAGGGGTCGGCTGCTAACCGGAGTGTTGCTGGTTCGAGTCCAGCCCGAGGGGCCAATCTTTTTCAACAACTTACGGCGTGTAGACCGTGAAGGTGCATCTAGACTGTGCCACGAACTACGGAGCTTGGACATTGGGTACCGTCAGGGAGCTGGTCGGTGGGACTATTGATGCAGAGTTGGTTGACCGGGACGCTGGCGGTCGCGGTTGCCTGTGGCCTTCTTGTAGGGGCCTGCGGCGGTGGTGGGGGCAATCCAGTGGCGCCATCCCCTGGCAGCGGAATCTCTGCTAACAGCGGCATCACTGCGGCCTGCCAGATCAGCGCGACGTCGACCTCCGGCCCTGTGACCCAACTGTTCTCGCACACTATTGTCATTGGCAGCACTACCGACGGCTTGAACGTCACCGGACTGACCGAGGTGCTCTCCGGGGCGTCGGTGCCGGATGGGGTGGTGCTTCCGGATGGCTCGGTCGGAATCTATTACGTCGATGCGACGACCCATGCGGTTTGGCTGGCTCGCTTGACTGGAACCGCCCTGGTGCCGGTCTCGGCCATTACCATCGACGGCGTGCCGGCACCCGAGGGCGTCGTGGACCCGGACGCCACGAACCTAGGTGACCGGGTACGACTGGCCTACCTCGCGGGCTTCGCAGATCCGTGGGCGGTGCGGGCCATGTGCCTGGCTGATTCCGATGATGGCATCAACTTTCGGTCGGTGGCGGTGGCGTGGGAACTCGGAGTGGGGGCGACACAGACTGATCCGTCGCTTGTCCGCCTGCCGAGCGGCACGTGGCTGATGGCCATTTCCGACGGACACACTACGCGGATCGGGCGGTCGTCGGACGGTCTGTCGTTCTCGCAGATCTCGACGATGACCGCAGGAGGAGTGCCTGAGTTGAGTCTGACGTCAGAGGGGAGGCCTCGACTCCACGTATGCCAGCTAAATGGTATCGGTTCACACGTGTCTGCGGACGATGGATTCACGTGGACTGAGGAGCGACTGGTCGTAAGTCTAGACCGATTTCCTGGACGCATGGTCTGCGACCCGTCGTACGTCCCCGCTGCGGGGCTGTTCATCATGATGGCGGGATGATCGTATTTTGTCCACGGGAACGAATTATGCAAAGAGCAGTTACTGCGACATTTATTCTAAGTTGCTTTTTCACAATTCAGCACGGACTTTCGGCCCAGCAGAGGGACGCTCAAGCCTCATCGGGTGCGATTAGCGTTCGAGCGACCACCGTTTCCGAACTGCGTGCGTGGGATGCGTTTGTCACAGCAAGTGACCGCTCGGGTGCGTTGCGCCTTCGTTCAGTGCAACGCGATCCGTTGCTGCCAGCTCGTGTCGTCGAGCGCTATGACCAATTTCATAGCGGAGTGCGTATCTGGGGCGCCGACATCGTCCGTGATTCGGAGCGCGGCGTGCCTCACTCGATCTTCGGAATGTTGTCTCCGACCCTGACGCTTTCCGTCGAGCCTTCCCTCACTGGGAGCGCGGCCCGCGAGGCGCTCTTGCTGGTTGGGGGATTTGAGTCATCGCTCCTCGCAGAGCCAGAACTCGTTGTCCTTCGACTTGACAGCGGCAACCACCGGCTCACCTACACCGCCGTGGTCTCTGGTGAGGGTGATGTGAATCGCGCATTCATCGACGCCCAGACGGGCGGGGAACTGATGCGCTACAGCGAGATCCAAACGCAGGGGGCCGCGGTCGGTACCGGGACGGGCGTGTTGGGTGACCAGAAGAAGCTGAGCGTCGAGAGTAGGGCTGGAGTCTTTGTTGCGTTTGATCGGCATCGGCCGCCGATTATCAATACATTCGACATGCGGGGCGATCTTGCCCGCACCAAGCTCTTGTTTGACCGGCGACTTTCGTACAGCGAGAGTGACCTCGCCAGTGACTCAGACAACGTCTGGTCTGACGTTGCCGTTGTAGATGCCCACGCGCATGTGAGTTGGACCTACGACTACTACTTTAAGCGGTTCGGTCGCAGCGGTTTGGATGGCCGGAATGCCCCAATCAACATCGCGGTGAATGCGGTGTCGCAGCAGAGTGCGCTGTCCCTATCCAACGACGACTTATTCAGCTATGCCCTGAACGCCTTTTGGTGTGGGAGGTGCGGCCCAGGTGGACAAGGCGTGATGAACTTTGGCAGTGGGATCCCTTCAGGCTACTACCTCTCCTCTAACGGTAATAACTACACTCACTTCAGCGGTGCCTTGGACATTGCCGCCCATGAACTCACCCACGCCGTTACGCAAGCCACATCGGGCTTGATTTACCGCAATGAATCCGGGGCGCTCAATGAAGCCTTCTCCGACATCATGGGCAAGAGCGTAGAGTTCTTCTACCGTCCGCCAGGAAGCGGCGTTGGGCAAGCGGATTACGTGATCGGTAAGGATATTTCGCGTGGAGTGCGGCCTGGATCGCTACACGGGGATCGCTCGATGGAGAACCCGGGGCTCTATGGCGATCCTGACCACTACTCCCGCCGCTATACCGGCGCACAGGACTACGGTGGCGTCCATATCAATTCCGGGATTGCGAACCAGGCGTTCTATCTCGCCATCGAGGGTGGAACAAACCGCACATCAGGCGTAACGGTGCAAGGTGTCGGCGCGGCGAATCGGGAGCAGATCGAGCAGGTGTACTACCGGGCCTTCACGCTCCTCATGCCTGCAAACTCCACGTTTTCGACGGCACGCGCCGCTACTGTCCAAGCTGCGCAGGAACTATACGGTGCGGGTGGAGCGGTGGAACGGGCGGTGACCGAGGCCTGGACCGCCGTAGGCGTATTCGATCGAGCTGCCTTAAGTGTCTCATTTTGGTCGTCGGTGACTGAGACTCCCACGTCGTTTGGCGCGGAAGGCAGCGTTGCGCAACCCATCCACGTCGATGGAGGACCGACGCAATGAAAACAGTGGTCACTGTCGTCGCGTTCCTGATTCTCGGCAGCCAGGGCATCATGGCGCAGGGCGTGCAATCGTCCCGGGGCTTCCTCGTCATTAACGGGGGTTATCAACTCACGACAAACGATTTCACCGACGGCGCGATCAAGCGCGAGAACGCCGAAGACGGCAGGTTTGACACAGAGTACATTCTCAAGGGCGGTCCCTCGTTCGACGTGGCCGTCGGAGCGCGTTCCTGGAAACGGCTGGGTATTGGCGTAGGAATCAGCCGCTTTTCGGTTTCAACGCCGGCGTCCGTCCGTGCCTCCCTTCCGCACCCTTTTTTCTTCAATCACCACCGGTCGCTGAGTGGTGATGTTTCCGAGCTGACGCGAGAGGAGCTGGCCGTCCACCTTCAGGTTGGAGGTGTGTTCCCTGTGGGCACCAAGCTTCAGGTGATGGTGTTTGGTGGTCCTTCCTTCTTTCAGGTCACACAGGGAATCGTTACGGACTTTACCTACACCAATGACTATCCCTACGATGAGGCCCAATTCGCCGCCGCGACAACAACCGACGCGAAAGCCTCAAGGTGGGGGTTCAGCGCAGGCGGGGATCTGGCGTTCTTCTTTACGCGACGCTTTGGTCTGGGCGTGACCGCGCAGTTGTCAGGGACGACGGTGGCGTTGCCTGCTGCCGGCGGCACGACTCAGGACGTGAAGGTCGGCGGCGTTAAAGTGGGCGGTGGCCTGCGCCTACGATTCTGATACGAGGAATCGCCGTTTTGATCAGATGCATACCTTCTTGCCCTAGGCTTACTGCCGAGATGTTTACCAGTCAACCCCAGGAGGTTCTCATGAACGTGAGCAGGTTTCTCGCACGTTTCACGATCGTCCTGGTGCTGTTTCTAGCGCCTGCGTCCCAGGCTTACGCTCAACTTGTCACGCGAGTGGTCGACGGCGACACCTTCATCGTGCAGGGCGTCGGGAGAGTGCGGTTGATCGGTGTGGACACGCCGGAGACGGTCGATCCCAGTCGGCCCGTGCAGTACTTCGGGAAAGAGGCGAGTGCGTTCACGCACCGCATGGCTGAGGGTAAGGTCGTGCGGTTGGAATTTGATGCCGAGCGAAAAGATCGCTTCGGTCGGACCCTTGCCTATGTCTACTTGCCAGACGGCACGTTTCTCAATGCTGAGCTTGTCAAGCAAGGCTACGGGTACGCCTACACACAGTTTCCGTTCAGGTATCTGGAGCAGTTTCGCGTTTACGAACGCGAAGCCAGAGGGGCCGGTCGTGGGCTATGGGCGGCGTCAGCGACTGCGCCACCGAGCCTTATGGGCGAAGTCCGTGTGTGGGTAAACACTGCGTCTGGTGTCTATCATTGTCCTGGCACGCAGTACTATGGTCATACGCGAAGAGGCAGTTTCATGACGCAAGGTGAGGCGCTGCGGGGCGGGTATCGCGCGGCGGCTGGTCGAGTGTGTTAGTGAACTGGCGACAACGGGAAACTCAAGGAACTGCGTTTGTCCCTGTATATCGTCGTGCCTACTTTCGTGACGTGTTACTACTGCACGACGTCGATCGCTTGTCGGACGCCAAGAGCCGCTCCGCCTCTGCGCGGGTCGGCGACGCCGGTCAGTGTTCCATTTGGCAGCACCAGGATCGACTGGGTGTCTCCCTGATACCCGGAGAGCGCCTCGACGTCATGGCCCAGGGTGCGTAAAGCGGCCTCCACATCTGGGTCTAACCCATCGCGCTCGTAGTAGAGCACATCGGGGACGTGTTGATGGTGAAGCCGTGGGGCGCCTGTCGCACCGCTGATATCCATGTCGAAATCGACAATGTTTGAGATTAGCTGGGCTACGCTGGAAATGATCGTGCCCCCTCCAGGTGAGCCGGTAACGAGCACCACGCGGCCGGCCGCATCGAGCAGTAATGTCGGGCTCATTGACGAGAGCATCCGCTTCTCAGGCTCGATCGCATTTATTTCCCCCTGCACGAGGCCAAACTGGTTTGCGGTGCCGGGGCTCGCTGCGAAGTCGTCCATTTCGTTATTTAGCAGAAAACCGGCACCAGCCACGGTAACGCCGCTTCCGTACAGCGAGTTGAGCGTTGTCGTCACCGCGACGGCGCTACCGCTGTCGTCCAGAACTGAATAGTGCGTTGTGTCCCTACCTTCGCGTAGTGGCGTGCCGCGTGTTTCACTTGGCAGTCCGGGGAGCACCTGTGCAAATGGCGTTGCCCGTGCAGTGTCAATGTCCTCGCGACGCATCGCCGCGTACGCATCGGAGATGAGCGTGTCCACGGGTAGCGACACGAAGTCAGGATCCGCGAGATACGTGTTCCGGTCAGCGAAGGCTCGTTTGGCGGCTTCGGCCCACACGTGAACGTGCGCAGTTGTGAGAAAACCGAGCTCCGATAACTCGTAACCTTCTAGAATATTGAGCAACTCCGCGATGGCAACCCCACCGGACGACGGTGGTGGCATCGAGACGACTGTGTAATCTCGATACGTGAATATGATTGGGTCGCGCCACACGGCGGTGTAGCGACTCAAGTCTGCGAGAGTGATCGCTCCTCCTCCTCGCTGCATCTCTGCCTCGATTAGTTCTGCGGTGCGTCCTTGATAGAAACCATCCTTGCCGTCATTCGAGATCCGGCTGAGGGTGGCTGCCAGATCTGCCTGAACGAATCGGTCACCCACACGCGGTGCCTGCCCATTTGGGAGAAACACGGAAGCCGTGGCTGGGAACCGCTGCAGAGGCGCCTGGTGGGCCGCAAGCGAGCGTGCCAGACGCTCGTGTACGACGATGCCGTTCGCGAGATGCACCGATGGTTCGACAAGTTCGGCCCAGGGCAGCGATCCAAAGCGGTCGTGTGCTTCCCACATGCCCGCTACCGATCCTGGTACACCCGCCGCCAAGTGGCCAACTTGTGAGCGGTCAGTCAGTTGTCCAGAATCATCAAGAAACATGTCACGAGTTGCCGCCAATGGAGCCTTTTCCCGAAAATCGAGTGTGGCAGTCTCTCCGTTGGCCATGCGCACGAGCATGAAGCCCCCGCCGCCAATGTTGCCAGCTTCTGGAGTAACGACGGCTAGCGCGAAGTACACTGCCACGGCCGCGTCAACGGCATTGCCACCACGCCGAAGTATCTCCGCACCGACTTCGCTCGCCACGCGATCCGTCGTCGACAGCATGCCGCTATCGGCGTAGGTCGTCACGATGCGTTCGGATGGGAACGCCCAGTGTGAGGGGGCAACAAATTTGGCCTTAGGGTCGGACATGCCCAGCGGACCACCCGACATGTCAGAGCATGCAGCCGTGACGATGAGCGCAAGCGATGACAGGAACGCGCTAAACATTCCATTTCGCATGAGAGTCACTCTGCCAGAGAAAACGCTGAAGGTGAAGGCTATCGAGGCTTTCTCGCTTTCAACAGAAATCGATCAGAAATGCCGTTCAACGATTCGTCGGCGGATCCTTTCGTGTGGTCGTCCGCTGTGTAGGCAAGGAGATCGGATTGTTCTTCGATGTCGAATCCCGCCTCCACGAGCAGGGCTCGCGCAGACTCAACTTCCATACGATGCAACTCGATATTTGGTTGTCCTGCAATTCCCCGATGGTCCATCAGTCCGAATACGCCACCAGGCTTCAGCGCGTTGTAGATGCTCGTGACCAGCGCCAGTGCGCTATCCTCGCTGGCCCCGAAGATGTCATGCATGTTTTGATTCGATATCGCGATGTCGATTTGACCATCAACACCAGCGACATCACCATGGAGTGGCTCAACATTGCCGAGTTGAGTATGGCGCTCGGTTTCGGCTTGCACAAAGCCTTCGCGCTCCACGATGAACGTCGGATTCTGTGAATGCACGTGTCCAGTCGGTCCAACAGCAACAGACAGGATTCCCGTGTACCAACCGCCAGCCGCGATCACGTCAAGGGCGGTCATGCCATCTTGGACGTCGAGAAGCTCCATGACCTCGATCGGCTTGCGGATTCGATCTCGCTGTTGGTCGGCCTCAGGACGATCGGGTGCGTCCATATATGCCCGCAAGCGAGCGTGTTGATCTTGGGCATGCGCCGAGGGACTGAAAATGGAACCCACGGCAATGACGCTAAGTGCAATTACTCCGCAGCTAACAATTCTCATCAATTAACTCCGCAAGCTGGTGAATGGAAGAACACGGTGTGCGGGTTAGATGTCAACGGAAGTGCCGGTTCCCGCCAAGCAGCGTCTAGCCGCTGACACGATAACTGAACCGCCGAGAATATCGAAATATCAACTTTTGAATTTGGATTGCTACTCCGAAGAGGCCAAGGCGGGGTCCCGCCGCGCTCTGATCATGTTCATGGCCTTGGCCGACATCACGACTTCGTCGTTCTGGTTCATGACATCGAGCTGTGTTTGCACGAGGCCACGATCGGGTTTGGACTCCGATCGACGCGCCCCAAGCACTGTCGCTCGGACGGAGAGTGTGTCGCCAGGTCGAACAGGTCGTGTCCACCGGAGTTCGTCGATGCCGGGCGAACCGAGGCTCGCCGCATGTGGGAGATAGTGCTCTACGAGCACACGCATCATCAGGCTCGCTGTATGCCACCCGCTTGCGATAAGTCCACCGAATGGCGAACCTTTGGCTTTCTCAGGATCGGTGTGGAAGTACTGGGGATCGTACCGGCGGCCGAAGGTGATTACTTCTGACTCGTCAACCGCGATCGTTCCGAGTTCGTGGACGTGGCCCAGTACGTAATCCTCGAAGTGGCGGTTCTGAGGTGGGTGTGTGAAGGTGTGACTCATGCGGGGTACTACTCCTGGACGAAATGTTGCAATCCGCGGCCTGCGCGGAGGCCGGAGAAGAGGTTGCCATCCGGTGCTGCAGTCACACTTTCAGTCAGGATGTTGCCGATGAAGCCCTCCACAGTGCCATTGACCGCGCTGCCGTAATAAATCCCCATCTCATACCCTGGGTTGATTTCGTCAGTTGGAGCAGGCGGGGGCGCGCCAACGGTACCTGATTGAGAGTCGGCAACATACAGGGTGTTGTCAGCAGACACATGGATTCCACTGGGACGACCGAACTGTGACCAGGCATCGATGAATTCGCCGTCCTGATCGAAAATCTGTACCCGGTTGTTGTTGCGATCGCCGACGAAGACCTGTCCTTGAGCGACTGAGATGGCGTGCGGCTGGTTGAATTCGCCGGGCCCGGCGCCAGACTGTCCCCAGGCCTTGAGAAACGTACCATCGGGCGCGTATTTCACGACGCGATTGTTGAGATGGCCGTCAGCAACAAAAATGTCACCATTGTCAGCCACCGCGACGTCAGAAACGCCGTTGAAGGTATACGGACCGTCGCCAGAGACGCCCGGCGTGCCGATTGTCATCAAGATCTCACCCTGAGGGCTGAACTTAATGATGACTTCGCCCTTGCCGTCCTGGTGGCGGGCGTCTGTCGCCCAGATGTTGCCCTCGTGATCGATGTCCAGCCCGTGCGGGTAGACAAACAGCCCTTCCCCCCAACTCATCAGCAGCTCGCCGGATGGATCGAACTTCAGTAGTGGCGGTTCGGAGCGGTCGACACAGGTATCAGACGAGCAGCGGTGGAACACGTACACATTGCCATCCGTGTCCACGTCCACCGCAATCGCCTCTCCCCAAATCAGACCGTCCGGTAACTGGGCCCAGTTCTCCACGAGTTGGAACGGGTTCGCCAGTGAAGTCGAAGCGATTGGCTCAACGGTGTTGCCGTCGGCGGTTTCGGTTGATGGCCCCAGCTGGTCCTGAGCGCAGGCGTGCATGGTGGCAAGCAAGACAACCACAATGAGTACGCGACAGAGGCGACGACGGACTGTGCTGGTTGGTGACATAGCAACTCCTATTGGTGACACGGTTGTACCTTTGGAACCGTTCTAGAGCGTGAGAAGTTGTCGGAGCTCGCGAACGTCGTCTAGCTCTTCCAACGCGTTGATTCGGTCAATGAGACCTTCGGTCCGTACTTCCCCGAGGATTGGCGTCATCAAGTTTCGGGCTTTCGCATTTACGGTTGTCGTATCGAGCGGATTTTCTGGGGTGCCAGGGGCGTGACTGACAAAGAGGTTTACCTGCCGCCCGTCCCGAAGGGTCACCTCCACGAATCCGCTTCGGGGTGCCTCGACGACCGCGAGATCCGGATCGGCGATGAGTTCCACACGACCACGTGCGGCAAGGATTGCCGGATCCGACATGCGCTCGTATGAGTGACTGTTTTCGAAGTCTATGTATCCGTCCACGAGGGCGACGGCCATGATGTGCTGCACGTTTACGTCTGGCATGGCGCGGTTGTCGACGATGCGGGCACCGTCCTCCGGCAATCTCAGGAGGATGTGATCCACGTTGTCGATGTTCAAGTCGTGCTCCTCTCGCAATCTGAAAAAAGCGGCGAGAGGCGATTGCATGGGATAACCCACCGGGAATGTCTTGATGGCCGTTTCTTCTACGTAGAATCTGCTGCCGAGGTCAGCGACGAACTCCTCGGGCTTCGGGTCGGTCGACTGCGCATCAATAAAGTTCCGCTCACCGTCCAGCGCGTCGGTGACCCCGGTAAAACCCGCTTGGATCATCGTGGCTGCAGCTACCCCGTTGCGGGCGCCCATTCCGCTGATGTCAAATGCCTTCTCGATATGCTCCAGGTCTCGGACCCAGCTCCACACGCCAGACGTTTGCTGCACGCCGTAGGAGATTGCATAGCGCATCTGCGTCTCGTCGAAGCGCGCCAGCGATGCGGCCGCGGCTGTGGCCCCGAGCGTAGCGCTGTATCCCTCGGCGGCCTTGCCAGTCGCGCGCACCAGTGCTGGTCCGATCGCCATCAGAATCCGGCAGCACAGGTCGTAGCCGAGCGTGATTCCCCTGAGCAACTCAAGACCGGTGCTGGCCTGTCGTTCGCCCATAGCGATCGCGGCGGGCACGACCGCGCAACCGGGGTGTGCCTTCGTGAACGGATGAAAGTCATCAGTTTCGTCGGCGTGGCCGAACATCGCGTTGGCAAACGCGGCATTGACCGCGGAGGTCATGATGTTGGTTGTCGCGACCGACGCCTCAGGGACGCCAGCCTGGCCTCGCACGTACTCGATCGCTACTTCGCCGGGTTTCAAGCGCGCGCCTGAGACGACAGCAGCCAGTGAGTCGAGGATGCGGTGTTTGGCCGCAAGCGCGACACTCTGTGAGAGCTCGAGGTCGCGGGCCTGCACCATGTATCGTGCTAGCCGGCCAGTAAGGTCTGGCATGCGTGGAGCGGTTGCCGAGGCCGACCCTTGTTCTGTCTCTTGCAGCGGCGTTTGAGCCACCTCACAACCTGTCAGTGCGACGGCTGCCAGTGAGCCTCCTGTCGCCTGCAGCATGTGGCGGCGCGAAACGAGTGTCTCGTCGCTCTCACGCTCAGGGCGCTCGTTGCGGGTGCTTTCTCTTATCAACTGGTCGTTGCTCACATCTGCCTCCCTTTCCTGGCACTTGCACACGGCTGGAACGAATCTTGGTTCATATTCTACATACGGCTATGATTAGCCGTGACCAGCGGCGGCGTGCGAATCCGTCGGGAGGTCACTTTGATATTTTCTGAGGGTAACCCATGATGTACACAAAGAGCCTCGGTTTCACTGTTCTGCTGTGTGGTGCGCTGGTCGTGTCGGCGTGCGCTGGCGGCGACCCGGTCCAGGCAGAATCTGACTTCGGTGTGGATCAGGCCGGCACGTTCGAACGCTTGGCAGCACGCTCGGCCTCACGGGTCCCGGAGGGGGCCTCGGCTCCGAGTTTCATGGTCGATCCGGCCTGGCCCAAGTCACTGCCCAACGACTGGCGCATCAGTCAGGTTGGTGGAATCGCGGTCGATTCGCACGACAACATCTGGGTGTACCATCGGCCTCGGGCGTTGGAGCCCAGCGCTGCTGCTGGACTTGATGTGGCCGGTACGAACGCAGACGGGGTGCCGGTGGATGGCTTAGGCAATCCGAGGGTATTCGCCGACCGGACGTCCGGCTGTTGCGTTCCGGCGCCCTCCGTGCTCAAGTTCGACTTGGAGGGCAATCTGTTGGATGCTTGGGGAGGTCCCTCGGATCCAGGTTTTCTTGAGGAACGGTGCCGCGAGGAAGACGGTTGCTTCTGGCCTGCCCGCGAGCACGGCATCTTCGTGGATCACAACGATTTCGTCTATATCTCCGGAAACGGTCAGGATTTCACCGGCCAGTTTCCGTGGGCAGCCACCTATGGGGACGATTCACACATACTGAAGTTCACGGCCGACGGTGAGTTCGTTTACCAGATCGGTCACGCGGGGATGGAGGGGCCGGACAGCGAGAATATCGACGGTGGGCCCAACAGCACCCCGCAGCCGTATCTGGTGGCCGACATGAGTGTGGATCCCGAGACGAATCGGATGTTTGTCGCTGATGGGTACGGCAACCGGCGGGTGCTCATTGTCGACGCCGCCACCGGTCAGTATGTCGGGCACTTCGGCGCATACGGGCAGAACCCAGTGGACGATCCAGAGGGCACCGAAGTCGACCCGTATGACGCGGGTCCGTGGGCCGGCGATTACCAGGCGGGCAACATGACACCGATGTTTTTCCGGAGTCCGCTGCATTGTGCGGATCTCAGTGCGGACGGGCTGCTGTATGTGTGTGATCGCGGAAACAACCGTATTCAGGTCTTCGATATGGACGCGGTGGGTGAGCCGTGTAGCAATCCAGATGCAGTGCCAGGCCAGTGCGGTTTCGTCAGGGACATCCCCATTGCCCCGTACACAGCCAGTGGCACTGCCGTGTCCGCAGCTCTCTCGACTGATCCTGGTGAAACCTGCCTATATGTGGGTGATCTGGCCAACGGGACGTTCTATGTGGTGAACCGCGAAAACTTCACGGAGTTGGATCGGATTGGCAGGTCAGGCCGGCAGGTGGGCGAATTCCACTGGATCCATGATCTGGCCGTTGACTCCGAGGGCAACATTTTCACAGGCGAGGTCGACAGTGGGCAGCGGATCCAGAAGTTTGCTCGCTACGGAGCCGTCAGCTGTAGCGGTATGGGCAGCTCCGACGTGGGAAGCTATGCGGCAAACCGGTAGGCGGCATTTATTTCGAGGTGTGTTAGGATCCGGCTGTTTTTTTGCAAGGGGTACCAAGTGGGTCCCAGGGTCAAAAAGAGGAGATATATGAAGACGACAGGTATTTTTCGTGGCGTCGCTGTGCTTTTCTGCACGGCCTTGTTGGCAGTGGCGTGCGGTGGTGGCAGTCAGGTAGCGGTCGACGCCGACGACATTGGCGGCGTTGTCACGGGTCCGAACGGTCCCGAAGCTGGCGTGTGGGTCATTGCGGAGACAACCGACTTGCCCACCAAGTTCTCACGTACGGTGGTCACTGACGATCTTGGGCAGTACGTCGTGCCTGACCTTCCGGATGCCACCTACGACGTCTGGGTGCGAGGGTACGGCCTCGTCGACTCGGCGAAGGTGCAGGCCGCGCCTGGCGCGGCACTGGACCTGACGGCCGTGTCGGCGCCGAGTGCATCAGCTGCCGCCCAGTACTACCCGGCCATGTACTGGTATTCGATGCTGAACATTCCGGCCGCGAGCGAGTTTCCCGGTACCGGTCCTCAAGGGAATGGCTTTCCAGAGAACCTAACCACGCAGGCGCATTACCTCCGGCTCGTCAAGACTGATCGCTGCGAGTCGTGTCACCAGCTGGGTAACGAGGGCACTCGCACCATTCCGGCGAGTCTCGGCGAGTTTGAGTCCTCAACGGATGCGTGGATGCGCCGTCTCCAGTCCGGCCAGGCTGGTGCAAACATGATCGCGGGAATCACCGAAATGGGGGCACGCCCGACATTGGCGATGTATGCCGACTGGACCGATCGCGTGGCCGCCGGTGAAATCCCTGCCGAGACGCCGCCCCGGCCAGAGGGCCAGGAGCGCAACGTGGTGATCAGCCAGTGGGACTGGGTCAACCCCGGAGTCTATCTTCACGACTCGATCGGTACCGACAAGCGGGACCCGACGGTGAATGCCAATGGCAAGATGTACGGGGCGACGGAGCTTAGCGCCGAGTTCCTCCCGGTTCTTGATCCTGTTACGCACACGGTGAGCGAGGTACCCGTGCCGCTGCGCGATCCAGATACGCTGACCCACGCACCGCAGTCTGGCTTCGCGGCGTCGGCGTACTGGGGCGAGGAGGCGATCTGGCCTGGTCTGTCGAATGTGCACAATCCGATGATGGATCACCTCGGACGGGTATGGACTACGTCTCGGATTCGATCGGACGCCGATCACCCGGAGTTCTGCCAGGAGGGTTCGTCGCATCCGTCCGCGCAGGCCACGCCGACCACTAGGTCGGGCCGCCAGTTGGCGATGTACGACCCGGAGACGGATGAAACCAAGCTCATCAACACCTGCTACGGCACGCACCACTTGTTTTTTGCGCATGACGATGAAAACCACACGCTGTGGACCAGTGGTGGGGGAGCGAATGGTGTGGTTGGCTGGTTGAACACGAAGATGTACGACGAGACCGGTGACGAGGCAGTATCACAGGGATGGACCGCGCTAATTCTCGATCACAACGGCAATGGCACCCGCGATGCGTACACCGAGTCGAATGAACCTGTCAATCCCAACATGGACCGGAACCTGAACCGGGGCTTCTACGGCGTGATGACAAGCCCGGCCAATGATTCTGTTTGGGGCACCCTCCTTGGGATGCCTGGTGGAATCGCGCGGATCGCTCCGGGCGACAACCCGCCGGCCACGGCGATCGCCGAATACTACGAAGTGCCGTTCGGTCCGGACGTTGCTGTCCAGGGCTTCTCGCCGCGCGGACTCGATGTCGACCTGGAAGGCGTGGTCTGGACCGTGCTCGCCAGCGGCCACTTTGCCAGCTTCGATCGCCGACTGTGCACCGGGCCGCTGAATGGTCCCACCGCGACGGGTCAGCACTGTCAGGAGGGATGGACGTTGCATCAGACCCCTGGACCCGAGTTCCAGGATACAGAGTTTGCGGGGAGCTCGGACTCGCACTACTACAACTGGGTCGACCTGTACGACACGTTCGGACTGGGGGCTGACACCCCGATCGCCACGGGCAACAACTCTGACGCGTTGCTTGCGCTGGACGACGAGTCTGGTGAGTTCACGGTGCTGCGCGTGCCGTATCCGTTGGGTTTCTTCGCCAAGGGGATGGAGGGTCGCATCGACGATCCGACGACCGGCTGGAAGGGTAAGGGTATTTACACGACGTGGGGGACACGCACAACGTTTCATACGGAAGGCGGCATCAACAACGTACCCAAGATCGTGAAGTTCCAGCTCCGTCCCGACCCGACCGCGAAGTAAGGCGAGGGCGGCGAGTCGCCACACCGCAACGCACGATAGCCTCTGGTGTCTGTTCAGACACCAGAGGCACCTTTCCCTCCGTCTCCACCAATCGATCGAATGCTCCTGATAGGATCCTGTCCATGCGAATTACCGTTTCACGTTCGTCTCAACCGATCATTGCCACTGCGGCCCTCGGCATCGCCATGTTTGGTTCACTGGTCATTGCGCCGTTTGCCCAGGCACCTGTTCATCTGAATCCGATGATCGAGACACTCGCGCGTGGCGAAGTTGCTTTCGGCGTCAGCAACGAGGATATGTCGTTGCAAAACGCGCGCGCGCTCGCGACGGCGGATCTTGACTATGTGTACATCGATTACGAGCACGCGCCGATGAACTTCGAAACTTTACAGCTGTTCCTCCTGGGTATGGTCGACAAGGCCGAAGCGGTGAGGAAGGGTAACCCTCAGCCGAACGTCGCACCACTCGCGCGCTTTGCGCCCTACGCGCGTGAGGGTGGTGAATGGGTGGTGAAGCAGGGTCTCGATCAGGGTCTGATGGGCGTGATCTTCAATAGCGTGGGAACAGCAGAGCAGGCGCTGCGCAACGTGCGAGCGATGCGTTATCCGCAGCAGCGCGGTTCGGCGCTAATGGAGCCGAGTGGACTCCGGGGATCTGGTCCGGATAACGCCCTCTGGTTTTGGGGCGTACCTATGCCTGAGTACAAGCGGCACGCCGATCTCTGGCCGCTCAATCCAGCAGGTGATTTAATTGCAATCATGATGATCGAAACGGCGGAAGGGTTACAGAACGTGAATGAGATCGCGGCCGTGCCTGGTGTGGGCGGTTTCTACATCGGCCCAAGCGATTTATCCAATTCGCTCGGTGTGTCGCCAGACTCGGCAGAGACTGAGGCCGCGATCCAGACGGTGCTTGAGGCCTGTCTTGAGCACAACGTGCCGTGCGGTATCACTGCCGGATCGACTGATATGCCGCGACGCGTGGAAGCAGGGTTTCGAATCCTCGGTGGTGGCGGCGTGGGTGGTGGCCTGTCCGCGCCGATCGATGCTGCGATCCGAGCCGGGCGTGCGGCGGTGAACTCGCAGTAGCTGTCCGCGTTACGCGGACAGCTCGTCCACGACCTTCTCGATAAACGTGCCAAGCGTAAGGCGCGGTGGGACCGAACCGAGGTCCTCGAAGTGGGGTAGCACCTCAAGGGCAGCTAGCTCTGCTTTCGATTGTCCACGTGCCAGTCCGCGTTCTACATATTCGAGTACCGCCGTTAGATAATCCCGGAACTGTAGGACGTCGTTCATGGAAATAACGGGGCCTAAACCCTCCTTGGCGTGCCCGACGAGGAAGATCGTATCGTTGCTTAACTCTGCGGTCGTCTTTTCGAGAACTGAGACCCAGGTCCGCGCGGACGCTCCGGCTGGTGGATCGATGTTTGGATGACGCTGGTTATAGCAGAGGTCTCCCAGGTGTGCGACGTTGGCCTCCTCAAAAAGGACGACCGCATCGCCGCCGGTGTGCGCGGGACCGTAGTGCCAGGCCGACATCGTGACGTCGCCAAACGATTGCCGCCACTGGTCAGCGAACGTCGTGTCGGCGTAGGCCTGCGGCGCTGCATCGGCTCCCGCAGCTTGTGCCGCTGCCCGCTGAAGACCGGGCACGCGCTCGTGCGAGACGATCATTTCTGCCTTCGACTGGAAAACAGTGTTGCCGCCGATGTGGTCGCCATGATGGTGTGTATTGATGACGGCGTCGACGCGGCGAGTCGAGCGCTGTTCGAGACCCTGGAGGCATACCTCGGCGGTGTCCGGGAATTGGGTATCGACGACAATAAGCGCATTTGGCGTGACCGCCCATCCGATAGCGGCGCCGCGGCCGAGGAAGAATCCCACCCCGTTGCGTAACTCCGTGAAAGTGCCAATAGCGGCAGGTGTTTGCGCCAGCGTAGGAATTGATCGGAAAGCGCTGGCGGCGAGAGCCAGCGACGACGTTGTCAAGAATTCACGGCGGTTCCACTGCATACTGTTGTGCCTCCCGTTGGAAGTGTGCGGTTTATTTTAGTCGCTAGCCGCGCATAAATTTTTCAGCTTTGGTGACCATGCCGACCGAGCCAATGAAGAGTGGCGTGCGTTGGTGCAGCGAGGTTGGCGTGAGTTCGAGAATTCTTTGGTGTCCGTCGGATGCTGCGCCCCCGGCCTCTTCGATGATGAACGCTAGCGGATTGCACTCGTACAAAAGTCGGAGCTTGCCTTGGGGCGACTTGGCTGTAGAGGGATAAATAAAAATGCCACCCTTGAGGAGGTTTCGGTGGAAGTCAGCGACGAGCGAGCCGATGTAGCGGGACGTATAAGGGCGACTGGTTGCGTCGTCGTCGATCTGGCAATACTTGAGATACCGCTTTACGCCTTTTGGAAACCGCGCGTAGTTGCCCTCGTTAATGGAATACATGGTGCCAGTTTCCGGGCACTTCATGTCCGGGTGAGACAGACAAAACTCACCGATGCTGGGGTCGAGAGTAAATCCGTTGACCCCCCGTCGTGTGGTGTAGACCAGCATCGTAGACGAGCCATAGATGATATAGCCGGCAGCAACTTGGGCGTCCCCTTTCTGGAGGAAGTCCGCTTCTGATAGCAATTTTCTCGAATTGGTTCTTCGGTAAATAGAAAAAATAGTTCCGACTGACACGTTTACGTCGATGTTGGACGAACCGTCGAGTGGATCGACGCAGACTAGATACTTGGCGTTTTTTGAGACCTTCGTTGTGATGGGGACGAGGTTGTCATTTTCTTCGCTGGCGATGGCACGCGTTTCACCGCCAAAACCGAGCGCGGCGATGAATTGCTCGTTGGCGTAGATATCCAGATTCTTGACTTGTTCACCCTGGATGTTCGTGGTGCCATGTTCGCCAAGTATGTCCACGAGTCCGGCCTTATTGACCTCGCGGTTCACAACCTTTGCGGCGATACCGATGTCGCGCAGTAGGCGGGAAAGCTCCCCCTTGGCATACGGAAAGTCCGACTGGCGCTCGATGATGAACTGGCCGAGTGTGATGAGGCGTTTCATAGATGTGCAGGCACTGTTGTGTAACTGACCCTTCAGATTGAGCCGCCGGAGTCGCCTGGATCCTACAACAGCTGCGGTCGAGTTGGTGCTGCTATCGACGCCGCCGGGTTACCCTATAACTGTCCGTATCTGTTGTTTGGCACGGCGAGTCCGGTTCGAGTGGCACCCGGCCAAGTGGGCTCAGTAGACGAGCCAAGAGTCCAGAGCTTTATAATATAACGTCGGTGGCAGGAAGCAGGGGCAGGAAGGGTGCCTCTCTTTTAATGATCAGTTATTATTAATAGGCAGTGCACGATTTAGCGTGTTGATTTTTGGGTTACCCACTCAAGCTTCTAAATGTTTTGAGCGGCACGTAACTATAGGCACGTAACTATAGGCACGTAACTATAGGCACGTAACTATAATTTGGTCTTTTGATTCGTCAGATCATGAATTTTGTTTTTCTTGTTAGATGTCTAACTG